>Ga0070708_100000087_pt1 | contig 60636 bp, 52 predicted proteins | sample KBSK5503metaG_FD_65469 | JGI IMG/M metagenome (GOLD analysis project Ga0070708, IMG submission 65469) | Corn, switchgrass and miscanthus rhizosphere microbial communities from Kellogg Biological Station, Michigan, USA - KBS K5-50-3 metaG | ecosystem: Host-associated > Plants > Roots >... | reverse complement strand
GTGTGGCCTGGCCCGGGATCGTGGTGCTGACCGCCTTCCTCAATGCCCGCCACCTCCTCTACGCGGCCGGTTTGGCGCCCTATCTCGCCCATCGGAGTCGCAGCCTGCGAGCCGTCCTGGCCTTCTTCCTGACCGACGAGACGTTCGCCATGTCGATCGCCCACTTCAACCGCATTGGCCGGGCCGATCTGGCCGGCTACGGATTCGCGGCGCTGGCGGCGACGTTCGTTCCGTGGAACGTGGCCACCGCCGCCGGGGTCCTCCTGGGTGGATCAATCCCCGACCCGACGCGGTTCGGGCTGGACGTCATCTTCCCAGCTGCCATGGGCGGGTTGGCGGTGGGCCTCATCTCCGGCCGACGCGAGCTGGTTGCCGGCCTCGCGGCAATCGCCATTGCGCTCTCCGTCTCAATCGCCTGGGATCCAGCCGCGGGGCTGATCGCTGGCGGCGTGCTCGGGCCTCTGGCCGGAATCGCCATGCCACCGGCCGTGCGAACCAAGGGAGCGGCGCCGGCGTGAGCGTTCGGCTCGTCGTCCTGGCGCTCCTCATGGCTGCGGTGACCTACCCATCCCGCGCCCTGCCGCTCGTCACGCCCGGCATCGAGCGCCTGCCGCGCCTCGCATTGGAATACCTGCGTCTCGTTGGGCCTGCTGTGCTCTGCGCGCTTGCCGCGGTCAGCGTCGGGATCGTCCTGGACGCCGCGCGACACCCTTCGTTGCACATCGGATTCGAATGGGTGGCGGTGCTGGCATGCGTCGCCGTCGTCGCATGGCGACGGAACCTGCTCTTCGGCCTAGTCGTCGCGGTTGCTCTGGTGGCCGGGGTCCGTGCCCTGGCCGCTGTCTGACCGATGCCCACCGAGATGCGGCTGATCAACGGCCGGCGCCTGGAGCTGGTCACCGGCGACATCACCGCCCAGCAGGTCGACGCGATCGCTAATGCCGCGAATGCCGCGCTGCGTGGCGGGGGCGGCGTCGACGGGGCCATCCACCGCACCGCGGGTCCTGAGCTCCTCGAGGAGCTGCGCCGTCGCTATCCAGAGGGAACGCCGACCGGCACTGCCGTGGTGACCGACGCCTACCGGCTCCCGGCCCGGTGGGTCCTGCATGCCGCGGGGCCGGTCTGGCGCGGCGGCTCACGTGGTGAGCCCGAACTGCTGATCAGTGCCTATCGGTCCTGCCTGCGGCTATGCGACCAACTGGGGGCGCAGACCGTCGCATTCCCAGCGATCAGCATGGGGATCTACGGCTATCCGATGGAGGACGGCGCCGAGATAGCGCTGCGGACAGTGCTGGACCATTTGAGCGGCGAAACACCACTCGAGGTGGCTCGCTTCGTCCTCTTCTCGCCGGAGACGTACCGTGCTTTCGCTGCGGCACTCGGCACGCTCGACGAGTGAGCGGCGCCGCCGGGTGAGGCGGAACCGGGCCAGACGCCAGGTTGCGTCGGGCGGGTCCAACGACGAGGCACGACCTTCTCGTTGCTGAGAAATCGCGTGCTGGCGCACCAATCCGGCACCGAGCGGCCTCGGCGGCCGGGGAAATCGACCCTGTTGTTCGCTGTCGGATCCGTCGAGCGGAATCCAGGTCGGGGGTCGGGTGTCAGTGCCCGCTCGCGACCGAGCCAGGCAACCCCGCCGACCCCGGCAAACCCGGCCACTCAGACATCGTCCCGCTCGTCCGCATCCCGAGAACGCGCTCACGAGGGCGCAGGGCGAAGCGGTCGTCGGGTGGGGCGAGCTGTGCGGCAGCCGCCTCATCTGCACTGACCAACGCCGAGACGTATTCCCCGATCGATGGCCCGTGCTTGAAGCCGTGCCCCGAGCCGCCGCCGACCACCCAGGCGTTCTCCCACATTGGGTGCCGGTCGATGATGAAGTTCGTGTCCGGCGTCGCCTCGTACTGGCAGACGCGACCCTCGGCGACGGGCTGATCGGCGATCCCGGGGAACCGGACCCGGGCAAAGGCTCGCGCCAGGTCGACGATGCGATCGGAGATCCGTCGGTCCTGGGTATCGGGATCAACGGCGGGACCGGCGTAATCCGGCGCGATCTTCAGTCCGCGTCCCGCGATGGACGGGACCCCGTAGAAGGCTCGGTCGTAGTCGACCCAGGTCGGCAGATGGCTCGCGTCGAAGCGCGCATCCCCGGGGGGCGATGCGAGGTAGACGTACTCCTGGCGCGTCACCTCCAGGACGTCATCCAACAGACCGATGAGCAGCTTCAGCAGCCATGGACCGGCAGCGAGCACGAAGCTATCGGCGGCCAGTTCAGAGCCTGCTGAGGTGCGGAGCCGATCGAGGCGCCCGTCGGCGCCATCGGTCTGGTTGGGTGGCACGACTCGGTCGTGGAGCAATGTGCCGCCCTCGGCGCCGAACAGGTCGGCCACCGCAGCCACCCCCTCGCGCGCCATGAGTGCGCCGCCCTCGGGCTCGAAGAGCGCCCATTCGAGATCGTCTGCGCCGATCTGTGGCCAACGGTTCGCAACCTCGGCGTGCGCGAGGCGTTCGACCGGGATCCCCAGTCGCGTGAGGGCGGCGAACGACTCCGCCTCGAAGCCATCGTCGCGGTGGGCCAGCCAGAGGACCCCCGTCTCGACGAACAGCCGCCGATGGGCCGCCTGCTCCAGCTCGCGCCACTGACCCAGGGCATGACGCTGCCAAAGCGGGTAGTGATCGTCGGATCCGTGGCCCGAGCGCGTCACCCTCGTCTCGCCACCCGAGCTGGCCAGCGAGCTCCCGGGCGAGTACTGGTCAACGAGGATCACCGCCATCCCGCGCCGCTGGAGCCAACGCGCGGTCCAGGCACCCATCACGCCCGCACCCACGACGACAACGCGTTGCTGGACCACGACGCGATGATAGGCGGCCGCCGGTCCATCGGGCATGCGCTACGCTCCGCCCATGGAGACGACACCAGCAGGGGTGACAGTGGAGGTGCCGGCGACGACGGCGCCAGCCGCCACCGAGCCAGCGATTCGGACGCAGGAGCTCTCGAAGCGCTACGGCCAGCTCCAGGCCCTGATCGACCTCTCCATCGAGGTCCGGCAGGGCGAGATCTTTGGCTTCCTCGGGCCAAACGGGGCCGGCAAGTCGACGCTGATTCGCACCCTCCTCGGCTTCCTGCATGCCACATCGGGCCGTGCCTCGGTGCTGGGCCTCGACACCGAGCTCCAGAGCGTCGAAATCCGGGCGCGAACCGGCTACCTGCCCGGCGGGGTCGCCCTGTACGGCTCGTTGACCGGCGCCGACGTGCTCGAGTACCTCGCCGAGCTGCAGGGCGGTCCGCCTGTGCTGCGCGAGGAGCTGTGCGACCGGCTCCGCCTTTCGGGGGCGGATCTGCGGCGCCGCGTCCGCGACTACTCGCGTGGGATGCGCCAGAAGGTGGGCGTCATCCAGGCCCTGCAGCATGACCCACAGCTGGCGATCCTCGACGAGCCGACCGAGGGCCTCGATCCGCTGATCCAGCATGCCTTCTATGCGATCCTCGACGGGCGCCGCGCCGCCGGACGAACGATCTTCTTCTCCAGTCACGTCCTCCCGGAGGTTGAGCGCGTCTGCGACCGGGTTGGGATCATCCGGGCCGGGCGCCTGATGACGCTGCAGACGGTCGACGAGCTCCTGGTGCGGCGCCGGCGGCGGGTCGAGCTCCGATGGCGCGGCGCGGCCCCGGACCTGACGGACATCCCTGGCCTCGGCGACGTCGTCGCGCTCGGCGACCGTGTCACCGCCACCCTGCTGGGCAGCGTCGGACCTTTCGTGCGGGCAATCGCATCGCCCAACCTGGAGGACCTGACGATCGAGCCGGCAAGCCTCGAGGAGGCGTTCCTCGAGTACTACACCGATGCCGACTCGAGTCCCGGGGGGAGAGGCGCATGAACCGGGTCCTGCTCGTCCGGACCTGGCGGGCGCAGCTCGGGAAGGTGGTGCTGATCGCCGTGGTCTCGAGCGCCTGGGGCTGGCTGATGCCCTTCTTCTACAGCCAGTTCTCCGGCACGCTTCGCGAGCTCGCGAAGCAGAACCCGCTCTTTGGTCAGCTGAGCAACTTCGGCTCGGGGAGCATCCTGACGCTGCCGGGGACGATCACCCTCGGGACGCAGCACCCCTTTGCCATCACGCTCGTCGCGGTCTTCGCGGTCGGCGTCGCTGGGCTGGCGATCGCCGGCGAACGGCAGGCAGGCACGCTCGAGGTGCTGCTGGCCCGCCCCATTCCCCGGCGCACCCTGTTCATCACGATCTGGGGCGCGCTGCTTGCGCTGGTTGCCCTGGTCATCGCCGCGCTCGTGGTGGGCATGGTCATCGGCGTCGTCACCCAGGGACTGCTCGCGGAGCTGGATCTGGGTCAGATGCCGTTCGTCTGGCTGAACGGCCTCCTGCTCTGGAGTGCGTTCCTGAGCTTCTCGCTTGCCATGTCAGCGACCTTCGACCGAACCGGGCCCGCCATCGGTCTGTCGCTCGCGTTCCTGCTGCTTAATTACTTCCTTGAGATCCTGGGCTCGCTCTGGACCGATGCCGCCTGGACCCAGGAGTACTCGCTCTTCCACCACTTCCAGCCGAGCGAGATCCTCTCCGGGAAGGCGGATCCCTTTGACTTCGTGCTCCTCGTCGTTGTCATAGCGATCCCGCTCGCGTTCGCGCTGCTGCTATTCCCGCGCCGCGACCTCGCGGCACCTGCCTAGGGCGGTCCGTCCGGGACGGCCGCGACCTTCGCAACCGCTGAGGGAACCGTGGTCTCGAGCGCGTACGCGATGGCGTCATCGATCGTCAACCGGCTGCCCTCCTCCCAGGCGCCGAGAAGCTCGGGCTTGTCGCGCAGCCCGCTCGGGTCGTAGCCGATAAGAACCCGGTTCGCTGGGTTCAGACCGGTGCCCGTCAGACGCTCGAGGTTGGCGACCGCGCCCGCAATGCGTGCCGCTCGATCCAGCTCATTCACGGCCATCGCCAAGGCGGCGAAGCCATCCAGGACGAGCGTATAGCCGGAGACATCTTTCGCGTCTCGGAAGATGGCGAGTGCCTCAGCCAGCCGGTCTCGCGAGGTTGCGAGCTTGCCGTCGTGCAGGTCGATCAGGCCGAGGTCGTAGAGCGACCAGCCGAGCATGAACTGGTCTCCAAGCTCTCGGAAGAGCGGCAGCGCCGCTTCCCCGTGGCCCCGCGCCGTGTCGAAGTCACGGTCGCGCCATCCGATGGTGAGGTATGCCCACTCCGCTTTGGCAATGCCGGCCCGGTCACCGAGTTCGGTGAAGATGCGCATGGCCGCGTCGATCAGCTCGTACGCCTCATCGGTCTCCTGTAATTCGAGGACGAAGCCGAAGCCAAGGGGAAATGACAGGTTGTAGTACGCCTCTGCCAAGGGCCTGGGGTCACCAATCTGCTTGCGGAGCTCGAGGCACGCCCGATAAGCCGCGACGCTTGCCTCAAAGTCTCCCATCCACCACGCCAGCCCGCCCTCCGCTTCCAGGGCGTCCGCTCGTTCCAGTGGGTGGTCGCCCGCGTCCGGGAGCGCAAGAGCCCGGCGCGCGCGCTGGCTTCCCTCGACCAGGTAGCCACGCATCTGCCAAAAGCGCCACAGACCGGCCACCAGGCGAAGTGCCAGGGCCGTTTCGCCCGCATCGAGGGTCCAGTCGAGTGCGGCGCGCAGGTTATCGTTGTCCTCTTCCAACCAGTCGAGCCATTGCCGCTTCTTGCTGCCGAGCAGCTGTGGAAGGGCCTGCGCGACGAGCCCTGCGAAGTGCTCCGCGTGACGGCGCCCGAGCTCGTCGCCGCGGCCACTCTCGGCCAGGCGGTCGAGCGCGTACTCCCGAATCGTGCCCAGCATGAGGAAGCGAGGTTCCCCATCGCCTGCCGGCACCTGGCGCAGGAGGCTCTTGTCGACCAGCGAGGTGAGCCCGTCCAGGATGTCGATGCTCAGCTCGTCACCAGGGCAGATGGACTCGATCGCATCGAGACGTGCCCCTCCCACGAAGATCGCCAGGCGTCGGAAGAGGGTGGCCTCGTCGGCGCTGAGAAGCTCGTAGCTCCAGTCAATGGCCCCGCGCAGCGTCTGCTGCCGCTCAGGGCGGTCTCGGCCGCCGCCTGACAGGAGGCTGAGGCGGTCGCCAAGGCGCGCCAGCATCGCCTGCGGCGTCAGGACGTTGCTGCGGGCGGCCGCGAGCTCAATGGCGAGGGGCAGGCCGTCGAGGCGTGAGCTGATTTCAGCGACCGCCGGCGCATTCTCGTTGGTCACCGTGAAGTCCGGTTTCACGCCCATCGCCCGCTCGATGAAGAGCGCGACCGCCTCGTATTGGCTGATGGACTCCACCGTCCCGTGGTTTCTCGGATCGGGAGCGGCGAGGGGAGGTACCGGATACTCCCGCTCTCCGTAGATCCGCAGCGCGCTGCGGCTGGTCGCGAGCACGGTCAGCTCGGGCGCCGCGGCCAACAGCTCGGAGACGTGAGACGCCGCGTCGGTCACCTGCTCGAAGTTATCGAGGATCAAGAGCACGCGACGCTGACGCAGGTGATTGATGAGCGCCGTCATGGGCGTGAGGCCGCCGCGATCGGGAAGGCCGAGCTCCTGGGCGATCGTGCCGGGTAGCAGGTCAGGGTCGCGGATGGTTGCCAGTGGCACCCAGAAGACGCCGTCCGAGAACCGGTCCGAAACACGTGCGCCAATCTGGAGCGAGAGGCGGCTCTTCCCGGTGCCTCCCGGGCCGGTGAGCGTCAGCAGGCGCGTCTTCTCGAGCAGCGCGGAGACCTCGGCGAGCTCACGCTCCCGACCGAGGAAGCTCGACAGCTGGACCGGAAGGTTGTTCGGCGTCGCGTCGAGGGTCTTGAGCGGCGGAAACTCCGAGGGCAATCCACCGAGCGACAGCTGATGGATCTGCTCCGGACGGGAGAGATCCTTCAGGCGTCGCTGGCCGAGATCGCGCAGCGTCGTCCCCTCCGGCAGGTTCGCCTCGGCAAGCGCGCGAGTCGCGTCGCTGAGCAGGATCTGGCCGCCGTGACCGGCCGCGGCGATGCGGGCCGCGCGGTGGACGTCGAGCCCCACGTAATCGCCGCCGGCCAGGTTCCCCTCCCCGGTGTGCAGGCCCATCCGCACGCGGATCGCGGCCTCGTCCGGCCACGCGTGCGCGGCCAGCCCACGTTGGGCGGCGACTGCGGCAATCACCGCCCCGGCGGCAGTCGGGAAGGCGACGAAGAACGAATCACCCTCCGTTCCGACCTCGGTACCCTCGCCGCGGGCGATCGCCTCACGAACGATCGCGCGATGCTCCTCGAGAAGCGCCGGCCATGCTGTCCCCAGCGATTCGGCGAGGCGGGTCGAGCCTGCGATGTCAGTGAAGAGGAATGTGACGGTTCCGGTAGGCAGGCTCGGCATCGGGCACCCTGTATGGCTGGCTCGGTAGTTTCCGATGCTCGCGCCACGACGGCAAGTCCGCTGATTGAGGGGGCGGCGGCGGTCGTCGACGTCCTGTAGGCTCCGCAGCCGTGACTCTCTCCGCGGACAGCCGGCCGCCGGCCAATCCGTTCGTGGCCCTGGCCGACCGGCCGGTGCTTGCCGCTGTCCTCGGCGCCCTGTTGATCGCCTTCAGTGCGGTCCTCGTCCGGCTCTCGGGGACCGAGCCGGCGACGGCCGCCATCTTCCGCTGCGCGTACGCACTGCCGGTGCTGGGCCTGCTCGCCATCCTTGAGCGGCGCGCCTACGGACCGCAGCCGGCCGCGCAGGTTCGTCTGGCCATGATCGCCGGCATCTTCTTCGCCATCGATCTCGTGGTCTGGCACCACACCATCGGCTTCGTGGGTGCCGGCCTGGCCACCGTGTTGGGCAATACGCAGGTCGTGATCGTCGCGCTTCTGGCCTGGTTCCTGCTCGGCGAGCGTCCGGCGAATCGGGTGCTGCTCGCCATCCCGATCGTGTTGATCGGCGTCGTGCTGATCAGCGGCGCAATCGACTCGGCCACGGCGTATGGCAGCAATCCGCCCCTGGGAGTGCTAACCGGGTTGGTGACCGGACTGGCGTACGCCGGCTTCCTGCTCGTCCTCCGCCACGGCAACGCCGACCTGCGGCGCCCGGCTGGGCCACTCTTCATCGCCACGGCGGTCGGCGCCCTCGGCTCGCTGCTGATGGGTCTCCCGCTCCGCGAGGTGGACCTCATCCCGAGCTGGCCTGCCCATGGCTACCTCATCGCGCTCGCGCTCAGCTCGCAGGTCGTGGGCTGGCTGCTGATCAGCGTTTCACTCCCGAGGCTACCGGCCGCCCTCACGAGCGTCGTCCTGACGCTCCAGCCGGTTGCCGCGGTGATGCTGGGGATCGTCCTCCTTGGAGAGGCCCCGTCCTCGGTACAGCTCGCGGGGGCCGCCACGATCCTGGCTGGGATGTCACTCGCGGCGCTCGGTCGACCCGGGCGCGTCCCCCGCGCGGAGCCGGAGATCGGGTAGCAACAGCCGCGACCCAAGGGCGATCAGCCGCGCCTAGTGGATCGAGGCTGCGACTCGACGCGCCGCCTCGAGCGTGTGCGCACCCTCGACACGTAGCGTTAGGCCGCCCTGCTGCCAGACGAGGGCCGTTCCGACCAGGCGCAGGGTGGTATCCACTTCATGACCCGCCGCGTCGCGATAGAAGAAGAAGTGGGTCCCGCCCGCAACCCAGTAGGCCGCCGCGCCCCGCACCGTCGTCGCCTGTACCCTCGTCCCGTTGTTGATCAGCTTCTCCCAATAGTCGGGTCCGACATCACCTCGGAACTCGGTAACGACCAGTCCGATTCGCGTCTTGGGGTCGGCTGGGTACCCGGGACGATCGCCCCAGACCAGCGAGATGGTGCCGCCTCGAGGCGACGGCAGATAGAACACGTGATCCGGCGCACCGATGGTCGGCTCCTCAGGAGTCACGATCGTGAATCCGGCACGGCGGCGTGCCTCATCCAGGCTAACTTCGACTCCAAAGGCCCGGGCCGCCGCCACGCCAGATGGCAGCGGTAGCGGGGTCTCGGTGGAGAAGACGATGCGCAGCCCGCCGATCGCGATTCCCACGGCCACGGCAACCCCGGCGATGAGGAGTGCCGCGAGCAGCCCGAGCGCCACGCCGCGCGCCAGGCGCCCGCGTGGCAGCCAGCCTCCCTTCAGCCAGCCGTGTGTCGCGCCGAAGCGCCCACCGCCGGAGGGCGAGCCGGAACGGATTCGAGCAGCCACCGGCGGCGCGATCGGCGGGGTCGCCGGGAACTCGACCATCGCAGCAAGGTCCGCGAGGGAGGCCTCCAGCGCGGCGAGGTCGTAGCGCTCAGCCATCGGTCTGGACCTCCGCCATCACGGCACGAAGGCGGTCCATTGCCCGCGAGAGGCGCGACTTGACGGTGCCCCGCGGAACCCCCATGGCGGCCGCCATCTCGGCCTCCGAAAGGTCCGCGAACCAGCGAAGTGTGATCGTCAGGCGATCCTCGTCGCGCAGGCGATCGACCGCCGCCATCAGCTCACGGCGCTGCTCGGAGGCCAGGGCCGCCACCTCGGGCGACGGGGCCGCGCCGTCCGAGGGGCGGTCCTGCGCAGCCCGCAGGACGAGGTTTGCGCGCCGCGCGCCAGATCGGCGCCGGTTGCGCGCCGCGTTGGCCACGATCTGGAGCAGCCACGGCCGCGGCTCGGCGCCAGGTCGAAATCTGGACAACGCCTTCCACGCCCGCAGGAAACCCTCCTGGGCGGCATCTCGTGCCTCGAATGCGTCGCCGCAGACCAGGTACGCGGTGCGGAAGGCGAGCTCCTCGTATCGGCGCACAAGCTCCTCATAGGCAGCGACATCTCCGCGCCTTGCATGCTCGATCAGTTCGACATCGGTCAGTGGACGGCCCTCCACCTTTCTGGACCGGTACACCCTCGGAGCTCTGGCGGTTCCCGCGACCAGTAGAGTGTCAGACCGATGTCGACCGGCACGACCCTCTTCATCGGCAGTGGCCGGCTCTGTGTGGCGCAGCCGCATGCCGCCGCTCCCCCGGGCACGATCTCGCCGTGGGCGATCCTCGTGCGGGAGGGTCGGATCGTGTGGGTCGGAGCGCCCGACGATCTCCCGTCGGAGCCCGATGCGGACGAGGTGACGGACCTTGGACCCGCTCTTGTGACGCCGGGCCTGATCGATGGTCACACGCACCCCGTCTTCGCCGGCGATCGGTCCGACGAGGCAGCCGCTCGCCTCTCGGGCGAGCCCTACACCGGAGGCGGGATCCTGCGCACGGTAGCTGCCACCCGAGAGACCCAAGACGATCAGCTCGAGGCACTTGTCGAGTCCCGGCTGCGATCTGCACTCGCGTCAGGCGTCACGACAATCGAATGCAAATCCGGCTACGGGCTCGCGCTGGATGAGGAGCGTCGCCACCTTCAGATCATCGGGCGGGTCGCCTCGCGGCTGCCGATGCGCGTGGTCCGAACGTTCCTCGGCGCCCACGCCGTGCCGCCTGAGGCTCCATCGGTAGACGCATACGTCTCATCGGTCGCAACCGAGATGTTGCCCGCCATTGCCGCCGGGCAACTGGCGGAGTTCTGCGACATCTTCTGCGATCAGGGCTTCTTCGATCTCGCCTCAACCGAGACGATCCTGACGGCGGCTCGCGGGTTGGGACTCGGGATCCGGCTCCATGCGGAGCAGCTCGCGCGGACCGGCGCCACGGAGCTCGGCATCAGGCTCGGCGCCACGAGCGTCGATCACCTGGAGCAGCTCGATCAGCCCGGAATCCAGGCGCTCGCGGCGTCAGAGACGGTTGCCACCCTGCTGCCCGGGCCCGCGCTCGTCATGCGCAGTTCGCTCCCGCCGGCGCGCGCCCTCCTCGACGCGGGCGCCAGCGTCGCCCTGGCCAGCGACGCCAACGCTGGGACGTTCTCCGGATTCGGATCGATGCCGCTCGTCATCGGGCTGGGGGCGACTCTGTTGCAGATGACCGTGGGCGAAGCCCTCTTCGCGGCGACCGCGGGCGGAGCCGCGTCGCTGGGTCTCGCAGCCGACCGCGGCATCCTGGCCGCCGGCCTCGCGGCTGACCTCGTCGCCTGGGACGCCGAGCATGAGGGCGCCTTCGCCCTGCGTGTGGGCGCGGTTCGTGCCCTGCAGGTCTTCGCTGGCGGCGCGCCGGTCATGCTGCCCGCCTGAATCAGCGCGCGGCGAATGGCCGGCCCACGAGTCGCAGGAAGAGCGCAGGACCGATCCAGCGCAGCCCGTAAAGGCGGCAGCCGAGGCAGTAGCCGGTAACCGCTAGCAGCAGCTGGAGCGCGATTACCCCCACGACGGGGAGCCAGCCCCAGGGCTCGATGCCTGCCACCAGCGACACGAGACCGACGGCGAGGAAGATCGAGCCCAGCGCCTGGGCGAAGCGCGGGGGATACTCGTGCTCCGGCTTGGTCGGGGCCAGCCGCAGGACGCGCCGCAGGAACGGCCACGGCCGCCCGAAGATGAGCCAGCGAGTCCCGAACGCCGAGCTGATGGCGAGCGCCAGCATGACGAGCGCAACGAGCCAGACCAGATCGAAAGCCAGGGCAGCTACCAGGACGGCCGCGGAGAGGCCGGCGCCAAAGCGCTGGCCGCGTGGATCGATCCAGCGGCCGGGCCCGGGGGCCATGGAGGCAGCCGGGCGGTCATTGAACGGGATGTGCTCGGACATGGGGCACCTCGAGAAGATGGCATCGCAAACGAGGACGGGAAGCGATGAAGCGAGGAGCCCCGGTTTGATGCGCGCCGACGGGATCGGCGGATGAGCGCGCGCCTGGCGCGACTCAGGTGAGAGCTACGCGGCGGCTCCCCGCCGCGTACAGGTGCAAGGCTCGCCCTCGAGGCTGCAGAGCAGGTCGGCCGCGCATACTGCGCGAGGCGCGAATGCGGATTCGGCGAACACCTGTCCGAGCTGCATGGTGTCCGGCAGGATAACGCCATTCGGGGAAATCGGCGAACCCCGGTCGCCCCTATGATGCGGGCATGGACCGATACGACCTGGTGATCATTGGCGCCGGCGCCGGCGGTGAAGCCGCTGCGCACTACGCGGCCGGGCACGGGGCCCGGGTCGCGATCGTCGACAAGGACCTCTTTGGCGGCGGATGCGCGTTCTGGCAATGTATGCCGTCCAAGGCGCTCCTGCATGCCGCGAGCATCCATCGGTGTGGCCTTGAGTACGCGTGGCCGAAGGCCTCTGCCTTTCGCGACTACATGATCAATCGGGTAGGGATCGACTATCCCGATGACTCCGGACATGTCCGCTCCCTCGAATCGTCCGGCGCGACCGTCATTCGTGGCCTCGCCCGCTTCACAGGCCCCGGCCGTGTCGAGGTTCGACGCGACGGCGCCGAGCCCATGGAGCTGCAGGCGGACAACGTCATCGTGGCGGTCGGGTCACAGTCGAGGATCCCGTCACTTCCCGGACTCGACCAGCTCGAGTACTGGACGAATCGCCAGGGAACCGCGACGCGCGAGCTCCCCGACGGGATGGTGATCCTGGGTGGGGGGCCGTCGGGGGTCGAGCTCTCCCAGGTCTACGCGCGCTACGGCGTGTCGGTCACGATCGTCCACCCGCGCGATCGGATCAACGACCGCGACCACCCGCTGAGCTCCAGGTACCTCGCCAAGGGATTGACGCGCGACGGAGTCACGATCAAGACCGGGGTGCGCGCCGTGGGCATCCGGCCCGGCGCCGGGGCAAACGGACGCCATATCGTCGACATCTCGGACGGCTCGACCGCGGAGGGTGAGGCGATCCTGCTCACCATCGGCCGCGACCTCCCGCTCGACGACCTGAACCTGCTCGCGATCGGGGTGGAGGCCAAGGAGGGACGCGTCGCATCGGACGACCATCTGCGCATCGCGCCGAACGTGTATGTCGTGGGCGACGTGGCCGGTCCCGAGCTGCACACCCACACCGCGCACTACCAGGGCGAGGCTGCGGCGATGCTCGTCCTTGGCCAGGACATCACCCCGGACATGTCGACGATTCCGCGTGCGACGTATACCGATCCTGAGACGGCGTCGGTTGGCCTGATGGTCGATCAGGCCGCCGAGGGCGGTATCGACGCCAAGGAGTTCACCGGCGACATCGGGACGAGCGCCAAGGGGTACGTGGCGGAGGCGTTCGGCCACGTCACCATCGTCGTCGATCGCAACGCCCGAGTCCTGGTCGGAGCCTTCATGGCGGGACCGGCGGTCAGCGAGGCGATCCACGAAGCCGTGCTGGCGGTAAAGACTAAGACCTCGATCGATGTGCTGGCGGACACGATCCACGCCTTCCCGACCGTGGCGCGGGTCTTTGGCACCGTCTGCATGCAGGCATCTCGCGAGCTGGCGTCGACCGGATAGCTCCGCGTGACGGATCGACCGGGAGCGGATCCCGCCCGTGCCGCCCGCAACCGCGCGGCACTGCGCATGGTCGTCCTCTTCGGCATCGTCAGCCTCTTCGCGGATGTGGTCTACGAAGGGGGCCGCAGCATCACCGGGCCATACCTGGCGTTGCTCGGCGCCAGTGCCACTGCGGTGGGTATCGTTGCCGGCGGTGGGGAGCTGCTGGGTTACGCGCTGCGCCTCGTCTCCGGCAGGCTGGCCGACGCCACCCAGGCCTACTGGCCGATCACCATCGCCGGCTACGCGGTCCAGATGGCTGCCGTCCCAGCCCTGGCCCTCGTCGGCTCGTGGCAGGCAGCCGCGGTGCTCATCGTATTAGAGCGGGTCGGCAAGGCGATGCGCAACCCGCCTCGCGACGCGATGCTGGCGGTGGCCAGCAAGGAGATCGGACGAGGCTGGGCCTTTGGCCTGCACGAGGCGCTCGACCAGATCGGCGCCCTGGTCGGTCCATTGCTGGCGGCCGGCGTGCTGGCCCTACGCGGCGACTACCCACTGGCGTTCGCGATCCTGGCGGTCCCCGCCGTCATCACGCTCGCCACCCTGGCCATCACCCGGCTCACGTATCCAACCCCAGCCGGTGCCACCACTCGAAAAGTGGACGCTCGCACCGAAGGGCTGCCGGGGGCGTTCTGGATCTATATCACGGGAGCGGCTCTCGTGGCCGCCGGCTTCGCGGATTTCTCGCTGATGGCCTTCCACTTCCAGCGCGCAGGTACGGTCTCGAGCGCCCTCATCCCGATCTTCTACGCGACCGCCATGGGCACCAGCGGCCTGGGCTCACTGCTCTTCGGGCGTCTCTTCGATCGGCGCGGCATCGTGGTCCTGGTTCCGCTCACCGCGGGTACCGCCCTTTTCTCACCGCTCGCCTTTCTGGGCGGCGGCACCGCCGCATTCTTCGGCACCATCCTGTGGGGCGTCGGACTGGGGGTTCACGAGTCGATCATGCAGGCCACGGTTGCCCAGCTCGTGCCGGAGTCGCGTGTGGCATCGTCCTACGGCCTCTTCAACCTCGCGTTCGGCATCGCCTGGTTCGCCGGCAGTGCCCTCATGGGCATCCTCTACGACTTTTCGATCCCGGCGCTCGTGATCTTCTCGGTGCTCGCCGAGCTCGCGGCGATCCCGGTCTTCCTTCGGCTGCGCAACCATCCAGCGCTGCGCGGGGTGAGCTGACCAGGCCCTCGACCGGCGGCGCTACTTGCCGATGTGTTGCAATCGCGTGACTTGCCTTCGCGGGCCCTGACAGCAATGTGTCTCGGCCTCGAAGCTTACCGTGCGGGCGTCGTGCGGGCGTCACGGATCGGTGGCACGATGCCGGCCTCATGCACTCGGCAAATTCGCCGTCTCCACTCGATCTCATGCAGCGCCCGCTGCGCGACCTGCGCATTTCCGTCACGGATCGATGCAACTTCCGCTGCGTGTATTGCATGCCGCGCGAGGCCTTCGGTCCGGATCATGCCTTCCTCCCGCGGGACGAGATCCTGACCTTCGAGGAGATAGCCAGGCTGGCCCGCGTCTTCGTGGAGTTGGGTGTGCGCAAGGTTCGTCTCACCGGCGGCGAGCCCCTCATCCGTCGCGACCTCGACCGGCTGGTCGGCATGTTGAGCGTCATCGAGGGCGTCGAGGACCTGAGCCTGACGACGAACGGCTCGCTTCTCGCGGGCAAGGCGCAAGCCCTGGCGGCGGCGGGTCTGCACCGGGTTACGGTCAGCCTGGACGCCATTGACGATCCCACCTTCACGCACATGAACGACGCCCGCTTCCCGGTGACGAGCGTCCTCAACGGGATCCTCGCCGCCGAGCGGGCCGGCCTCGGTCCGGTGAAGATCAACATGGTCGTAAAGCGTGGCTGGAACGAGGCGGCCGTCCTCCCCATGGCGCGATTCTTTCGCGGGACGGGGCGAGTCCTGCGCTTCATCGAGTACATGGATGTGGGCAGCACCAACGGCTGGCGGCTGGACGACGTGGTGCCCGCGTCTGAGATCCTGGCGTCCATTTCGGCCGAGTTTCCGATTGAGCCGATTGCGCCCAGCGAGCGCGGCGAGGTGGCCCAGCGGTATCGGTACACCGATGGCGGAGGCGAGATCGGCATCATCGCCAGCGTCAGTCGTCCGTTCTGCGGCGACTGCGTCCGTGCGCGGATCTCGGCCGATGGCCAGCTTTTCACCTGCCTGTTCGCCGTGGGAGGCCACGACCTTCGGGGGCTCCTGCGGGGTGGAGCCTCCGACGAATCCCTGGCGACGGCCCTTCGCCGCATCTGGGTGGCGCGCGACGACCGCTATTCCGACGAGCGCTCGGCCCAAACCGTCCCCCTGACCAAAGTCGAGATGAGCTACATCGGGGGTTGACGCCTGCACACCTCTCGCGCACGCCGCCTCAACGAAGCTTGAGGCCCCCTCCGCCGAACAGGAACGACGCGGAAAGGGCGGCCAGCCCGAGCGGCACCAAGGGGATCGATCCCAGGTTGACGCTGAAGGCCGCGAGCAGGAACAAGACGACGGCGGCGATAAGCAAGAGTGACGCGGGTGAACTGCCGAAGCGCATCAGAGGGACACCTCGATATGCTCGTATGGTCGTTCGCGTTTGCGACTGCTCCCCACTTGGACCCGAGGGCCTCCTCCGGCTACGTGCGTTCGACCTCGACGTGAGCATTTCGCGTGCCGTGAGCGGCATGCGGTGAGCACTTCCCGCGCGCCATACGTACGCTGCTGACCACCATCTCCCAACCCAGCCGCTCCCGCCTATCCGTCGTTCGGCGGCAGGAGCACGCCTGGGTTCAAAACCTCGCCTGGGTCCAGGGCGCGCTTGATCGCCCGCATGGCCGCAACGTCTGCCTCGCCTCGATCGGCGACCAGCCATCGAGTCTTCGCCACGCCGATTCCATGCTCCGCGCTCACCGCCCCGCCCAGCTCCAGGACGAGCTGAAGAACCGCGTCGTCCACCGCTTCGTCGTCCGGATCCGGGCCGATGACGTTGACATGCAGGTTGCCGTCGCCAAGGTGCCCGTAGACGAACGTCTGCGCCTCGCGGTCGACCGCACGCACCGCCCCTCGCACGCGCTCGTCGAACTCGCCCAACCTTCCCAGCGGCACCGACACATCGAGCTTGTGGGGCACGGCCAGGGCGTTAATCGCCTCCGTGTGTCGTTCGCGCAGTTGCCAGAGCCGGCGTCGCGCTCCCTCGTCGGAGGCCACGACGGCATCCAGAGCCGGCAGGGTGGCGAGGACTCCGACGAGCTCGGGCTCCGGATCGGCGGCCGCGGCGGCGCATTCGACGAGCAGGTAGATCGGGTACCCGTCCGCGAACGGCCGCTCCGCGTGCGTGTGCCGCATCACGACCTCGAGTCCCTGGTCGTCGAACGCCTCGAGGGCGGTGAGCGATGCAAGTCCCCGACGGAGGGCCGCGGCCAGCGCGGCCGCGGCCGCCATGCTCTCGGCCGCCAGGAGCGCCACGACCCGCCTCGGCAGCGCAGCGACCAGCCGCAACCGGATACGGGTCACCACGGCCAGCGTCCCTTCGGATGCGGCCAGCAGCGAAGGAAGATGGTAGCCGGTGTTGTCTTTGATGAGCCCGGGCAGCCGCCGGAGCACTGTCCCGTCGGCGAGCACGGCCTCGATGCCGACGACCTGCTGCCGCATGGATCCGTAGCGAAGGACGTTCACGCCACCGGCGTTGGTGGCGACCATCCCGCCGACCGTCGCCGAGTCGCGCGACCCCATATCCACACCGAACGCCCAGCCTGCCGCCGCGGCCCGCTGTTGCACGGCACTGAGCGTCACGCCCGCCCCCACGGTCATCTCGCCTGCGAGCAGGTCCACGGGTTCCGCGTCGCGCAGCCGCAGGAGGCTCAGCACCACCTGCGGCCTGCCCTCAGGGTCCGCGGCTCGCGGGACACCGCCGCCCACGAGCCCGGTGTTCCCGCCCTGGGGGATCACAGCCGCGCCGGCGTGCAAGCAGGCTCGAAGCACCCCCGCGACCTCCTCCCTCGTGCCCGGCCGAACAACGGCCAGGGCATCGCCATGGAAGCGGCGCGTCCAGTCGGTCTGGTAACTAGAGCGAAGGTCGAGGTCGGTCAAGACCTGGCTGGATCCAACCGCTTCGCGGAGGGCATCAAGAATCGCCGGCGGGGGGGCGCTGGCATCGGTTGGTCGACGCATGAGAGCATGATGCCCGAGACAGGAGGTGCGGCATGCAATGGGTGACCCGGGAGCATCCGAAGACCGATCGGGTCGCATGTCCATGGCTGATCCGCAAGTTCATCGACCCCGAGGCCGAGATCCTCTACGTCTCGCGCGACGAGGTCCTCGACGTGGCGGAGAGCACTGGGGCGATCTCGTTCGATGCGCCGGGCGCGCGTTACACCCACCGCGATGGCCTCTGTTCGTTCGAAGTGCTCGTCGAGGAGTTCGCGATCCCGGACGAAGCCGTCGGCCTGATGGCAAAGATCGTGCACGGAGCCGATATCGCCGAGGACCGCGATGAAACGCCGCAGTCGCCCGGACTGCTGGCCATTGCGGATGGCTTCGCGGCCCTGGGCATTGCCGACGAGGAACAGCTGCGCCTGGAGCTTCCCGTCTACGACGCGCTTTACGCCTGGTGCCAGGCGCAGGTGCGGAGCGAGTAACCCGCTAACCCGTCGGCAGCGACTTCATCTCAAGGGCCACCACCCGACGGGCGCGAAGAAAGGCTCGTGCCAGCAGCACATGGAGAGAGACATGTCGGATCAGAGCATCGACCCTGAGCAGTCCATAGCCTGGCGGGCCATCCCGCAGGACACACCCGTCCGAAGCGGCGATGGCGAGTCGGTGGGCACCCTCTTCGATGTGCTCGGCTCCGATCGGGAGGACATCTTCCATGGGGTCGTCGTCCACCTCGGCAGGCTCGGCCACAAGGTCTTCGTTCCGGCGGACCAGGTGACCCGCATCACGCCTTCGCACGTGGACGTGTCGTTGACCTCGGATGAGCTCCGTGCCCTCCCGCCGCACGACGAGGAGCGGCAGTTCGACCTTGGGATGGTTGGCTTCATTCGAAAGCACGTCGGGTGGACCCGCGAGAAGGACCGCTAGCCCTGCGGCATTGCGCTGTCGGTCGCGCCTCCGTGACGCTCCTCGGGTGGCTTGATCCGTCGAAATGTGCGCCACACCAGCACGTCGTAGACGATCTTCAACCCGCCGGCTAGGAAGAACGGCACCCCCAGCGCGGCAATGCTGAATGCATATCCGGCAATCGGCGGCGAGATCGTGGTAGCAACGGAACGCGCCACATTCGTGATTCCCGCCGTGGCGGTGCGCTCGTCCGGGCCCACGATCGCCATCGAGTAGCTCTGCCGCGTGGGCACGTCCATCTGCGACACGCTCATGCGCGCGAGGAAGAGCGCGACCGCGAGCCAGGCGGTCGGCATGAGCGGCACCAGCATCAGCAGCACGTTGGAGGGCAGATGCGTGAAGACCATGGTGTTCAACAGGCCGATGCGTGCGGCAAGCCATCCCGCGGCCAGGAACGAGAAGGCTGAGAGGACACTCGCCCAGAAGAAGACGACTCCAAGCCACTCCGGCGAGAGGCCCCAACGCAGGCTGAACCAGTAGCTGACCAGCGCCAGGACGACGAAGCCGCCGGCGAAGGCGTCGAGTCCAAAAAGCGCTGAGAGCTTGACGACGATGGCGCGCGATCGGTTGATCCCGACGAAACCACGTGGTCCTTCGACCTTCGCGAGCTCGACGCGATCGGAGAGCAGGCTGAAGAGCACCAGGTTGGCTAGCCCGATCGCCGCATACAGCCAGAAGAGGGGCCGATACGCGTCCGCGCCGCGGAGTCCAAGGGCACTGAAGATGCCCACCAGCCCTGCCGAAAGGGCACCCGCGGCCTGCGACAGGTTGCCGACGAGGCCATACGTCGCAAATGCCCACGTCCGCCGTTCGGGTGGGACGACCTGCGGCAGGATCGCCTGATCGACCGTGTTGAAGACGCCGACCTCCGATGAGGTGGCGGAGATCGTGCCGGTGAACGCTGCGAGGAGGAGCAACCACGGCGAGTCAGCGAGAGCGAAGAAGCCGCCGCCCGCCGCCATCAGGATGGCCATGGTCATCACCGTTCGCCTTCGGCCGTATCGGTCGGCGGCGAGTGACCACGCGACGGTCATCGCCGCGGAGCCGCCGATCGCGGCCGCGGTGACGAGGCCCACGACGAACGGACTCATCCCCATCGCGGCAAGGAACAGGCCCAGGACCACGGCGAGGTATCCGTAGCCGAAGGTGCGCAGCACGCGCGCGACGAGCAGGAGCCGCGCGTCAGGCGATATCCACGCTAGGTTCCCGCGATCCACGGACGGCAGCCTACCCGTCGTCAGCTCGGCGGCGTGATCTCGATTGGCGTATTGAGGTCAGTCAGTGTGTGCTCCATGAGGTGAGCCTCGGCGCGCATCTGCTGGCGCCGGACCAGCCCGTCGTCACCAACCCAGAGGCGGAACCAGGCCGGGAGGTCCGGTCGCAGGAAGGCGATGATGGTCGACGGGTGGCCATCCACCGTTTCCTCGCCGATCACGCGGACCGCCACCGGCTCGCCCCAGAACGCAGTGAAGTAGCCGGATGGCCAGGTGAAGGCTGTCCCGGGCCACTCGCTCCTCGTCCATGGTACGTCGCGGCTGGCCTGTACCCATTCGGTCGAGCCGATGATCACGCGTGTCGAATCGCCCACGACGAGGCGCACGGCGTTCGGCGCCTGAAACGCGTACGCCGACCGAATCCGCGGACCCCCCACAGTGCTCCCCAGCGTCTCCAGCAAGCGAGCTGACCGCAGCGTGGCCATCGCCGCCAGAGCCCGCCGGAAAACGCTCATGCCGTCGGCGGTCGGCAGGGGGAGACGAAGGTCCACGGCGATCGCTCCGCGGTTCGAGCCGATCCGCACGCCAAAGGACCAGGTGCCCTCGCGTGCCAGCAATCCAGCCCCCTCGAAGCAGCCCAGCCCGCAGGGAGCCAGGCGCGATTGAGACACGACGCCAGCGGGCGAGGTGGCCAGCGCGATAGCGCCCCGCAGCCCGTCGCCAGCCTGGACGCCCAGGACCTGCACGCGCATCTCGACGGGACCCGGCCGCGGCGGCAGGATGGTCAGGCCCACCACGAACAGACCGCTGGCCTCCGCGACTGATGCCGCCTGGCGGCCGGCGAGCTGGCTCAGCACTGGATCGATCGTCACGAACTGCTGGACAGCACTGGCCGCCCGTGGAGGGTTCGGAAAACCAACGAGCAGCGTCGCAAGGGCAACGGCCAGCACCGCAGCGATCGCCTCGCCGCGAGCGGGCACTTGGAGGGGTCGACTACCTTCTGACGCTGATCGGGGGCGACGACGCAACAGCCAGTGCGTGGCGCCCAGCGCCGCCATCGCCGCGAATGCGGCGGTCTTGGCGATCAGGGTGATGCCGTAGCCCGTCCCCAGCAGTTGGCCCGGGTCGCCCACGGAGAGAATCGCGTTTATGGTGCCTGTAAGGGCGGTCAGCGCGGCGGCCGCCACCGCCCATGGCGTGAAGGCGGAGAGTGCCTCGCTCATCCGTCGGCCGGCGAGGAGTCCGGCGACGATCGCGAAGGTCCAGACCCCAACGGCCGCCAGATGGACGGCGAGCGAGCCGATTGCGACCGTCGTCGGCCGCGTCGCGGCGGCGTGTCCCGAGACAACCTCCACCGCGATCGCCGCGACGGCGAGGCAGCCAAAGGCGACAGCGCCTACGACATCGCGGCGCGATTTGACGTCCCGGCTGGGCGTCCGGACATACGCGAGAACGGCGCCGGCTCCCGCGATCAGGATGCCTGCCAGGCGAAGCTCGCCTGATCCGGATGCCAGCACGAGTCCAAGCCCGGCCAACGATCCAGTTGTCGCGAGGATCGAGGAAACGAGCGAGAGGAGACCGCCCAGGGCCGCGGACATCGGAGCCGCGATTGCCAGGCGTCGCAGGTTCCTCTGTGCGACCCCGAAGCGCTCCGCCGTCGCGGACAACAGCGCGGATCCAGCCCACAGCGCCAGGCCCAGTAGCGTGGCAAATCGCCCCGCCAGGCCCAGCCAGCCTTCCGTGTCGAGGGGCGATTCGCGTACCGATGACCCTGGTTCGGCGGTCGTCCCGATCGCGAAGCCATAGCTGCCGCGCAGGACGTGGCCGTCGACGCGCGAGACGCTCGTCCACTCCACCCGGTAGCGACCAATCGGCAGGTTCCCGACGCGCCGCTGCATGGCATAGGGATCGCCAGGAACCTCGACCGTCTGCCCTGAAGCGACATCGGTCCCGCGAGCATCGAACACCTCGATCCGGCTCAGCCCAAGGTCGAGCGGCTCGCTGAACTTGATGACCACGCTCGACGGCGGCTGGGGCAGTCCCGTCCCGGGCGCGGGGCTGGCGATCAGGAGCTCAGCGTGGGCCGCAGCCGGTGCCGGTGTCACGAAGCCCACACTCATGACCAGGAGCGTCGCCAGTGGCATCCACGACGCTCGTCGCGGCGCCATCGTCATGGTGCGGGAATACGCCGCCCGAGGAGTGCGCCTACGTTGTCAAGCGCCTGCTGCACGGTCCACGGCGCCTGCGGGTGGCTCAGCTGAGAGCGCCCCGTCTCGTTCAGCATCGCTGCGAGCGGTGACGGCAGGGCGCTACCGACGTCCGCGGTGCCCACCACGACGATCCGCTCGTGGCCATCACGATCGACAAAGATCAGCGCCTCGGCATGCGTCACGTCGTACGTCTCGGGCTGATGGGTGTACCAGTCGATCGGTGCCGGCTGGGTGATGTCGGTCTGCGAGAAATAGACGCCAAAGGGAGCCCAGAAGCGCCGAAGCTGCTCGGCGGACCCGGTGAGCATGGTCCAGTCGGCGGAGACCAGGTTCGCGTATGCCGCGAGTCGCTGCGGCGTGTCCCGACCGGCATCGACGGACACCTCCAGCAGCGCGACCTGATCGGAGACTCCGGCGCGCCTGATCGCCTCTGACATCCGGATGAAGGCGCCGGTCGTCATCGGACAGACCTCATGACAGGCCGTCAGGAACGGGTAGATGACGACCACCTTCCCGCGCAGGGTCGCGAGACTGACGCGCTGGCCGTGCTGGTCAATGAGGGGCACATCGAGGACCGGCTGGTCAAGCTGCGTTCCGGTGATCTGGGGTCGTGCGCCGGCAGTAATCACCAGCGCGGCGCCGGCGACCGCCGACAGCGCAAGGGCCGCCGCGAGCGACCAGAGGATGAACCTTCGGGACCGCAGCACGGACCTCCTCGGGATTCGTCGGGCGGTCAGCCAATGATAGAGGTCGCATCGGCCCTTCAGCGAGCTCTCATCAGGAGCCGATACGCTAAGCGCTGCGGCCGAGCCGTCATCACACGAATAGGAGCCTGCACCCATGATCATGCACTGGGGATTCGACTATGGCGGCGCCCTCTGGCTGGCGATCCTGCTCCAGCTTGTCTTCTGGATCGGCCTCGTCGCGCTGATCGTCTGGCTGGTCATGCATTTCACGCGGACCCCGCCCCCCGCCGCGCCTCCCGGACCGGACACCATCCGCCCGGAGTCGCCGGAGGAGATCCTCGCGCGCCGTCTGGCGAACGGAGAGATCGAGCCGGATGACTACGAGCGCCGTCTCACGTCGCTGAGGTCTCACCCACCGAAGACATAACCGAATATGACCCGGCGGCCTCCGGGGTGTCGCCGAGAGCACCGGTATACTCGACCGCCTTGTCCGAACCTCGAGCAGGACGGCCCCTTGTCCATCACCCTTCCGGCGGCACGCGAGTCGGGTGCCCCTCACCTGCGCGTTCGTGAGATCGAGCCGCATGCCGACTCGCGCTGGGACAGCTTCGTGGCCAGCCAGACCGATGGCCTCGTCTATCACCACTCCACGTGGCTGAGCGCGCTCACCCACGAGTACGGGCAGCCAATCATCGGACTCGCCTGTGAAGACGCCACCCAGCGCCTGCGAGGCATCCTTCCGCTGATGCTGACGCGGGGCCTGCCCGGGGCTCGACTCTTGCCGGCTGGAGCAGAGCCGCGCCTGGCATCGCTCCCGCGGACGCCCATCGCTGGGCCGCTGGCCGATGGCCCTGATGCCACCGCGGCCCTCCTCAAGGAGGCGATCGATCGGACCGACCAGCTCGCCGGGCATCGGTTGCAGCTCAAGACGGAAACGCCCGGGTTGGACGCCGTCGAGCGGCGGCTGGTGTGCGCCCCGTGGCGGTCGACGTACAGGGTCGACCTGAGCCCTGGGTCCGCGGCATTGCGCTTCGGCGATTCCCGCAACAACGCTCGGATCAGGTGGGCCGTCAACAAGGCGTCACGGAGTGGCGTGGTCGTCCGCGAGGCGACGAGTCAGGGGGATCTGAAGGCGTGGTATCGGCTCTACCTGGATGTGAATCGGTGGCATGCCCTGCCAGCCCGCTCGTTTCGCTTCTTCGATGCGGTGTGGCAACTGCTCCGGCCCGCCGGCCTGTCGCGACTCTTCGTCGCCGAGCAGCGAAGCGGAACCGATCACCAGCTTCTGGCCGGGTCGTTCATCTTCCAGCTCGGCCGCACGGCCTTCTACGCATTCAACGGGCGACTGAGGGAGGGCCTGCCGTTGCGGCCGAACGACGTCATCCAGTGGCATGCCATCCACCAGGCCGCAGAGAGCGGCTCCAGCGTCTATGACCTCGGCGAGGTGGAGGTCGGCAACCTCGGCTTGGCCGCGTTCAAGACCAAGTGGGGGGCAATTGAGCAGCCTCTCTTCCGCTACTACCACCCGGCCCCTCCTCATCTCGATGCTGGCTACGGCGCCATGGAATCGGAGGGGCGGGCACGGCGCGTAGGACGCGCGGTCTGGAGGCGCGTACCCCTCCAGGTTACGGAGGCACTTGGCGGCCTTGTGTATCGGTACCTGTGATGGCGCAGACCTCGACTCGAGGCCATCGATCTCGCAAGCTGGCGCTGCTTGGTGGCTCAACCACGGCCCGCGACTGCATCATCGCGCTCGGGCACATCCTGAACCCGCGTCGCCTGGTGGATGGTCCCGACATCTCCGCCTACGAGGATGCATTTGCGAAGGTCGTGGACACTGGCCACGCCATCAGCTTTGCAGCCGGTCGCGTGGGCCTGTACGGCATCCTGAAGGCAGCAGGCATCGGCGCAGGCGACGAGGTGCTGCTTCAAGTGCCAACCCATATCGTGGTGGCGAATGCAATCCGCTATACCGGCGCGCAACCGGTCTACGTGGACTGCGAGCTCGACTCGTACAACATCGACCTCGACCAGGCCGATGCGCAGGTCACCCCTCGAACGAGGGCCTTGATCCTTCAGCACACGTTCGGGATTCCCGTCGATATGGACCGGGCGGCGGAAATAGCGTCGCGCAACGGGCTCCTGCTCATCGAAGACTGCGTTCACGCACTGGGGGCCCGCTACCGCGGACGGCCGGTTGGCAGTCTCAGCGCCGCGGCCTTTTTCAGCACCGAGGAGACCAAGACGATCTCAACCACCATGGGCGGGATGGTCACCACCGGAGACCCGGCGCTCGCCGAGAAGGTTCGCAGCTTCCAGGCATCCTGCAGCTCACCGTCCGCCAGCACGGTCATCCGCTATCTGCTCAAGCTCGTCATCTACTACGGGTTGACCGAACCGAGCGTCCATCGCTACAGCCGCGCCGCGTACGAGCTCCTCGGCCGACGCCATCCGTTGCCACGACCAACGGTGCTCGAGGAGCTGCAGGGTCGCAAGCCGCCCGGCTACGAACGTCGCTTCTCCAATGGGCAAGCGGCGGTGGCACTCGAGCAGCTGCGCAAGCTGTCCCGGAACCTGGCCCACCGTCGGCGTGCGGCCGACGGTTGGGAGCAGGCTCTCCGGGACCATGGGTTCCGCCTCCCGAAACCTCCCGAGGGGGCTGAGCCCGCGTACGTGCGATATCCGGTCTGGGTGGACGACCGCGAGCGCGTTGTGCAGGCATTGGAATCTCGGCTCGTCGTCGGCACCTGGTTCACATCGGTGCTGGAGGAGGCGCTCGATCCGGCGGTCGGCGACTACGTTGCCGGGAGCTGTCCGCGAGCGGAGCAGGCGGCGCGTCATCTGATCAACCTGCCCACGCACGGACGCGTCTCGTCCCGTGATGTCGCCGAGATCTCGGAAGTACTCATCTCCACCGCCCCAACCGGAATTCCCAGCCCTGCCGCCTGATGTTTCGGACGACACACGCAGTTACCTTGTTTGAGCACCTGCGCATCCCGTACTCCGCGGATCTTCCCAGGGCTGCACCTGACGGCGCCTCGCTGTTGGACTCAGGTTTCGCGCGCGTTCAGCTCGCCGCGTCCTCAGCCGTAACAGGGGGTTCGGCTGTCGCGGGTGGTGCGGCGACGGACGGCCCGAGCGTCTGGTGGCCACACCGCGAAAACCAGGTTGCTGACCGAACGCCGAGGATCGTCAGCAGCCTGCTGGGCGATATCCCGCTCTACACGCGGGTCGTCCCGGATGCGGCGCTGGCCCCACTGCTGGCGAGCGAGGCACGTGGCTGGGAGCCGGCCAAATCACTTCGCGACTCGGCCGGCCGGCAGATCTCGTCGGTGTGGCGCGCCGATGACGGAAGCCTGCTCGTGCCGTTCGACCCGGACGAGGCGATCGAGACGCTCTGGAGTGAGCGCTATACCGAGAGCTCGGCGGCCGGTGCGGGCCGCGTCCTCCGACGCTTGGGCCTGGCGACCTACTATCGCCTCCGCCCGCTGATGCCCAGGGCCGTCCAGCTCGCCCTGCGCCGCGAGTTCACTCGCGTGCAGGGCCGGACCTCATTTCCACGGTGGCCGGTGGAGCCGGCATTACACGACCTGTTTCGCTACATGGTCACGATGCTGGCCGACTTCGCAGCTGCTCCGATCCCCTGGATCCAACCGTGGCCGGCACCCTACGCGTGGTGTCTCTCCCTCACTCACGACGTCGAGACTGAGGCTGGGCTGATGCGCCTCACCGCTGTGAGGGACCTGGAAATGCACGCGGGCGTCCGCTCCGTGTGGAACTTCGTGCCGCGACGCTATGAGGTGCCACCCTCGCTGGTGGAGGAGCTTCTGGCCGACGGATTCGAGGTCGGAGTCCACGGCCTCTACCATGATGGCCGAGACCTCGAGTCGTGGACGACCCTCCAGGCGCGCCTGCCGGCGATGCACGAGAGCGCCGCCCTATGGCAGGCCCGTGGCTTCCGCGCCCCGTCCACCCACCGGCGCTGGGAGTGGGTCCCGGTGCTCGGATTCGACTATGACTCTTCGTATCCGGACACGGATCCGTACGAGCCGCAACCGGGGGGTTGTTGCAGCTGGTTCCCGTTCTTCATTGGCGGGACCGTCGAGCTACCGATCACCCTGCCCCAGGACCACACTCTCTTCACCATCCTCCGACACGCCGACGAGCGGCTGTGGGTCGACAAATGCCAACGCATCAGGGCTCGCCAGGGGTTGGCGCTGTTGCTGGCGCACCCCGACTACCTGCTCCAGCACGAGGATCTGGCCATGTACGAACGCTTTCTGCGTGCGTTCGCCGATGACTCCGGGGCCTGGCGTCCACTCCCGCACGAGATCGCGGCGTGGTGGCGGAGGCGCGACGCCTCCACCCTCGAGATCCGGGACGGTGCGTGGCGGGTCGTCGGGCCCGCGGCAGAAGAGGCTCAGGTCAGCCTGGAGCCGCCGGCCTGATTCTGTGCGTCGCAATCAGGCGGCGAATCGATAGAAGAGCTCCCCGATACCACGTGCCACCCAGGCCGGAGAGTGACGGATCAGCGGTCCCACGAGATGGGAGGCGCGACCGGCGCCGACTCGCCGTGGGCCACCGAGCGTGCTGTACACCAATGGATGCTCCTCGCTCCCCCAGTGCAGCTTGAAGGTCCGCAGGCCCGGCGTGTCGAAATCGGTGCGTCCAAAGTCAAGGGTGTGAAAGCCGTTGGCGGAACCCCATTGAATCGCCTCCCAGAAGATGGCGTGATTGGGACGGACCGGCCACGCCGCCGCCTCCGAGGCTCCGAACTTGTAGATGATCGTTCCGTTCCAGGCGAGAAACAGCGCGGCGGCAACGGTCCGACCCCCGTGGCTGGCCAGGAGCAGGAAGCCCAGGTCGCGGGCCAGAACCTCGTCTGCGATCAGGCGGAAGAAGGCGCGCGGCTGAACAGGTACACCCTGCCGTCGACGGGTCTGCACGTGCAGGCGGTAGAAATGATCGAGCAGGTCCGATGACGAAGTCGAGCGGCGCACCACGACTCCCTCCCGCTCCGCCTTCCGTATGCTCCGCTGAACCTGGGATGGGTGGAAGGCGCCGAACAATGCCTGTGCATCGTCCCCGAGGCGGAGCACGTGGCGGTGGCCAACTTCCGCGGGCTCGCCGTCGTGGATCAACGCACCCCGGACTTCGAGCTGGTTCACGCCGGCCTCGCGGCGCGCTTCGTCGAGAAGCGCGACAAGCTCAGCCGCCCCGACGCCGTCGTCCATCAGGGGTGGGCACCAGTCGGTGAACGGAAGGCTGACCCATCGCCTGCCAAGGCCCGCTCGACTGATCTCCACGACTGGGAGCCCAAACCGCAGGCCGCGGTCATCGGATACGGCGAGCACGAAGGACGGGTAGCGGTAAGTGCCCGCCACCACTCGCAACCAGGCGGGATGATGGAAGAGCGTGGCATCTGGCCTGGAGGCCAGCCACCCCGACCAACGGGGATCCAGGGGTGCGAGACGGGTGACAGCCATCAGGCCTCCGTGGCGCTGAAGATCACCCTGAGGGAGAGGCCTCCGGCTCTCCGCTCGGGGCATCGTCCGAACCCGCCGCCTGGGCGATATACCAGAGGTTGCCCGCCACATCGGTCAGGAACGTGTAGCGCACCCCCTTCTCATCGAGCGTGGCGAAGACCGGTGTCTTACCGAAGGAGCCCAGCGCGACGGGGTCATCGCTGCCCACCACCGCCGCAGCGAGGTGGGCCTGCTCGGCCGCGGTGAGTCGCGGATTCGTGGCGCCCCCCAGGATGTTGCGCGCCAGCGCGGCAGTCGGGGGAAGCACCGCAAACTCGAGGGCGTCATCGCCGTGCACGACCTTCGACAGGTCGATCGTCACGCTGCGATCCCTGACGGCGACCGACCGCAGCGAGCCGTCGGGATTGACCTTCGCCTCCAGCCGGAGGTACGGGCTGAAGTCAACCGCCGCGCTGGTGAGATCGCCGTCGGGCGTCGTATTGAGGGCGGCAATGTGCAGGCTCGGAAAATTTCGGGCCTGCGCTGCAGCATTCCAGGCCGTGACGAACGCGTCGCTCGTGACCCCGAGCGATCCGGGGCGGCCCATGAGCTCCGCGATCTCGGCCTGCGTACGGATGGCTCCGGTTGGGGTGGCGTCCAAGGTGCTCGCTTGGGGCCGATAGCTCGCGGCACCGCTCGGCGCGGAGCATGCAGCCATTGCGATCATGGCGACCGCCGACCACGCGATCGCGTGCATCGCGGTGGGATTTGAGTGGGGCTTGGCGGACAACGTCCCGGCAGGGTACCGGACGCAGACGCCGCCGGGTTACCGGGCGGTGGTTGAAACAGTTGACCGACGGCACCGTAGGACTTGACTGGGACTTTCGTACCACCCAGTGTCGCATTCGGCCGAGGCAGACGTGATCGGACCCTGCTGTTCGGGGTTGACGGCTGCCGGCTGAGGGAGGCGCCCATGAACAATGTCTGGCGACGATTGCGTGCTATCGGTCTCATCCTGACTCTTCTCGGTGCTCTGTCGGCCACGTTCGTATCCCCTGTCGCTGCGACCGAGGGCTGTACCCTCGGCTACTGGAAAGTTTCGCAGCACTTCGACAGCTGGCCGGCGGTCGTCGGGACCCCAAGCACGCTCATGCACGATGTCACCGCCGCGGGTGGCAGCGTTCAATTGGACGACGCCTTCCCCGGGATGACGCTGCTTCAGGTCCTCTGGCAGGGCGGTGGCGGTCTCAAGGCTCTCGGCCGAGATACCGTGGCCGCGCTCCTGAACGGCGGGAGCACGGGAGTCAACTTCAACTTCAGTCGAGCCAAGACCATCGGCCTCTTCAACACCGCGTATGAGTCCGCAGATCCGATGCTGATCGAATGGACCAAGAACGCGCTGTCGGCGATGAACGAGAGCGGCTGTCCAATCAGCTGAGTACCGATGGGCGAAACGCCCACCAAGCGTCGAGGAGGCCTCGCCAGAGCGGCGGGGCCTCTCTCTATGTGCCTGTGCATCGCTCATCGGCGTTTCACGGATGGCCGACAACGCGTTATGGTTTCTCCTCCACTGTGATCCCGAGCATTTGCGGACGTACGCCCTCGCCCGCCCGCGAAAAGGAGGCGATCCATGGGATCCCACTCGCCCGTGCGCCGCATTGCGGCCCTCGCGATGACGGCCGCTCTGGCCGCATCGGGCCTCGCGGCCACACCCCTGGCGGTATCGAGCTCCGGCAGCGCCGTGAAGGCCGATGACGGCTGCGCGCTGAATTCCGCCAAGGGCCAGATCAAGCACGTGATCCACATCCAATTCGACAACACACATCTTCGTCGGGACAACCCGAACGTGCCGTCGGACCTCGAGCAGATGCCGCACCTGCTCAACTTCATCACCGGCAACGGCACGATGCTGAGTGATGACCACACCGTGCTCATCTCGCACACCGCGACCGGCATCCTGAGCACGCTCACCGGGAACTATCCCGACCGATTCGGTCAGCCGGTCTCCAACAGCCTCCGGTATTTCAATCCAAATGGCACCACGAACCTGGGTGTGAGCTTCGCCTACTGGACGGCACCGCTCTTCGATCCAACGACGGCCACCCCCACCGACACGACGCCCGAGATGATTAACGAGAACGGGAAGATCTCTCCCGCGCCGTGGGTGCCGTACACTCGAGCCGGCTGTGATTTCGGATCGGTGGCCACCGCGAACACCATCCTGGAGAACACCGCGGTCGACATCCCGACAGTCTTTGGCGCAAATTCGCCGGAGGCCCAGGAGGTCGTGGCCAACCCCGGGCAGGCCTTCGCGGACTTCGTCGGGGTCGGCGTCCATTGCGCGCAGGGCTCATCGGTGTGTGCGGCCTCGGAGCACGCCCGTCCTGACCTGCTGGCTGACGAGCCCGGCGGCTATGCTAACTACTCCGGGCTCTTTGGCGCCAAGTATGTCAACCCGGTCATCAAGACCGATGGCCCCATGACCGATCTGGACGGTAACGTCATCCAGGACGCCAACCAGCACATCGGCTTCCCCGGCTTCGACGGCATGGAGGCGAGCGTCTCGCTCTCCTGGGTCGCGCAGATGCAGGAGGCCGGCATCCCCATCACCTACGCATACATCTCCGACGCCCATGACGGCCACGGCGTCGCGGGCAACCAGCACTTCGCATACGGGCCCGGCGAGGCCGGCTACGTCCAGCAGCTGCACAACTACGACCAGGCTTTCGCGAAGTTCTTCAATCGCCTGGCCGCCGATGGGATCAACAAGAGCAACGCCCTCTTTGTCTTCACCGTCGACGAGGGCGACCACTTCGTGGGCGATCAGCCCACGCCCGCGGGCTGCGATGGCGTTAGAACCCCATGCACCTACAACCGGGTAGGTGAGATCAATGCCAACCTGAGCGCCATGATCCGCACCCAGTTCGGCGACACCACGTCCTTTACCGTCCACTCCGATGACGCCCCGACGGTCTATGTCACCGGCAACCCGGGTCGGACGGCTTCGACGGTGCGCGCTCTCGAACGTGAGAGCGCGCAGCTCAGCTGGCTGAACCCGTACACCGGACAAGTGGAGAGCGACATCACCAGGGCACTCGCCGACCCAGTGGGTGAGAAGGCGCTGCACATGGTGACCGCGGATCCGGCCCGCACGCCGACCTTCGCCCTCTTCGCGGATCCGGACTGGTTCTTCTTCGCGTCGGGCAGTCCGGCGACCTGCGCGACCCCTGGCGCCTGTGCCTTCATACCCGGACGCACCTCGCAGAGCTTTGCCTGGAACCACGGCGACATCCAGGACGAGATCGCCTCGACCTGGGTCGGGTACGTGGGACCGGGGGTGCGCAACCTCGGCATGCTGAGCAATGTGTGGACGGACCACACCGATGTCCGGCCCACCATGCTGGCCCTGCTGGGACTCGCCGATGACTACACCCACGACGGCCGGGTGGTAATCGAGCCGCTCTATTCGTGGGCGGTGCCGCTCCAGGTGCAGGCGCACCGCGCGTCCTGGCTTGGCCTGGCACGCGCCTACAAGCAGTTGAACGCGACCTTCGGGGCCTTCAGCATGGCCACGCTCAAGATCTCGACGTCGGCGCTTGCCAGCGGGTCGGATCAGGACGATTCGACCTATGCGAGCCTCGAGGATCAGATCTCGGGATGGACATCGCAGCGGGATTTGCTGGCCGGCCAGATCAAGGCGCTGCTCGAGGGGCCGGTCTTCCACGCAACGGCGCTGAACGAGCTGCAGGCGCGGTCGCTGACCCGCCAGGCCCAGTCCCTCATCAACGAGGTCGTCGCCGCCGCCGGCTGATGAGTCGACTCTTGAGCGGTCATGACGAGGCCCCGCCTTCGCGGCGGGGCCTCGCGTCGGCCCCGGAACGTCTCTTCGGAAATGCGTTATGCAGAAATGCGTTATGCGGTTGCCAGGCTCGTCTGCTCGATGCCTTCGGTGACGGCCTCGACCGTCTCAACGTCGTCGACCGCCTCATAGCGGCGGCTGTCGAGGAATTCGCGCTTCCCCTTCTTGCCCTCGTGCCAGAGCTCGACGATCACCGAATGCGGGAATGCCTCGCTTTCGACGACCAGGAGCTCGACCGGTCCGCCTCGCCGGCGCTTCTTGTCCTTCGATTTCGCCAATCCACTGCCTCGCCGCTACGTGGGCTTCGGAGACTAGCGCGAGCGTGCCCCGGGTCGCAAGCCCTCGGGCAGAATGTGCGCAGCCGATGGCACTCGATCAGCTCGACTTCGTCTACATGCCCAGCGTGGATGTTGCCGCCGATGTGCGCTACTTCACCGCAACCCTCGGCGGTCGCCTGATCTTCGCGATCGAGTCGATGGGCACGAGGGTTGCCATGGTCGAGATGACCGATGCACCGCCGCGGATCCTGCTCGCCGGTCACCTGACCGGTGACCAGCCGATCCTGGTCTATCGGGTCGACGATCTGGGCAGCGCGCTCGATGAGCTCGAATCGCGCGGCTGGGCCCGTCAGTCGAGCTTCGAGATCCCTCAGGGACCGTGCTGCTCGTTCACGGCGCCTGGCGGACAGCGAATCGCGCTCTATCAGCTCACGCGTCCCGGCGTTGCGGCCCAGTTCGAGGGGCGCCACGACTTCTAGTCCTGCGCATCACGCGTCGCTCTCCTACGGAGATGCGCGGTCCTCGATCTCCCACGCATGGTCTAGTGCGTGCCAGGCCGATCGCCGGACGGCGTAGCGAGGCGTCCAGAGCGCGCTCCTTCGACGCGAGGAGATCACCGGGACCTCACCGCCAGCGCGAGCGCGCAGGATCTCGAGGAAGTCATGACGCAACTGCTGCATCGCCTTCGCACCGGCGGGTGCGTGGTACGGGCCGCCCAACCCGCTGAGATACGCGGCATCCGCACCCAGAACGTGCCCGACGATGGCATCGAGGTCGCGACCCCCACCGCGCGGACCCTTGCTCAGCACGGCCGACGACGCCCTGTGGGCAGCCGCATCAAAGGCGGCCCAGCACGCCGTGAGCAGGGTCTCGAGGCGCGTCAGGTCAGCTCCGGCAACTGGTTTCGCGTCGCTCGAGGGAGGAATTCCGGGTGCTCCGAACTCGGTCGTTGCGTTGCCCTTCAGCCGCTCGACGACCTTCAGGCCGGAGGCTTCGTTCGGTAGATGAAGCCCGCGGCCGGCCGGCCCTAGGGCGCGCACGTAGCGTTGCCCATACGCAACGAGCGCCTTGAGCGCGTCGTCCTCGTTTCGCCCTGCGCGGCACCAGCCTGGCCACTCGACAGCGGCGACGAAGACGCGTTTGCTCCCCACCTCGAGGTAGACGGGGATCGATATCGGCATCAGCGGAGCGGCAACCCGGGCCCGTGGAGCAGTCCTGGTAACCCTGCTAGGGGATCTGGTCTCCGTAGATGTCCTGGTCGAGCCCACCGTCGCGCGGGCAGGTATCGCCGGTGTACGAGCCATTGAGCAGGGTGCGGCATTGGTGCACTTCGGGGCCGAAGGGTCCGTTCCCGCCGGGCGATCGCGGATCGTTGCCGGCGACCGTATTCCGCCAATCGGTCCATGTGCCAAAGGCGTTCTGGCCGACGGAGGTGATCCACAGGTAGTCGCCGCCGAACGGCACGGTGCGGCCACCAAACTGGTCGTAGTTGGGGGCCGTCGTAACGTCAGAGACCCGCGTTGCGGCCGCGAATGTGGCGCCACGGTCCGTTGACGACGTGGCATAGACGTCCAACCCGGCGACAACGCTCTTGTCGGCGCAGTTGCCGATCGGGCGAGCCGGGCTGTAGCACGTGTCGTTGCGGCTGTCCCACCAGAGGACATGCATGATCCCGTGGTCGACTGAGAGGTCGGGCCATATCTGATGACCCTGGTGGTTTGTGAAATCCGTGGGGTCGATCAAGGCGAGGCTGGTCTTCGTTCCGGTCGCCCCGTCGAACCGCATGAAGAAGGCGCCGGACTGGCTGCCGGTCCCGGAACCCATGGTCCCGAACGTCGTTCCGGTTGGCGTCTCAGTGCCCGGAATGGCCTGATTGACGACCACGTAGACCGTCTCGTCGCTTGGGGAGGCCGCCTGGTCGGCTGTTGAACGCGGGGACGATGTCTCACGGATGAAGCTGTAGCCGGACTGGCAGGCGCTGGTCAGATCCCCGCAGTCCCGTGCTGCGCCCCCGCTCACCAGCTGGTCGACGACCGCGTAGTTGGTGAAGGTGGTCAGGACCTGGGCCGGTGCGAACGTTGCACCGCAATCGGTCGACTTGGCGTACATGACCGCATCGGTGTGTGCATTGCCCTTGTGGAGGACCGCGTCAAAGGTGACGTACACGTTGCCGTTGGCGGTCACCGCGATATCGGGGTCCTGCACATTGTTGACGCTCTGGGTCAACAGCAGCGGCTTGCTGAAGGTGACGCCGTGATCGGTCGAACGCGTGAGGTAGATGTTCGAGAAGATGGTGTTGAACCGCGACCAGGCGAAATAGACGTTCCCACTGCAGTCGCTCTGCGTGCGGTCGGCCTCGATCGAGGTCTTGTCGTGGAATTTGCCCAACAGGTTGGGAGCCGATGCGCCCTTTGCCACGACGACGCTGCGCTTGAACTCCTTTCCGTCATTCAGGGTGTTGCTATTCACGCCGCCGGGGTTCTCGTAGGTCGCAACCCATTCGTCGCCAAAGGTCTTCTTCGTCCCGGCTGGATCGTCGCTGCTTTCAGAGCCGGCAAAGAGGCGGCCCTCTGCGTCCCACGTCAGGACCGGATCGCCCGAGGACGCGGTCCGGATGTGGGCGCGGCTGGCGAACGGCGAGGTGTCGCCCGGATATCCCGGAACCAGCGAGCTCTGAAAGCTGGCGCCGCTGTTCTCGGATCGGTAGTACCCGAGCCAGATGGGGCCCGATGGGATCGGGGCGCCGTTGGCATCGTTGCCGTTGTCGAAGACGGCGCAGTAGTCGTTTGAGCTGCCCACGATCACTCGGGGGTCGCGCGGGTTCATTGCCACCGCGGGCTCATTTTCGCGCTGGCGGTCGACGGAGCAATGGTCCAACGCGACGTCGCTGTATGGATTGCCGGTCACCATCGTGTAGTTGCTGATATAGCCACTGGTCGTTGGCGCGTCATTCGTCAGCCGGACGTCGGCGCCCGGACTCGAGGCGAGCGTCGGGGTCAGGGTGGCGAAGGCCGCCAGCCCGGCACACGCAACGGCGAACAGTCGGATGGGTCGGGTGCTGTGCATGAAACCCTCATCGGTGCAGATGCCTGGAACTGCTGCGCCGGGGCTCGCGGGACGTACCGCCATGGAGCGGGCCGCGCGCACCGGTTGATGCTGGCGCCGGCCGGGGGCAGGTGGGCCACGCCGCGATCTCGATGCTACACCAGTGCAACGGCGCAACCCGCGAAGCGGTGCTCCAAGGCACCGCTATTCGTCCACGTCAGGAGCCGGAGGCGAAGAACTCCTCCAATACCTCACTGATCGCTTCCGGGGACACGTTGTGCTCCTGACCTTCCAGGATGCGCACGGTGCCATTCGGGAGCGCACCGGCGAGCGACTGAGCCGATTCGCGCATGAAGGGGAAGCTCGCTGCGCCGGCCATCACGATCGTGGGCGCCATTACGGCTGCGGTGCGCTCGACTGGCACGGAGTAGTCGCCCATGATCGTCGCGTCGTATGCCAGCGTATGTGCGATCTTCTCTTGGCCCGCCCAGAACGGCTGAGTGCGAGCGAAGGCGACGAACTCGGGCGGCAACTTCACCACTTTGGCCATGAAGTACTCGACCGCGTCACCGCGCCGACCCTCTCCGACCATCGTGTTGTATTGCTCCACTTGATCAGCCGGCGGTCGGGCCGCGGGGTCGAGGACGAACGGCGGCTCCCATAGTGCCAGCTTGGTGATCTTGCCTTTGAGCTGGTAGGCGGCCTCCAGCGCCAGGACGGCGCCAGAGGAGCTGCCGTACAGGAAAGCCGACCCACCGGCGGCCGCGACGACCGCGTCAATGTCCTCGACCTCGCGGTCGACCGCGTAGGGCATGGTGTCCCCGCTGTCGCCTCGTCCGCGGCGGTCGTAGTTGAAGGCGGTGAAGTGGGGTGCCACGAGGTCCGCGACGGCGGCATTCGACTGTCGATCCGTTGACCCGCCGCTTACCAGAACGACCGGCGGTCCCTCCCCCAATCGGTCGAAGGCGATCGTGGTTCCATCGCGTGAGGTTACGGATTCCATTTCGAGGTCTCCTCTCAGCCGCCGCCCGTCCACGACGATCTGACAGCCGCATCGGCGCTGCGTTTGCGGATCAGCGGGCTCGGCCCTCCCTCAGCACCGCAATTGACTTGGCGAGACGGCGTTGACGCGTCTCGTCGGTCTTGGCTCCTTCGATCTGTAGGACGTGCCAGGACTTGTTGCTGTACGACAGCCCGTTGAAGGTGCGCCGGGCATCCGGCTCCGCGTCGAGGGCCGTGGCGAAATCCGGGGGGAGTGTCACCTCGCGCGGCGCGGCGTCGAGCTCGATGTCGACGTCCACTTCGTCCCCGCCATTGACCACGGCCCCCGCACGGTTGTCGGCGCTGACGCCGACCATGAACACGCCCCCGAGGACCGCCACCGTGCTCCGGTAGGTGTACTCCTTGAGCGTCACCCGGACCGGTGGGCGCTTGCCCGCCCCGAGCGCCGCCACGATCTCATCTGGAACGCGGATCCCGGTGGCGGTCTTGTCGCCTTGAAGAATGGTGGTGTGAAATCGCACGTCATTCCTTCACGGATTGATGGGCCGCGAGGCCGCATTTCATACGGCTCGAAGAGGTCTGACACGATCTTGCACCCAAGGGCCGGTGACGAGAAAGCGGGCAACCCACGAATGGTGGATGCCCGGCTCCTCGCGCTGGTCAGTCGTCCTGTCAACCCCTATCTCGCGCAAAATCCCCGCCCGCGTGGATCAAATCACGACGCCAAGGTGGGGTCGACACCCGTTGACAATTGTCAACGGGCGGGGTACTACACGCGCCTACGCCAGGGGCATGCGAGGGCGGGATTTCCCGCAAAGGGCACTCCGTCTGCCCCTGGCGCTCTTAACGGCCGGCGCTCGCGAGGGTGGTCCACGCCACCGGGCAGCCGCGAGCGCCGGCACCTGACGCCTGGGGGTCCCGGCCAACAGACGTGGTGTTCAAGCTGGTGGTGAGCCGCCGAATACGAGGCCCCTCGGGCGCCGCCGCGAGGGGCCTGTTCGTGCTCAGATGATTGGCTGGGGCGGAAGGATTCGAACCTTCGATCTCCTGATCCAGAGTCAGGCGCCTTACCGCTTGGCCACACCCCAGCGCGAATGCGGATCGATTCTACCAAAGGGCCCCATCCGAGCTCGATCTCGGTGTCAATCGCTCCCGCCGCTGTTTCTGACCTTTAGGCCGTCGGTACCGCATGGGCGCACGAGAGCAGAACCAGAGGTCCGGGGCGGGGTAGCCCGGACGGCCCGTGGCTTGTAGAGAGGCGCCTCGCTATGGTCGCGGCAACCGCGGCGCAGCCGCACGTACGGGAGCAGCCGGGAACGATGCACGGCGTCCACGCGAACGAATGGCGACGATACGGCTTTGGCGGACCACCCGAGCCGTGGGAGACCGGCGCGCAGCGTGAGCTAGACCGACTCGCGACCTCGTACTACGTCGAGATCGTAGCGTCCCGCACCCTGATCCTGAAGGCCGACCCCGAGCCTGACGTGCGCCGTCGAGTGGAGGAGCTCTTCAGCGAGGCGACCCGCCACAAGCAGGAGGTCGACTTCACACTCCGCCACTGGGCCACGCCCGTCGAGCGCCTGCGAGTCGAGGATCGGATCGGGTCGCTGATGCGGATTAGCCGACGGCTCCATTCCGTCCGCGACTCTTCAGACCCCGGTCCCGACACGGATCCGGCCGACTCGGCAACCCGCCCGGCGTCCGCCGCCTGAGCTCGACGCACGAAGTCTGGACTTGGAGCGAGAGGGACTCACTCACCGACTGCATCTAGACTCGGCGCATGCCTTCGCGCATACGCTCGCGCACGCCCACGCCGGCTGACGTCATCGCGGCTCGGGGCCGGCTCGCCGGCATCGCCCTGACGACGCCCCTTGAATCGGCTCCTACGCTGGCATCTGAATCTGAAGCCGCGGAGGTACGCCTCAAGCTGGAGAGCGCGCAGCCGACCGGGTCGTTCAAGACACGCGGAGCTCACAACCGGATCGCCTTGCTGGCCATCGAGCAGCCGAGCGCGCGCATCGTCACCGCCAGCTCCGGCAATCACGGGATCGCGGTCGCACATGCCACCGTGCGCTACGGCATGCGAGCCACGATCCTGGTTGGCGCGGCTTCCTCACCCGCGAAGCTCGAGCGATTGCGGGCCCTCGAGACGGACGCCATCACCGTCGAGGTCTTCGGGCGCGACACCGATGATACCGAGGCTGAGGCGCGGCGCCGAGATGATGCGCGTGTAGCGGTCTATGTCCCGCCTTACAACGATGCGGACGTTATCGCCGGCCAGGGAACCGTCGGAGCCGAAATCCTCGAGGCGTGGCCCGAGGTCGAGGCGATCGTCGTGCCGGTCGGTGGGGGCGGGTTGATCGCCGGCATCGGCATCTGGGCCAAGGCAGTCAGCCCGGGCGTGCGGATCGTCGGCGTGCAGCCATCGGCCTCACCACCCATGTACGCGTATCTGGAATCAGGGACAACCAGACCGATGCCGATCGCCCCCACCCTCGCCGACGGGGTGGCAGGCAATATCGAGCGCGGCAGCATCACCTGGTCACTCTGCCGCCGCCTGGTGGATGAGATGGTCGTGGTCGACGAAGAGGAGATCGCTCATGCGATGCGCTGGGCGATTGACGAGCAGCACCTGGTCCTGGAGGGCAGCGCCGTCCTCGGCATCGCGGCGCTCCGCGGCCGGAAGGCGAGCGGCCTGCCGGGGAGCCGCGTGGCGGTGGTTGCCACGGGCCGCAACGTGGACGGCGACTCGCTCCGTCGCGTCCTTGCCGGCTGAGGGGCCTGGGCGGTGAAACCTCGGCTGACCCTCCAGGCGATCGACCTGCACTGCGGCGGCGAACCACTGCGGCTGATCACCGGGGGTTTCCCGGACGTTCCGTCGGTGCCGATTCTCGAGAGGCGGCGATGGGTCGCCGAACACGCGGACGACATTCGTCGCGCAGCGATCTACGAACCACGCGGCCATCGGGACATGTACGGCGCGGTGCTCCTGCCACCGTACCGGGACGACGCAGACCTGGCCGTCCTCTTCATGCACAACGAGGGTTACTCGACCATGTGCGGCCACGGCACGCTGGCGATCGCCACCGCTCTCGTGGAGGAGGGCCTCTATCCAGCGAGCGAGCCCGAGACGGTGATTCGCCTGGAAGCGCCAGCGGGCCTCGTTCGGGCCCGGGTCTCGACCCGGAGCGGAGACGAAGGAATGGAGGCGCTCAATGCGCGATTCAGCAACGTTCCGTCGTACCTGGCCACGCGCGATCTGGCCGTCCGCCCGGACGGCGTGGAGCTGCACGGAAAAGCGGCCGACAGAGGCGCCCTCAGCGTCGACATCGGCTTTGGGGGCGCTTACTACGGGATCGTGGATGCTGCCGAGTTGGGCCTGAGAATCGTCCCGGACCAGGTCGGGGCACTGACCACGGCCGGCGCGGGGATCACCGAGCTGCTGCGACGCGACCATCGGCCGGCACATCCGCTCGAGCCGGACCTGGGTTACGTCTACGGCACGATCATCGTCGACCGCGATCCGGGCGGGTCGCCAGATGGCCGGGCCACCGGTGCCACATGGCGCAACGTCACGGTCTTCGCCGAGGCGGAGGTGGACCGATCGCCGTGCGGATCGGGGACATCGGCGCTGCTCGCCCAGGCGGCGGGGCGCGGTTGGCTCGGCGTGGGCAGCGAGATCAGCAACGCAAGCATCACCGGTGCCGTTTTCCACGGTTGGATCGACGGCGAAACGACGTTGGGCCCCTTCCCAGCGGTCGAGACGACAATTGGGGGAAACGCCTACGTCACCGGGTTCTCCACCTTCGTCGTTGACGAGCGCGACGCTCTGGGCGACGGGTTCCTGCTGCGGTAGCATCGATCGGTGAGCGAGGAGCCGATGACGCAGCCCAGGCGAGGTAGTGGCGGTGCCACTGCCGTCGGCGCACTGCTCATCGCCGCGGGCATCGTGTTCCTGGCCGGTGAGTTCTTCAACATCAACCTGGGCGACGCGTTCTGGCCGTTCTACGTCATCGCTCCCGGCCTGGCGCTCGTTGCGCTGGGCCTGACGCAGCGGCATGGTTCAGGCCTGACCATCGCCGGGTCGGTGGTGACGATGACCGGCCTGCTGCTGCTGTACCAGAACGCGACCGATCACTGGGAGAGCTGGGCCTATGCCTGGGCGCTGGTGGCGCCGGGCGGCAGCGGTCTGGGGATGCTGCTGTACGGGACGCGGAGTGGGAACGACGGCATGGCGCGCGCCGGGTTCTGGCAGATCGTGGCCGGACTCGGACTCTTCCTGGCAGGAATCGTCTTCTTCGAAGGGATCCTGGGCATCAGTGGGAGCCGCTTCCCGTTGCCGTCATGGGTGTTGCCCGCCGTCGTCATCGTGCTGGGACTGCTGCTGCTCGTTCGTGGCATGACGGCACGACCCAATATCCACGCCGGCGAGGTCGGAGCAGCGGCCGACGGTCGATCCTCACCGCCGGCACCGGCTCCCCAGGCATCTCCAGCGGAGGCGCCGAAGGCGGACGTACCACCTGAGTCGGGCGGACCAGCTGAGTCGGGCGCGAACCCCCAACCAGACTCGCCCGAAACTTAGCCTCGTCGGCGCGTCTGACCCAAACGACGGAATCGCACCAGCGTTGGGCGCGGGTGAATTGGCTCGCGCGGCAGGCGCTCGCGGTCGCGCGCCCGGTCGTCCGCAGCCTTCTCAGCGTAGTACAGCCTGAAGTCCAACATCGTCTCGTCTCCATCCACCATGCGTTACCGGTCATTGCTCCCTTGGTGGTGACGTTAGTGTGCCAGATGGAGCGTCACCTGTCAAGCCTAGTTGACTGGTGATGTACCCTATCCATATGGAGACTCAGTACGACTGGCACGAGCCCGGTGGGCGCCTCCTCGCGCCAGAGATGGCCCTTCATCGGCTCCAGGATTTCGTGAACACCAACGACGTCGAGGGGGACGCCGACGCCCTCGTCACCCCCGAAAAGCTGCGCGACTGGCTGACGGCGGCCGGCGCGCTCCGTTCCGGGGCCACGGTATCAAGCGAGGCTCATGAGCGAGCGATCGCCGTGCGCGAGGGACTCCGCGCCCTCGGCGAAGCGAACAACGGCGAACCCCTCGACGCCGCTCGGCTCGCGGCGATGAACCGCGCCGCCGCTCGGGTCCCGCTGGTCGCGTCGGTGGACGGGGGGGAATCGTGGACGCTGAATGGCGCCGAGGAGGGAGTCGACGGCTACCTGGGCAGGATCCTGGCGACGCTGCTGTCCTCGATGGCCGACGGCAGCTGGTCGCGCGTCAAGGCCTGCCGCAACGACACGTGTCGCTGGCTCTTCTACGACGCATCCCGCAATCGCTCGGGTACATGGTGCACGATGGCGATCTGCGGCAGCCGAATGAAGGCGCGCGCCTATCGGGCGCGGCGTCGGTCGACCACCGAGACGGCGGACGCCCACACGTGAGCGCGGGGCCCAGCTCACCGGCACGCTCAGCATGTTCATGAGGCCGCCTTTTCTGTGATCGACCGCCGGCGCGGGAATCGGCCAATCGTCCGCCTTGCGCTCTAACGCGTTGAGCGGGAGGACAGCCTGAAGGGGCCGTCGCGCGGCCGTATGCTGTTCACGTGGCGGCAGAAGACCCAGGATCCCCGGAATCGCCGATCGTGCTCGCGCTGGATTCGGTGAACGCGGGCTACGTGGCCGAACTCTACGAGCAGTACCGGCGTGACCCCGCCTCAGTCGACGCAGAATGGCGGCGGCTCTTTGCCGCCGGGGGCGGAGACGAAGCGACCGGCGGCAATGGCAGCCAACCCCCCGCGGGCAGGGAGCTTCCACCCGACGCGGCTGCCACCCCTCCAGCCGTAGCCCAGCCGAGCCGCCCGGAGGTGACGCCTGTCGCGCCGGACGACGTCGCGCCTGGCGCTCCCGCCGCGTCGGCCGCTCCGACCACTCCTGCCCCGCCGCAGGGCGCCACCCCGATCACCGGCACCGCCGCGCGCCTCGCGGCCAACATGACGGCCTCGCTCAAGGTGCCCACCGCCACGAGCTTTCGGGAGGTCGAGGTCGCCGTCCTCGAGGCCCGCCGACGCGACCTGAACGTCGCGCTCGCGCCGCGCAAGATCAGCTTCACCCACCTGATCGGCTACGCCGTGGTCCGCGCCGCCAGCGAGCTGCGGGCCATGACGCACGCCTTCGCCGAGAGCGACGGGCGAGCCTACCGGATCGATCCGGGAGGCGTAAACCTTGGCCTGGCCGTCGACGTTGAGCGGCCGGATGGCAGCCGCTTCCTGGTCGTTCCGGTCATCAGAGGCGCCGACGCAATGGATTTCGCGGCATTCCACGCTCGATACGAGGAGCTCGTGGAGAAGGCCCGGACCAGTCACCTGTCACCCGACGATATGGTCGGCGCGACGATCTCCCTGACTAACCCCGGGACGGTCGGAACGACGGCGAGCGTCCCGCGACTGATGGCCGGCCAGGGGACGATCGTGGCGACCGGGGCCATTCGCGGCGTCGCCGAGGCTCGGCTGATGACCATCAGCAGCACCTACGACCATCGGATCATCCAGGGCGCCGAGTCGGGGAGGTTCCTGCGGCGCGTCGACGAGCTGCTGCACGGCAGCGATGACTTCTTCGAGGGGATCTTCGCCGCGCTCGCCGTCAGATCAGGTGAAAGTTCGGGAGCCACCTCCGCCGCCATCCCGGCCGCGGAGCCCGGAATACCCGATGAACCACACCCAGCCACGATGCCGCCGTCATCGCTCGAGCCGGCACGTGCTGACGAGCTGCGGCGCGTGGTCGGGGCCATGGCCCTGATCGACGCGTATAGGCTCTACGGCCACCTTGGCGCCCAGCTCGACCCGCTCGGCTCTCCGCCCCCCGGAGATCCGGCGCTCGACCCAGCATTCCACGGCCTCGCTCCCGAAATGCTGGCGGAGATGCCGGCGGATGTCGTGCCCATCCACGTCCCTGGCTCCACCCTGGCGGAGGTCATCGAGCAGTTGCGTGCGACGTACTCCGGGACGATCGCCTACGAGGTCGAGCACATTGGGAACCACGAGGAGCGTGCGTGGCTCCGTCGAATGATCGAGTCCGGGGAGCACCGCCGCCCGCTCTCGCGCGATGAGCAGCGCGCCCTCTCATCGGAGCTGACCAGGATCGAGGGGCTCGAGCGCTTCCTGCACAAGGCGTACCTTGGGCAGAAGCGGTTCAGCATCGAGGGGGTCGACACCATGATTCCCATGCTCGAGCTGATCATGAGCATGGCAGCCCAGAGCGGGACGCACCGCGCCGTCATCGGTATGGCGCACCGCGGCCGTCTGAACGTCCTTGCCCATATCGTGGGAATGAGGTACGACGCGATCCTCGCCGAATTCGAGGCGGGTCGCCCCGATGAGGCGGTCCTCCCCGAGGAGGAGGCGGGCGCGGACGACGTGAAGTATCACCTCGGGGCTTCCGGAACCTTCGCCACGCCGGATGGCGAGGTGGCCGTCAGTGTCATGCCCAACCCCTCGCACCTCGAGGCGGTCAACCCGGTTGTCGAAGGACGCGCACGGGCCGAGCAGACCGATCGGTCCCACCCGCTGGCCAGTGTCGACACCGCTGTCACGATCCCGATCCTGATCCACGGCGACGCCGCATTCGCCGCCCAGGGCGTGGTCGCGGAGACCTTCAACCTCTCGCGGCTGCCCGGCTACGCCAATGGCGGAACCATCAACCTGATCGCCAACAACCAGGTCGGCTTCACCACTGCCGCCTCCGAGGCCCGCAGCACGACCTATTCCTCCGACCTCGCCAAGGGCTTCGACGTGCCGATCATTCACGTCAACGCCGACGACCCTGAGGCCTGCCTGGCGGCCGCTCGACTGGCGATGATGTACCGCGCCGAATTCGACGGGGATGTGGTCATCGATCTGGTCGGCTACCGACGCTACGGCCACAACGAGGCCGATGAGCCGGCCTACACCCAGCCACTCATGTACGCGGCCATTCGGAAACACCCCACCGTCCGCCAGCTCTACGTCGATCGGCTCGCGGCGGCCGGCGTGCTGACCGCGGAGGAGGCCGACGCGGAGGCGAAGGGACTCGCGCGCGAGCTCGCGGCTCGCCAGGCTTCGGTGCGCAAGAAGGCCGCGGAGCCGACGCTCGATCGCGGAAGCGACGCCCTCCCACGCGAGCTCGTCCAGGAGCCCGAGACCGCCGTCGCGGGGGAGACGCTTCGCGATCTCAATCTACAGCTGCACCGGGCACCAGAAGGCTTCACCGTCAATCCCAAGCTCGAGAAACAGCTCGACCGGCGGCGTGCGGCGCTCGATTCGGAGGAGCCGCGGATCGAGTGGGGTCACGCCGAGTCACTCGCCTTCGCGTCGCTGATCGTAGAGGGCAACCCGATCCGGCTGACCGGCCAGGACACGGTGCGCGGTACCTTCAGCCAGCGGCACCAGACCCTGGTCGACGCGGTGAACGGCGACCGCTATACGCCGATGCAGAACCTGGCGGAGGCGCGCGCCTCGTTCGAGCTGCACAACAGTCCGCTCTCCGAGTACGCGTGCCTGGGCTTCGAATACGGGTATGCGGTGACCGCCCCGGAGGCGCTCGTCCTCTGGGAGGCGCAGTTCGGCGACTTCGCCAACGGGGCGGAGATCATCATCGATCAGTTCGTGATCGCCGGGCTCGCGAAGTGGCGAGAGACGTCACGACTGACGCTCCTGCTTCCCCACGGCTACGAGGGACAGGGCCCTGAGCACTCGTCGGCTCGGCTGGAGCGCTTCCTGGCCCTCGGTGCCGAGGGGAACATCCGGGTCGTCTATCCAACCACCGCGGCGCAGTACTTCCACCTGCTGCGGCGGCAGGCTCGCCACACCGAGCTCCGGCCGTTGGTGGTGATGACGCCCAAGTCGCTGCTCCGCCTGCCCGCGGCTGCTTCCCGCCTCGCCGATCTGACCGATGGCGCCTTCCAGCCGGTCATCGACGACCCGGAGCGTGGCTCGGACGAGGCGGCCGTGGCTGTTAATCGGGTCGTCATCTGCAGCGGCAAGATCTACTACGACCTGCTCAGCTCGCCATACCGCGAGACGGCGTCCGAGGTGGCGGTCGTGCGCGTCGAGCTGCTCTATCCGTTCCCCAACGAGGCGTTGCGTGCGGTCGTTGCCCGCTACCCGGCAGTCGAGCTGGTCAGCTGGGTACAGGAGGAGCCGAGGAATATGGGAGCGCGCAAGTTCGTGCTCCCCAAGATCCGTCACCTCGTCCCCTTCGCCATTCCGTTGGGCGATGTCTCACGCCCGGAACGCTCGCGACCGGCCGAGGGATACCCCGGCGCGCACGCGGTAGAGCAGGCGCGCATCGTGAAGGACGCCTTCGGAGCGTAGGTCGCGGGCTACCTATACTGCCCGCGATGCCCGCATCGCCCACGCTCCTCGAACGCTACCGAGACCTGCTGGCGCGACCGGGCGAGGCGTTTCCGATCAGCCTTGGTGAGGGCGGCACGCCGCTCATTCACGCCCGCCGGCTCGGTGCGGACCTTGGGCTGGAGGAGCTGTACCTGAAGTTCGAGGGGACCAACCCGACGGGCTCCTTCAAGGACCGCGGGATGGTGCTTGCCGTCACGCGGGCCCTTGCCGCAGGCGCCCGGGCGGTCGTCTGCGCCTCGACCGGCAACACCGCAGCTTCGGCGTCGGCGTATGCCGCGGCTGCGGGGATCCCGTGTTTCGTCGTCCTGCCGGCCGGCAAGGTCGCCCGCGGCAAGCTGGCCCAGGCACTCGCCGCCGGGGCGCGGCTTGTCATGGTGGACGGCAATTTCGACGAGGCGCTGGAGGCGGTTCGCGCCCTTGGCAAGGAGGGAGTGGCGATGGTGGTCAACTCCATCAACCCTGACCGGCTCGCGGGGCAGCAGACCGCCGCCTGGGAGGTCTGCGACGTGCTGGGGCGCGCACCGAACGCCCTGGCACTGCCAGTCGGCAATGCGGGCAACATCAGCGCCTACTGGGCCGGCTTCATGCGCTATGCGGAGGTCGGGCGATCGAACGCTCGGCCGCGGATGCTCGGCTTTCAGGCCGAGGGTGCGGCCCCCATCGTGCGCGGCGCGCCCGTCGAGCGACCTGAGACGGTGGCGACCGCCATCCGTATCGGGAACCCGGCCTCATGGAGCGGCGCTGTGGCCGCGCGCGACGAGTCGGGCGGCGTGATCGAGGCGGTGAGCGACGAGGAGATCCTCGAGGCTCAGCTCGACGTGGTTCGCAAGGAAGGGATCTTCTGCGAGCCGGCTTCGGCGGCCGGCGTGGCGGGCGTTCGCAAGATGGCCGGAGATGGACGCCTGCATCGGTCTGAAACGGTCGTCTGCGTCCTGACCGGTCACGGCCTCAAGGACCCCGATGCGGTCGCCGTCGAGGAGGGGACCTTGACGCCCGTCGCCGCCGAAGCAAACGCCATTCGTCAGGCAATGGGGCTCTAACCAGCCGTCGAGAGGCGCTGGCTGACCACGCCCTCGGCCGCCGCGATGCTCTGCGGGTGGCCTGTCACGGCCTCGAGGAACACGGAGCGGCTCAGGTGGAACAGCTCGACGTCGTCGATGGCACGCACCGTCGCTGTGCGGGGTACGGCTCTAAGCAGCGCGATCTCCCCGAACCCTTCGCCGTTGGAGAGTTGCCGCACCGGGTGACCGCCGACGAGGACCTCCACGCGTCCGCTGGCGATCACGTAGTAGCGGTCGCCCATGGCGCCCTCGGTGATGATGGTCGAACCGCTTGGGGCTCGCTCGGGCACGAGACTTGCTGCTAGCCTCTCGAGGGCAAGAGCCGAGAGCGGCGCGAAGATCGGGATCGACCGCAGCAGGTCGAGCTCCACGAGGTGGACCTCCGCAGCGCCATCCATCTCGCGCAGCGCCGCACCGCTGACGAGCAGCGCCGCGGGTAGCGCCACGCCTGCGACCAGGAATGCGCCATTCGGCCCGAGGAGTGCAACGGCCAGGGACCCGATCACGGACCCAACGGCGAGCGACCCCATGTTCAGCCCCTCCAGGACGCCGAAGACCCGCGTCAGGAGGGCATGCGGAGCGATCCGTTGCAGCAATGTCCGACCCGCCACGTCCATCACGCTGCGCCCGGCGCCCGAGAGGGCAAGCAGCAGCGCCGCGGCAATGGCGGCCGAGGTCATTGTGGCCACCGGCAACAGGGCGAGCGGCAGGCCAAAGAGAAGGGCCCCCGCGGCGAACGGAAATGCCAAGCGAGGCCGCCCGATCAACGCAACCGTGAGCGCCGCTCCCACCACGCCGCCAGCGCCGAACGCGGCGTTCAGGTATCCAACCGATGGTTCCCCGAGATTCAGCACGCGAAGCGCGAGAACGACGATGAAGAGGTCGAGGGCACCCCACACCAGCGCCGCGCTGCCAAGCAGCGTGACCAGGGTTCGCGTCCTCCCGCGGTGAGCCAGGGTCCGAAACCCCTCAGCCGTATCGGCGAGAGCACTCGCGACGTGGCCCGCCGCGCGTCGGACAGGAACCCGACGGACGTCCCCGGCGGATGCCAGTACGACCAGCACGGCGGCCGCGAGGGCGACGGCGGCCGACGCGGCGAAGACGAGTGACGGACCTGTGACGCCCAGCATCAGGCCCGCCAGCGCCGGCCCGACAAGGATGCTCACATTCTCGATCGAGCCACCCACGACGTTCGCCGCCGTCAGCTCGGCCGGCGTTTCTGCGAGGAGCGGAAGGAGTGACGCCTGCAGCGGGCGGGTCAATGTGATGGTGGTATTCGCCGCCGCCGCAAACGCATAGATCACCAGGAGCGGTGCCGCGGTCGCGAGGGCGGCCGCCGTCGCGAGCATCGCCAACCCCTGGGCGATGTACGAGACGATCAGCACCCGATCGCGTCTGTATCGGTCGCCGAATGTTGCACCGATTGGGGCCAGGAGGGCTGAAGGTGCCAATTGGACGAAGACGGCCAGCCCGACCTGTGACGCTCCCCCGTGCGCATAGGCGAAGACCAGCATCGCGATCCAGATGGCCCATTCGCCCAGGCAGAAGCCAACATATGCCAGCTCCACGAGGAGGATGCGGCGGTTGCGCAGGACCGCAGCAAAGGCCGCCAGCGAGGCTCCGAGAAGCGGCATGGGCGTCGCCATCGTACGCCGGGCCCAACCACCAGAATCCTGCTATCCGGGCGCATCTCCGAAGGCGGCTCGCACAAGGTCGTGCGGGAGCGCGTGGGCAGTGATTCCGTCGCGGCCGGTCATCGTCTCCGCAGCCATGAGAGCGTTCACGATCGCTTCCTCGGTCGCCTCGATCGCGCCCCAGAAGAGGGAACCGAAGTGCTCGTCGCGGAGGGCTTTTACGGGATAGGTCGGTGCCGAGCCCCCGGCCTCGATTCCAGTATTGCCCGTTGCGAACGCAACGATCAGGTCACCGCTGGAGGGCTCCCCCGCCCCGCCGACTCGCCCGATTCCGAGGGCCGGCCGCTGCGCCAGGCGAGTGCACTGGTGCGGCAGCAGCGGCGCATCGGTCGCCACCACCACGATGATCGAGCCGGCTCCCTGAGGTGGGGCCCCCGTGGCGGGGCCGGGTAGCGGAACCACCTCGGGGGTGAGGCGCTGGCCGATCGGGACGCCCGCGATCGTCAGGCGGGCCCGTCGGCCGTGGTTGGCCTGGACCAGAACGCCCACCGTATAGCCACCGTCTTCGCTCGGCACGATGCGCGAGGCAGTGCCGATCCCACCCTTGAAGCCATGGCAGATCATGCCCGTCCCACCGCCCACGTTGCCTTCGGCAACGGCGCCGGCCGTCGCCGCCGCCCACGCCTGCCTGAGATGCTCAGCCCGCACGTGGAAGCCGTCGATGTCGTTGAGTATCCCGTCCCACGTCTCACCGACGACCGGCAGCGACCACGGTTCGGCGGTGCGGGCGCGCTGCGCGGCGACGTCATGCTCCAGCGCCGCCAGGGCATCCCGCACGACTCCGACCGAGTGGGTGTTGGTTATGGCAATGGGCGAGGTGAGGAACCCGGACTCCCGGATCCATTCCAGACCGGTCAGCTCGCCATTCCCATTGAGCCGATGTGCGCCGGCGAATGCCGGCGCTCCCCACGGATCCGCCGTCGGGATCACCAGCGTGACGCCGGTGCGCACCGGTCCCTCACCGACTCGCAGCGGTCCGTCGCCCCGCACGATAGTCGCGTGGCCGACGCTGACCCCGGCCACGTCGGTGATCGCATTCAAGGGACCCGGCGGGAGCAGCCCGATGACCACCCCGAGGTCGCGAGCCCGCGGTCGGCGCTCGCCGGCCTCGCCGGTCTCGCTCGCGGTAGTCGCGTCGGTCATCGCGCCATGCTAGGTCGCCAGGCCTCGCGCTGGCTGCCGGCAGCCGCAGGCACGACCGAGGCATGCGGGCAACGCGCTGGTCTCGGCCGCTATGCTCCGGCACATGAGTGACGAACGGCCGCGATGCTCGTGGGCCGGCGATTCCGATCCGCTCTTCCTCGCGTACCACGACGTGGAGTGGGGCGTTCCGCTGCACGACACCGCGCGGCTCTTCGAGCTGCTCTGCCTGGAAGGCGCTCAGGCAGGGCTCTCATGGTCGACGATCCTCCATCGGCGTGATGGGTACCGCGCCGCGTTCGCCGGCTGGGACCCGGAATCCGTCGCAGGCTTCGGAGTCGAAGACGAGGCCCGTCTGCTGGCCGACCCGCGCATCATCCGCAACAGGGCGAAGGTCGCATCGGCCATTGGCAACGCGCGAGCCTTGCTGGCGCTGCGTGACGCGGGCCTCGATCCAGCCGATCACGCATGGTCGTTCGTCGGCGGACAGCCGGTGCAGAATGCCTGGAGATCGTCGAGCGAGATCCCCGCCGAGACCGATGCCTCGCGCGACATGGCCCGCGACCTGCGGCGACGAGGCTTCTCCTTCGTGGGTCCGACGATCTGCTACGCCTTCATGCAGTCGGCCGGGATGGTCAACGACCACCTGGTCAGCTGCTTCCGGCATGCGGAGGTGGCGACACTCGGCTGAGTGCGGGCGCACGCCGGTACACTCGCGGCGGATGTCCGCTCTGCTGGCCACGGTCGAGGTCCCCGCGAGCTCCGCGAACCTGGGGAGCGGCTTCGATTGCTTCGCTGCCGCGCTGAGCCTCAAGCTGCGGGCGGCCCTCCATCGCGGCGACGAACCCGGGATCGTGCTCACGGCTCGCGGCGAGGGCGTTCCGCCAGACGATGCCGACCCGGAAGAGAACCTGCTGATTCGCGCCTTCCGCAGCGGGATGCAGGCGGCTGCGGGATCATCAGCCGGCGCTGGGTCGTGGCGGATCGAGGTCTCCTCGATGATCCCTCCTGCCCGCGGCCTTGGCAGCTCCGCCTCGGCGATCGTCGCCGGGTTGCTGCTCGGAGCGGCGATTGGGAGGCGAGCTCCGCACCCCGATGAACTGTTGGCGCTGGCGGCAGATCTCGAGGGTCATCCGGACAACGTGGCGGCCGCCCTCTACGGCGGCATCACGCTGGCGGTGGCCGCTCCCGACCGGCCGCTCACCCTGCGACGATTTCACCCGCCGGACCGATGGATTCCGATCCTCTTCATCCCCCATGCCGAGAGCCTGACCCACGAGATGCGGGCGGCTCTGCCAGCGACGGTCTCGCACGCCGACGCCGCCGCGCAGGCCGGCGTGGCGGCCTTGCTCGCAACGGCGGTGATCACCGGCGACGCCGGCCTGCTGCGAGCCGCCATGGAGGATCGGCTCCACCAGCCATACCGATTCGCACGCCTCCGCTCGTCTGCCGAGCTGGTGCGGGTAGCCTACGAGAGCGGCGCAGCGGGCGCCTGTCTGTCGGGAGCCGGCCCATCGGTGCTGGCCATCTGCGACACGCCCACCAGCGCTCACTCAGTCGAAAAGGCGATGAACGCTGCCGGTGTGCCGGGCATGGCGGCACGCCTCCGATTCGACGAAGCCGGCGCGCGACTCAGCGTCCCGGATCATGACGAAAGCCTGGCACCCGGCGGCTGACCGCCCCCAAGCACTCTTGTCGGCGGAGGTATTGCCGCACGACGGAGAGCCCACTATCCTCCGGCGGTCGATCGGGCGGGTGAGCAACACGACGCCGCCCGACATAGCCCGCAGTGACAGGACCTGATGCGTCGGATCTCTCCCCGCTTCCTTGACTGGGCGATCGTCGGCTGCGGTACCCTGATCTTCGCCGGCTTCGCGCTGGTCACCAGGGCGGCGAATGAAGGACGACTGGAGAGCACACTCATCTCGCCGTGGCATATCCCCGTCTACGGCGGCGCGCTGATCGCGGCCTACCTGCTGCTCGACAGCGCTGATCCGAAACCTGGCACGCCCTGGCGTCGCGAGCTGCCGCCCGGCTACGCCATCACCGGACTGGGACTCGTCCTATTTGCGGTCGGATTCGTGGCCGACGTCCCGTGGCAGGCAATCACCGGCTCCCAGACCGACATCGTGGCCCTCATCACGCCAACCCACCTGCTCATCTTCGCGGGGATCGCCATGATCGTCCTGGGCCCGCTCCTGGCGCCACGGCGTAAATGGCGGCTGGCGGTGCTCGCCGACCTGCCGGCCGTGATCTCCGTTGGCCTGTTGCTGGCCCTGCTGGGCGGAGTTACCCAGTACGCCAATCCGGTGACAAATGTCCTGGCCCGGCAGGCGTCCACGCAGGACCTCCTCGCGGAGCCCACCGAAGTCTGGGTCATGGCCGCCGATGGGAGTGGTCAGACGCGTCTCACTTTCGCATCCGATGAGTCCGCCAACCAGCCCGCGTGGTCCCCGGACGGCTCGCGCATCGCCTACGTGCGCTGGCGGTACGTCGCGGGCAAGGATCGAACGCAGGTCGACGGCGTGACCGGCGACGTCGTCGTGGCACAGCCCGACGGACGCGCCCAGCTCACCATTCGCGGCGAGGGCGGTTGGATCGCGGACCCGACCTGGTCGCCGGACGGACGGCAGCTGAAGGTCAACCTGTTGCACGTCCCTCCGGCCGGCACACCAAGCCGGTCGCCCGCCGCCACCTCCACGCCGAGCGCGGTGGCGGTTCCCCAGGCCAATGCTGCCGCCGAGCCGGCCACCGCCGCGTTCACCGGGCGGGAGTGGGATGTCGCGACCGTATCCAGCGACGGCAGCGGAAAGCCGGCGGACATCGAGTCGCAACCAACGACGGACATTGGAACGAGCTGGTCGCCGGATGGAAGGAGCCTCCTGGTCCACTCCAATCGGAGTGGCAACTGGGAGATCTACCGCGTCGACACCGCCAGCCACGTTTTCGTGAATCTCACCAAGGATCCCAGCAGCGACTCGTGGGCAAGCTGGTCGCCAGACGGCCGGCGGATCGTCTTCTCCTCCGACCGCGGCGATGGTCGCTCCCACCTGTGGGTCATGGACGCCGATGGCGGGAACCAGACGCAGCTCACCGTCGACGCAGGCCACGACTGGATGCCCTCGTGGTCGCCGGATGGCACGCGCGTCGCGTTCATCTCGAACCGGGACGGCAATAACGAGATCTATGTCGTGAACGCCGATGGCAGCCACCAGGTCGACCTGACCCGGTCACCCCAGACCGATGACTGGATCTCGACCAACGCCTGGTCGCCAGAAAGCAACCGGATCGTCTATTCGGAGGTCGGCCATCCGGCGGAAGCCGATCAGCTCGCCCTCCCGCTGGCCGCGGCGAGCTTCATCCTCCAGTCCTTCCTGTTGGTCGGGCTGGTGTTCCTCGTCCGCCGGCTCCGGCACCTTCCTCCGGGCGCCATCACCGGGGCGCTGACGATCAGCGTCGCCGTTCTCGCGTCGATCTCGAATGAATTCGAGCTGATCCCCGCCGCGTTGGTGGCGGGCGCGCTGGTGGAGCTCCTCGCGTCGTGGGCGCGCCGGCGTCGCCTCCGATACGGCGACCGTCTTCTTGCCTTCTCGCTGCCGGCCCTGCTCTCCGTCGGCTACTTCGTTGCGCTCGCCGTCTCGGGTGGCGTCGGCTGGTCGCTTCCCATCGTGATCAGCATCGTTGGCCTGAGTGGGGCGACCGGCTTGGCAACGAGCTACCTGATCGACGCCGTGCGCCTCCCCGAGCCAGCCGCCGCCTGATCACTCCTTCCGCGCGTGTTGGCCCGGCCACACCGTGGCGCGGGCGGCCTGCTCGTCGCGCCCGGGTCGGCCGCGTAAGCGCCGCCCCGCTACCATGCCCGGGCCATGTCTCTCGTCACGCTCTCGGGTGTCGCGAAGTCGCACGGAGCGCAGCACCTCTTCAGCGACGTCGCCCTCCAGATCGGCGCCGGTCGCCGCATTGCGATCATCGGTCCCAACGGCACCGGCAAGACGACCCTGCTCGAGATCATCACCGGCGACCAGGAGGCCGATTCCGGCGCCGTCGCCCGCGGCAAGGATGTGGTCGTCGGCTACCTCCCCCAGGACGTCGCCGACGTTGTCGGTCGCTCGGTCCTCGCCGAGGTGCTCGACGGAGCGGGGGCGGTCGCGGGGATTGGCCATCGGCTCGGCCATATCGAGGCCGAGCTCGCAGAGGCAACAGACGAGGCGGAGCTCGCCGAGCTGGTCGACGAGTACGGTCGCCTCCAGGAACGCTTCGAGCGGATGGGTGGATACGGCCTCGAAGCGGAAGCGCGCCGCATCCTGGCCGGCCTTGGGTTTGCCCAGACCGATGTCGAGCGCGACATCGGTACTTTCTCGGGTGGCTGGATGATGCGCGTGGCCCTCGCCAAGCTGCTGCTGGCCAACCCGGACGTGCTCCTCCTCGACGAACCGACCAACCACCTCGACCTGGCGTCGGTGGAGTGGCTGCAGGGCTTCCTGGCCGATTACGCAGGGGCAATCGTGCTCGTCAGCCACGATCGCGACTTCATCAACGACATCGCCAACCGGATCGCCGAGCTGCGCGCCGGCACGCTGACCGAGTACGTGGGCGACTACGCCGACTTCGTCGAGCAGCGGGACGAGCGGATCGCCCAGCTGGAGCGCGCCGCGGCGGCGCAGGGTCGAAAGGTCGCCCAGGTCGAGCGGTTCATCGAGCGGTTCCGCTACAAGAAGACCAAGGCTCGCCAGGTGCAGAGCCGAATCAAGCAGCTCGATCGGCTCGAGCGGGTCGTCGTCCCGACAACCCGCAGCAGGAGCGTCAAGTTCCGATTCCCGGAGCCGCCGCGCAGCGGACGCGTGGTCATCACGCTCGAAGGGATCGTGAAACGCTACGGCCCCCACACCGTCTACGACGGGCAGGACCTCGCCCTGGAGCGGGGTCAGAAGGTGGCCCTCATCGGTCCGAACGGTGCCGGCAAGTCGACCCTGCTCAAGATCCTGGCCGGCGTCCTCGACGTCGACGCCGGATCGCGTGAGCTGGGGAGCAACGTGCGCGTCGCCTACTTCGCCCAGCATCAGATCGACGCGCTCGATCCGACGCGGACCGTCTTCGAAGAGCTCGCCTCGGTTGCCACCCGCATGACGACCGCCGAGATGCGCCGCCTGCTGGGGGCGTTCCTCTTCTCGGGTGACTGGGTGGAAAAGAAGGTCGAGGTCCTGTCCGGTGGGGAGCAGACCCGGCTGGCCCTGGCCAAGCTGATGGCCGACCCGGCGAACCTGCTCTGCCTGGACGAGCCGACCAACCACCTGGACATCGCCTCTCGCGACGTGCTGGAGGACGCACTCAATGCGTATCCGGGGACGATGGTGCTGATCACCCATGACCGCTACCTGATCCGCAGCGTGGCGAACACGATCGTCGAGGTCGATGGTGGCAAGGCGACGCTCTTCGCCGGCGATTTCGAGTACTACGCCGCCAAGCGCGGTCTCGACATCGAGGCGCGAGGCGCGACGGAAGGGCGGGTGACGCCGCGCGGCCTCGAGCGCGGCCCGCTTCCGACATCGCGTGCCCGCGAGACGGCCGCCGATGCGAGCGCGCGACGGCGGCGCGAGGCGGAGGAGCGGAACCGCCGCTATCGCCATACCCGCGAGCTCCGCGAGGCGCTCGCGCGCGCAGAGCGTGAATCAGCGGAGACCGATGCGGATCTGGGCCACCTGAGCGAACGGCTCGCCGAGCCGGCGATCTACGCCGACGGCGCGGCGGTTCGCGACCTGATCGACCGTCACAACGCCGCCCTGGATCGGACCAACCGGTTGGCCGCAGAGCGCGAACGGCTCGCCGCCGAGCTCGAGCGGGCCGAGGCGGAAGCCGGGGAGATCACCGTCCGGTCGCGGCGATGACGGTCGCCGACCAGCCGGCGCGAACGGCGGGGGCCGCTCTGGCCGGCGCCGCCATGGTCGTCATCGCCGCCATCTGCTTTGGCACCCTCGGGCCCGTCACCCGGTACGCGGGCGATGGAGGGGTCGGAAGCCTTGCACTCGCCACGTGGCGCTCGGCTCTCGGCGGCATCTTCATCGCGGCGTTCGTCGGGATGCGCCTGCTGATCGCCCACCAGCCGCTGGTACCCCTCCGTGCAGTGCCCGTCACGCAGCGCTGGCTGCTGCTTGCTGCGGGCGTCGCTAACACCGCGCTCAACCTGTCGATCTTCATCGCCTTCGTGCGCATCCAGATCGCCCTCGCGCTGCTTGTCTTCTATCTCTACCCGGCGCTGGTGGCGCTGGGCTCAGTGATCTGGTTCGGGGAGCGCTTGGACCGCACGCGCTGGAGCGCGCTCGGGATCTCGCTGCTTGGCATGGTCCTGGTCGTGGCCGGTACCGGCGACCTCGGCCACCTCGACGCGTTGGGTATCGGTCTGGCGTTCGTCGCCGCCGTGTCGCAGATGTTCTACGTGCTCGCGGCGCGGCACGGCTTCAGCTCCGTCCCGGGCGCGCAGGCCGCCGGTACGGCGATGCTGCTGGCGACGATCTTCTACGTCATCATCGCCCTCGTCACCGGTCAGCTCGCCGAGCTGGCTCAGCCATTCGCGAGCGGGCAATCGCTCTGGCCCGTCCTCGTCGCCGGGTCGCTCGGGGCGGCGCTCCCCACCGTCTTCTATGTGCTGGGGATTCGGCGTATCGGCGCGCCGCGCGCCGCGATCCTGGCGATGGTCGAGCCGCTCACCGGTGTCACCCTGGCCGCGCTGCTCCTCGGCGAAGGGCTGCGGCCGATCCAGGCGTTGGGCGGAGCGCTAATCCTGGCCGCCGGCGCGCTCCTGCAGCTGGGTGCTGGCGCTGGTGTGGCGGAGCACGAGGCGGTCGTGGCAGGTCAGCCCTCGGACTGAGGAATTGCCGCGTCAGGCATGGCCGGGGAAAAAGGCGGGCAGGAGCGCCTCGTTCGCCGTCAGCAGCGCGTTCAGCAGAGCGCGGACGTCGACCTGCGGGCCGACCAGTGGATTGGCGGCCAGGGCATCCAACGCCACCTTCCGATCGCCGGAGACGGCGGCCGTAACAGCCAGCATCTCGTATTGCTTCACCTGGACTACCAGATCGTGCATGGCCGGTGCCAGTGGCGCGAGCCGAAGCGCGTGGGCCCCGGACTCATCGATCCGCGCCGGAACCTCCACCACCGCGTCCGCAGGGAGATCAGGAAGCGCTCCGGCATTCGTCACGTCAACGACCTGGAGGTCGCCGCGCCCGTCATGCAGCGACGCAATCAGCTGCGCGGCGGCCTCGCTGTAGAACGCGCCTCCTCGGTCGGCAAGCAGGGCGGGCTTCTCGGTCAAGGTCGGATCGCGGTACAGGTCGAGGAGTCGTCTCTCGATATCCATGACCTCGGCGGCGCGGGTGTGCCCCGCCCGTTGCTCGCGAAGCACGTGGTCGGATCGGTAGTAGTAGCGCAGGTAGTACGACGGGATCGCCTGCAGACGCCGCAGTTGGGAGACCGGCAACCCAATCTCCCTGGCCAGGGCCACCCCGTCACTCTCCAGAAGGCGGGGGAGGACGTCCATCCCGTCGAGCCGAACCGCGCGCTCCCAGCTGAGATGGTTCAGCCCGACATGCTCGAGGGCCACCCGGTCAGGCTCGACGCCGAGTTGTCTAGCCACACGTCGCTGGAGGTTGATGGCGACGTTGCATAGACCGATAGCTCGGTAGCCACGGTCGAGGAGAGCCTGAGTGACGATTCCGACCGGATTCGTGAAGTCGACGATCCACGCCCCGGGTGCCGCTCGGCGGCGCACGTCCTCCGCCAGCTCGAGCACGACTGGCACCGTGCGTAGCGCCTTGGCGAATCCACCTGCCCCGGTCGTCTCCTGGCCAATCGTGCCAAATCGCGGCGGGAGTGTCTCATCGATGAGGCGCGCGGCCTGGCCGCCGACGCGCAGTTGGATCAGGACGAAATCGGCTCCATCCAGTGCGCGCTCTTGATCACGAGTGGCGACGAGCCGGCCCGTCCAGCCGGTACGGTCCAGCATGCGCTGGGCCAGGCCTCCAACGATGTCGAGCCGCTCCTGGTCCACGTCAAGCAGGGCGAGCTCTTCGATCGGTAGCCGCTCAGCGCGAGTTGTGAGGCCGTCGATCAGCTCGGGCGTATAGGTACTGCCGCCACCGATCACCGCTATCTTGGTGCCCAATCGGTCCTCCGCCAGCGTCTGATGCCAAGCGCCTGATCTTGACATGTCGCGGATCATATGGCCAAGATTGGTTATAACCTTATCATCAATCTTCTTACAGGCAATCCCCGGACACGGAGGCCGCGTGGCGCGATTTCGTCTGGAGCTGGGGCCTATTCCTCTGCACCACCAGGTCTACCTCGACCTGCGAGCCGCACTCGATGCCAGGGAGTGGCAGCCAGGCGACCGCCTCCCCACCGAACGCGAGCTGGCAGCCCGCTACGGCTGCAGCCTGATCACAGTCCGTCGTGCGTTGAGCGAGCTGGCACGGGAACAGCGGATCGAGCGGACCCAGGGCCGCGGCACGTTCGTGCAGCATCCGCGGATCGAGCGCGATCTGGCGGGCACCATGAGCTTCACCGAGGAGATGCAGAACCGCGGGCTCGATCCCGAGACCCGGCTCGTCGCAGCTCGCAGCGAAACGGCCGGGGAGGCGGTGGCGGCCGCCCTGCAACTGCGGTTGGCGGCCCCGACGCTCTATCTCGAACGCCTGCGCCTGGTCGGCGATGAGCCGCTCCTCCTCGAGCAGGTCCATCTGCCGGCCGCCCGATTCCCCGGGCTCCTTGCCTCGGACCTCGAGAAGAACTCCCTGTATGACGTCATGACCACGCGCTACGCGACGCCCATCTCGCGCGCCCGCGAAGCGATGGAGCCGGTACAACTTCGCGCCCGAGAGGCTCGCCTCCTCGCACGCCCGGCCCGCTCGCCGGCGTTGCTCATCGAGGGGATCGCCTTCACCGCGGATGGCGTCCCGATCGAATTTTCGCGTACGTATGTGCGTGGCGATCGGACCCGCTACTACGTGGAGCGCGTTGTGGTGCGCTCCCGCTGGCAGCCCGGCGATCCGGAGCCGATGGTCGCCGGCCCTCAACCGATCGGCATCCGCCGCTGAGCCCGAGAAGGAGGGAGACGGATCGGAGCACATGACCTCCCGGCCGCGCCGAGCGCGGCGCTCGGGTGACCGGTATTCAAGACGGATCGGACCATGAGCACGAGGTAGACCCGATGCACAGAAAGATTGCGACACGTTCGGCGGTGGTCGTCATCCTGGCGATGGTTGTCAGCGCTTGTGGCGGCACGAGCTCGTCGACCGCTCCAGCGTCGGCTTCAGGGAGCGGCGGCGCAGCTACTCCGGAGCCGGGCGGACCACCCGTTGAGATTCATTGGTATTGCTGCCTTGGCACGGGTGACGACAAGACACAGCTCCCGGTCGAAGCCAAGGTCGTCAGCGACTTCAACGCATCCCACACGCACATCAAGCTGATCTTCGATCATGTCGTCTACGACAACGCACGCGCCGGCTTCGCCACGCGGATCGCGTCAGGTACCGGCCCCGATGTGGTCGGACCAATCGGACTGGGCGGCACGGAGGCGTTCCACGGCCAGTGGCTGGACCTGACGACCCTGATCAAGAAGAACAACTACGACATGAGTCAGTTCGCCAAGAGCGCGGTCGCCTACCACAACCTGCTTGGCGAGGGACAGATCGGCATCCCCTTCGACGTCTACCCGTCGGAGCTGTATTACCAGCCCGACATGTTCGACGAGGCCGGCCTCGCATATCCACCGCAAAACTACGGTGACAAGTACCGCATGCCGGACGGCTCGATGGTCGACTGGAACTACGACACCGTCCGCAAGATCGCAATGCTCCTCACCGTTGACACCAACAACAGGGACGCGACGCAGCCCGGCTTCGACCCCCAGCACATCGTGCAGTACGGCTTTGAGCCGCAACGTGACGACCTGCGCGGATGGGGAGCCTATTTTGGTGCCGGGAAGCTTGCGAGCGACGACAACAAGACAGCCCAGATCCCTGACGCGTGGGCAGCCGCCTGGAAATGGATGTACGACGGGATCTGGAAGGACCACTTCATCATGACCAACCAAACGTGGAAGTCGACCGAGTGGGGTGGCGGCGGCTACTCGTTCGACAGCGGCAAGGTCGCCATGCAGGAGAACTTCCTATGGAACGTCTGCTGCGTGGTCGATGCGGGCCGGCACTGGAACCTGGGTACGATTCCGTCATACAACGGGAAGGTGACGGCGCCGCTCAATGCGGACACGTTCCGTATCTACAAGGGGACGAAGCATCCCGACGAGGCGTTCACCGTGCTCACGTATCTCCTTGGAGATGCTTCGAAGGAACTCCTCAATGCGTACTCCGGTCTCCCCGCCCGCACGACGGACCAGGCCAGCTTCTTCACCCAGCTCCAACAGCAGAAGGACCCCAAAGGCAAGCCGGTCTACCCGCCGAACGTTGACTGGCAGGTCGCATTGGACGGGATCCAGTACGCCGACAATCCAAACTTCGAAGCGTACATGCCCAAGTACAACGAAACGCTCAATCTCCTCGTGACCAAGCTGACCAGGTGGACCTCGACAGCGGGGCTTGACATGGACACCGAGATCAGCACGACGAAGAGCCAGATCCAGGCAATCTGGGACAAGGGGTAGCGACCGTCAACCGACCCCCACTCCTCCCAGAGGGTGGGGGTCGGTCCATGCCGATTCATGGAGGCGCCAGGTGATCGCGCTACGGTTCCGCTCGCGGACGTCCCCTCTGGCCCGCCGCGAGGCACGCTGGGGCCTCGTCTTCCTATCACCGTGGATCATCGGGTTCCTGGTCTTCACGCTGATACCCATGGTCGTCACCTTGGGATTCACGTTCGTCAACCTGAAGCTCGCCCAGGACGAGCCACTTCGCTTTGTCGGGCTCGACAACTATGCAGCACTCTTACGGGATTCCCAGACGTGGAGCTCGCTCCTCGTCACTTTCAAATTCGCGGCGCTCGCTCTCCCGATCGGCGTCATCGTCCCGTTCGCCGTGGCCCTTCTGCTGAACAGCGCGTCGCTGCGTGCGTCGAGCCTGTTCCGCGTGCTCTTCTTCATGCCATACGTCGTCCCGCTGGTCGCCGGCGTTCTCATCTGGCAGCAGATGCTCCTTGGCGATACGGGATGGGTG
>Ga0070708_100000086_pt1 | contig 61026 bp, 64 predicted proteins | sample KBSK5503metaG_FD_65469 | JGI IMG/M metagenome (GOLD analysis project Ga0070708, IMG submission 65469) | Corn, switchgrass and miscanthus rhizosphere microbial communities from Kellogg Biological Station, Michigan, USA - KBS K5-50-3 metaG | ecosystem: Host-associated > Plants > Roots >... | reverse complement strand
GGTGCGCGGTAGCGAGCGCGCGCTCAAGATCACCGACGAAAACGATTTCGCATTGGCGGAGGCGCTAAGTATCTTCCGCGAATGAAGCCCCAGCCGATGGTCGTGCCGTTCTGGTCGCCGGAGGAAGTCGAGGCTGCCATCAATGGAACGCTCGCTCATCTCGCCGCGGGAAAAGTACTCGCGTACCCGACAGAAACTGTTTATGGATTTGGCGGCGCAGTCGATGAGCGCTCGGTTCAGCAGCTCGTCACCCTCAAGGGACGCGCCCCCGGAAAACCGTTTCTGCTACTCGTCGCCAGAAGCGACATGATCACGAGACTGGGACTGCACCTCACCGGATACGCCTCAACGTTGGCAGCGAGATTCTGGCCGGGTCCGTTGACCCTGGTTCTGGCCGGTGGTGAAAACCGAGTGCCAGATCGACTGCGCGGGCCGGAGGGGGGCGTCGCCGTTCGCTGGACGCCGCACCATTCGCTGGCGCGTCTCATTCTCGCCCATGGCGATCCAATCACCTCGACGAGCGCAAATCGGCCTGGTGTGCCTCCGGCAACGTCTGCCGATCAGATTGTAGCGCAGTGGAACGACGCCATCGTCCGCGGCGCGCTCCGTGTTCTGGACGGTGGCCGATTAAGGGAGTCCCATCCGTCGACGGTGGTCGATTGTACGGGACGACTTCCGCGTGTTATTCGCCCCGGCGCGATTCCGGCTGCTACTTTGAGAGAGAGCGTCCCCGATCTCGTTGGCGACGCCTAAGCGATGAACCTTCTCTTTGTCTGCAGCGGCAACACTTGCCGCAGCCCAATGGCCGAAGCGCTGGCGCGCAAGATCGCCGAGCGCCGAGGGATTAAAGACTTGAACGTATCGAGCGCGGGAACAAACGCGTGGGATAATGTTCCCGCTACTGACGAAGCGCTGCTCGTCGGAATGGAGCGAGAAATCGATCTCACGGGTCACCGCGCCCGAAAACTCACGCCCGCCATCGTTTCGGAGGCGGATCTCATTTTTGTCATGACGCCCGGCCACCTCGAGCAGGTGAAACAACTCGGTGGCCGGGGAAAAGTTCACGTGATTGACGAGTACGCGTCTGGCGCCACTAATCAGGGTATCACCGATCCGTATGGTGGCGACCTCGAAGCGTATCGACAAACCGCGGACGTACTCGAGCGCGAACTGGAGAAGCTGTTCGACCGCCTTGCCAGCTGAAATTGCAGTAAGCGAGCTGCCTGGCCGACTGGTCCTGCTCGGCCACCCGGTTGACCACTCTTTGTCGCCCGTTTTTCAAAATGCAGCGCTGCGAGCGGCGAGGATTCCCCTTACATACGAAGCGCTCGACGTGTCACCGCGCGAGCTGCGGGTCCTGTTGCGACAGCTGAAGGATCACAACGCCGCCGGCAACGTCACCATTCCCCACAAGCTCTCGGTACACGCCAGCTGTGACCAGCTCACCGACATCGCCGCCCGCGTTGGCGCTGTGAATACGTTCTGGTTCGAGTCAGGCCGGCTGCATGGAGACAACACTGACGTCGGCGGGTTCGAGGCGGCGGCAAAGGCGCTGCTTGGCGGCGATCCGGTCGACTCGCAGGTGGTGGTGCTAGGTAGCGGTGGTGCCGCGGCAGCGGTGCTGGCGGCGATAGAGCAGTGGACGAACGCGCGGGTAGCTGTTGTCGCGCGCCACCCGGAGCGTGCGGCGAAACTGGCGCGACGTTTCCGCGATGTCGCCCGAGTGGAAAAGAGTCTGGACGCCGCGCTTGCCGATGCGACGTTGGTCATCAACACCACGCCGGTCGGCCAACAGAACGATGAGACGCCCACCGACATCGCCAAAATCCCGAAGAGCGCCGCAGTGATGGACCTGGTGTACCGCCGTGGCGGTACGCCGTGGGTCAAAGCAGCACGGAAGCGGGGTAACCGCGCCGCCGATGGTCTGCCGATGCTCATCGAGCAAGGAGCTCTGTCCTTCAAGACATGGTTTGCCATAGAGGCCGATCGGGAGGCGATGCGCCAGTCGCTGGTCTAAAGAGCAGAACTGAATCACCGGTCGGATCACTCGTCGCTGGAGCGCTGGACCTGTTGCTCCCACGCGCCTGCGTCTCGTGCGACCGGCTCATGTCGACCCTCGAGACCGGCCTCGTATGCAGCTTGTGCTGGTCGCGGCTGCCGCTCCTCCCATCGCCGCAATGTCTGCGTTGTGGCCATCCGTTATCGACCGAGTCCTGTCGCTGGTGCGATCTGCTGCCGGTGTTCGTGCGAGCAGTGAGATCGGTCTGCTGGATGCCCGTAGAGCCTGCGTCGAGCATCGTTCACGCTCTCAAATACGAAGGTTGGGCTGAAGTTGCGACCGAGATGGCGACACGCATCGCCCGGCTCTCCTGGCCGCGCGACGTCGTCGAGGAGCGCGCCGCTCTCGTTCCAATTCCGCTCGCTTCAGCGAGAAAACGCCAGCGTGGCTATAATCAGAGTGCGCTGATCGCTCGTGAGCTCGGCGCGCTGTGGAGAGTTCCAGTTTGGGAAGATGTCGTCGCTCGTACGCGGGAGACGAGCTCCCAAACGCGGTTGACACCCGAACAGAGGCTGGACAACGTTGCAGGTTCGTTCTGTGTGATGGCTGAAAAGCGCGGCGAGCTCCGCGGTGCACACGTGGTGCTCGTCGACGACGTGGTGACTACCGCTGCCACGCTCAACACCTGCGCGAAAACGTTGTACGAGAGCGGTGCGCGAATTATTTCTTACGTGACTTTTGGCCGGGCCCATGCAAGCGGCGACCGGCTATAACCGAATGGAGCAAGAGGAATGGCAACAAGGATAGGCATCAACGGGTTCGGACGAATTGGCCGCCAGGTCGTGCGCGCGGCGAAAAGTGACGGTGTCGCGGATCTCGATTTCGTCGCCGTCAACGACCTGACGGACACGAAAACGCTGGCCCATCTCTTCAAATACGACTCGGTGCACGGGACTTATCAGGGAGACGTAGAGGCGGGATCAGACTCGATCGTGATCGACGGCGACGAGATCAAGGTTCTCGCGCAAAAGGATCCGGGTCAGCTTCCGTGGAAGGACCTGGGCGTCGAAATCGTTCTCGAATCTACCGGTCGCTTTACCGACGCCATGGCGGCGCGCAAACACATCGAATGCGGCGCCAGGAAGGTGCTGATTTCTGCGCCCGCCAAGGGCGAGGACATCACCATCGTCATGGGTGTGAACAGCGACAAATACGATTCGGCGAAGCACACCATCGTGTCGAACGCGTCTTGCACCACGAACTGCCTGGTGCCGATGGTGAAAGTCATCCGTGACACCTTTGGGTTCAAGCACGGATCAATGGTCACCATCCACAGCTACACCAACGACCAGCAGATTCTCGACTTTCCCCACAAGGATCTGCGTCGCGCACGCGCCGCTGCAATGTCGATTATTCCGACGACCACTGGCGCCGCAAAAGCGACGTCGCTCGTAATTCCGGAGGTGAAGGGCAAGATCGATGGCAGCGCGATTCGAGTTCCCACTCCCGACGTCTCCTACACGATCCTCACGGTCGAAATCGAAAAGACCGGTGTTACTAAAGCATCCGTGAACGAAGCCTTCAAGAAAGCGGCGGCAGCGGAGCCGTTGCAGGGAATCATTCGTTACACCGAAGAGGAGCTGGTGTCGAGCGATTTCATCGGCGATCCGGCTTCGTGCATCCTCGACGCCAGTACCACCAACGTCATCGACGGGACTCTCGTCACCGTGCAGGGATGGTACGACAACGAGTGGGGATACGCTTCACGCTGCGTCGATCTGCTCCGCTTCATGGGTCAGCGCCTCTAGGCGGAGCGAATCATGAGAAAGAAAACCGTTCGCGATCTCGACGACGCTGAAGTAAGGGATAGACGCGCGCTGGTTCGCGTCGACTTCAACGTTCCGCTCGACGACGATGGACGGATTACGGACGACACGCGCATCCGCGCGTCGCTGCCGACGATCGAGCTGTTGCTGCAGCGGCGCGCGCGCCCTGTAATCCTTTCGCATCTCGGGCGTCCGAAAGGGAAGCCAGATCCCAGGTACTCTCTGCAGCCGGTCTCCAAACGGCTGGAAGAGCTCAGCGGGCATCCGGTGATTTTCGTCGAGAGCACGGATTCCGACGAAGCGATTCAGGCCTGCCAGAACCTCAAAACTGGCGAAATTCTTCTTCTCGAGAACACTCGCTTCCTGGGCGGGGAGGAGAAAAACGATCAGCGCCTGTCGAGAACGCTCGCCGAGCTCGGTGATTTCTTCGTCAACGACGCGTTTGGCGCAGCGCATCGAGCGCATGCCTCGACCGTCGGCGTGGCGGAGCACCTTCGTCCAGCAGTTGCCGGATTGTTGATGCAGACGGAGCTGGACTATCTCGGCGGCGCGCTGGCAAATCCGGCGCGTCCTTTCGTGGCGATCCTTGGCGGCGCAAAGATCTCGGGAAAAATCGACGTCATCGAACAGCTGCTGCCCAAAGTCGACGGCTTGCTGATTGGAGGCGCGATGGCCTGCACGTTCTATCGCGCGATGGGCCTCGAAACAGGGAAGTCTCTCGTCGAGGAAGACCGGGTGCCAATGGCGAAAGAGCTTCTCGCCCGCGGCGGAATGCGGTTGACTCTTCCTCACGATGCGATGGTCGCCCCGTCACTCGAGCGCGCCAGCGAAGCGAAAGCAGTGTCGCGAAACACGATTCCCAAGGACCAGGCGATGTTCGACATTGGCCCGCAATCAGCGGCATCCTTCTCGCGCGCGATCGCGACGGCCAGAACCGTCGTCTGGAACGGCCCAATGGGCGTGTTTGAAACGCCGCCGTTCGACGCCGGCACTCGTGCCATCGCCGAAGCAATGGCCAAGGCGACCGCGAACGGAACCGTCACCATAGTTGGCGGCGGAGACTCAGCCGCCGCAGTGAGCGAAGCGGGCCTCGAGAAAAAAATGAGCCACGTTTCGACGGGCGGTGGTGCGTCGCTGGAATTTCTCGAGGGGAAAAAGCTCCCGGGAGTGGAAGTCCTCGACGAGGCTGACTAGGTGAAGCCTCCGGTACTGGCCGCCAACTGGAAGATGAACAACGGTCCAACGGCGGCGAGCGCATTCATGGACGTGTTCATCCCGGCCTATCACCCGCGTACCGATCGGACCATCATCATTTTCCCGCCGGCGGTATCGTTGCCGGTGGTTGCAGCGGCGACCGTTGGCCGATCGGACGTTCTGGCCGGCGTTCAGAACATTCATTGGGCGGAGAAGGGAGCTTTCACCGGGGAGATCTCCGCCGCCATGGCGCGCGACGCGGGTGCAGAGGTCGCGCTGGTCGGACACTCGGAGCGCCGCCACATCTTTGGCGACACCGACATCAATTGTGCCAAACGATGTCACGCCGCGGCGAAAGCACATCTCGCCTTCATGCTTTGCGTCGGCGAAACGATCGAACAGCGAGAAGCTGGTGAGACCGAGACGCTGGTGACCAAGCAGTTGCGCGAAGGCTTGTCACAGACTCCAAATCTGATTTCGACAGAGTTCCTTCTCGCGTACGAGCCGGTCTGGGCAATTGGAACGGGACTCACCGCGTCGGCCAGTGATGCCTCCGCGATCCACTCGCTGATCCGATCCGAGCTGCGTCAGATGATCGGCACCAGGGCCGACGAAATCCCGATTTTGTATGGAGGAAGCGTCAACCCGGGCAACGCAGCAAGCCTCCTTGCGGCGGACGACATCGACGGTCTCCTCGTCGGTGGCGCAAGCGTCGAGGCGTCCTCGTGGCTGGCCATCGCCCAGACTTGACTCGATTCCCGTCGCCGTTGATATTCAGAGACTAGACTGAACTTTAATTCTGTCAATGATTTACACGTTTCTTCTCACCCTGCTGGTAATCGACTGCTTCGTGCTGATGGTTGCAATTCTGCTGCAGAGCGGAAAGGGCACCGGGCTCGCCGCAAATTTCGGCGGCGCCAGCTCGTCTCCGGACGCGTTCATCGGAATTCGGCAAGCGGGAAATATTCTTACCAAGGCTAGTTGGTGGGGCGGCGGCATCTTCCTCGGCCTCAGCTTCATCTTGCAGATGATGTCCACGCACACTTCCGCTCCGAGATCAGTACTCGAGAAAGGGCTGGGTAGTCCGTCGACGAATGCTGCGCCTGCTCCGACGTCAGCTCCGGCGGTTCCGCTCGAGCCAGCACCGGCGACCACGGCTCCGGCGGGAACGCAAACCACCAAACCTCAGACGACGCCGGCGAAGAAATAATTTGGCCGCCGAGACTCGAATCACTGAGCCAGGGTTCCTCCTCCTTGAGGACGGAACCCTTTTTCGTGGGCGGATAGTTGACGGTCGCGAAACGCCCTTGCCCGCAGTAGCCGAAGTAGTCTTCACGACGAACATGACGGGCTACCAGGAGGTCTTCACCGATCCGTCCTATCGCGGCCAGATCGTGGTGATGACAGCGCCCGAAATCGGAAACTACGGAATCAACGCCGAGGACCCCGAGTCGGCCGCGCCGCAGGTCGCGGGAGTTGTGGTGCGCGAGCTCTCGACGACGTACTCCAATTGGCGCGCGACGGGCGGTCTAGCAACTTGGCTTGCAAGGTCTCAAGTCCCTGTCATTCAAGACGTTGATACTCGGCGCTTAACGCGACACCTGAGGTCGGTCGGCGTCATGCGGGGGGTGATTGGGCGTGGTGAGGAACCCGATGAAGCAGCCCGTGCCGCGCTCGCTGCTTGTCCCTCGATGGAAGGTCTCGATCTCGCCTCGCGGGTGTCGACCCGAGAGCAGTATACATGGGGCGATCCGCGCGCCCGCCATCACATCGTCGCTTACGATTACGGAATCAAGCGCAACATTTTGCGACTATTCGCTGAGAATGATTGTCGGGTGACGGTGGTGCCCGCGGACACATCGGCGCCGGCAGCACTCGAGGAGCAACCCGACGGAATCTTTCTTTCGAACGGGCCTGGTGATCCCGACGCTGTCTCTTACGCGCCCGGAATCATCCGCGAGCTGGCGTCGAGAGGCGTTCCGATTTTCGGGATTTGCCTCGGCCACCAGCTGCTCGGGCTGACGTTCGGCGGAACGACCGTGAAGATGCCTTACGGTCATCGGGGCGGGAATCACCCGGTGAAGGAAGTTGAGACGGGTCGCGTACTTATCACCTCTCAGAACCACGGATTTGCGGTCAAGGGTGACGAGCGGACAATCACGGGCGCGGGCGACCTCGAGGTGACCCATGTCAACCTCAATGACGGCACCATCGAGGGACTGCGGCATCGGGAGCTGCCGGTTTTCGGTGTCCAGTACCACCCTGAGGCCGCTCCGGGGCCGCACGACGCTCGTCCGCTCTTTCAGGAATTCCTGAGCGCGCTCCGGGGCGCGGTCCGCTAGCAGAAACTCGCCTTGACAGCATATTAGTAAAGTCATAGGTTCAAAGCACTTACGCGCACTTGGCCGCGTCCATACGGAGTGTTTAAATGACCAAAGCCGACCTCGTCGAGCGTGTCACGGCTCAGATTTCACGTACCGCCGGGCCGATGATTTCCAAGAAGGACTGCGCTCGAGTCGTGGATGCTTTCCTGGAGGCTATCAAGGAATCGCTCCAGTCACAGGAAAACATCGAGGTTAGAGGTTTCGGCACCTTCAAGATCCGGAATCGCAAGACGCGCATGGCGCGCAACCCGCGCACTGGATCTCCGGTAGAGGTTTCTGCGCGACCGGTGCCGGTGTTCAAGCCATCGAAGGAGCTGCGCGCCCTCGTCGCCGGCGTGGACGTGTCGCAGATGTCGGAAGCATAAGGACTTAGCTTCCCCATTAAGGAGCAGAGCGCACGTGTCGATGGTGACGGTGCAGCTGTTCGCTTCCTACGCCGAGGCGCTCGGCGGATCAACTTTACAGATCCCATTTGAGAATGGCACCCGGGTGGCTGACCTGGTGCGCAGCATCCGCGCGCTTCCAGGTGGCCGATCCGTGCCGCCCTCGCCGCGCGTAGCAATCAATAGGAAATTCGCGACCGCCGAACAGCTCATCCGCAAGGATGATGAAATTGCTGTAATCCCACCGGTAGCAGGCGGATGAAACGTGCTGCAGTTGTCACCCGCGTGATCGATCCAGCAGCGTTGATCGCGGAGGTTCAATCGCCTGAATTCGGCGCGATCTCGCTGTTCGTCGGAACGGTGCGCGATGTGAACGACGGCCGCAGCGTGACTGCGCTCGACTATTCTGCTTACGTGAACATGGCCGAATCAGAGCTGGCCGCGATTCTCGACGAGGCGGAAGTAAACTTTGGAGTAGGCGCGATCGCGATCGAGCACAGGATCGGCGCACTTGCACTCGGCGAGGTAAGTGTGGCGATCGCTTCAACGCACGCACATCGACGCCCGGCGATCGAGTGCACACGATTCATAATCGAGGAAATCAAGAGCCGCGTTCCGATCTGGAAGCTGGAGCACTACGCCGATGGCGCCCGCGAATGGGTTGATCCGACGCGTGCGATCGGCGAGGCAGCGTTGTGAGCGATTCCCTGCGCGACGCCTACGGGCGGAAGATCGAATACCTGCGCATCTCAGTCACCGATCGCTGCAATTTCCGCTGTGTGTACTGCATGCCACAGGCGGGACTCGAGTGGCTGCCAAAATCCGACATTCTCTCCTACGAAGAGATCGCCGGCGTGGTGGCGCAGCTCGCACCGCTCGGGTTGCGCCGATTGCGCATCACCGGTGGTGAGCCGACGATCAGGCCGCAGCTCGAGCGCCTTATCGAAATGCTGCGCTCGATTCCGGAAATTGAAGACATCTCACTCTCGACCAACGGCCTGCGGTTACCGGAGCTTGCGGCGACGCTTAGAGCTGCCGGGCTCGACCGCGTGAACATGAGCGCCGATTCGCTTCGACTCGATCGGATCAAGTCGATCGCGCGGCGCAACATCGACTTCGATCCGATTCTGGCGGCAACCGCCGCCGAGCGCGCGGGGTTGTCTCCGATCAAGCTCAACGTCGTCGTCATGCGCGGCATCAACGACGATGAGCTACTGGATTTTGCCCGTTTGACGTTCGAGCACGACTGGCACATTCGCTTCATCGAGCTGATGCCTGTCGGAGAGATGAGAGAGCTAACCTGGGAGCGCGTCGTCCCGAGTGACGAAATTCTGGAGCGGCTGGGGACAATCGCGTCGTTGACACCGGCGATCGCCCCGGCACGTGGAAATGGGCCAGCTCGGTATTTCCGTCTCGAGGGCTCCGTTGGAACAGTCGGTGTGATCACGCCGATGTCGCACACCTATTGTGGGAGTTGCAACCGTGTGCGACTCACTGCTGACGGACGTCTGCGAACGTGCCTGTATGGGGACGAGGAAGCGGATCTGCGCACTCCACTGCGCGAAGGACTGCCGCTCGAGCCTTTCTTTCGCAGTGCACTGGCGACCAAGCCGCGAGAGCATCAGCTGCTTCAGATGCGCGTCGGCGGTCTGCGCGCGTTGTCACAAGTCGGGGGCTGATCGAGGCGGGCGTCCGATTGCTCCGCATGCGCAGTGCGGGTACCTTTCGCGCACCACCTTAAACTTTGGACAATGCTCAATAAGATCACGGTAGTCGGCGCCGGTAATGTCGGTGCGACCACCGCGCAGCGCATAGCCGAGAAAGAGCTCGCCCGAACAGTAGTAATGGTCGATGTCATGGAAGGAATCCCTCAGGGGAAGGGACTCGACCAGTGGCAATCGGCTCCAATCGAGAGCTTCGACTCACGCGTCATCGGAACGAACGGCTACGAAGAGACGCGCAACTCCGACATTGTCGTCATCACCGCCGGCATCGCTCGCAAGCCGGGGATGTCGCGCGACGATTTGCTCAACACCAACGCCGGAATCGTCAAGCAGGTATCGGAACAGATCCGGTCTTCGTCGCCAGATGCGATTCTGATCGTCGTCTCCAACCCGCTCGACGTAATGTCGTACGTCGCGATGAAAGTGACCGGTTTCCCGCGGCAGCGCGTGCTGGGCATGGCGGGCGTGCTCGACACCGCGCGTTATCGTGCATTTATCGCCGAGGAGCTCGACGTATCCGTGCGCGACATCCAGGCAATGGTGCTCGGTGGACACGGCGACACCATGGTCCCACTCATCTCCTACACATCGGTGAGCGGAATCCCGATCACCCAGCTGATGCCGCTAGCAAAGCTCAACGCGATTGTCGATCGAACGCGGAATGGCGGCGCTGAGATCGTGAAGCACCTCAAAACCGGCTCCGCGTACTACGCGCCTTCGGCGGCAGCCGTGCAGATGTGTGAGTCGATCGTACTCGATCAGAAGCGAATACTTCCTTGCGCGGCGTGGCTCGAGGGAGAATACGGAATGTCAGGACTTTTCCTTGGCGTGCCGTGCAAGATCGGACGGGCGGGTCTGGAGAAAATCATCGAAGTCGATCTCACCCGAGAGGAACGCGATGCCCTGGCGAAGAGCGCCGATGCCGTGCGCGAGCCAATGGGCGCGGTAAAGCTGTAAGGCGGCGATGGGCAGGCTTCGCCAGTTCTATGGCTCCATGGTCGGCAAGAAAGTCGTCATGGGAGTCACCGGTCTCATCGGCATCGGATTCGTGCTCCTTCATTCGCTGGGAAACCTGCTGGTCTTTCGCGGACCGGCAGCGATCAATTCCTACTCGCATTTCCTCAAAAGTACCGGTGAGCTGCTTTGGGGTCTTCGGATAGTGCTAATCGCCGCGCTGATTCTGCACGTCACGGCGGCGGTTCAGCTCACGAGGCAGAGTCGCGCGGCGCGTCCGATCGGATACGTGAAACGCGATCCACAGGCGGCGACAATTGCGTCGCGGACCATGCGGTGGGGTGGGGCGCTGCTGCTGGTGTTCATCGTTCTCCACATTCTGCATTTCACGACTGGAACCATCCGCCCGGCCGGAGTCTTCAGTCATGAGGATGTCTACACGAATGTCGTCGCCAGCTTTCGAATCTGGTGGGTGGCGCTCTTCTACGTTGTCTCGATGATCGCGCTCGGCTTTCATCTCTTTCACGGCGCCTGGAGCTCGGTCAGAAGCATCGGGGTCAGTCCGGAATCGCCCGAACCCCTCCGCCACCGAATTTCACTGGTACTGGCGATTCTGATCTGGGCTGCCTTCACTGCGGTGCCCGTCGCCGTCTTCAGCGGTCTGGTTCGATGACAGTGCATTTGGACGCGCGCATTCCCGGCGGGCCGCTGGCTGAGAAATGGAACAGGCATCGCTTCGAGATGAAGCTGGTGAACCCGGCGAATAAGCGCAGAAACACGATCATCGTTGTTGGGTCGGGATTGGCTGGTGGTGCGGCCGCCGCGACGATGAGCGAGCTGGGTTACAACGTGAAGTGCTTCTGCTTTCAGGATTCACCGCGCCGCGCCCACAGCATCGCTGCGCAGGGCGGGATCAACGCCGCCAAGAATTATCAGAATGATGGTGACAGCGTTTATCGGCTTTTCTATGACACCATCAAGGGCGGGGATTTTCGCTCCCGCGAAGGAAACGTCTACCGCCTCGCCGAGCTGAGCGTAAACATCATCGACCAGTGCGTCGCGCAGGGAGTGCCGTTCGCCAGAGAATACGGCGGATTGTTGGCGAACCGTTCCTTCGGCGGCGCGCAGGTCTCCCGAACTTTCTACGCGCGCGGGCAAACGGGCCAGCAGCTGTTGCTCGGTGCGTATCAGGCGCTCGAAAAGCAAATCAGCCGCGGTGGGGTGACCATGTTCCCACGCACGGAGATGCTCGATCTTGTCGTGATCGATGGCAAGGCGCGGGGGATCATCACCCGCGATCTCGTCACCGGCGCCATCGAGTCCCACGCTGCAGAGGCAGTCGTGCTGGCGACTGGTGGATACGGCAACGTCTATTATCTCTCCACCAATGCGCAGGGCTCCAATGCGACCGCGATCTGGCGGGCGTACAAGCGTGGCGCCGCCTTCGCCAATCCTTCCTTCACCCAAATCCATCCCACCTGCATTCCGGTGAGCGGCGATTATCAGTCGAAGCTGACGCTGATGAGTGAGTCGCTCCGCAACGACGGACGCATGTGGGTGCCCAAAAAGCCCGGCGAAAAACGGGGGCCGCGCGAAATTCCCGAAAATGAGCGGGACTATTTTCTGGAGCGAAAGTATCCCAGTTTCGGCAACCTTGCGCCGCGCGACATCGCCTCGCGCGCAGCAAAGGAAGTCTGCGACGAGGGCAGGGGAGTCGGGGAAACCGGCCTCGGCGTGTACCTCGACTTCGCGGACGCCATCAAGCGCCTCGGCGCCGGCGTGATCGGCGAGCGCTACGGAAACCTGTTCGAGATGTACGAGCGCATCACCGATGAGAATCCATACCAGGTACCGATGCGCATTTATCCCGCGGTTCACTACACCATGGGCGGTCTGTGGGTCGACTACAATCTGATGAGCACCGTCGACGGCCTGCACGTGACTGGTGAAGCCAATTTCTCAGATCATGGCGCGAATCGACTCGGCGCCAGCGCGCTGATGCAGGGCCTGGCCGATGGCTACTTCATAATTCCCAACACAATCGGAGACTATCTCGCGACGCACAAACTGGAGAAGGTGGACGCATCGCATCCGGCATTCAGGTCCGCGCAGGACGATGTCGCTGAGCGGACGAAGAAGCTCCTCTCGATAAATGGAACGCGAACGGTCACCTCGTTCCATCGCGAGCTTGGCAAAATCATGTGGGAGTACTGCGGGATGTCCCGGAACGAGGCCGGGTTGAAAACCGCATTGGCGGAAATCCCGGCGCTGCGTGAGGAGTTCTGGCGCAACGTGAACGTCCCAGGCAGTGACGTCGAGCTCAATCAGGCGCTGGAGAAAGCCGGTCGCGTCGCCGATTTCCTGGAGCTCGGCGAGTTGATGTGTCTGGACGCGCTGGATCGAAAGGAATCATGCGGTGCTCATTTCCGTGAAGAGTTTCAGACACCGGATGGCGAAGCACTCAGAGACGACGAACATTTCGCCTACGTGGCGGCGTGGGAGTATGCGGGTGAAGGCAGGCCTCCGATCATGGACAAGGAACCGCTGGTGTTCGAGAACGTCAAACTATCGCAGCGGAGTTACAAGTGAACCTCACGCTGCACGTCTGGCGGCAGGCCGGTCCCGATGCGCCCGGCAAGATGGTCAAGTACGATGCGACCGACATCAACCCGGACATGTCGTTCCTGGAGATGCTCGACGTCGTCAACGAGCGGCTCACCGAGCGAGGCGAAGTTCCGATCGCCTTCGACAACGACTGTCGTGAAGGGATCTGCGGCATGTGCAGCCTGATGATCAACGGCATTGCCCACGGTCCGATGAAAGGCACCGCGACCTGTCAGCTGCACATGCGAACCTTCAAGGACGGCGACACGATTTACATCGAGCCCTGGCGCGCCAGGGCTTTTCCGGTCATCAAGGATCTCACCGTCGATCGGTCAGCGCTCGATAGAATCATTCAGGCGGGCGGTTTCATCACCGCGCCAACCGGCGGCGCACAGGACGCCAACGCCATTCTCGTCCCCAAAGAGCGCGTTGACCACGCCATGGACGCGGCTGCCTGCATCGGCTGTGGCGCCTGCGTGGCCGCCTGTCCGAACGCTTCCGCATCTCTGTTCACGGCGGCGAAGATCACCCACCTCGGACTTCTGCCGCAGGGTCAGCCCGAGCGCTACCGCCGTGCGCTAAAGATGGTGGAGCAGATGGACCTGGAAGATTTTGGCAGCTGCACCCTGCACGGCGAGTGTCAGGAGGCGTGTCCGAAGGAAATCAGCATGGACACGATTACCCGAATGAATCGCGACTTCATTCTGGCCGGCTTGATTGGGACGCGACCCTGAGCTAGGTGGAAGTCGGCGGCGGCTGCTCAGGGTTGAGGCTATGCCGCTCTTGCGCCCGATGTAGACGAGTTTTCTCGCTTCGTTTTTCCGCTGCGTCGTGCTGTTTTCGTGATTCGGTAAGGCGGTGCACCGCGTTGTGGTGACCAGGATTCTTTGGTGATTCGTTTCCGCTCTGTGTGTCGTCAGTTGTGGCGCCGTTTCCTGAATGGAGTTGCTCGAGAAATTTGCTGTGGGTTTTAGATCCGTGCTGCCCCTCGGCGTGATCCTGAGGGCCTTTTTGTACACCTTCACGATTCTGCATCAGCCTTGCTTCCTCCCGATTGCGGTGCGCTCTCCTAACATTCGGCAAGCCGAGGGCCAGATTACAAGCGCGGCAGTGTCACACCCTGCTGACCCTGATACTTCCCCTTCTTGTCCTTGTAGGACACCTCTGGTTCTTCCTCTCCTTTGAAAAAAAGCACCTGAGCAATGCCTTCGTTGGCGTAGATCTTGGCGGGGAGTGGAGTGGTGTTGGAGATCTCCAGCGTGACGAATCCCTCCCACTCGGGCTCGAACGGCGTGACGTTGGTGATTATCCCGCACCGCGCATAAGTGGATTTTCCCACCGTGATCGTCACGACGTTGCGCGGAATCCGGAAGTACTCAATCGATCTGGCGAGAGCGAACGAATTCGGAGGCACGATGCAGACGTCGCCCTCGAACTCGACGAAGGATTTCGGATCGAAATTCTTGGGGTCGACGACCGAGTTCAGCACGTTGGTGAAAATCCTGAACTCCGGTGCGACTCTCATGTCGTAGCCGTAGGAGCTCACGCCGTAGGAGATGACGCCTGATCTGACCTGACTGCTCTCGAAGGGCTCGATCATCCCGTGTTCCTTTGCCATGCGGGTGATCCAGCGATCCGATTGTATGGACATTGAAGAGGGAAGGGGGAAGAGGGAAGTGGGAAGAGGGAAGTGGGAAGAGGGAAGTGGGAAGAGAGGGAAAGCCCGGGAAGATTCCGGTCGTCGACGAGCCGCCGTGCGGTTCGCGCGTTTTCGAGACGAATGTACGATTTTCGCACTGACATCGCTACTGAAGTGGAGCCGTTGAATTAGAAGATTGCAAAAGGTAAATTCCAAAAATCGCACTAGTGAAATTTTTCACGAAGTCTAAGAGGCCATGTTTCGCGCCTATTTCCCGGTCCTGATGCTCTTCGGATTCGTCGCCGTCAACGCAGCGGCGATCATCGTGATCTCGGCGCTGACGATCCGGGCACGGCCAACGCCGGTGAAGCAACAGGCTTATGAATCGGGAGTCCCTGCACTGGGCGACGCACGCGAACGATTCTCGATCCGATTCTATCTCGTCGCGATCCTCTTCATCATCTTCGACATCGAGACGGTGTTCATGATCCCGTGGGCGGTTTACTACAAGCAGCTCTCCTGCTTCGTTCCGCTCGTGAACAACGCGTGCCCCGTCGGAAACATCTCGTTCTTCGGGCTCGGCGAGATGCTGGTGTTCATGATCATCCTTTTCGTCGGCTTCGTCTACGTCTGGAAAAAAGGGGCGCTACAATGGGATTGAGCGGGCCCACTGAGCGTCGGACGGTATCGTACGCGCCCGAATCGCAGGAAGGTTGGGTAGCGACCCGTCTCGATTTCCTGGTGAACTGGGCGCGCGCCAACTCGCTGTGGCCGATGCCGTTCGGAACGGCATGCTGCGCGATCGAGTTTATGGCGACGGCGGCGAGCGACTTCGATCTCGCCCGGTTTGGAATGGAGCGCATGAGCTACTCGCCGCGTCAGGCAGACGTGCTCATCTGTGCCGGTCGCGTTCCATTCAAGCTGGCGCCGATAATTCGCCGCATCTGGCAGCAAATGCCGCAGCCAAAGTGGTGCATCTCCATGGGCGCGTGTGCGTCGACTGGCGGGATGTTCGACAACTACGCGGTGGTGCAGGGAATCGACACGATCATTCCCGTGGACGTTTACGTTCCTGGTTGTCCACCCCGACCGGAAGGTTTGCTCTACGGGATTCGCATGTTGCAGGAAAAGGTGAAAAACGAACGGGCGGCCGACAAAGGAACCCGCGATGAAATGGAGCCGGATCCCACCAGTCAGCTGTACATCCCGCCTTCAGTTATCGACGAGCTCGGTGAGCCGTTCGGCAACTCGGTAAACCAGACCAGGTCCGGGCTGTGAGCCGATTCGAGGTCATGAGAACCGGCGCCAGCGCGTCCGGCGGTGAACCGACAACTCAGAAGAACATTTCACACCGCGGTGAACCGGCCAATCCGTCGGCGCAGGCGCTTCAGCAGAAATTCGGCGGCTCGATCAAACGCGTCGAGGTGATCTGGGGCGAGACCGTCGTTTACGTAGACCCATCGTCAGTGCACGACGTCATTCGCTGGCTCAAGGACGACCCGTCGCAGCGCTACGATTTTCTCAGCGATGTGACGGCGGTCGAGTACCGCGATCCGGAAGTCCCGATCGAAGTCGTCTGGCATTTGCGCTCACTTCCTTTTCGCCAATTCCTGCGCGTGAAATCCCAGCTCGCCAAGGGGAAGCCGCTCGAGATCGACAGCCTCTACGACATCTATCGGTCTGCTGATTGGCTGGAGCGAGAGTGCTACGACATGTTCGGTATTCGTTTTCGCGGACACCCCGACCTGCGACGCATTCTGATGTGGGAGTCGTACCGAGAGGGCTTTCCACTGCGAAAGGACTTCCCGCTGCGCGGGCGCTTCAGCCGATCGGAGCAGTTGAGGCAGGCGCTGGCACAGAACCCCGAAGCCCGCTACTCGATGGAAGAATTGAGCATCGCTGACGCGTATGCCGAGCTGCCGCAAGAGATGCGTGACAGGCTGAGCAAGGGCGAGAGGACCGGCGAGTAGATGGCGAGACGCACCGTCGAAGTAGAGCTCTCCACCACCGGCCTCGACGCGCAAGGCCGGCCGCAGCGCGTGCCGATTCTCACCGACGACGGCGGTGGCGGTCTCGCGCTTCAGGCGCCGCCAGGTCTGGAGCCGGATCTCGAAGGTGAGCACATGCTCATCAACCTCGGGCCGCAGCATCCGGCGACGCACGGCGTGTTGCGCCTCGTCCTCGAGCTCGATGGTGAGACGGTCGTGCGCTGCATCCCGCACATCGGCTATCTGCACTGCGGGTTCGAGAAGATGGGCGAGTATCGGCAGTACAATCAGATAATCTGCTGGACGGACCGCGAGGATTATCTCAACTCGATCGGTAACAACGTCGCCTTCGCCCTGGGAGCGGAGAGACTGTTCGGCATCGAGATCACCGAGCGGTGCAAGGTTCTGCGCGTGATCGCATCAGAGTTGTCGCGGATCATGTCCCACCTCGTCTGGCTCGGCACATTTTGCATCGACATCGGTGCATTCACACCGTTCCTGTGGGCATTCCAGCGGCGCGAAGAGATCTATCGCCTCCTCGAGAAGTGGATCGGCGCGCGCCTCACGACTTCGGCGACTCGCGTCGGTGGCATGGCGGCGGACATCCCGAGCGGCTGGATGGATGGTCTGCGCCAGTTCATCCGCACCTTCCCTCACACGCTCGACGAGATCGATCGCGTTCTGACCAAGAATGCCATCTGGGTCGGGCGCACGGTCGGACTCGGAGTGATGACGCCCGAAGAAGCGATCAACTGGGGACTCTCCGGTCCGATGCTCCGCGCGTCAGGGGTCGACTACGATGTGCGCAAGGATTTTCCGTATCTCGATTACGAGACGTACGACTTCGAGGTACCCGTCGGCACCAACGGTGACGTCTACGATCGCTATCTGGTGAGGTTCGAGGAGCTGCGCCAATCGGTGCGCATCCTCCAGCAGGCTGCTGACCGTCTGCCGGACGGTCCCGTCAACATCGATGACCCGCGCATTATTCTCCCGCCGAAATCGAAAGCGACGAGCGAGATGGAGTCGATGATCCATCACTTCAAGGTGGTGATGGAAGGTCCGCGTCCGCCGATCGGAGAATCGTATTTTGCGGTGGAGAGCCCGAAGGGAGAGAAGGGCTACTATATGGTATCAGATGGAACCGCCAAGCCGGTGCGTTGGCGGATTCGTCCTCCGTCTTTCGTCAATCTCGCGGCGATCTCAAAGATGGTCGAAGGGCATCTACTCTCCGACGTCATCGCCATCAACGCCAGCATCGACATCGTCATGGGAGAGATCGACCGTTGACGCCTTCGCCAGAGCTGGTAGGCGGTCTGGAGTCGCCGGATTATGCGTCTCACGATCGTGCGGCACACGAGCCGTACGTCGCGGTGTTCACCGGTGATGTAAAGAAGGAGCTGGACGAGCTTTTCAAACGCTATCCGGTGAAGATGGCGGCGCTCTTACCCGCGCTGTGGATCGTGCAACGCGAGCGCGGCTGGGTCAGCGAAGAAGGAATGGTGGAGGTCGCGGGTCTGCTCGATCTGACGCCCGCGTACGTGAAGGGAGTGGTGACGTTCTACACCATGTACCACCAGCATCCGGTGGGAAAGTATTTCATCCAGGTTTGCACCACGTCGCCGTGCGGAATTTGCGGCGCTGAGGATGTGGTGAAGGCTTTTCTCCGTCACACCAATACCGGCGAGCTTGGGCTCACCTCGCCGGACGGCAAGTTCACAGTCATCGAAGTCGAGTGTCTCGGGGCGTGCGGGTTTGCCACGCCGGTTATGATCAACGAAAAGTTCATCGAGTCGGTAACACCCGACAGGGTCCCCGAGCTGCTGGCGGAACTCGCATAATGGGTTTTCCGCACCTGTCTCATTCAAGAGAAACGACGGTCCTCTCCAGATACTTTGGCGATGCCGAAGCGCGTAAGCTCGCTGGCTGGAAGAAACGCGGCGGATACAAGGCGCTCGAGAAGGCGCTCGACATGCAGCCGACGGAGATCGTCAACATCGTCAAGGAATCGGGTCTACGGGGGCGGGGCGGGGCGGGCTTTCCCACTGGCTTGAAGTGGTCGTTCATGAAGCCAGGCGACGGCAAGCCGCACTACCTGTGCTGCAACGCCGATGAATCCGAACCGGGTACGTTCAAGGATCGCGAGCTGATGCGCTGGACACCGCACGCGCTGGTCGAAGGCTGCGCGATCGGTGCTCACGCAATTGGAGCGGAGACCGCCTACGTCTACATCCGCGGCGAGTTCACCGAGCCCCTCTATTGGATGGAGCAGGCGGTCAAGGAAGCATACGCTGCCGGTATCATCGGCAAGAACGCCATGGGCAGCGGCAAACGAATTGACGTGCACGTGCACAAAGGCGCCGGCGCCTACATCTGCGGGGAAGAAACGGCGTTGATGGAGTCACTCGAAGGACGTCGCGGCAATCCGCGCATCAAGCCGCCGTTCCCAGCGGTCGCGGGCGTCTTCGGCATGCCGACGACAATCAACAATGTCGAGACGCTCATCGCGGCAGCGCCGATCCTTTTGAACGGCGCTGATTGGTACAAGAAGATGTCGCTCTCCAGCCCGAAGAGCACTGGGACGAAGCTCTATTCGGTCTGCGGCAACGTGCAACGGCCGGGCACTTACGAAGTGGTCATGGGTTTTCCGTTCAAGGAATTTCTTTACGACTTGTGCGGCGGCCCGCTCCACGGTCGGAAATTCAAAGCGATCATTCCGGGCGGCGCGTCGGTTCCGATTCAGAACATGGACGAAGCCGAAGCCACACTCATGGATTACGAAGGCTTCGTCGCGCAGGGCTCGATGCTCGGCTCGGGTGGCGTGATCGTCATCGACGATGCGCAGCCGATGGTGACGGTGATTGCGCGCATCGCCCGCTTCTTCGCCCACGAAAGCTGCGCGCAATGCACCCAGTGTCGCGAGGGAACTGCCTGGACGACCAAGATCCTCGAGCGCATCAGAGACGGCGAAGGAACGATGGAAGATCTCGACACGCTGCTCGACATCGCCGAGCAGATGACGGGGAAGACCATCTGCGTGCTGAGCGATTCGTGCGCAGTGCCGGTAGTGTCCGGCATCAAGAAATTCCGCGGTGAGTTCGAAGCCCTGATTCAGGGACGTCGCTTCCACCCTGTTACGGCGGCGGTGGCGTGATGGCCGAGCAGAAGATGGTGAACCTCACGATCGAAGGGCGGCCGGTCACCGTTCCCGAAGGGACGATGATTCTCGAGGCGGCCAAGACGGTGGGAATTCTGATTCCGCACTACTGCTACCATCCGGGCCTGCCCATCGCCGGTGTCTGCCGCATGTGTCTTGTGGAAGTCGAGAAGGCGCCCAAGCTGGCGCCCTCGTGCGCGACAACGGTGGCGGAAGGGCAGGTAGTCCACGTTCACTCCGAGAAATCACTCGACGCCCGCAAAGGCGTCCTCGAGATGCTGCTCATCAACCATCCCCTCGACTGTCCGATCTGCGATCAGTCAGGTGAGTGTGAGCTGCAGGACTACACCTACCAGGAAGGTCGCGTCGATTCTCGCTATCGCGAGCCCAAGCGCTTCAATCCCGCCGAGGACTTTGGCGGCGACGTCATGTACGTGCCGAACCGCTGCATCCTTTGCACGCGATGCGTGCGGTTCATGGACGACGTCGCCCACGAGCCGACGCTCAACGTGAGCGAGCGCGGCGACCGCGCGGTGATCGGAAAATTCGAAGGTCGCGACATGACCCATCCATGGGCCGCCAATGTCATCGATCTCTGTCCAGTCGGCGCGCTGCTGTCCAAAGATTTTCTGAACAAGGCACGCGCTTGGGAGCTCGATCGCACTGCATCGATCTGTCCGAATTGCACCCAGGGCTGCAACGTGATCATGGAGACGCGCGAGAATCAGATCGTGCGCATGCGGCCGCGCGCCAACGAGCACGTGAACGCGTTCTTCATGTGCGACTGGGGCCGCCTGAATTATCGCTGGATGAACGAGAAGGAGCGCGTCGAGCGGCCGATGATGAGAAACGGGAGCTCGGGGCTGGCTGCGACAGGCTGGGAGAGGGCGATTTCTGCCGCCGCCCGCGCTCTCACCGGCAGGAAAGTGTTCGTCGCCGCGTCGCCCATGCTCTCGAACGAGTCGCTGTTTCTTCTCACCCAGTTGATGCAGGGTGGAAGTGGCGCGTTCAGAGTGGCTGAGGGTGAAGAGGCTCCCCTCGCCGGCGTCGAAGACCTTGCACTGAGGAGAGAGCGCGCTGCAAACGTCCACGGTGCGCAAACCCTCGGCTTCAAGAAAACGAAGGATCTCCTCGCTGGACTCGGTCAAGGCGACGTCCTTCTGATCGCCGGCGAGGATCTCGCTGGTGTCGATCTGTCAGCAGTGTCGCGGGCGAGCGAGGTCATCGTGATCAGCTCCGTTATGCCTGTTGGACTGGACCGCGCTTCGGTCGTCCTCCCGATCGCGAACTTCTCGGAAGAGGAGGGAACCGTCACCAATCTCCGCGGCCGCGTTCAACGCTTTACGCAGGCGCGCCAGGCTCCCGGCGAAACGAGGCCCAGCTGGCTGGTGCTCGGTGATCTGCTCGGTGCAATGGGAAAGCAGTTCAGTTTCTTCCTTCCGTCCGAGGTGTTCAGCAAGCTGGCCAGCTCGCACAAGGCTTTTGCCGGACTGAACTATGAGTCAATCGGCTTCAAGGGACTGCCGGTAGTGGATGCGCCACAGACCGGGCCGACGACGCCGATAGCCATGGGAGCAGCGTGACGGGCGTCCACATCGTTCCTGCGCTGCTGCAGGCAATAGATCCGAATAACACCCCGGTCAGTGGCGGAGCGTTCTTCTGGTTCACCGTCCTGAAGATGCTGGTCATCTTCACGATCTATATGGTCGGGGTGGCGATGCTGACGCTCGCCGAGCGAAAGATCTCGGCGTGGATTCAGGATCGCCACGGCCCCAATCGCGTCGGCAAAGGCTGGCTGCAGCCCGCTGCCGATGGTCTCAAGAATTTCATGAAGGAGGAGACGATGCCGGAGGGCGTGAACAAGCCGCTCTTCGTTCTCGCGCCGATTCTGTCGTTTCTGCCGGCACTAACCGCCTGGTGTGTGATTCCTTTTGGCGCGCCGATCGCCACCCGATGGGGCAGGGTCGATCTCGTCGTCGCTGACCTTCCGGTCGGCTTTCTCTTCATTCTGGCGGTCTCTTCGCTGGGCGTTTACGGAATCGTCCTCGCCGGGTGGTCATCTAACAACAAGTACGCGCTGCTCGGCGGGCTTCGCTCGAGCGCGCAGATGGTCTCTTACGAGATCTCGATGGGCATGTCCACCATTCCTGTTCTCCTTCTGGCGGGAAACGTCACCCTCAACTCGATCATCAATCAGCAGGCGTGGGGCGGGTGGAATGTCGTCAATCTGACTATCGCGTTCTTCGTTTTCATGGTCGCTGCGTTCGCCGAGACGAACCGCCTGCCGTTCGACCTTCCCGAGGCGGAATCGGAGCTCATCGCCGGATACCATACGGAGTACAGCGCGATGAAGTTCTCGCTCTTCTTCATCGCCGAATACGCGAGCATGGTGACTGCGAGCGCCCTGATGGCAACGCTCTTCTTCGGCGGCTGGGATGTTCCGTTCACGGCGCACGACAACATCGGGCCCTACAGCGGCTGGCTGTCGCTGCTGTCGATCGGGATTTTCCTGGCGAAGATCCTGTTCTTCCTCTTCCTTTTCATGTGGGTTCGCTGGACGCTGCCGCGGTTCCGCTATGACCAGCTGATGTCGCTCGGCTGGAAGGTTCTGCTTCCCACCATCCTCGTCTACATCGTCCTCATCGCGGCCGTGATGCTGGGGCTGAGCGCAGCCGGAATCGATCAGGCGGAGCACGGTGTCATGTATTGCGCCATTCTCGGCAGTATCAACGTCGCGCTGATCATCATTCTCTTCGCGATGCTCGATCGCGGGCGCATCATCAGTCCTGCCTACGGCAGGATGCAGCCGAGGGAAATCGAGAAATTGCGCCGTCTCGATCGTCGACGCGGCGCAGCACCTGAGGTGGCTGGATAATGGCAATCAAGGTCAAAGTGGTCGAGCGGCCGGTCGAGGATGTCAGCTACATCCGCGCGACGCTCCGTGGAATGGGGCTGACGGTAAAGCATCTCTTCGACGTCAACGGCAGGGTGACCACGCAGTACCCGGAAGAAAAATCGCCGATCTCTCCGCGCTGGCGCGGCACCCATCGCATGCTGACGACGGAGACGGGCAAGGCGAAATGCGTGGCGTGCGGTCTCTGTCCGACTGTCTGTCCCGCGAACTGCATCAAGCTGGTGCCGGGCGAGGACGAGGAAGGGAATCGCTATCCGCTGGTGTTCGAGATCGACGAGTTCCGCTGCATCTTCTGCGGCTACTGTCAGGAGGTCTGTCCCGAGGAAGCGATCCACGTTGGACGCCACTACGAGAACTCCGAGTACAGTCGCGAGGGGTTCGTCTACGATCTGCAGCGACTGATGGATCAAACGCATCCGGTATGCGAGATGTGGGATCCCGAGGACCCGAAAGGCCAGTGATGGAGCCGCACTACCCGCTCTTCTACGTCTTTCATTTCTATCTCTTCGGAGTCATCGCTCTGGCTTCGGCGGTGGCATTCGTCACGCGCAAGAGCCCGGTAGCCGCCGCCCTCTGGCTCGTCAACACCATGTTCAGTCTGGCGGCGCTCTACGTGATGCTCGACGCGCAATTCATCGGCGTAATGCAGGTGCTCGTCTACGCCGGCGCGATCATGGTGGTGTTTCTGTTCGTGGTGATGCTGCTCAATCTGGGCCACCCTTCCGAGCTGGCAGCCGCGCGCAGTCTGGGCTGGCGACTGGCGGCGGGACTGGTTGGACTGGGTCTGCTCAGCGAGATCATGATCATCATCCGCGCGAAGTTGCCGGAACAGCTCATCGTCCCGCGCGATTTCAACGAACAGCAGCTGGAGAAGCTGAACGCGGTCGGGACGGTGGCGGCGCCGCTTTTCAAGGACTATCTGCTGGCCTTCGAGCTGACGAGCGTGCTGCTGCTCGTCGCCATCGCCGGAGCCGTGATACTCGGCCGTGGGAGAACCGTCCGTGCTCGCTGAGTCGCTAGCCCTCACCGCGGCGCTTTTCATTATCGGCGTGATCGGCGTCCTCGTCCATCGCAACGCGATCATCATCTTCATGTGCGTCGAGCTGATGCTGACGGCGGTCAGTCTGACGTTCGTCGCCTTCTCCAGATTTTACGGAACCGCCGGGCAGGTCTTCGTCGTGTTCGCGATGACCGTTTCCGCTGCCGAAGCTGCGGTCGGTCTTGCAATCATCATCGCGATCTTCCGCCACCGGCGGACGATCAATCTCCAGGACATCAACCTGCTCAAAGGATGATGCTCCTACAGGCAGTCGCCGCCTCAGGTGCGCAGCCACATCCGCTCTCGGGCACGATCGCGGAATGGATCTGGCTGCTACCATTGCTGCCGCTGCTCGGCTTCGTGATCAACGGACTGCTGTCGCTCAACAGCGCGCACTTCGGTCCCGCCGATCCGAGCACCACGACGCACGACGCGTCGTCTGAAGGAGCGGCCGAGGCGTCGCCCGTTGCCCACGGTGAGGAACCTGGTGCCGGAGCTGACGACAATCACTCGGTGAAGCGCCATCGCTGGGCTGGCGTGACGAGCATTGTCGGGCCCGGAGTTCTCATCCTTTCCTTCGGCCTCGCCGTGGCGATCTGGCAGGTAATGGCTTCGGCGCATCCGGAGGCGCCGTTCATCCAGCGGTATTTCAGCTGGATGCCGGTCGGCGACCTCCAGATCGATGCAGCCATTCAGCTCGATCAGCTGTCGATGGTGATGGTTCTCGTCGTCACAGGAGTCGGCGCGCTGATCCACATCTTCAGCGTCGGTTACATGCGCGACGATCCAGGTTATCCGAGATACTTCTCGTACCTGAATCTGTTCGTGTTCTTCATGCTGGTGCTGGTGCTGGGCGGGAACTATCCGGTGCTGTTTGTCGGCTGGGAAGGGGTCGGTCTCTGCTCTTATCTGTTGATCGGATTCTGGTTCAACGACAAGCAGAACGCCGACGCGGGCCTGAAGGCTTTCATCGTGAACCGCATTGGCGACTTTGGATTTCTGGTCGCGATGTTCATGCTGTTCGCCAACATCGGCGTGCTGGATTTCGTCGGGGTCAACGCGAAGGCGCTCGATCTTGGTGCCGGCAGCGCGCTCGTGACGACGATTTGCCTGTTCATGTTCCTCGGCTGCACCGGCAAGAGCGCGCAGATCCCCCTCTACATCTGGCTGCCGGACGCGATGGCCGGCCCGACCCCTGTCTCCGCATTGATCCATGCGGCGACAATGGTCACGGCGGGCGTTTACCTGATCGCGCGCAGCGCGGCGTTGTTCTCGCTGTCGCCGGTTGCGTCGCTGACGGTGGCCGTCGTCGGAGCGGTGACGGCGATCTTCGCCGCGACGATCGGCCTGAAGCAGTGGGACATCAAGAAAGTGCTGGCTTATTCGACGATATCCCAGCTTGGGTACATGTTCGTCGGCGTCGGCGTCGGCGCATACGTCTCCGGAATGTTCCACCTGGTGACACACTCCTTCTTCAAGGCGCTGCTGTTCCTTGGGTCGGGCTCCGTGATTCAGGCGATGCACAACGGCTATCACGCCACCCACAGCACTGAGGACGCGCAGGACATGCGCAACATGGGCGGGTTGCGCCGCTACTTGCCGGTGACGTTCGTGCTGATGTGGATCGCGACGCTGGCGATCTCCGGGATCCCGCTGCTGTCGGGATTCTTCTCGAAGGATGAAATCCTCGGCTCCGTGTTCGCGCGAGCGCAGGGGTCGACGCTGTCAAGCGCCAGTTGGCTTGGCATTCCCGGCGGGACACTTCTTTACATCATCTACGGCATCGGTCTGGCGGCTGCGTTCCTCACCGCCGTCTACATGACACGGATGATGCTCTACACGTTCCACGGACCGACGCGCACTGGATCCGAGGAGGAGAAGTATCTCGGCGAGGCGCCGTGGGTGATGACGGGTCCGCTGGTGATCCTTGGGATACTTACCGTCATCGGCGGGTGGCTCAACCTGCCCAAGGTAGTGACCGACATCGTTGGGGTCGGACCCGGCGAGCTGCTCGCACATTTTCTCGATCCGGTTGTCGGTAGCGCCACGGCGCGTATAACCGCCGGCGCGACCGAGATACCCGCCACCACTGAAGAAGCTCTCATTGGCGCAGCCGTGGTAATCGCGGTGGTCGGCATCATCTTCGCCGTGGCCCGCCTGAAGCCGGCCAACGTACCGCGCGCGCGCGATGCGATTCCCGAGACCGGCTTCGAGGGAGTGGTTGCGCACAAGTACTACGTCGATGAGGCTCTCGATCGAACGGTGGTGGAACCGACTTACGTCGTGTCGCGCAGCTTCCTTTGGCGGTTCGTCGACAATGGTGTCATTGACGGACTGTTCGTGAACGGTAGCGCCGCGTTAGCGCGTACCTTCGGCTGGATCGGCTCGCGGTTGCAGACGGGCAATACCGGCATATATGCGTGGAGTCTCGTCGTCGGAGTGCTTCTGCTCCTCGGCGCAATCACCCTTCGATGATCTGATCAATGGCAAGCTTCCTCGACTCGATCGGATACAACGGCTGGGTGCTCTCCGCGCTGCTCGTGATTCCTCTCGTCGGCGCAATCGTAGTTCTGCTGGTGCCCGCGCGCGAAGCGGCGGATGGAGCGACGGGCGTCGAGAGTCCAGCGGCACGACAGGTCGCGTTCTGGTTCTTTGTTCTCGAGTTCATCGTTTCGCTCGGATTGTGGTGGTCGTACAACCCCGCCGACACAGGCTGGCAGGCATCGATCGACAAACCGTGGATACCAACGTGGGGCGTCCGCTTCACACTGGGCATCGATGGCATCGCACTGATGATGGTGCTTCTCACCACTTTCATCATGCCGCTCTCGACGCTCGGCAGCTGGACGAGTATTCGTACGAAGGTGCGTAGCTATTACGCGTTGCTGCTGATCCTGAGCAGCGGCATGATCGGCGTATTTCTGGCGCGCGATCTCTTTCTTTTCTACGTGATGTGGGAAGTGATGCTGGTGCCGATGTACTTCATAATCGGCATCTGGGGCGGGGAACGCCGCATCTACGCCAGCATCAAGTTCTTCCTCTATACGTTCCTGCCTTCGCTGCTGATGCTGGTCGCTATCATCTACCTCGGGTTGCACCTGAGGGGTCCGGGCGGAGCCCCCGACTTCAGCTACGATCACCTTCTCGCCGCCAACGCTGCCGTTCCACAGCGCGCCGCTCTCTGGCTTTTCTCGGCATTCTTCCTCGCCTTCGCGGTGAAGGTGCCGATGTTCCCCTTCCACACATGGCTTCCTGACGCACACGTTGAAGCGCCGACGGCTGGGTCGGTGATCCTGGCGGGCATAATGCTGAAGATGGGGACGTTCGGCTTCCTGAGATTCGGGCTGCCGCTCTTCCCCGGTGCCGCCCTGAATCCGACGGTCCGCATGATCATCCTGGTGCTGGCTGTGATCGGAATCCTCTACGGCGCCCTGGTGGCGATGGTGCAGCCGGATTTCAAGAAGCTGGTGGCCTACAGCTCTGTCAGTCACCTCGGCTTCGTCATGCTCGGCATCTTCGCGCTCACTCTGCAAAGCGTTCAGGGCGCGTTGATGGTGATGATCAACCACGGTATCTCGACGGGCGCGCTGTTCCTTCTCGTCGGAATCATTTATGAGCGCCGACACTCCCGACTGATCGAGTCTTATGGGGGAATCGCGCGGGTGGTGCCGATGTTTGCGGCTGTTCTGACGTTCGTCTCGCTGAGCAGTATTGGATTGCCCGGCACCAATGGCTTCGTTGGCGAATTTCTGGTTCTTCTCGGCACGTTCCGCACTTATCCGGTCCTGGCGGTTATCTCGACGACCGGTGTGATCTTCGCCGCCGTCTATCTGCTGTGGGCACTGCAGCGCATTCTCTACAACCCGCTCGATAAGCCGGAAAACACCCACATAGCGGATCTCAACAAACGCGAGCTCGCCATGCTGGTGCCGTTGATCGCGGTGATAATCTGGCTCGGAGTCTATCCCGCACCGGTACTGCGTCGAATGGAAACCTCGGCGCAGCTGCTGGTCGATCGTGTTCAGGGCGGAAGCAGCGCACACCAGTTGAGTGAGGCAGGGCCCTGATGACATTTGATCTGAGCATGCCCGCCCAGCTCACTTCCGCGCTCGGTCCCGATCTGCTGCTGATGGGCGGAGCGATGCTGCTCCTTCTCTTCGCGGGTTGGCGACCGGAAAGCGACGAGCACCAGCGCGCTGTCGGCATCCTGAGCATGGCGCTCTGCATCTTCACTATGGTTGCGGTCGGTTACTACGCCTACAGGGGATACACGGCGTCGGTCGGAGTGATCGCGGTCGACAATTTCCGTTGGGCGACGGACGAGATTCTTCTCATCGCAACGCTCGGCACGATTGCGATGTCGCTCGATTACAACGTGCGCGAGGGAATCACGCCTGGCGAGACCCACGTGCTGCTGTTGCTGGCGACTTCCGGAATGATGATCCTCGCTGCTGCTCGCGATTTAATCATCGTGTTCCTCGGCATCGAGCTGATGTCGATCGCCGTCTACGTGCTGGTCGGCGTCAATCGCCGGACGGAGCGCTCCGCCGAAGGAGCGATCAAGTATTTCCTGCTCGGCGCCTTTTCGACCGCGTTCCTGCTGTACGGTACCGCGCTCGTCTACGGCGCAACCGGCGCTACGAACTTCGTCGAGATCAGGGCCAACATCGTCCGCTTCAACCTAGAGCACAATGGACTGTTGCTGGTCGGGATCGCGCTGATCCTCGTCGGGTTTGGCTTCAAGATCGCGGCGGCGCCATTCCACATGTGGGCTCCCGATGCGTACGAAGGCGCGCCGACGCCGATCACCGCGTACATGGCGGCGGCGGTAAAGGGTGCCGCCTTCGCCGCGCTCTTCCGCCTCTGGCTCGAGGCATTTCCAACTCTGCTTTACATCTGGCACGAGGCCGTGTGGTGGCTGGCGGCGATTACGATGATCGTCGGAAATCTGGTTGCTTTGGCTCAACGCAACATAAAGCGCCTGCTCGCATACTCGAGCATTGCGCACGCAGGCTACATCCTTGTTGCAATCGCCGTCGGGACGAGCCTCGGCAGCGCCGCGTTCATGTTTTATTTGTTCGCCTACACGATCGCGACGCTGGGAGCATTCGCGGTCGTCGTCGCTCTGGGCAGGCCGGGTGAGGACAACATGAACATTGAAGACTACGCCGGGTTATGGAGCGTAAGGCCGGGCTTGGCCGTAGCGATGGCCGTCTTCATGCTCGCCCTGCTTGGATTCCCGATCTTCGGTGGCATCGGATTTTTCGCCAAGTGGTACGTACTCCAGGCGGCGCTGCAGGCGCCATTTCCCCAAACGCGCCTTGCCGTCTTGCTCGTCATCACCAGCGTGGTGAGTGCAGGTTACTATCTCTACGTGGTCATGGTGATGTTCATGAAGCCGCGCACCAGTACTGTCGTTCCGGCGCGGCCGAGTGGCTGGACGGGAGCGGTGGTGTGGGCGTCGGCGGCGATCATTCTGATTTTCGGACTGTTCCCGGATGCGATCGTCTCGTTCGCGCAGCGCAGCGAGCCTTCAGTGAACACCCAGCCGGCCACGCCCGCGGGCGGCCACGTCGCGATGCAGTCACACTGACCGGGGCATGAAGCTCTCTCGCGAAATCTTTCGTGAGTACGACATCCGCGGCGTTGCCGGCAAGGACCTCACGGAGGAAGTCGCGACTGCCGTCGCCGGCGCATACGCGACGTTTCTCGGTGAGAAAGGAGTAAAGGGAGCGGTCGTCATTGGCCGGGACAACCGACCGAGTGGTGATGCGTTACACAAGGCGCTGGTTGCCGGGCTGCTGGCGAGCGGGGTCGATGTCACCGACATCGGAGTCGTGCCAACGCCACTTGCATATTGGTCACAGCACAACCTCGAGGTCGTCGGTGGCATCCAGATCACCGGATCCCACAACCCGCCCGAGTACAACGGCTTCAAACTCGGGCTGGGGACCAACTCCATCTACGGTGCTGACATCCAGCACATCTACGATCTGGCGGTCGCCGGACAATTTCCGCGTGGGAAGGGCTGTCTGCGCCAAGAGGAGGTCATCGATCGGTACGTCGACGATATTGTCGGTCGCGTCGGCAAGCTCTCTCGCAAATTGAAAGTCGTTCTCGACTGTGGCAACGGCGCCGGCGCTCTCGTTGCTCCCAAGCTTTTCCCGCGACTCGGAATCGAGCCACATTGCCTTTTTTGTGAGAGCGATGGAACGTTCCCGAACCATCATCCCGATCCCACGGTCCCAAAAAACCTCCAGGATCTGATCGCGGCGGTGAAGAAGGATCGCGCCGACATCGGCATCGCGTTCGACGGCGACGCCGATAGAATTGGTGTCATTGATAATGCGGGCGAAATCATCTGGGGCGATTACCTGCTCATTGTCTATGCGCGCGATGTCCTGGCGCGGACCGGAAAGGGCCAGTCGATTGTGTTCGATGTCAAGGCGTCGCAGGCGCTTCCCGAGGCAGTAGAGAAAGCCGGGGGCGTCCCGGTGATGTGGAAGACGGGCCACTCTCTCATGGAGGAGAAGATGCACGCCACGCACGCGCCAGTCGGCGGCGAGATGTCGGGGCACATGTTCTTTTCGGAGGGCTTCTACGGTTTCGACGACGCCTTGTACGGCGCCGCGCGTCTGCTCCAAATCGTCGCCGACTCCGGAAACGCCATTCGCGACCTGCTCGCCGACGTTCCCCGGTTTGTCTCGACACCGGAGATTCGCATCGATTGCCCCGACGACAAGAAGTTCGCGATCGTCGACGAAGCGAAGCAATACTTCGCCGCAAAGTACAAGGTCATCACCGTCGATGGAGTCCGCGTCCAGTACGGCGATGGTTGGGGATTGCTCCGCGCTTCCAACACCCAGCCGGTGCTGGTGATGCGTTTCGAGGCAAGAACGAGAGAGCAGCTGGAAAGGATGCAGACAGAGATGCAGGGCTGGCTGCGCTCCAAAGGCGTGCAGGTGTGATGTGACGCCATCGACCCGCAGGCGCCTCCTCGTCGGAGTCGTCATCGCGGCGGCGATTCTGGTTGGCGGTCGCGCAGCGTCCGCTCTCTACGCGGATTACACCTGGTACACGTCGCTAGGCGCCGCGCCACTATGGACCGAACGATCGGGTGATCTTCTCCTCATCTACGGAATCGGCTCGGTCGTCGCGGTGCTGCTCGCCTTTCTCAATCTGTCGGCACTCGGACGCAGCATCGGAGTGCTGACATTGCCGCGACGGCTCGCCAACGTCGAGTTCGGCGAAGCAGTTCCGCGCAAATACATTGACCGATTTGCTTTCGTTCTGGCGATAGTCGTCGCCGCGGCGGTGACGCCGGCCCTCCCATCGTGGACATCTCTGGCGCTGGCGCGCCTTGGTGTGACGTTCCGTGAGAGCGATCCGTACTTCCAGCACGACCTCGCCTTTTACACCACCTGGCTCCCTTTCGAGAAAGCCGTCTACATGTGGGCGATGCTGCTCGTCGTCGGCGTGTCGGTTCTGGTGGTGATTCTCTATTCGCTGACGCCAGGCTTGCGCTGGGAACGCGCCGGACTGCGCATGAGCGCGCACGTCCGTCGCCATCTGAGCGTGTTGGCAGCGTTGCTCCTGCTAATCACGATGTGGAGCTACCGCCTGGAGTCGTACGACCTGCTGATCAAGGGCAGCGGGGAAGGTGGAACCTTTTCCTACGCCGACCATCAGTGGCTTCTGCCAGGGCTTTTGCTCCTCTCTATTGCCACCGCTGCTGCCGCCATCACTGTGCTGCTGAGTGGTTGGACCGGCCAGCTGCGCACGAGTTTCGTCGCCGTCACTGTTATTGTCGTGCTCTCGATAAGTGTCCAGGAAATCATTCCCTGGATGGTGCAACGCTTCACACCGCGTGAGGCGCAGATAGTTCGCGAGCGCCCGTACACAGAGACGCGCGCGGATTTTACGCGCCGCGCTTACGCCCCGAACGCGGCGACGTACGAAGCACTCCGCAAATCCGGCGTTTCGGCTGCGCTCGACAGTGTAGTGTCAGACGCGGCCAGCAGGCAGTTGCTGCGGCAGGATTCGCTCGCATACCCCGGTGCTCGTGGCCTGGTCGTTGTGGCCGATCCTCAGCTCGACGTGGCGGGCCAACCACTAGGTGATGGTTTCTCACGACTGGGATTTGCCTGGGCGTACCAGGCATTTGACCTGCTCTCAGATTCGGTTCCGCGCCGTTCCCGACTCGTCACGGTGCGCGACGTGCGCAACAGGGTGCGCGCTCTGGCGCCCGTTTTCGCGCAGGGAAGCGTGGTCGAGCCATTGTTCCACGCTGACACTCTTTACTGGAAGCTCGAGCTGTATTCCGCCTCGGCCGATTATCCCCTCAGTCAGCATTTCATGCTCGCTGGTGAAGAACGCAGCTACTTTCGTCACGCCGCGACCGCGCTGGTCAATGCGCGCACCGCGCGGGTGATAATTGCTGCAGACCCAGCGCCCGATCCAATTGCTCAGAGCTGGATGACTGCATTTCCCAACGCCGCTGACTACCGCGCACCGACGATCGCTCGTGAGCTCACCACTACGCCGTGGTCGCCCGTAGCGAGTGACTCGGCCGGCGGAAAAGGGGACTCGACCTTCAGAGCGGCGGTGACACGGCTGTACAACCGAATGCGAGCCGCCCTGGCCGCAGCCGATCTCAAAGCATTCGGCATCGCGTATGACTCGCTCGGCGCTCTTATCGGGCCGCCGCACAAGTGAACGAGACGCGCACCGCCGTCATCGCCATTGGCGGCAACGCGCTGTCCCCGCCGGGAGAGCGTTCGACGATCGCCGATCAATTCCGCCATACGCGCGAGAGCCTCGGTCCGATCGTTGATCTCGCTCTCGATGGATGGCGAGTGGTCGTCGTTCATGGTAATGGTCCGCAGGTCGGCGACGAGCTCGTTCGCAACGAGAAAGCGCGCAGTGAAGTCGCGCCACTCCCGCTCGGCGTTCTGGTCGCGGGCACAGCGGGCTGGATCGGCTACATGCTGCAGCAGTCGCTGGAGAACGCGCTGCGCAAAGCAGGCAACGCACGGGATGTCGTCACCGTGCTGACCCAGGTAGAGGTCGCCGCTGACGACCCGGCGCTCAAGGATCCGAAGAAGTTCATCGGGCACGGATTGTCGGTTGGCCGCGCACGCGAGCTCCGCGCTCAAGGTCATCCCGTGAGAAAGGATGCCAAGGGTCATTTTCGTCGCGTCGTCGGCAGTCCCAGGCCCCTCTCGATTCACGAGCTCGCTACGATCAAAACACTGCTCGAGCGCGACTCGTTGGTGATCGCATGCGGAGGCGGAGGGATTCCGATTTACAGAGATCCGGTGCTAGGACTCGAGGGTGTCGACGCCGTCATCGATAAAGACCTCGCAGCTGCCGTTCTGGCGAGAGAGCTCGGCGCCGAACTATTCCTGATTCTCACGGATGTCGATGCCGTTTATACTGGGTGGGGCACAGACGAGAAGCGAGCCATCAGCTCGATGAGCGTCGCCGAAGCCAACAAGCTGGCCAACGAAGGAGCATTCGGCGAAGGAAGTATGGGCCCCAAGGTCGCCGCGGCCACCGATTATGTGCGTCGCACACAGGGGCGTGCCATTATTACGGAGCTGAGCAAGGGTAGAGCGGCGGTGCAGGGCGTCGGGGGAACGGAAATCGTTCCATAGCAGCACAACATCTGTCAATTCGATAATCCGCGTGCACTGCGCGCGCTCGGAGAAAGAGTGAACATCCACGAATACCAGGCAAAAGAAATCTTCCGCAAGTACGGCATACCAATCCCGCCAGGTGAGGTTGCGAGGACGCCGGAAGAAGCAGAGGCAATCGCCCGCAAGTTTGCGACGACTGTCGTTGTCAAAGCACAGGTCCACGCCGGCGGTCGCGGAAAAGCAGGGGGCGTCAAGCTGGCGAAGACGCCCGAGGAAGCGAAAAGCGTCGCGGCACAAATTCTCAAGCTCTCGATCAAGGGACTTCCCGTACAGAAAGTCCTCGTCACGCCGGCCGCTGACATCGCCAGCGAGGCGTACGTCGGCATCATCGTCGATCGAGCATCGAAGAGGGCAGTCTTCATGGCGAGCCCCGCCGGCGGCATCGACATCGAGGAAGTGGCGGCGAAGACGCCGGAAAAGATCCTCCGACATCCAATCGATCCGCGTTACGGGCTGCAGGCCTACGAGGCAATGCAGCTCGCCTTCTTCCTTTACTCGGACATCAAACAGGTGCGTGCCGCAGCGAGAATTCTGCAGGATCTCTACAAGGCATTCTCCGAGAACGGAGGATCGCTGGCCGAGATCAACCCGTTGGTGACGACACCGAAGGGCGAGGTCGTCGCCCTCGACGCGAAGATGGTCATCGACGACAACGAGCTCGATCGTCGTCCCGACATCGCGGCGCTGCGCGACGAATCCGCGGAGGCCCCCAGCGAAGTCGAGGCGAGAAAGGCGAGCCTCACCTTCATCAAACTCGATGGCAACGTCGGGTGCGTCGTCAACGGCGCCGGTCTGGCGATGGCGACAATGGATCTGGTGAAGTACTACGGTGGCGAGCCAGCAAATTTCCTCGACATCGGCGGCTCCTCGAATCCGGAGAAGGTTGTTGCTGCGCTTCGCATCATCACCAGCGACCCGAACGTGAAGACGATTCTCTTCAACATTTTTGGCGGCATCACCCGCACCGATGACGTCGCGAACGGAATCGTGACCGCGATCAAACAGAATCCACTGAAAGTTCCGCTCGTCATCCGGCTCACCGGCACCAACGAGGAAATCGCGGTCAAGATTCTCAAGGAGAATGGGATGTCGGCTATGACCGACATGGACGAAGCGGTGAAGAAGGCAGTTGCCCTCGCGACCGGAGGAAAAGCCGCGTGAGCATCTTTATCGATAAGAACACGCGTCTGCTCATTCAGGGGATCACGGGTCGGGACGGCTCGTTCCACGCCAGGCAGATGATCGAGTACGGCACTCAGGTGGTCGGTGGCGTCACTCCGGGGAAGGGCGGCCAGAAATTCGAGGACAAGGTCCCGATCTTCAACACAGTCGCCCAAGCCGTCCAGAAAACGGGAGCAAATGCGACGGTGATCTACGTCCCGCCGCCCTTTGCCGCCGACGCGATGATGGAAGCGGCAGATTCGGGTATTCCATTCATCGTTTGCATTACCGAGGGCGTACCCGTTCTCGACATGACGCGCGTCTACCCCTTCGTGAAGGAGCGCGGCTCCAGGCTGCTCGGACCGAATTGTCCGGGATTGATCTCGCCTGGCGCCTCCAAGGTCGGAATCATTCCCGGCAGGATCTGCACGCCGGGGCCAGTCGGGCTCGTCAGTCGCTCGGGTACTCTGACTTACGAAGTCGTCTACCAGATGACGCGCGCCAAAATCGGCCAAACCACCTGCGTTGGCATCGGCGGCGATCCGATCAACGGTACGAATTTCATCGATTGTCTGGATGCTTTCGAGAAGGATCCGGCGACCAAAGCAGTGGTGATTATCGGCGAGATCGGCGGCACCGACGAGCAGGAAGCCGCGCACTTCGTCAAGCAAAAAATGAAAAAACCCGTCGTCGGCTTTATCGCCGGGCAAACCGCCCCGCCCGGTCGACGCATGGGTCACGCCGGTGCAATCATCTCAGGATCGGCCGGCACTGCCGCCGAGAAAATGCAAGCATTCCAAGACAATGGCGTTGGCGTCGCCAAGCGACCCATCGACGTGGTGGACTTACTCAAACGCGTCTTACGCTAGGAGTCGAACGATAAAATGGCTGGCAACAGAACTCTCGCCATCATCAAGCCCGACGCATTCAATTCCGGAAAATCCGGATTGATCATCGCCCACCTCGAGAAGGCAAGGTTCAAGATCATTTCTTCGCGAGTAATGAGACTGAGCGAATCACAGGCGCAGGCTTTTTACGCCGTTCACCGGGAGCGCCCGTTCTTCGCACCGCTTGTGCGTTTCATGACGTCGGGCAAATGCATGCCGATGGTACTCGAGCGCCCAGACGCCGTCGCTGCTCTGCGCGAGACTATCGGCGCCACCGACCCAGCCGAGGCGGAGGCTGGAACGGTGAGGAACCTCTACGCCGAATCGAAAGAGCGGAACGCGATCCACGCCTCGGATTCGGACGAAAACGCTGAGCGCGAAGCGAGGTTCTTTTTCCCGGAGGCGGAGCTGGTCTAGCCACCAAACTGCAAAATACGACTACCGGCTAGGGGCTTTGAGCGGAGCGGCTAGGAGCTTCGGGCCAGACATTTCGATACGACGCGCCCGAAGCCCTTGGCTGCTCCGCCCGTTGCTCCCAGCCGGTAGTCGTACGTTGCACTTGCGAACCAAAAAAGCATAGGCCCTCACTGGAATCGACCCCATAAACCCGCTAGGTTAAAGGGCTTATGCTGTCCTTTGACATCCGGTCGCTGGAAACCCGGGCCGTTCACGTCGACGGCTCGATCAAGCCGGACGATTCAATCTGGGAAGCAGGCGATACCCGGCCGACCGAGCCACTCCGCGTCACCGGCAGACTGTCATCCGCCGGTGAAGGCAGATTCTACTTTACCGGTCGGGTCGAAGGGCACATCGAGTTGCCGTGTCGCCTCTGCCTGGATGAGGTCGATGTCGAAGTGGACGAGGACGTACACTTGCTTCTCGCCGAGCTGGGCGCAGAGGAAGCGGACGACCCCGAGGTTTTTCTCTACGATCCGAACGAGCGGACGCTCGATCTGCGCCCGGCGATCAGGGAAACGTGGCTTTTGACGGTTCCGGGCTACGTTCAGTGCCGGGAAGATTGCAAAGGACTATGCCCGACCTGCGGCACCAATTTGAACGAAAGCACGTGCAGCTGTACAACAACCAAGACTGATTCGCGCTGGGACGCATTGCTCAAGCATAAAAGCAAGTCGCACTAGCTCGTCAACAACTCAAGGAACAGAAACAATGGCCGTCCCAAAGCGACGCACATCAAAGCGAAAGAAGCGCGCGCGCAACACCCACAAAATCGCCCCTGCGATCGTCATTCAGAAGTGTCCGCGCTGCCAGAGTATGAAACGTCCGCATCATGTCTGCGAAGAGTGCGGGTACTACGCAGGCGAACAGCGAGTAGAGCCGAAGGAAGCGTAGCTTGGCGCGAATAGCGTTGGACGCGATGGGGGGTGACTTCGCTCCCAAAGCTACAATCGCTGGTGCTTTACTCGCCCTGCAGGAGCTCGACGGCGCGCACACCGTGCAGCTGGTCGGGCAGACCTCGGTCATCGAGTCTCAGCTCGTTAGCCAGCTCTCTGGCCAAAAGGCCGCCCGCCGCGCGCGCGATCACATCGAGATAATCGAAGCGCCTGACATCATCGAGATGTCGGAGAAGCCGACCGCTGGACTGCGGAAGAAGCCGAATAGCTCCATGATCGTCGGGCTGCGCCTGCAGACCGAAGGAAAATCAGATGCTTTCGTCTCCGCCGGGAATACCGGCGCGCAGATGGCATCGTCGGCGATGCTGCTCAAGCTTCAGCCTGGGCTCACACGTCCGGCTATCGCGACGGTTTTCCCGACGGCGGGCAACCCCGTCATCGTCATTGACTCCGGAGCGAACGTCGACTGCTCCAGCAAGGAGCTACTCCAGTTCGCCTGGATTGGCGCGGTTTACGCTGAGTGCATCTTTGGTCGCCCCAATCCTTCCATCGGTCTACTCTCGATCGGAGAAGAGCCGGAGAAGGGGAACGCGGTGGTGAAGGAGGCGCACGTGCTCTTTCAAAAAGCCGGATTCAACTTTCACGGCAATATCGAGGGCCGTGACCTTCCCGCCGGCGCCAGCGACCGCGGCCCATTCGATGTCGTCATCTGCGACGGCTTCGTCGGCAACGTCGTGCTAAAATTCTATGAGGCGGTCGCTCCGGTGATGGTGCGCGTACTCAGTGAGCATCCTGCAATCGACGCCGAGCAAGTCAAGATTGCTCTGAAGGGTTTCGACTCGACCGCCTACGGTGGCGCGCCGCTCCTTGGCTGTCGCGGTGTCAGCATCATCTGCCACGGTAATTCTCCACCGCGCGCCATCAAGAACGCCATCAAAGTCGCTGTGCGTGCGGTCGAAACCAGGATGAGCGACCAGATAGGACGAAGACTCGAAGCCGCCGAGCCACTCATCAACGCGGTAGCGGAGTCGGCGTGAAGCGACCAATCGCCGCCGTCGTCGGCACCGGGCGCGGCTTGCCGGCGCACGTGATGACCAATCACGACTTCGCGTCGATCGGCATCGAGACATCGCACGAGTGGATCGTCGAGCGCAGCGGGATTGTCGAGCGGCGTCTTGCCAGAAACGGTGAGACCACCTGCTCGATGGCCGCCGACGCCAGCCGCAAGGCGATGGACATCGCCGGCGTACACCCGGGCGAAATCGACGTCATCGTCCTCAGCACCGCTACACCGGATCGGCTCCTGCCGTCAACCGCCGTCGACATCCAGGCCGAGCTGGGCGCCACGCGTGCTGCCGCGTTCGATGTCGGCGCAGCGTGCGCCGGATGGCTCTATGCGATGAGCACTGCTGAAGGCCTGATCATGTCGGGAACAGCCGAAACCGCGCTGGTGATCGGATCGGAGAAAATGAGCGCGATCGTCGATTGGAAGGACCGCTCGACTTGCGTGCTCTTCGGAGATGGAGCGGGAGCTGCCGTCCTCAAGCGGAGTCGTCATCACGGGAAGGGAATTCTCTCGGCGTACATGCGCAGCGATGGCAAACTCGCGGATTTGTTGTATCGCCCCGAAGGTGGTGCGACGGTTCCAATGTCGGTGGAGGTACTTGAGAAACGATCTCACCTCGTCAAGATGGCCGGCCGCGAAGTGTTCAAGCATGCTGTACGATCGATGTCGGATGCCGCGGACCGCGCGCTGGATGGCGCGAAGCTAACCGGAACGGATATCGACCTGCTGATTCCGCATCAGGCCAACGTTCGGATCATCGAGGCGACCGCGAAGCACTCTGGAATCCCGATGGACAAGGTCTACGTCAACGTCGACAAGTATGGCAACACCTCGTCCGCATCGATTCCCATCGCGCTCGACGAAGCGATTGAATCGGGAAGGATCAAGGATGGCACGACGGTGATGATGGTCGCCTTTGGCGCCGGATTCACCTGGGCGTCGATGATCATTCGCTTCTGAGCGGTGGACATCGTGCTGCTCTTTCCCGGCCAGGGCTCGCAGAAGCCGGGAATGGGGAAAGACCTCGCTGAGGCGTTTCCCGTCGCCAAAGGAGTCTTCGGCGAGGTCGATGCCGCGCTCGGCGCCGATCTGAGTCGCCTTTGCTTCGAGGGCCCGGCAGACGAGCTCACCGCGACGCGTAACGCCCAGCCCGCACTCTTCGCCCACGGCGCCGCCGTTTGGGCGCTGACGAAGGAAGCTCTCTTTCCGCACGTGCGTGCGGCTGCCGGCCATTCACTCGGTGAATTCACCGGCTATCACGCGGCAGACGCCATAAGCTTGCCCGGTGCGGCAAGGCTGGTGCGCCGCCGCGGCGAGCTGATGTTCGAGACTGGAACGGCGCGCCCCGGCACAATGGCCGCGATCCTCGGCACGACAACGACGCCTATCGAGGACATCTGCAAACGCGCCAGCAAGGAAGCCGGACTGGTCGTGCCCGCCAATTTCAACACCGACGAGCAGGTCGTGATCTCCGGTGAAATCGCGGGCGTGGAGCGGGCGATGGATCTCGCCAGGGAAGCGGGCGCGAAGCGCGCTATCAAGCTTCCCGTAAGCGGCGCCTTTCACTCTCCGCTGATGGAGCCGGCCGTCATCGGTCTTACCGATGCGATTGCGACGTCGGCCTTCACCGATCCTGCCTTCCCGGTGTTCTCGAATGTGACTGCCGACGCGTCGACGACGGCTGTCGACGGAAAGGATTTGCTGCTCCGTCAGCTCACTTCGCCGGTTCGCTGGTCAGATGAAATGCGAAACATCGCCGGCCATTTTCCCGAGGCGCTTTATGTCGAGATGGGCCCCGGCAACGTTCTTACTGGATTGATGGGGCGCTTGGTGAAGGGAGCGCGGACCCTCGCGTGTGGTACCGCAGCAGAAGTCGACAAACTCCTGCAAATGGTCGCCTGATGAAAATCGATTTGACCGGCAAGAACGCACTCGTCACCGGCAGCACCAGGGGAATCGGCCGCGCCATCGCTGAGGCGTTCGCCGAATCCGGCGCGCGCGTCGCCGTCGTTGGTCGCGATCAGCAGCGCGCCGACGAAGCCGCTGCAGCAATCGGCAACGGTGCCAGGGGGTTTGCCGCCGATGTCAGCGACACCGCCGCGGTTACCAAACTCATCGATGATGTCGAGAAGGCGTTCGGATCGATCGACATCCTCGTGAATAACGCCGGCATCGCGCGCGACAACATCGTGATGCGACTGAAAGACGAAGACTGGGATGCAGTGCAAAACGCCAACCTGCGGGGGGCCTTCGCCAGCATCCGCGCCGCGTCGCGCGGGATGATGAAGCGTCGCAGCGGCCGCATCATCAACATCGCCAGTATCGTCGGCTTGATTGGGAACAAGGGCCAGGCCAACTACGCGGCCAGCAAGGCGGGGCTCATCGCACTGACCAAAACGGTCGCAAAAGAGCTGGGCTCGCGGAACATCCTCATTAACGCGGTGGCTCCCGGTTTCATTGAGACCGAAATGACCGCCTCCATGACGCCCGAAGCCCGGGAAGCCCTCGCCAAACAGATTGCACTTGAACGACTTGGTACCGCGCAGGACGTCGCCGCCATCGTCGCCTTCCTCGCTTCGGACCTCGCTTCGTACATCACGGGGCAGGTCTTCGTCGTGGATGGCGGAATGGTCATGTAACCCGACCCGAGGCCTTCTTTACAGGAGACGGCGGAATGGTGAAGCTAACTTTGTCACTGATATTCGCTTAGGTATATTTCCGGGTACCCCACAAACGCGAGGAATTCCATCAAATGTCCGACAATTCCGACAAGGTCAAAGACATCATCGAGAAAGAGCTCGGTGTGGAGCGTGAGAAGCTGACCAACGAAGCGAGCTTCATCGAGGATCTCGGTGCCGACAGCCTGGACATCGTCGAGCTCGTGATGGAGTTCGAGAAGGAGTTCAACATCGACATTCCTGACGAGGATGCCGAGAAGCTGCGCACGGTCGGTGACGCACTCGGCTATCTGAACCAGAAGGTCGGAGCGTAATGAAGCGAAGAGTCGTCGTCACCGGCATGGGGGTGATAACCCCGGTCGGAAACGATGTGGCGACGACCTGGCGGTCCCTGATCGAGGGGAAGTCGGGAACCGCGCCCATCACCAAGTTCGATGCGTCCACCTTCCCGGTTCGCTTTGCCGCGGAAGTGAAGGGGTTCGATCCGCTCAAGTACATGGATCGAAAGGAAGCGAAGCGAGCCGACGCGTACACGCAGTACGCCGTCGCCGCCGCACGTCAGGCGATGCAGAATGCGGATCTGGTCGATCGAAACGGGATGGACCCGGATCGCATCGGTGTAATCATCGGCAGCGGTATCGGCGGCCTCAAGAGCTTCGAGGAACAGCACGACGTATATCGGGAGCGCGGCGTCGGCAAAATCTCACCCTTCTTCATTCCGATGTTCATCGCCGACATCGCGGCCGGCATCGTCTCCATGCAGTTCAACGCGAAGGGCCCAAACTACGCCACCGTATCCGCTTGCGCTACCAGTGCTCATGCAATAGGTGATGCGTTCAGAACGATCCAGTACGGCGACGCAGACATCATGATTACCGGCGGCGCCGAGGCCACCGTGACTCCGATGGCGATCGGCGGATTCGCCAACATGAAAGCACTGTCGGAGCGCAACGATTCGCCCGAAACCGCCTCACGCCCGTTCGACGCGACCCGTGACGGGTTCGTGATGGGTGAGGGCGCCGGGATCCTGATTCTCGAGGAGATGGAGCACGCCCTCAACCGCGGTGCAACGATCTACGCCGAGATCGTCGGATATGGCGCGACGGGCGACGCCTATCACTTGACTGCGCCTGCGCCGGACGGTGAAGGCGCTCAACGCGCCATGAAGCGCGCGCTAAAGGATGCCGGGCTCGAGCCGAAGGACATTCAATACATCAACGCCCACGGTACCTCGACTCCGGCCAACGACTTTAACGAAACGCGAGCGATCAAGGCCGTCTTTGGCGACGCCGCCAAGGACGTGAACGTCAGCTCGACCAAGTCGGCGACCGGTCACATGCTCGGCGCCGCTGGCGCAGTCGAAGCGGTAATAAGCACGATGGTGGTTGGCCACGGTGTCATTCCGCCGACGATCAACTACCACCATCCCGATCCAGAGCTCGATCTCAACTACACACCCAACACCTGCGTCGAGCGTAAAGTAGACGCCGTTCTCAGCAACAGCTTTGGCTTCGGTGGGCACAACACCACCCTCGCCATCATACGCTTCGAGGACTGAGTCCATGGGCGCCGAGCTCGCGCTGGACCTCGGAAAAATCAAAGACCGTGAACTGAGAGCGATCGGCGAGAAGGTAGCGTCGCGCACACGCCTCTCGCATTCCGACGCGACCTATCTCTTTACCACGCCTGACCTGCTGGGCATCGGCATGCTCGCTGACTATGCCAACCGTCGGAAGCATGGCGATGTCGTCACCTTCGCGGCAAACCAGCACATCAATCCGACCAACGTCTGCTATCTGCGGAAGACGTGCGTCTTCTGCTCCTTTGCGCGCCTGCCGAAGGAAGGGGGAGCATACCATTACACGCTAGACCAGGTCTACGCTGAGGCAGAGCCGGCGGCGAATGGGCTGACGAAGGAGTTCCACATCGTCGGTGGGCTCGATATGAAAGCGGGCCTCGAGTACTACAGTGAGATGTTTCGCGGTCTCAAGGCCAGATACCCGCACGTCCACATCAAGGCGCTCACTGCTGTCGAGATCGCGCACATCGCCCGCATCGACAAGATGTCGATCGAGGATGTACTGATCGCGCTGCGCGAAGCAGGACTCGACACGCTGCCAGGAGGCGGCGCAGAAGTCTTTGGCAAGGGCGTGCGAATGACCATTGCCGACAAGAAGTTGGCGGGCGAAGACTGGATCGAAGTCCACCGCACCGCGCATCGGCTTGGCATTCGCTCGAACTGCACCATGCTCTATGGCCATGTCGAGACGATCGAAGACCGCGTCGAGCACCTGGCAATGCTCCGCGACCTACAGGACGAGTCGCACGGATTCCTTGCCTACATTCCTCTCGCCTACCATCCGGACAACAATCAGCTCGGTATCGAGCTTGGCCGTCAGGGCACCGCGACGACCGGATTCGACGACCTCCGCAACCTCGCCGTCGGCCGGCTCTTCCTCGACAACTTCGACCACATCAAGACCCACTGGATCATGGTCACGCCATTTCTCTCGCAGACGTCGCTTGCGTTCGGCGTCAACGATCTCGAGGGAACAGTGGTTCGCGAAAAGATTTACCACGAAGCGGGCGCCCACACCGCTCAAGGTCTGAGCCTCGACGAGATTCTGAACCTGATCCAGACGGCGGGGAAAATCCCCGCGGAGCGCGATTCCTTCTACAACATCCTGCGTCTGTTCGAACGCCTGGGTGCCCGCGACGGCGGGCAGGCCCGCGCCAGCGGGCAGGGTGCGGTAGCAGCCTGATGAAAATCGGACGCATTCCGTACATCAATTGCTATCCGGTTTACGGCGCGATCGACCGGGGTGTCGTTCGTCTCGACGCAGCTCTCGTCGACGGCGTGCCGACCGTCCTCAATCGGCGCATGGCGAGTGGAGAGCTGGACATCAGCGTCGTCTCTGCCGTCGAGTACGCGCGCGATTCGCAGCGCTATCTCCTGCTGCCCGATCTGGCGATTTCCTGCGACGGCCCGGTCCGCTCCGTGATGCTGTTTGCAAAGCGGCCAGTGAGTGACCTCACGGGCAGACCCGTTCTTGTGAGTAGAAGCTCGATGACCAGTGTCGCGCTGCTCGAGCTGTTGTTCGAAAATGTCTGGCACGCCCGCCCGCGATTCGTGCCTGGCGACGCTGAGGTGAGCGATGTGACCGATGTCGGGCGCGAAGATGCCGATGCAAGGCTCGTGATCGGCGACGCTGCGCTCGTGCTTGGCTCCAACCATCGCGACCGGTATCCCCATATCTATGATCTCGGGCAGATGTGGAAGCAGTGGACCGGCCAGCCGTTCGTATTCGCCGTCTGGGTTGCCCAACGCACAACCAATGTCAAGCAGGCGCTCCTTGCCCACGCCGGTCTGATCGCTTCGCGCGACTGGGGACTTTCACACCTGCCGGAGCTCGCGGAACAGGCGCACCGTGCAACCGGCGTCGCTCGCGATACCTGCGACGAGTATCTGTCCGGCCTCGATTACGGATTGTCCTATCCGCACCTCGCCGGTCTGACTGAGTTCTATCGCCGGCTCGTCGAACGCGGCAGAATTCCCAATGGGACACTAACCTTCCTTCCAGCCGCATGAGCGAGACCCAGGAACTTCTCGACTTCTACACCAACGCCTCGCTTCTTGAGCTGGGCGCGGAAGCGGATCGTGTGCGCCAGGAAAAGCATCCCGGCGACATCGTCACCTACATCATCGACCGCAACATCAACTACACCAATGTCTGCGTCGCTGATTGTGGCTTCTGCGCCTTCGCTCGGCGGCCCAAGCATGGAGAGGGATACACTCTTTCCTTCGAGCAGATCGGCGCCAAGATCGAGGAGTTGAAGGCGCTCGGCGGAGTCCAGATCTTGATTCAGGGCGGACACAACCCCTACATACCGTTCGAGTGGTATCTGGACCTGATGAAGTACATCAAGCGGAATCACCCGATCCACATTCACGGATTCAGCCCGAGCGAGATCGACTTCTTCTCAAAGCTGTTCCGGATGGATGCGATCGAAGTAATTCGGGAGCTCCGCAAAGCCGGCCTCGACTCGATACCTGGTGGGGGTGGCGAGATCCTGGTGCAACGTGTCCGCGACATCGTCGCTCCCAAGAAAGCAGGAGCCGACCGCTGGCTCGAGATCATGGAGCTCGCCCACAACGAAGGCATGAAGACCTCCGTGACTATGATGTACGGACTCGGCGAAACACTTGCCGAGCGGTTGGAGCACCTGCAGCGAGTGAAGGAAGTGCAGGCCCGCACCGGCGGTTTCACTGCGTTCATTTGCTGGCCACTTCAGCCTGAGAACACTCCCACCATGTCGAACCAGCCAAAAACCGGGTCGACGGAGTATCTGCGCACGGTTGCGTTCGCACGCGTCGTTCTCGACAACGTTCCGAATCTCCAATCGAGCTGGGTGACGATGGGGATGAAGATTGGACAGATCGCCCTCAAATTCGGCTGCAACGACTTCGGCTCGCTCATGCTCGAGGAGAACGTCGTATCTGCCGCCAACACGACCCACCGCACATCAATCGCCGAGATGGAGCGATTGATTCGCGACGCCGGCTTTACTCCCGCGCGTCGCAAGCAGGACTACTCGCTGATCGATCCGGTGCCTGCAGTCCACGCGGATGCCGCGTGAGCAACGCGCGAATTTCCGCGTCGGCGTCGGCTACGATTCCCACCCTTTCGCTCGCGGCCGCCCTCTCACACTAGGCGGTGTATCCATACCGTCGGATGTTGGCCTCGATGGTCATTCCGACGCAGACGCGATTTGTCATGCGGTCACGGACGCGGTGCTCGGCGCCGCGGGACTGGGCGACATCGGCGAGATGTTCCCCGACACCGATCCAAAAAACCGGAATCGTAATTCGCTAGTAATGTTGGGTGCCGCGGTGAAGCGCGTGCAGAGCGCGGGCTACCTCGTCAACCAGATCGACGTGTGTGTCGTCACTGAATCACCGCGCCTGGCGCCATTTCGTGACCAGATCCGCGCAAATCTGGCCGCTGCACTCGGTATCGATTCAGCGAGCGTGAGCGTCAAAGGGAAGTCCAACGAAGGCATGGGTTGGATCGGGCGAAAGGAGGGACTCGCCTGTATTGCCGTCGCCACCCTGAAAGGGAATCGGTAGCGAATGCTTCAGTCAGTCACCGAATGGCTGGGGAACCTGCCGCTCGGATCGCTCTACGTCGCCATCGCCGCGCTATCGGCGTTCGAGAATTTCTTTCCCCCGTTTCCATCCGACGCAGTCATCGCCTTCGGAAGCTTTCTTGCCGACCGGGCGAACGGGTCTCCGTTTACCGTTTTCCTCCTCGGCTGGCTCGGCAATCTTGCCGGAGCTGCAGTGACCTACACCCTCGGTCGCCGCTTCGGCGCAAAGGCGTTTCTTCGTCGAATCGAGAGATTCGCGGGACCAGATGCCGAGGATCGCATCAAGAAGCTCCACAAGAAGTACGGCTTCGTCGGTCTCTTCGTCAGTCGTTTCCTCCCCGGGGTGCGGGCGATAGTCCCGCCTTTCGCCGGGGCGATGAGGCTTCCCGCCTTCAAAGTGATGCTTTCCGTCGCCAGCGCCTCCGCGGTCTGGTTTGGCCTGATTACGTTTCTGGCATTCCGCGCCGGCGATAACTGGGATCTGGTAGAGAGATACCTCGTCCGTTCCGGAAAGGTCGCGGGTTCAATTGCCGTTGGGATCGTCGTGTTGGTCGCCGGGATCTGGCTATGGAAACGTCACCTGAGAAAGCGTGAGTAACTCCCTCGATGACGCAGTTGCACGGGCGTTTTTCGTCGAGCGCTTTGACGACTTCCTCGCTCTCGAACAGGGAGCTTCGGTCCAGACCAGCAGCGCGTATAAACTCGACATCGCCCGCTTCGTCGCCTACGCCAGCGTAAAGGGCGCCAAATCGCCGATCGACGTCGGCGCACGCACCCTTCGCGAGTACGTTTATCACCTCAAGGACCTCGGCCTTTCCCCCGCGTCCATTCGCCGCAACGTCTCGGCGGTCCGCACCTATTTCAAGTTTCTGCTCGCGGAGGGACATGTCGTGCGCGACCCCAGTGAGCGCCTGGAGACGCCGAAAAAGTGGCGGACCCTGCCCGACGTCCTCGCCGTCGATGAAATCGAGAAGCTCCTCGCCGCGCCGTCCCTCGACGAGCCGCTTGCGTTCCGCGACCGGGCGATGCTGGAGCTCGCCTATGGCGCGGGGCTGCGCGTCTCCGAGTGGATCTCGCTAACCGTCCGCGACGTGATGCTGCAGGATCATCTCGTGCGCGTCTTCGGCAAAGGTGGGAAGGAGCGACTGGTTCCGATTGGCCGCAGGGCAATCGGTGCCATCGCGATCTACTTGCGCGAGCTGCGTCCGAAGCTGGAGAAAGGCGAAGGGAAGGGCATTCTCTTTCTCAACGCCCGCGGTCAGCCGCTCTCGCGCATGGGAGCGTGGAAGATCCTGCGCAAGTACGTCGATCAAGTCGGAATCACCAAGCCCGTCTCGCCCCACACGCTGCGTCATTCGTTCGCCACGCATTTGCTGGAAGGCGGGGCGGACTTGCGGGCGGTGCAGGAGATGCTCGGTCACGTCGACATCTCCACCACCCAGATCTACACCCACCTTGACCGGGAGTACTTGCGGACTGTTCACAAGCAGTTTCACCCGCGGGCGTGATAGCGACTAGTATTCGCGATGCTGCTCGTCCTCGATAATTACGACTCTTTCACCTACAACCTCGTTCAGTACCTTGGCGAGCTTGGCGAGCAGCCCATCGTCCGACGCAACGACGAAATCGCGGTTGAAGAAATCGGGGCGATGGGCGTGACGCGAATCGTGATTTCGCCCGGCCCCTGCACTCCGTCGGAAGCGGGAATCAGCGTAGCGGCCATCAAACGCTGGGGGAAGACGATTCCGATTCTTGGAGTGTGTTTGGGACACCAGGCAATCGGCGAAGCGTACGGTGGAAAGGTCGTGCGCGCACGCACGCTGATGCACGGCAAGACTTCCCGCATCACCCACGACGGCAAGGGCATCTTCGCCAACATCCCGAGTCCGCTCGAGGTCATGCGCTATCACTCGCTGATCGTCGAATCGGACTCGCTGCCAGAAGAGCTTGAGGTCATTGCGCGGGCCAAGGACGACCCTACCGAAATACATGCGCTCAAACACCGTGCGCATCCGGTATGGGGTGTGCAATTCCACCCCGAATCAATCCTTACCGAAAGCGGTAAGGAGATCCTTAGAAACTTTCTTACGATTGGACGATGAAGGCACTAACACTGGCTGCGCTCGGCATCGCCCTGATTGGATATTCGTCCTCTTTGCGCGGCCAGGATACCACCGCAGCCCGCGCTCCCGACACGGCCTACGTCGACTATCACGAATCTCCGATTGCGCTGCCATTCGGGATTGGCTTGCGAATACCGACCTACGATCGAGTGAACGGGCTGGCGCTCCCATGGGGTCCCAAGCTGGAAACGAGCGACGGACATTTCGACATCGATGGGCTCGTCACTTATCGATCCAACCTTGGCAAGTGGGATCCATCGCTCGAAGGAGTTATCCGTCCCGGCGACACCAACGAGATTAAGTTTTTTCTTGGCCGCGGCACATTCACCAACGACGCGTGGATGCGGGACGACATCACCAACTCCGCCGCGGCGCTTTTCGTGGGGAGTGATGCCCGCAACTACTACCGTGGCGATCGCGCCAACGTTCGTTTCGCCACCTCAATTACCGGTACTTCGACCACTCTGACGCCTTTCATCACCGGCAATCTCGAGCGCGACTGGTCAACGGGCTCGCTGGCACCGCCAAAGTCGCCATGGAGCTTTTTTGGTCGCAAAGGCAATCTCAAAATGCGTCGGCCGAATCCCCCAGTCGCCAAGGGCAGTATCAGCTCGATACTCGGTGGAACGGGACTGCAGGTCGTGAGCGGCGGTCTGGAAGCGAAGGTGGATGCAACGGTGGAACAATCGCTCCGCGTCTCGGCCAAGCCTTTTTGCCCTGGAGTCCTTGTCTGCCCGCCGCTCGGTAACTTCACGCAGGCGACGCTGGATGGGAAAGTGACGTTTCCCACGTTTGGCACCCAGACTTTCACGTTCAAGGGGCACACCGTTCTCACGGGCAGCGGTCCAGCGCCGGGGCAACGCTTTGCCTATCTGGGCGGCTCGAGTACGCTCGCCACCGTCAATCTTCTCGCGTTGGGCGGTGATCATCTCCTCTTTGTTTCCGGCGATTACGTCATTCCGATCGAGCAGATTCAGTTGCCGTACTTCGGCAATCCGTTCGTCGCGCTCAGGTACGCCGCGGGCAACGCTGGCGTCGATCGAATCCCGAGTCTCATTCAGAACCTGGGCATCGGCGTCGGAGTGAGCTTGTTCTGCGTCGACTACAGCATCGATCCCGCGAGCAATCGCTCGCCGTTCTCGCGAAAGCACGCTTTCTCATTCGGAGTGTCGATTTCGCCCTGATGTGATTTAGGTTTGCTCCGTCTATCCACCGTGGGTATATTACTGAGCGTGACTTTCGCATCGTGTCGCGCGAAAACAGGTGGGTAAATGGGGACGCTAGTGGTCATTCCGGCGCGCCTCGGCGCCCTGCGCCTCCCCCGCAAGCCCCTCCGTCTCCTCTCCGGACTCCCCCTAATCGTCCGGGTTTGGCAAAGAATCTCCGAAATGAACGTCGCTGACGCAGTCGTAGTTGCTACCGACGACGAATCCGTTGTGTCTGCGGCCAGGCAAGCCGGCGCGGAATGTGTCCTTACCGGCCATAACCACTCCTCGGGCACCGAGCGTGTGGCCGAAGTAGCGGCCCAGCCGCGATTCCGGGGGTACCGGACGGTCGTCAATGTCCAGGGCGACGAGCCATTTATTGGGCTGGGAGCTGTCCGAGGGGCAGCGCAGTTGGTCTCGACCGGGAGATTTCCTATCGGAACCGCCGCCTCGCGCGCGAGCACCGAGATATTGGATACGCCGAGCCTGGTGAAGGTGGTCGTGGCCGACGATGGGCGGGCGATGTACTTCTCGCGCGCGCCAATCCCTTTCCTGAGGGATCACGCGGATCGCGCCAAGCTCGGCGAGAGAACTTTGCAGCACATCGGCGTGTACGCCTACTCGCCTGAAGCTTTACGTGAATGGGTTTCGTTACCGCCCCATCCACTGGAGGAGATCGAGCGACTGGAGCAGCTCCGTCCGCTGGCAGCCGGCCTGCCGATCGGGGTAGCGGTGACGAACGAAGCACCGGCAAGTGGAATCGATACTGAAGAAGACCTTGAGCGCGCCAATGCGCGCTGGGATGCCTTTATGGCGGGAGCAGTGACGAATGCAGGGTAGTTCCAGCCAGCAGACGCGCTACATCTTCATCACCGGCGGAGTCGTTTCTTCCCTCGGTAAGGGGATTGCTGCGGCTTCACTCGGACGACTTCTGGTCGAGCGCGGCATGCGCGTGACGATCATGAAGTTCGATCCTTACCTGAACGTAGATCCGGGGACGATGTCGCCGTTCCAGCACGGCGAGGTTTTCGTGACCGACGACGGTGCAGAGACCGATCTCGACCTCGGACACTACGAACGATTCATCGATCGGTCGTTGGCTCAGGCTAACAACATCACCACCGGTCGCATTTACCTGAACGTCATCACCAAGGAGCGGCGCGGCGAGTACCTTGGCTCGACCGTGCAGGTCATTCCGCACGTAACGGACGAGATCAAGGGCGCGATGAAGCGGCTGGCACCTGACAGCGACGTAGTCATTGTCGAGATTGGCGGCACGGTCGGCGACATCGAGTCGCTGCCTTTCCTCGAGTCGATCAGACAGTTCCGACACGAGATCGGCCGTGAGAACGCGATCTTCATTCACCTGACACTGGTCCCGTTCATCGCCGCCGCGGGCGAGGTGAAGACGAAGCCGACGCAGCACTCAGTGCGTGAGCTGATGGAGATCGGAATCCAGCCCGACATTCTGATTTGCCGCACCGAGCGCGCGCTTTCAGAGGAAGTCAAGCGCAAGATCGCGCTCTTCTGCAACGTCGAATTCGGGGCCGTCATCGAGAGTCGCGACGTGCCGACCATTTATCAGATTCCACTGCTGTTCCACGAGCAGGGGCTGGATGAGCGGGTGATGCACAAGCTCGGTCTGCTCGGTCGCAAAGCACCTGACCTGTCACGGTGGCGCGCGATGGTCGAGAGGATCATCCACCCGCACGGTCGGGTCAAGATTGCCGTCATCGGGAAGTACACCGGGCTCGTCGACAGTTACAAGAGCGTCCAGGAAGCTCTCATTCACGGCGGTATAGCCAATGATGTCGGAGTCGACATTTCCTGGCTCGCCAGCGACCTGTTTACCAGCCGTGAAAAGACCCGCGAGCTCCTCGCTGATTTCCACGGTGTCCTCGTTCCGGGTGGCTTCGGCGTGCGTGGAATCGAGGGCATGCTGGAAGCAATCGCGTACGCGCGCGAGTCGGGGCTGCCGTTTTTCGGGATCTGCCTCGGAATGCAGACGGCTATCATCGAGTTCGCTCGCAACGTAATCGGGTTGTCCGACAGCCACTCCAGCGAGTTTGCGCCGGAGTGCGACAATGCGGTGATCTCGCTGATGGAAGACCAGCAGCATGTCACTGACATGGGTGGCACCATGCGACTGGGCGCTTATCCATGCCGGCTCGGTGCAGGAACCCAAGCGGCCGCGATTTACGGTGCGCCGCAGGTAAGCGAGCGGCATCGCCATCGCTACGAAGTGAATAACAAGTATCGCGAACAGTTCATCGAGCACGGGCTTAACTTGAGTGGGTTGTCGCCCGACGGTTCACTCGTGGAAATGGTCGAGCTCCAGACCCATCCGTGGTACATCGGCTGTCAGTTTCATCCCGAGCTGCAATCGCGGCCGACGCGGCCTCATCCCTTGTTCGCGAGTTTCATTGGCGCCGCTGTGCAGGCAAAATCGCCAACCCGAAGCAGCCGGAAGCGTGCGCCCCTAGAAGCGGCGGAATAGCGTGGCGGAATTCTTTCCGGCAGACAAACTCTTTCTGATCGCCGGACCATGCGTACTGGAGAGCGACGAGCTCAACCTGCGTGTCGGCGAGGCTTTGGCCAAGCTCGCGGAGAAGATTCCCGGCGGCATCATCTACAAAGCCAGCTTCGATAAGGCCAACAGATCCAATCGCGGTGCGGCGCGGGGGCCCGGATTGGATGCGGGGCTCGAGGCGCTGGCGCGCGTGCGCAAGGCGACCGGCTTACCAGTGCTGACCGACGTACATACGCCCGATCAGTGCGCACCCGCGGCGAGCGTGGTGGATGTTCTCCAGATCCCGGCCTTCCTTTGTCGTCAAACCGACCTGCTCGAAGCGGCGGGTGCAACGGGCAAGCCCGTCAACGTCAAGAAGGGCCAGTGGCTGCAACCCGAGGGAATGCGCGGCGCCGTGCAGAAAATTCGCGGCGGTCCCAACTCGAACGGCCGGTCCCGCGATATCGCGGTAACGGAACGCGGGACATTCTTCGGTTACGGTGACCTGGTCGTCGACATGCGCTCCTTCACGCGGCTTCGCGATGCGTGCGGTGCGCCAGTGATCTTCGACGCGACTCACAGCGTGCAGAAACCCGGGCAAGGTCCTGAGGGCGCCAGCGGTGGGGCGCGGGAATTCGTTCCCGTGCTGGCGCTGTCGGCGATTGCCGCCGGCGCGCAGGGACTGTTTCTGGAGACCCACCCCGACCCGGACTGCGCGCCTAGCGACGGCCCCAACATGCTACCGCTTTCGGAAATTGGAGCCCTGATGGGCCGCGCTGTCGATATCTGGGCGCGTATCAATTCATGACCCATAAGGACATCGTTGAGCGCGGCAAGCGAGTCTTGCGCATGGAGACCGAAGCGCTCGGCGAGGCGGAGCGTCGCATCGGCGACGACTTCGCGCGGGCCGTCGAATGCATCGCGCGCTCCGAAGGACGAGTCATCGTGTCGGGGGCAGGGAAGTCGGGATTGGTTGGACGCAAGATCGCAGCAACTCTTACGTCGACCGGGACGCCGGCGACTTTCCTCCATCCCGCTGACAGTGTCCACGGCGATCTGGGAATTGTCGACCAGGACGACGTCGCCATCCTCATCTCCAAGAGCGGCGAGTCCGACGAGCTGCTGGCTTTGCTAGACCATTTGAAACGTCTGGGGGTATCTACAATTGCGCTGACCAGCAACGCCAACTCCACCCTGGCGCGGCACAGCGACGTAACGCTCGACGCGTGGGTGAAGGAGGAGGCGTGTCCGCACGATCTCGCTCCCACCACCAGTACCACCGTTGCGCTCGCGCTCGGCGACGCGCTGGCGATCGCGCTTCTCGAGGAGAAGGGCTTCGACGCCGACGACTTTGCCAGGCTCCATCCGGGTGGCGCGATAGGCAGGCGACTTCTTACCAGAGTCTCAGAAGTGATGGTGACTGACCGCATCCCAATTCTTCCGCAGTCCGCGACGATGCGCGAAGCGGTCGTTCAGCTGGCCGAGCGCCGCGGAATTGCGATCGTGACCGGCAAGACAGGGGCGGTCGTTGGCGTGATTACGACCGGCGATTTGTCACGCCTGATGGAACACGAGGAGAACGTCTTTCCCATCCCCGTGACGAAAGTCATGAATCGCACACCAAAGCTTGCCCAAGCAGACGAGCTAGGAAGCGCGGTGGTTTACCGCATGGAGACGCACGGCATCATCGCCATGCCGGTACTCAACGGCAACAATCAGATCGTGGGCGTGATCCACCTCCACGATCTAATGCGCGCCGGAGTTGTTTGATGCGTGTCGTCGCCGGCGCAGTCCTTTGCATCGTTGTGGCAGCTTCGTGCAGCTCCAAGAAGCAACCGCCCGTCGCCAGCCACTCGCCGCTCGCTGATTCGGCCGACCAGGTGATGTTCGGCGCTAGGTTTGTCCTCACCGATCAGGGCCTGCAGCGCGCCCACATGAACGCCGACACCGCGTACTTCTTCGACGACAACACGCGCATGGAATTCGAGAATGTCCTCACCACATTCTTCACCACGACCGGCGCCAAGGACGCCGTGCTGACTTCGCGTCACGGGACTTACAACAGTCGCACGAACAACATGATCGCGCGCAAGAACGTAGTCGTGGTGTCGGAGGACGGGCGGCGTCTCACGACGCCCGAGCTGATTTACAACCAGCAGAAGAATGAGATCTCGAGCGATAGCGCTTTCGTGATGACTGAGCCGAATCGAAGACTGGAAGGAATAGGGTTTCGCTCGGATCCCAACATGAAGAACATCCAAATCCTCAAGGGCGCCAGTGGGTTCGCCAAAGGCGTATCGACCGAACCGGCCCCAGCTCCTGCGCCTGTCGCACCCCCCGTTCCGAAGCGCTGAGTCCAGTGTATCGCGGCGTTTCCCTCATTCTGCCGCTATTTGCGGTCGCCGCTGTCGCCAGCGCGCACGCTCAGCAGGTCCCGCGGAGTTGTGACCTTCAACTGCCAACCGGAACCGGTACCACCGCACGAATCATCACGGATACCACCACTGGTAAACGCACCACCTACCTCGGTCGTGGAGTTGTCGCTCACTGCATTGGGCAGGGCAACACGCTCACTGCGGACAGCGCCGAATACTTCGAATCCGAAGGCAGGCTCTTCCTGGTTGGAAACGTCCACTACACCGAGCCGCGCGCCGTCGTGACCTCCCGAACGATGACCTATTACCAGGGCGACAACCACCTTCATGCGGAAGGCGATGTCGTCGCCAATCTCTCGAACGGAAGCGTGCTGCGCGGACCGGTTGCCGATTATTACCGCAGCACCGCCGAGCGTCCACTCGCCCGACTGTTCGCGCCGGGCCGGCCGCATGTCACGCTGGTGCAGAAGGACACCACCGGGCGCGGGAAACCGCCCGACACCGCGAACGTCGTCGCCAATCAGATCAACATGGAGGGCGACAGCCTCGTCTACGCATCGGGTCGCGTCGAGATCACGCGGCCGGACTTACTCGCCACCGGGGACTCGGCCTTCATGGACAGCGGGCGTGACTTCGCGCGATTGATGCGCGAGCCGTCGGTGAAAGGAAAGGGCAGCCGAACTTTCACTCTCACTGGTGGAGTAATCGACGTATTCTCTCGGAATAAGCAGGTCGAGCGCGTCGTTGCGACACCGAAGGGACACGCGCTTAGCCAGGACCTCGAGCTCGTCTCCGACTCGATCGATCTGCGCGTGCAGAACAATCTTTTGCAACAGGCGATTGCCTGGGGAAAGGGAAGGGCCCGAGCTGTCTCACCGGATCGTGAGATTCTTGCCGATTCCATCGACGCAATGATGCCCGCTCAGCGCGTCCGAGAAGTTCGGGCGTTGCGTAACGCCTACGCGGAAAGCAATCCTGACTCCGGCGTCGTCTCGAAGCAGAGAGATTGGATGAGCGGCGATACGATCGTCGCCTATTTTGATTCAGTTGCTGCTGGTGATACGACCAGCAAGCCAAAAATCCGGGAGATAATCGCCGAAGGAAATGCCAGATCGTTTTACCAGATGAAGAGCTCGAAGGGCCCGCCCAATGAGCCATCGGTGAACTATGTGCGTGGACGAATCATCGACATCCTGTTTGAGGACCGAAAAGTCGCGACGGTCACCGTAACTGATCAGGCGACTGGAGTCATGATCGAGCCGGCGACAGTATCATCGACAACGGAGAAGGCGACAGCGCCCCAGACGCAGCCCAAGGCTCCGACCAAACCACCCGCCAAGCCAGCGATCCGACGATGAGCGACAACGACAAGCTTCCCGACAGCGTTCGCTCACTGATCGGCAGCGGTTCGCAAAAGGATCTCGTGGACGGCTTTGCCCTTCACGCCATCGTGCGGGCTGCCGACGAGGAAGGTGTCGCCAAAATCCGCGACGTTGCCGCCAACTATCGGGAAGACTATCTCCGCGCTCTGCGAGTCAAGGGAGTAGACGCCGAGCGCGAGGCGGGCAGACTCGGTCAGGACGAAGTCCGCGGTTATCTGGCGACGTCGATTCTGCCGCGGCTCGCCGAAAGTGGCGTGATTCTTCCCTTAGACGGCGACCTGCACCGCGATTCCGCGACGGTCCGGGTATCTCCGGCGCTCTGGCGGGATATCGCACCACGCCGGGCCGAGTTCGCGGAGGCGATGCGGGAGACAGGCGAGCACTCTCGTCTCGCGCTCTCGACGCCGCCGCGGCCGACCTTGATAGGTGGCAGCGTACTGGAAGCAGAGGGTCTCACAAAGATTTACCGCGGTCGCAAAGTAGTGAACGATGTTGCCGTCAGACTGCAGCAAGGGGAAATAGTCGGACTACTGGGGCCGAATGGAGCCGGAAAAACCACGACCTTCTACATGATCGTGGGCCTGATTCCGCCTCTGACTGGTCGAATCCTGCTGGATGGAGAGGACATCACGAAACTGCCCATGTACGAACGGGCGCGCCGGGGGATTGGTTATCTTTCACAGGAGCCTTCGATCTTTCGAAAGCTGTCGGTCGAGGACAACATCCTCGCAATTCTCGAGACGCTGCCGCTCTCGTCCGGCGAGAGGTCGGAGCGGCTGGAAAAGCTGCTCGACGAGCTTAGCATCAAGAGACTGCGGAAGAGTAAGGCGTATGCCCTTTCCGGTGGCGAGCGCCGCCGTCTCGAGATAACGCGGGCGCTGGTGACCGACCCGAAATTCATGATGCTCGACGAGCCTTTCGCCGGCGTCGATCCGATTGCCGTCCACGACATCCAGACGATCGTCGCTGGGCTGCGCCATAGGGGGATTGGAGTTCTGATCAGCGATCACAACGTGGAACAAACACTCGACATCGTGGACCGCGCTTACATTATGTTCGATGGACAGGTGAAGGTCTCCGGGACCGTCCGGGACCTGGTTTTCGACGATACAGTGGCAGATATCTATCTTGGTCCAACGCTCACCGCACGACTCCGCGAGCGATTCTCTCGCGGACGGGATGAGGCAATAGCGTCGTGAAGCCCGGCCTCAACCAGTCGACCCAGCTCCGGCAGGAGCTGAAGATAAATCCTCGCCTGTACCAGGCGATGGATCTCCTCTACATGCCGTTGCTGGACCTCCAGCAGCATCTGAAGCAGGAACTGCTCAACAATCCTTTCCTCGACCTGGTCGAGGCCGAGGAGGAGGAAGAAGAAGAGCAGGAGACGGAAACCGAAGAGCAGGCGCAGGCAGAAGCCGAAGACGAGCGCGCCGGCGAGATCGATTGGGAAGAGATTCTTCTGGACGGCTTCGACACCGCCGGTGGGCGTCGCGAGGAGCACGAGGAGCGGGAATACTTCGAGCCTGTCACTGTAGCCACGCGCGACCTCAGCGATCATTTGCGCGACCAGGTGAGTCTTCTCGAGCTGACGCCTCGAGAAACGCTGCTCGCCGACGAGTTCATAGGCAACGTTAACGACGACGGCTATCTCGCGTGTGGAGTTGAGGATATCATCCGCACGCTCAACGACGTGGTGACCAAGGCCGCCGACGATTCGGGTCGCGACTCGGAGGATCTTCCGCTCTACACGATGGAGGAAGGCAACAAGATGTTGGCGACGGTCCAGAGTCTGGATCCGCCTGGGGTCGGGGCACGTGACCTGCGCGAATGTCTACTGCTCCAGCTGAAGGAGTCCGGACTCGAGCAGTCCGTGCCTTATCGGCTCGTCCGGGACTGCTTCGAGGAGCTGATCAACCATCGATGGAGTGAGATCTCCAAGCGCTTCGGCATCAGCGCCACTGACGTCCAGAAGGCCGCCGACGAAATCGCCAAGCTGGATCCAAAACCTGGTCTGCAGTACGGCTCGCGCGACGACAACTACATCATCCCGGACCTGATCGTCGAGAAGATAGACGACCGGTATCACGTCTTCCTCAACGACGCCAATCTCCCCCGCCTCAAGCTTAGCCGAGCCTACCAGGAGATCGCGCGCGACAAGAAAAAGTTTGATGGCGAGAACAAGGAGTTCATCTCCAACAAACTCAACTCCGCCAACTGGATGATTCAGGCAATCGAGCAGCGCCGGCAGACGATGCTCAAGGTCATGAACTACATAGTCGAGCGACAGCGGGATTTCTTCGAGAAGGGCATCCAGCACCTGAAACCGCTCACCCTCCGCGAAGTCGCCGAAGTCATCAACATGCACGAGTCGACGGTGAGCAGAGTCACCAACGAGAAGTTCGTGCAAACCCCGCGCGGCGTACTCCCACTCAAGTTTTTCTTTTCCTCTGGTCTCGCTACGTCGGACGGCGAGGACGTCTCGGCGCGCGGCATCAAGGCCCAGCTGCAGAAACTGGTTCAGGACGAGGATCCCAAGCATCCACTCACCGATCAGGCGATCGTCAACATTCTGCGCGAGAGCGGAGTTCAGATCGCTCGACGCACCGTTGCCAAATATCGAGATCAACTGGGCGTTCTCTCAGCGCGGATGCGTAAGCGGGTATGACGTCAGTCCCGCAGACTGACGCGGCGCAGCGCTTCAAGAGCGGCCAACCGCTTCAGTCTGTGGCGAGTCGCCCAGACGTCAGCATCCTTGTCCCCGCAAAGGACGAAGCTGAAAACCTGCCGATCTTCATGGAGCAGGCGCGCGCCGCTTTTGCGGGGCAGCCCTACCGCTACGAGGTTGTCGTCATCGACGATGGCTCGGTCGACGATTCGTGGGACGTGCTCCAGCGCCTTGCCGAGGAGTACCCCTTCCTGCATCCGGTTCGTCACGCAGTGAGACGCGGAATTGCGGACGCTCTGCGTACCGGGTACATACACTCGCGTGGCTCGGTGCTCGTTTTTTATCCGGCCGACCTCCAGTACAAGCCGGAGGACATCCCGCGCCTGGTGGCTCCGATCCTCGAGGGAAAGTCGGACATGGTTGCCGGCTACAAGGAAGGGAAGTACGAGAAAGCGTTCGTGTCCGGAATCTACAACCGCCTGAGTCGGTCACTATTCAACGTCACGGTTCGCGACCTGAACTCGGTGAAGGCTTACCGTCGTGAAGTGATGGACACACTGCCTAACAGGCCTGACTGGCATCGCTACCTGATAGTGATGGGGGCAGCCAATGGGTTCACAGTCTCGGAGGTTCCGGTGCCCCTCTATCCGCGCAATGCAGGCGAGTCCAAGTTCGGAATCGGGCGGATTCCGGTCGGCGCGCTGGACATGCTGGCCGTCTGGTTCGAGCTCCGCTTTGCGCGAAAGCCTCTGCTGCTTTTCGGATTGCTCGGGGCTGCTCTCTTCATCATCGGCGTCATCGTCGGCATCGTCGCCATCCTCTATCGCGTCATCGGTGGCGTCGGTTTCCGGCCGCTGGTGAATCTCGTCGAGACGTGCGTGACGGTTGGCAGCGTCTTCTTCGCCACCGGTCTCATTGGAGAGCTTATTGCCGCGCAACGTGCCGAGCTGAGTCAGCTCCGCGCACAAATCGAAGATCTCTCGCGGGAACACGACACGACCAATTCCTGATTAAATGCACGTACTCTTCCTCACGCACTCGTTCCCGCGATCGGAAGGAGATGCCGCCGGCTCGTTCATCCTTCGCCTCGCGGTCGCTCTGCGCAACGAAGACGTCAAGGTGCAGGTCGTCGCGCCCGCCGCCGAAGGTGTTCCTGAGGCAGACGAGATTGAGGGAATTCGCGTCGAACGGTTCCGTTATGCGCCGCGCCGTTATGAGCGTCTCGCCTACACAGGCAACATGGCTGGCGATGTCGCTTCATCGTGGACGGCGAAGCTGGCGCTTGTCGGTTTTCTCGGCTCCGACTTCGTTCACGCTGTAAGGGCAAGACGTGCTTTCGAGCCCCAGGTCGTTCACGCGCATTGGTGGTTTCCCAACGGCGTCGTCGGCACCTGGGTCGGCGGCCTCGCCCACATCCCGCTGGTGACGACTCTGCACGGGACCGATGTGCGACTGGTGCGGACGGTCGGCGTGGCAAAACCGCTCTTCAGTCACGTGCTCAAACGCTCCGCTGCCGTCACCACCGTGTCCCGCTGGCTGAAAGAGGAAACCGAGGCACTGGTCCCCGGTGTCCATCCTACAGTTGCACCGATGCCTGTTGCCACCGATCTGTTCGAGCCTGGGACTTCACGTGATGGTGCGCGCCTGCTGTTCGTCGGCCGCCTCAATGAGCAGAAGGGTCTGGAACATCTTCTTTACGCCATGGCTGCGATGAAGCGGCCGTCCACATTGGATGTCGTCGGCGACGGACCGAACCGCGCAGCTCTCGAGAATCTTGGTCGACAGGTCGGGATCGAATCGCGCATCCGCTGGCACGGCCAGGTTCCTCAGTCTGCGCTTCCTCCGCTCTATCAAAGCGCCGCCGCAATCGTCGTCCCGTCAGTAGAGGAGGGCCTCGGCCTAGCGGCAGTGGAGGCGCTCCTGTGCGAGACACCGGTAGTGGCATTCGACTCCGGTGGTCTCCGCGATGTGATCCAACACGAGAAGACGGGCCTGCTGGTGAAAGCCGGCGACCGCGCCGCATTGGCGACCACTCTCGACGAATTGCTTGCCCGCGATGGCCGCGGCACTCAGTTGGGCAGGGCAGGCCGGCTCTACGCACTCTCTGCCTTCGCGCCCGAATCGGCGGCGCGTCGCTACGCAGAGATATACAGACAAGTTCTTGGCGCTAACGCGTCGTAACCTCTTCAAGGTCGCGCAGTGGATCTTTGCTGCGGTAGTTCTGTTCTTCGCGGCGAGATCGCTGGCATCACAGTGGGCGAAGCTCGAGTCGCGGCTCCCCCATATCCATTTTCAGTGGGAGTGGATCCTCGCCGCCACAGCGTTGGTGCTGATTACCTACGCGCTTCTCATCGAGGGTTGGCGTCGAGTGCTGGTTGCGTGGGATTCGCACCTCCCGTTCAGCGACGCCGCCCGCATCTGGTTCCTTTCCAACCTGGGCAAATATGTCCCCGGAAATATCTGGTCGCTCACAGCGATGGGCGTGATGGCAAGGCGACGCGGCCTGTCAGCGATCGCAGCTGCCGGCTCGTCAGTGATCATGCAGACCGTCAGCCTCGCCACCGGCACAGCCATCGTCATGGTCACCGGCGCCAAACTGCTCGGTCAGCCCTTGCTCGTCGGTGCATCGGTTCTGCTGCTGGTGGTTGTGCTCCTCGCGGCGCCGCGCTTCCTTCCCCCACTCGCCACCTGGATTGGCGGCCTGATTGGACGCGACATCGCGCCTCCATTTGTCCCGGCGACAAGCATATGGACAGCGGCTGCGGCGGGAACACTTTCCTGGTTGTTTTACGGAGTTGCGTTCCAGCTTTTCGTGCGCGGGCTGCTCGGCTCCGCGCCTGGCGAACTCTCCTCTTACATCGCAGTTTACACCGCCGCTTACATCCTCGGGTTCATTTCACCCATCGCGCCCGCCGGTCTGGGAGTGAGGGAGTTCACGCTTGCCGCCTTCATGACGCAGCTGGGGCTGGCCA
>Ga0070708_100000085_pt1 | contig 61041 bp, 48 predicted proteins | sample KBSK5503metaG_FD_65469 | JGI IMG/M metagenome (GOLD analysis project Ga0070708, IMG submission 65469) | Corn, switchgrass and miscanthus rhizosphere microbial communities from Kellogg Biological Station, Michigan, USA - KBS K5-50-3 metaG | ecosystem: Host-associated > Plants > Roots >... | reverse complement strand
GATTCGGTTGGCGGGCAAACACTTGGCCTGGCCGTCTGACGATGTGCGCGGCAATGCTACCGGCGGTCTGCCGATCTGTCCGCCGAGGTCAGAAAATCGATCGCCTCTTCCAGGGCGGGGTCGCGTCCCTCGAGCCAGGACCGGCGGCTCGGTTTGACCCGAATGTCGGGAAGGACGCCGCGGCCCTCCAGGACGGTTCCATCCGATGTCCGGAAGTCTGCCACGGCGTGCAGCAGGGCCGCGCCGGTGGGAAGAACCTTCATCAGCGAAGGCAGGGCGGCGCCGGCGGTGGCCGCCCCGAGCACGGTGGCGCGATGGTTGGATTGGAGCCCACCGGAGAAAACCTCGGCGGCGCTTCCCGTCATTTCATCCACCAGGATCGCCACCCGCCCGCGATAGGCGTCCGGACCGCTCCCCGGATACGCGTTCTGCCGTTCGCCGTAGCGGGACTTCGACGAGCCAAGCTTGCCGGGCCCGGCGGAGAGCAGGTTCGCGATCGCCCCGGTCAGGTCGCCGGCGCCGCCCGGATTTCCGCGAAGATCGAGGATCAGCCCGTCGGTATCCCGCAGCTGCCGAAGGGCCCGCTTCGTCTTCTCCAGCACGTCGCCGAAGAAGATGCTGAAGCGCAGGTAGCCGATGTTGCTTCGCAGGGTTCGCGACTCGAATTCGACCACCTCGTTCGCGGGCCTGGCCTGGCGGGTCAGCTTCAGCTCCCGGGTCTTGCCCGCTTGATCCACGACCTCCAGGGTCAGCTCCGTGTCCGGGATTCCGCCCAGCTGGTCCACCGCGGCGCGGACGCGTTCAATCTCTTCCCGCAGAGGAAACCCTCCGCGCTTCCTCTTGTACTCGGCGAGGAGCTGGTCGACGTCCCTGCCGTCGATCCGGGTGATTCGAAACCCCCGTTTGATTCCAGCTCGATCGGCCGGGAATTCCTTCTTCGTATCAAATACGACCAGCTCGCCGTCGAGCCATCGAAGATCCAATCCGACCGATCCGTTCCGCAAGACGGACCCCGAACTGTGCAGACCTTGAGCTCGGTCGGGGGTCGTGATGCGTAAGTGAGATCGATCCAGCTCACCCAGCATCTCGTTCAAGAGCTGGTGGAATGGACCGCTGCGCTCGGTCTTCTTGATCCGCGGCAGGTACTTCTCGTGGACCGCCTTCCAATCGACACCCCCGAACGTCGGGTCCGGGTAGCTGTCGTTGACCGTGCTCCAGACCAGCTCGAAGGTGTCGACTCGCACTTTTTCCGGCAGGGGGTCATCCTCTTTAGCCACGATTGGGACGGCGGCCTTGGTCGCCGGGGGCTCCGGCGTTTTTTCCGCCTCCTGGCTCGCTCGCGCATCGGATGCAGTGCCCGGCTGATATTCGAAAATGGCCGGCTCCACCGGAACATTGTAGTGAACTGCTTTGGTCCTGAATCTGAAGATGCTCTGCTGAGCAGTCGTGGTGACGGCGAAGGCGAGCTTGGTGCCGTCCACCTCCCGATAATCATCGAAATCGGAGGTATTGGTCACCTCGGCGCCAGTCACCATGCGCCGCAGCAGGAAGCTGTCCGGATGGAAGTAGTATTTCACCGGGATTTCCCGGCCGAGCGGATCGATGTCGCGGCTTTTCGTCTGCAGCACGATCATTTGCTTTCCGTCGACGGTCTCATCGGGCAATCGCACGAATTTCAGCCCTGACTCCTTGTATGCATACAGCTCGGGAGGCCGGCGCCTTAGATTGATGGCACTGGGGTCGCTTTCCGCGAGGTAGCCCTTGAAGAAGGGCCCTCTTTGCCAGGCGCGTTTTCCATCGAACCCGGCTTCGAACGTGCCGTTGGGGTCCTCGCTCCTGGAATAGAAGCGGTGCGTCGGCCTGTCTCGGATCTCATACATCTTTCGGACGACCTGGAAGATCTCTGCCTCGCGTTCGATGACCACGGTCTTGATCGCTGCCTGGACGTCCCGCCCGCCGATCGCGGCGACGTGTTTCTCGAGGATGTCGATGACCTCCGGGCTGTTTTCGGCCGAGCTCGGGTCCGAGGTCGTCGCCGGCGCGCCGTTCGCGGCTCTTTCCGCGATCGAGCGATTCATCGAGCATCCGCCAAGGACCATCGCCGCCGCGGCGAGCCAACATTCGAGCGATCGCGAGGTGAACGCGCGCCTCTCTCCAGCAGGAATTCTCATCGGTGCCTCCTTCCCCGGGGCATTGGGTGAAACGATTGCCGCACTGCGGGCGTTCCCCGATGAAATGATTCGCAATGGTCGGTGTCATTTGAGCCCGGTTCCCTCGAAGACGGTAAGCTCAGTCTGCATGCGACTGTTCGGCATCGGAGATACCCACCTTCCGTCGACGCGGATGAAGGGCATGGACCGCTTCGGATGGACGGACCACCCCAAGCCGCTCCAAGAGGCGTGGGATCGGGTGGTCGCGCCGGAGGACGTGGTGATCGTGGCGGGGGACATCTCGTGGGCCACCCGCGTCGCGGAAGTTCAGGACGACCTCAAGTGGCTCGATGAGCGCCCCGGCCGCAAGGTCCTCCTGCGAGGCAATCACGACTACTGGTGGGGCGATTCAACCGCCAAGCTGAAGCGCCTGTTCGAGCCCTACCGGAGCATCGCCGGCTTTCTGCAGAACAGCGCGGTGGCGATCGAAGGCTGGGTCATCGCCGGAAGCCGGCTCTGGACCGCTCCCGAGGCCCCGCCGCTTCCGGGCGGAGAGCTGGGCGGCGAGGACGTCAGGCCTCAGTACGTGGAGCGCGAATCACGGCGGCTCGAGCTATCGATCCAGGATGCGCTCGCGCGCGAACGGGACGCCCAGGCTCCGTTGACGCGCGTGGTCGCGGTTCACTTTCCGCCTCTCTATGCCAATGGCCAACCGACCGCTTTCTCGCGATTGATCGAAGCCTTTGCGCCGAAGATCTGCGTCTATGGCCATCTCCACGCGGCGGGAATCGCCGCGGGATGGGTGGGGGAGCGCGAGGGCGTGCGCTACGTCCTGGCCTCGTGCGACGCGGCGGGGTTTTCGCCCGTCCTGCTCGACGAGGCACCTTAAAGCGCCCGCGCCACGCGAAACGCGGCTGCTAGAGGTGAGGCCGCGAAATCGGGGGAGCGCCGCCCGCGAAGGGTGGGGAAGATTGTGGGCCCTGGCGGCCGGCGCGCTCGGAGAGCGTCTGTGAGATCTTGTGTACGAGGTCCAGTACTTCCACCGGGACGGCTATCACCACCGTGTTGGACGGGGAGGAGCCCAACCCGTCGAGGGTCTGAAGCGTGCGCAGTTGCATCGCGCCTGGGCTCCTGGCCATCGTCTCGGCGGCCGAGGCCAGGTTGAGCGCCGCATCTCGGTCGCCTTCCGCCTTGGTGATCGTCGCCCGCTTCTCGCGTTCGGCCGAAGCCTGGCGGGACATCATCCGCTTCAAGTCCTCCGGCATATTGATGTCCAGGAGCCGGATCGCATCGACGTGGATGCCCCACGCCTTGGTGCGCTCCTCCACCACCGAGGCGAGGCGCGCCTGGATCTGGTCGCGCTCCGAGAGCAGCTCGTCCAGGGTCATGCTGCCGATCACGTCCCGAAGGCTCGCCTGGGCATACTGGGAGATCGCGTACCGATAATCCTGCACGGTGACCACCGCGGTCTTCGGATCGCGCACCAGAAAGAAGAGCACGCCGTCGATCATCACCGGCACGTTGTCCCGGGTGATGACTTGTTGGTGGGGGATCTCCAGCGTCAGCAGCCGGGTGTCGATGAATCGCACCGTGTCCACGATCGGGAAGACGAGCAGCACGCCGGGGCCTTTGAGGCCGTAGAACTTTCCCAGGCGGAGGATCACCGCCCGCTCCCACTGCGCGGCGATCCTCGGAATCCGATGGGCCCAGAGGGCGACGATGAACGCTATCGTGGCGCCCACGATGGTGCCGAAGGGCGCGCCGGCAAATCCCCCCGACGCCGATCCAAAAAGAAAACCGAGGATCGCGCCGCCGAACCAGATGGCGAAGAACAGCGCCGCCCGGAGCGGCCCTCCCAGCGATACGTGGTCCGTTTTGGGCCGGGAAGACTGGTATTGCCTCAGAAGCTCCATTCCCTGACTGGCCGCCTGACGGGTTTCTTGAGGGCGCACGTTCGATCTCGATTCTTTCCCCGAAACTCCTCGGAGCGGGATCGCGTGTCGGCTAAGCTCCGAGCTGCCCTGATTGACCGGTGATCCTTGCCTGCGACGCAATCTTTGCTAATTGACGCCGATCGTCCATTGAAAAGATCATGAGCCCCGTCTTCACCTCGCTGCTGCTCGCCGCCGGACTCGCCGTCTTCGCGGTGACGATGTCCTGGCGCATCCGCGTCCTCGCCGCGCTCAAGCCCGACAATCGATTCGAGAACGGCCCGGCGCGCGCCGAGGCCCTCTTGCGCTTCGGCCTGGGCCAAAAGCGCATGGTCGATCCCGAGGAGCGCGGCCCAGGGGCAATGCACGCCCTGATCTTCGCCGCCTTCATCGTGCTGGCGTTGCGGACCCTGATGCTCTTCGCGATGGGCTTCTCGCCATCGCTGCTAGGAGTGCTCTCCACTCCCGCCGACCCGTTCTGGACCGAGCACCCGAGCATCGCCAGCACGTTCAACGCCTACTTGCTGGTGAAGGATCTGCTGGCCGCGGGCGCGATCATCGGCTCCTGCTACTTCTGGTATCTGCGGTGGCGCGTCCGGCCGGATCGGATGACTCCCTCCTGGGAGGGCTATCTCATCCTCGCCTTCATCATCGGCCTGATGGTCACCGAGTTTACTTTTGGCGCCTCTCACATGGTCGAGCAGGGTCGCCCGTTCAACGCGATCGAACCGGCGACGTCGGCGGTGGCCTGGCTCCTCGGCACCCTGCCGCCCGGACTGGTTCCCATCCTCGGGGATGCCGCCTTCTGGACGCATCTGGCCATCATCCTCGCCTTCCTGAATTTCCTGCCCCACGGGAAGCACTTTCACGTCATTACCTCGTTGCCCAACGTGTACTTCCAGCGGCTGGGGCCGAGCGGAAAGTTGGGGACGCCCAATCTGGAGAAAGAGGAGTTCGGGGCGAGCACGGTTCGCGACCTGACCTGGAAACAGGGACTGGACCTGTATTCATGCACCGAGTGCGGGCGGTGCCAGACGCATTGCCCCACGTACATCACCGGAAAGCCGCTCACCCACAAAGGCGTGAATCAGGATCTTCGTCATTGGATGAACGACAACCAGTCCTGGATCGCCACCGGCAAAGACCTCAAGGGCGAGGAGAAGCCGCTTCCGCCGATTATCGGGACCATCCTTCAGGCGGATACGGTCTGGGCCTGCACCTCCTGCGCCTGGTGCGAGACCGCTTGCCCGGTCTTCATCGAGAACATCCCGCGGCTGATCGAGATGCGGCGCTACAAGGTCCAGGTCGAGGCCGACTTTCCGCCCGAGATCCAGCGCGTCTTCGAGGGCATGGAGCGCCAGGGCAACCCGTGGGGCATCGGTCAGGATCGTCGCGACGAGTGGGCCGAGGATCTCAAGATTCCGCGCTGGGGCGACGGCGGGCAGTACGACTACCTGTTCTACGTCGGCTGCATGGGAAGCTACGACGACCGCCAGAGGAAGGTCAGCCGCGCCCTGGTGAAGATTCTCCGCCAGGCCGGCATCTCCTTCGCGATCCTCGGCCAGGCGGAGGTGTGCAACGGCGACTCGGCCCGCAGGATGGGCAACGAATATCTGTTCCAGACGCTCGCCAAGACCAACGTGGAGGCGTGGAAGGGACTAAACGTCAAGGCGGTCATCACCCAGTGCCCGCACTGCTTCAACACGCTGAAGAACGAGTACCCGGAGCTGGGCGGCCATTATCGGGTGATCAGCCACGTCGAGCTGATCAACGAATTGCTCCGCGACCGGAAGATCAAGTTGTCCCAGGTGATGACGGAAAAGCTGACCTACCACGACCCCTGCTACCTCGGGCGCCACAACGGCGTCTACGACGCTCCCCGCGAGGCGCTGCAGGCGATCCCCGGCGCAAAGCTGATCGAGATGCAGCGCAGCGGCCGAGAGTCTTTCTGCTGCGGCGCCGGCGGAGGGCGAATGTGGATGGAGGAGCGGATCGGCCAGCGGATCAATCAGAACCGGGTCAACGAGGCCGCCCTGACCCTCGCCCACGCCGAGGATCCCTCGATTCCCTTTCCCAATGCGCGGGATCGCGAGAAGCCAGGAACGGTCGGCGACTATACCGGTCAGGCCTCGGGGACGATCGCCGTCGCTTGCCCCTTCTGCATGACGATGCTCAAGGATGGCATCAACGAGACGGGACGGGAGAACATGAAGGTCGAGGACGTCGCCGAGCTCGTCGCGGCCAGCCTCGACTCGTCGTCGGGGCGCGGCAGCGCGTAGCGCCCCAGGCGCGAAAGGCTCCCCTCTCGAGGGAGAACCGCGGGCCACCGGGAACACCGCCGAGGCGCTGATCCTCGACGACCCTAGTTCGGTCCGTAGTATGGCTGCGAAGCCGTCGGAACCTTCAGACCGCCGGACGTCGGGGCCGTATTGGCGGGAAGAGCGTAGACCTGATCCGCTCCGCCGACGTTGGAAGAGAAGCCGATCTGATCATTTCCAACCCAGGTCGGAAACCCATCGCTCGCGCCCGGATCGGCGGGGTAGTTGGTTATCCTGCTCACGCTTCTGCTGAACAGATCCATGACGAAGATTCGGACCGGCCCGCCGCAAACTCCCACCGAAGAGAAAGTGCGCGCGTCGAAGGCAATCCGAGTGCCGTCGGGTGAAAGGACGACCCGATTGGCCACCGAACATGCTTCCTGGCCGAGGTTACCGGTGATCAGGGTATCGCCGCCGGAGCTCGCATCCACCCGGACTATCTGATTGTACATCGATGCCGATGTGCCCCTCGCCGCGAAGACCCCCGAGCCATCGGATTGGTAGGACGGGCCGGCGTAATAGAACTGCGAGGTCAATTGCCGGTAGCCCGTTCCATCGACGTTGACCCTCCCCAGCTGGGACACCCCGCCAAGATTGAAGGCGTAGACGATGGTGTTGCCGTCGGGGGAAAAGACGGGCGTACGGAAATTGCTTCCGCCGCTTCCCTCCTGCACCTGAGAGGGAGAAGGGCTGTTGGTCGCGGGCACTATCCAGAGCTGGTTGCCGCCCCGGACGTAGACCACCCGCCGTCCATCCCGAGAGAGCGAAGGATTCTGATCGTCCCCGCTGGTGGTGAGCTGAATAGGATTCTGGTAGTTCGAATTGTCGGCGACGTAGATGTTCCGATCCCGGACGAAGGCGAATCCGCGCGTGAAGCTGCCCAGCCCGCCCCCGCCTCCCGAGTCGCCGGGCACGCAGCCCGCAAAAGCGATCGCCCCCAACACCAAACCGCAACTCATCTGGAACCGCTGGATCATCTCGACGACTCCTCCGGCCCCTCAAGTTTCAACCGAATAAAATACCACTTTCCCGCCGAATCAATCGCTCGTCAGACGGAAATGGAATGCGCACGGCCGGGCGCCGGCGCAACCTTCGACCCCACGCGACGCCGTCCAAAATTCCTTGATGGCGAGCACCGCGGCTCACCGGCTGAGCTTGGCTAGCTCATTTCGGCATGCGTTACACAGCTCGGGTCCCCGGCGGTCGCACTCGGCTGGAGTCGTGGCGAGAAACATCGCGCACTTTGGATCCTCGCAGTTGGAAAGGCCGATCAGGTGTCCGATCTGGTGGTGGGCTTCCCCCGACACCCGGCGTTGCTGAGCTTCCAAAGGGCCGCCCGGTCGGAGCCGGAAGACGGAGATCACCGCGGCCCTGGCCTCGCGGTCCGCCTCACCGAAGACGAAAGGCATCTCGGGAACGAACAGGTCCACGTCGGTGACGCCGAGGAGGAAATCCGCGGCGTTCGTCGCCGCGCCGAGTCGCCTCAGGATGGCGCTGCAGTGATACTGGTTGCGATCCTTGTTGAAGGCGTAGGTGGGCGTCGGCAGCTGCAACCTGTTCGGTGCGAGGCGGATTCCCAGGTGCGCTGCCAGCGGAGCCTCGAGCGCGCTCAGCGCAGAGGGCGGCGGATTGCCAACCGACACCAACTGAAGCGTTCTCGTCGGCAACGGCGACGCGCTCCTTTCCAAACCCTCCCTTGCGGACCGGGAGCTCCCGCGAGGACTGACTGGGGCGCAAGGATTCGAACCTTGATACTCAGATCCAAAGTCTGATGTCCTGCCGTTGGACGACGCCCCAAACGCGCTGCAGCCTAGACATCCAGGTTCTGCACGTCGAGCGCGTTCTTTTCGATGAAGTCCCGCCGCGGCTCGACGGCTTCACCCATTAGCAGGCTGAAGATCTCATCCGCCTCGACGCCGTCGTCGACCCTCACTTGAAGCAGGGTTCGCGTCTTCGGGTTCATCGTGGTGTCCCAGAGTTGCTCAGCCGACATTTCGCCCAGGCCCTTGTAGCGCTGCGTCGTAATCCCCGTGCTCGCGTCCTTGCGCACCGCGGCAAGCATCTCCTGAACGGTCGCCGCGTTCTCCTCGCCGCTCTCGAGCTTCACCCGGTAGGGAGGCGGTCCGAGCTCGTCGAAGGCGTTTCTTAGAGAGAGGAGCTCCCGATATTCGGGGCTGGAGAGGAACACGTAGTCCAGCACGGTCTCGCGTTGAGAGCCGTTGATGTCGGTGCGGAACACCAGCTTCTTCGCCTGGTGCTCCGGATCGTCCTTCCGGAAAACTTTGAGATTGGAGAGCGCGTCCGGGGTTCTCACCTCGAGATAAGCGGACATCTTCTCCACTTCGCCGTTCAAGGCCTCGAGGTCGAGGAGCGTGTTCTCGTCGATCCGCGCCGACTGCACCAGGGCGTCCACCAGCCGCGGATCGCGGCGCGAGGCCAGCTTGCCCAGCCGCTCCTGATAGGTGATCACCTTCTTCAACATCTCTTTGAGGCCCTGACCGGTGAGATCGCCCCGCGGGGTTTCCACCTTCGCGCGATCGGAGGCGATCTTGAGCAGGAACTCGTCGAGCGCGGCCTCGTTCTTGAGGTAGGTGTCCTTCTTCTGCCGCGTCACTTTGTACAAGGGCGGCTGAGCGATGTAGAGAAACCCGTTGGCGATCAGCTCCGGCATCTGCCGATAGAAGAAGGTGAGCAGGAGCGTTCGGATGTGGCTCCCGTCGACGTCGGCGTCGGTCATCAGAATGATCCGGTGGTATCGAACCTTGGCCGGGTCGTAGTCCTCGCGGCCGATTCCGGTCCCGAGCGCGGTGATCAAGGTGACGATCTCGGCGCTGGTCAGCATTTTCTCGAACCGCGCCTTCTCCACGTTCAGAATCTTGCCGCGAAGGGGAAGGATGGCCTGATTGCGGCGATCGCGCCCCTGCTTCGCCGATCCTCCTGCTGAATCGCCCTCGACGATGTAGATCTCCGACTCCGCAGGATCGTTGGACTGGCAATCGGCGAGCTTGCCCGGGAGCGACGCCCCGTCCAGAGCGCCCTTTCGTCGCACGGTCTCCCGCGCCTTCCTCGCGGCCAGTCGCGCCCGGCTCGCGTCGCCGATCTTGGCGATGATTTTCTTCGCGGTGTTCGGGTGCTCCTCGAGGTAGGTGCCGAGCTGATCGTTCACCATCTGCTCGACCAGGCCCTTGAGCTCCGAATTGCCGAGCTTGGTCTTGGTCTGACCCTCGAACTGAGGGTTGGGCAGCTTGACCGAGATCACCGCCGCCAGACCTTCGCGGGCATCCTCCCCGGTCGGCGTCTCCTTGAGGTCCTTCCAGAGCTGGTTCTTCTCGGCGTAGCTGTTGAGCGTGCGTGTCAGCGCGCTCTTGAACCCGGAAAGGTGGGACCCGCCCTCGATGGTGTTGATGTTGTTGGCGAAGGAGAAGATCCGCTCGTCGTAGCCATCGTTCCACTGCATCGCGATCTCGAGCTGGACGCTGTCCTTCTCCGCCTTGAAGAAGACCGGGTTCTCGTGAAGCACCTGTTTGGACTTGTTGATGTACTGGACGAACGAGACGATGCCGCCGTCGAACTTGAAGTCGTGGCTCTTGCTGGTGCGCTCGTCGGTGATGGTGATCTGAAGCCCCGGGTTGAGAAAGGCCAGCTCACGCAGCCGCTGCGACAGCGTATCGAAGTTGAACTCCACCACTTCGAAGATCGTCGGGTCCGGCTTGAACGAGACCTTGGTGCCCCGCAGATCGGTGACGCCGATCTCCGAAACGTGCTGCTGGGGGACCCCTCGAGCGTAGCGCTGCTCGAAGACCCTCCCGTCGCGCTGAATCTCGAGCTTGAGCCACTCGGACAGCGCATTCACGCAGGAGACGCCGACCCCGTGAAGGCCGCCGGAGACCTTATACGCGGAGTTCTCAAACTTTCCCCCTGCGTGCAGCTTTGTCATCACCACGTCGACCGTATCCATGCCGTGGACCGTGGGATGAGGTCCGACAGGTATGCCTCGGCCGTTGTCCTTCACCGAAATGGAATTGTCGACGTGGATAATCAGCTGGATGTCGGTGCAGACGCCTGCCAGCGCCTCGTCCACCGAGTTGTCCACCACCTCGTAAACGAGGTGATGCAATCCGTAAGTCCCCGTATCGCCTACGTACATTCCGGGACGTTTCCGGACCGCTTCCAGGCCTTCAAGGACTGTGATTGAGGCCGCCCCGTACTCAGAGGAGATCGGGACAGACTTCTCTTCGGTGACTTCGGTTCTCTGCATGAGGGAGGGGTATTTTGTAACGCGCCCGGGGCTGTTTTTCTACCACGAGCCGAGGGGTACGTAAAGGCAAAGACGACGAGATAACTTTCTGTTTTTACATTGAAATTAGGCTCTGCTGCAAGCGCATTCGAACAGCCTTTTTGCGGGCTCGGGCAACCGCGCCATCTCGTGCGCCGAGCCGCGTTCGTAGCATTTTCAAAACCTGAGACCCGCTCTCACCATCAGCCGAAACACCTGACGCACTGGAAGTCGGGCTTTTACTGCCAAGGCGAAAGATCTAGGCTGTTTTCCATTAAACTTTAGTCGCTGCTTTGGGGGATCGGCTGGTGCCGCGGGGCAGAGCAGCGAAGGTCTGGTTCGTCCGAGAGGCACTCGTGAAGTGCCTGCAGCGTGGGGGCAAGGAATAGAGCCATGAAACCGTGTCTGTCGACGGCGGGTTGTCCTCGCGGGGTCGAGCGGTAAAGGCGCGCGCCTATGGCAGCCCCGATCCCAGCGCTGAATCGAGACCCCCGGGCAGGGGAGCTCTCCTCGCGCGAGCTCGATGAGACGGACAAGGCACGCGATCTCGCGGCGCCCACGCGGTTGCATGGAAACGGCGCCGCGCCTGAGTCGACCTCCGGATGGACTCCGGAAGAGCGGCGAAGCCAGGCGGCGCTGGCGCCGGGCGACGTCCCGGACAATGCGCCGGACCTGAGCGTGCGCGCCGTCTCGGCGCTGTTGCTCTATTTCGAGACTCAATACGGGCGCGAGCGGCTGGAGAACCTGTGGCGCCGGGAAAAGCTCGGCCTGTCGCTCGATTATCTCGCCGCGACGACGAATTTCGTTTCGCTGAACTTTCTCGAGAACCTCTGCCAGCTGCTCGTGGAGGAGACGGGCGATCCGCGGCTTTGCCGGAAGGCCGGCTCTTTTACCGCCCGGCCGGAAGCGCTGGGTTTCGTCTACTACGCGGTGAAGGCCTTCGGATCTCCCCAAGCCTGCTACAAGAAGATGGTCGAGCTCTCTTCCACCTACAATCGGGTGGGCGAGTTTTCGATCGAGCATATCGACGATCGCCGCCTGACGTTTACCTACCGCGCCCATCGACCGGAGCGGAATCGGAACATCTGCGAGCTGCGGATGGGGCAGTTCGCCTCCTTCCCCACCATCTGGAACCTACCCCCCGCCCACGTCTCCGAGCTTCAGTGCCAGGTGAGCGACGCCGAGTGCTGCCGCTATCACGTGACCTGGCACAAGCCCCTGGTGGCCTGGCGCCGCTACGCGGGCGCGGCGGGTGGAGTCGCGATCGGTGCGCTCGTCGCCTCGTCCGGGAGCGTCGCGCCGGTCGAATCGATTCCCTTCTTTGGCCTGCTGATGGGCTTTGCCGGGGCATGGCTCGACAGCAGAAACGAGCTTCGGCGCAAGGACGACTACCTGCTCTCCCAGAGCCAGGGCATGGAGGCTTCCGCCCGCGATCTGCAGCAGCGCTACGAAGAGGTCTTCCGCGCCAACGTCGAGCTCGAGCAGCGCGTCGCCGACCGGACCCGCGAGATTTCCGAGGCGCGGGACAGCCTGGAGCTGACCAACCGCAAGCTCGAGGAGGCGCTGGCCCGCCAGCGGGAGCTCGACACACAAAAGACCCAATTCTTCGACAACGTCAGTCACGAGCTGCGGACGCCGCTGACGTTGATCCTGCTGTCGCTCGAGGCGGTGATCAAGAACAACCGCGCCGACGTGCCGTCATGGCTCAGGCAGTACCTCGACACGATCGAGCGGAGCTCGGTACGGCTGCTCAAGCTGATCAACAACCTGCTCGACCTGGCGAAGCTGGAAGCCGGCAAGGCGCGGCTTCGCTACGAATCGGTCGAGATGGACAGCTTTCTCAAGGCGCTCCTGCTGCCGTTCCAGGTGCTCGCGGATGAGAAGGGGATCCGACTTTCGCTCGAGGAGTCCGAGGTCGCGCCGATCCTCGTCGACGCCGAAAAAATCGACGTGGTGTTTCAGAACCTGATTTCAAATGCGCTGAAGTTCACCTCCAGCGGCGGCTCGGTCACCGTCCGGATCTCCGAAGAGAACAATGGAATCGCGGTGGAGATCGCCGACACGGGGATCGGCATCGCCGCCCAGGACCTCCCGGTCATTTTCGACCGATTCGCCCAGGCGGACTCCTCCGGCATCCGGCGGTTCGGGGGAACCGGCATCGGCCTGGCGCTGGTCAAGGAAACCGTCGAGCTGCACGGCGGGCACATCTCCGTGTCGAGCACCCTGGGCGAGGGCTCGTGCTTCCGGATAAGCCTGCCCAAGGGCATCGCCCACGTCCGCGAGGAATTGCGCGAGCGCCGCTCCGACGATATCCCGGTCTGGCGCGATCGCCGGGCGTTGTCCGGCGACCCGATCTCGATGCTCCGCGCCAAGGTCGGCGTCGAGAACGAAGAAAGGCAGCTCCAGGCCCCGCACGAGGAGGCGGTGGGGTTGGGGAAGAGGAAGATCCTGGTGGTCGAGGACGACGCGGCGATGCGCCGGTTCCTGATCACCATCCTGCGCCAGCAATACGCGGTGTTCGAAGCCGCCGACGGGAGGGAGGGGCTGGAGTGGGCGCGCAAGCACGCTCCGGATCTCGTCTTGTCCGACGTGGTGATGCCCCAGATGTCCGGCCTCCAGCTCACCGAGGCGCTTAAGCGCTTTGAGCAGACGGCGGACATCCCGGTCATCCTCCTCACCGCCCGGGGGGAGCCGGACAATGCCGCGGACGGGCTGGGGCACGGCGCCAACGACTACGTCCCCAAGCCATTCTCGCCTCGAGAGCTGCTCGCCCGGATCGAGACCCAACTGAGACTTCGGGACGCGGCCCGCGCGCTCGCGGAGAACGAGCGCCTGGCCTCGCTCGGCCTGCTCACCTCCGGGTTCGCTCACGAGGTTCGCAATCCGCTCAATGGGCTGCTCAACGCGCTCGAACCCCTGCGCAACGCGATCAGGGAGGGGCCCGGGACCGGAGAGGGGGAGGTGGAAGAGCTGGTGCGGATGATTCAGGAGTGTGGACAGCGGATCAATCACCTGTCCGACTCGCTGCTCTCCTTTGCCCGTCCCAGCCAGGCCTTCGGCCCGGTGAACGTCCCCGACTCCCTGGACAGCACGCTTCAAGTGCTTGGCTGGCGGATGCCGCCCGACGTCAAAATCGAAAGGAACTACCGCTGCCGCGAGCCGATCTTCGGAGATGCGGGGACGCTGAACGAAGTCTGGCTGAACATGCTGGACAACGCGCTGCGCGCGGTCGGTAACTCGGGCACGATTGCGATCGGCACCGAACGAACGAACAACAATCTGCTCATCACCATCGTCGACTCGGGCTGCGGGATTCCCAAAGACAAGCTGCGCCACATCTTCGAGCCGTTCTTCTCCACCCGTCCGGCGGGGGAGGGCGTTGGGCTGGGGCTGGCCCTCTGCCACCGGATTGTCCTGCGCCACGGCGGACAGATTCGCGCCTACAGCGAGCCGGGCCAGGGCACCCGATTCGAGGTCGAATTGCCCCTGCCCAGGCCGACGGTGGTCGCCCATCTGGAAGAAGGGGCAAAGACGAGAACCATGAATTGAATCGGCTCAGCCTGGCCGAACGGAGTTGCGGAAGTCGCATGGAATAGAGCTGAGGGGGAAAGATGCTGGGAACCAACCAGGGAACGGTCGAGCGCGAGGTCGACGGGCGCCACACCGTGCCCAACGTACTCGTCTTCAATTCGGACGAGGCGGAGCTGCTGAGATGGAGCGAGCTGCTCTCGCCCGGGTGCCGGGTCCGTTCGGCGTCTACTCTAGAGAGCCTTGAACGGGAGCTCGACGACCCGCAGACGACCGTCCTCGTCTGCCGCTGGCAGGATGGGCTTCTCGAGCAGGTCCAGGCGGCGGGGCACCCGGTAAGGGTCATTCACCTGGGCGCCGCGATTCCGGATGGAATCATCGAAGCTGCCGCGGCCGGTTGCCAGGTTCTGATCCTCGAACGGATGGAAGAGCTGGCGGTCACCGTGTCCCGGCTGATCTCGCCCAGGTCCGCCTCTTGGCGCCACCGGCTGGAGGGACTGAGCCTGAGAAGCGCGTCGTCCCCCGAATCGTATCGGCTGCTGGAATTGTCCAACGAAGGCCTTTCTTTTCGGGTGGCGCCGGGACAGGGAATCGAAAGCCTCCTTCCCGGCGCCGTTCTCGATGAGTTGGAAATCAAGCGCGGGGCCGAATGCGGCCTGGCCCGTGCGACCGCGATCGTTCGGCACATCGGGCTGATCGATTCGCCCCCCGGCTCCTATTCGGTCGGTTGCGCGTTTCGGCGATCCAAACGCGGCGATGTCGATTCGGTCGGGCAGATCCGGGATCGGGCCTGGTGCGCCGTATTGTTGCGCACCGCGCTCGCCGGGGGCGGCATACTTCTGGAAACGATCGATGACTCCGGGCTTCCCACTCACTGTTCGGGCGGGGTCGTGTCCGGGAACCTGGGCGAGTTCACCGTGAATTCCGTGGATCATCCGTTCGCGGAGCTCGACGTGGTCCGCGGGCGGTTCGAGTTGGGGGGCAGCGTCTACCGGTTCCACGCCACGGTGGTCGCCCGCGCCCCGCTCACCCTCCGTATCCCGAGGGTTATCGAGGAGACCCAGGGGCGCATCTCCCCCCGCTGCCAGCCCTGCGCGCCCGAACCGATGGTGGTCGAGCTGATCTCTCCGCTTCTCTTCGGGCCGGCGGTGAAGCTCGTTCGCGACATCAGCGGAACGGGTTTCTCCTTCGAAATGGACGCCGAGGCGGAGCTTTTTCCGCCGGGCATGCGCTTCACCCGCATCGAGCTCCGCTCCGGCGATCAGAAGATCGGCTGCCGTGGGCAGGTCCGGAATCTGGCTCGCATCCCGGGGCGATCTCGCGTGCTGCGCTGCGGGGTCGAGTTCGAGGCGCTCGATGAGTCCGCCCGCGTTCGACTCGCCGAAATCATCATGCGCAGCCGCTTTCCGGCGCTGCGAGACGGCCGCGACGTCTCCTTCGACGACATCTGGAGCTTCTTCGTCCGGACCAATTTCATGTACCCGGACAAATTGCAGAAGTTGAGGCCGCTGCTGCCGCAGATCCGGCAGACCTTCGATGCCGCCACCGCCCGGACGAATCGCCTGTTCAAGTCGGTGGCGTTCATGCGCGACCAAGAGATCGTGGGGTACGCCTCGGGGCTGCGCGCCTATCGCAACACCTGGATGAACCAGCACCTCGCCGCCGCCGCCGGAGGGCGTGGCGGCCGGTTGCTCAACTTCGGCGTGTATTTCAGCCAGAACGTCGATCTCGAGTACTGCAAGATCTTCTATCGCCCGGAGAACCGGTGGCCGGCCCGGGTATTCGGCGGCTTCGCGCGCAACATCTCGGATCCTCAAATCTCCGACTTGCGGCTCTTCTCCTATTTCACCCTTCCCACCGGGGACCCCGATCTCGTCCCGGCGGTGCCGGGGATCGAGGTTGTGGAAGCGGACGCGGACCAACTCGCCATCGCCGAGCGGCATTTCGTCGCCAGGGAAAGAGGGCTCCTCCTCAAGGCGAATGACCTGACCCGGAACGGCCTGCAGCTCTCCGAGCTGGACCGCGAGTTCGCCGAAATCGGCCTGAAGAGGCGGCGGCGTGTCCTGTTCGCCTCCGACCGCGGCGTTCCAGTGGGCTTTGCGATGGCGGAGATCTCCTCGCCCGGGCTGAATCTCTCGGAGCTGCTGAGCTCGTTCACCCTCCACCTTCTCGAAGGCGTCCAGCGTCCGCACGAGGTCGAGCGCGCTCTGCTGCGCGCGGCGCTTGAGCTGTATTGGAAGGCGGGTCGGCCTTTTGCGGTCGGCCTGGTCGAACCGGATCTCCTCGCCCGGCACCAATACCTGCCCCTGGGATCGGTCAAGCGCTACGCCTGCTGGACCTGTCACCGGTCGGCGTATCTGCGATTCTGCGATCACATCGAGCGGATCATCCGGTCGCTCAATGCTCGAGAGTCGGCGCGCGCCTTGCGCCAGATCTCGGAGCGGGAACCGCCGGCGGCGCGGCCGGGCTGATCGATGCGCCGACGACCGCTCAAGTCCCCCGCTCGATTCGCCGGACGCGCCGCGAAGCCCCGCGGCAGGTCCGTTCGAGAGGCTCCGAAGCCGCGCTATCTGATGGAAGGCGCGAGCGAGGCGGAGCGCCTGGAGGCGAAGACCGATTCCGAGAGCGTCCGCCGCCGCCTCGAGCTCGTCGGACTGCGTCCGGGGATGCGCGCGCTCGACGCCGGGGCGGGGACCGGAGCGGTTGCCCGGGTGATGGCGGAGATGGTCGGACCGGGAGGCGAGGCGGTCGCGCTCGATTTTTCCCGCGACCGGACCCGGCATGGTTCTCGGCTCGCCAGGGAATCGGGAGTCGACAACCTGAGCTTCGTCGTGGATGACCTCTACAGCCCGGGCCTGCGGGAGAAGTCCTTCGATTTCGTCTGGTGCGAGTTCATCTTCGAATACCTCGCCGATCCAGACGCGGTGCTCGCCCAGCTCGCGGCATTGGTCCGGCCGGGGGGCAAATTGGTGGTCGGGGATCTCGACGGGAACGGCACTTTCCACCATCCGATCTCGCCCGAGTTGGAGAGCTCGATGGGAAAGCTGCTCGACGCTCTCAAAGGATCGTTCGACCCCTATGCCGGCCGAAAGCTCTACCACCGCTTCTACAGGCTTGGGTTGGTGCCCAATTCCGTGCACCTGCTTCCGTATCACCTCTACGCGGGGAGCATCCCCGCCGCAGATCTGATGAATTGGAAGGCCAAGCTCGGCGCGCTTCGGGCCCGGGTCCCCTCGGCGGTCGGTGGAACGCAGGCGTTCGACCGGCTCGCCAAAGGCTTCCTGGATCTGTTGCAGAGCCCGGAAGCGCTCACCTACAGCGTGCTGTTCCTCGTCGAATGGACTCGTTCGGCCTAAAGCGCGCCTGCACCCTGCTAGAGCTGGGTCCAGAACTTGGCAATCGCTGCGTTTCGACTCTCCACGTCCAGCCGCTGGAGGATGTGCGTGACGTGAAGCTCCACCGTCCGCTCCGCGCATCCGATCTTCGCCGCGATTTGGCGATTCGAGTCGCCGGTGACCAGGTGGCCGAAGACCTTCGCCTCCTGGCCGGTGAGCTTCCAGCGGTGCACGGCGATCGCCAACCGGTCGATGGCGGTTCCGTTCGGCGCGCGGTGCACGGCCAGATAGTGGACCACGTTTCCATAGGTAAAGAGCGGACTGATCTCGAAGTCCGCGCTGGAGGTGGGCTGGTCCAGGCTCTGCCAGAGCAACTGCACCGCCTCGCCGCCGCGGTATTCCATCAACGCGCGCGCCCTGGCATTCGATCGCTCCACCGCCCCGGTGGCGCTGATGATGAACGCCGCGCTGGAGATGTTCTCCAACGCCGCTTGGACCGCCATGTCTTGCAGCCGCGATCGAGCCAACCATCCGCTTGCAACTTCCAGTGATCTCATCTCCAGACCTCGCTTCCGTGACGCCGTCTCGTTTCAACCTGAATCACAACTCGCTCCAGAACTTCGCGATCAACGCGGCGCGGCTTTCGACGCCCGCCTGGCGGAGAATCTTGGTGACGTACAACTCGATCGTGCTCTCCGCGCACCCAAGCTTGGCGGCGATCGACTTGTTCGCGTCTCCTTGCACCAAGCGCGAGAGGACCCGCGTGCCTCGCGGGCGCAGCCTCCAGAGCTTGGACGCTTGATCCAGCCTGGTGGCGTGCTCTCCCGGCGCGGGCCGCTGGACGGCGAGGTAATGATCGGGCGACCCCGCCCCGCTCAGCCGGGTCAGGTCGTAGGGTGACGAGCCCGGGCCTTCGGCCACCAGGCTCTCGCGCAGGGATTGTTCGACCTGGCGCCAATCCGCGCTGGCGAGCACGCGGCCCGCGGAGTTGGTGTGCACGATGGCTCCCGCACCGGTGACCAGAAAGGCGGGTCCGGGTACCTTATCCAGGATGCGGTCGAGCGCTCCGGCGTTGAACGCGGATTTTCCGACCAGCCGCTCCACTTTGAGGCGCTTCTGCAACGCCGGGATGAGCGCCCGGAGGACCTCCCGCTGTTCTTCGGTTGCCGGCGCCGGCAGGAAGATTCCAAGCCAGGCGAGAAGCGATGAGCCATCGCAGATCAGCGCGCGGAGGATGAAGTCGTCCTGAACGCCCGCGGAGACCAGGAGCTCCTGCGCCGCCCGGCGGTCGTTCTCCGCCAGAAGCCGGCGGTTGAGCGAAAGATGGATCGGTCTTCCCCGATTTCCCTTCTTCACCAGCACCCCTTCGGCCGGGATCTGGAGCAGGGGCGGAAGGGCGAGTGCGACGTTGCGCTGATTGGGCTCGGGTTTGACCGGATTGAACAGCAAGGGCGCCGTGCCCGAGGCAAGTAGGCGATTGAATTCCAGGGTCAGCTTGCCGTTCGGCTCGCCCCCGTGCGAATGCGCGAAGGCCAGCGAGACCCGGCCCTGGTCCACGGCGACGCCGAACGCCAGCGTCTTTTTGGCGCCGAAAAGGTGGCCAATCTCCTGGACTACATGGGCCAGCGCCTCCGACTCCTCTTCCCGGAGGACCTCCAGAAACGCAGTCAATTCTTGTATTTGTTTTTCGGTGTCGGTCACGCCGCGGCACTTGTGCAACTTTCAAGCCCATCTCAAGCCCCGGATCCCTGGAAGCGGGAGGGGCCGCGATTGTCTTCAAGCCGCAACGGCCGGGAGAGCGGTCGACGCGAAGCCAAAAATGCCCGTGGGCGGAGACATCGACGGGGAGCGTCTTGGCCCAACGCGACGCCGCCGACTAACCCAAGGGGCCGTCGAGGGGCGTCAGCCGGCCGCTTTTCATCTCGCACCAAAGGGTATCCGCACCGGCGGCGTTGGCGACGAGACTCTGAGTGGTGGTGGTGAGGAAAACCTGGGCTCCGCTGCGTGACACGTAGCTCATCAGAAAGGAGTTGCGCTCCGGATCCAGCTCGCTGGACACGTCATCCAGCAAGAGAAGAGGAAGAAAGCCCAGCGCCTGATGGAGGTTCTCGATCTCCGCGATCTTCCAGGCGAGGACCAGCGCCCGCTGTTGTCCCTGGGACGCATAGCTCCTCGCCGCATGCTCGCCGATCCTCACCTCCAGATCGTCGGCGTGGGGACCGACCGAGGTAAACCCGCGCTCGGCGTCGCGCGGCGTTCGATCTCGAAGCGCCTTGCGAAGCGCGCTCTCCAGCACCGGCTCGCTCTCCTCGGCCAGGCCCGGGTCCAGATGGGAGAGCACGTATTGGTACCGCGCCGGCTCCTCGCTGCGGCCGATCTCTGCGAACGCCTTTTCCGCGCGCGCTGAGAGCTCTTCGAGGAGCGCCCGCCGCCGCGTCCAAATCCTCGCCCCGGAACGGGCGAGCGTTTCGTCGTAGACCTCCAGATACAAAGGGGCGGCCCCCTCCTTGAGCAGGCGATTGCGGCTCTTCAAGGCCCGCGCATAGACGCGGGATTCCTTGAGGAAGGCGGGGAAGCGGTTGAACACCGCGCGGTCGAGAAATCCGCGGCGGCCCTCGGGGCCGCCCTTGATCACCGCGAGATCGTCTGGGGTGAAGGCGACCACCGAAACTCCCCCGAAATACTCCTCCAGGCTCGCGGCCTTCTTGTCGTCGACCGAGGCCCGGCGCGCCCCGTCGGTGATGAGGACGCTGATCTCGCGCTCCGCGCCGCCAAGGAGGAATCGCCCGGTGACGCGCGCCTGGCTCGCGCCGAAGCGGATCAGCTGGGACAGCTTCGCCGCGCGCAGCGGCTTGAGCGTGGCAAGAAAGTAGATTGCTTCCAGAAGATTGGTCTTGCCCTGGCCGTTCTGGCCCACCGCAATCGTGGCGCGCGCGGATGGCCTGAGCTCGAGAACTTCCAGATTTCGGAAGTCGGAAATAACCAGTGCCAGCAGTCGCACGCGCCGTGTCGTCCGTTTCTTGTCGCCGCCGGGAAGGCGTTACATATACCGCTGATAAGGCGATGAGCGACCCGGTTTCTACCCCCAGCGGCCCGCCCGGCCTCGTCCCCAACGGCACCCCGGTTCACCTTGAGCGCGCCGCGCAGCCGATCGAGCCCCGCAGCTTTCAGCCCTCGGAGTCGTTCAGGCCCGCCGCGTTCCTTGAGTCGCCCCACGCGCAGACGGTCTACGCCGCGCTGCTGCGCCCGGTGAGGACCCCGGCGCTGTTCCGGGAGCGCTGGGATACGCCCGACGGCGACTTCGTGGATGTCGATTTCCTGCCCGCGCCTCCGCAGGCGCCCCACCTGCTCATCCTCCATGGCCTGGAGGGATCGGCGAAGGCCTCCTACGTCGGCGAGCTGCTCCGAGGCGCCCAGCGCCGGGGCTGGGGCGCGGCGGCGTTGAACTTCCGGGGCTGCAGCGGAGAACAGAACCGGCTGGCCCGTTTCTACCACTCCGGAGATACCGCCGACGCGCACTTCGTCGCCAATCGACTGCGGTCGCGGATCCGCGGTCCGTTGTTCGGTGTGGGTTTTTCGCTCGGAGGAAACGTCTTGCTGGCGTTGCTCGCCCGCACCGGCGAGGACGCGCCGCTCGACGCAGCGGCCGCGGTCAGCGTTCCCTATGACCTTGCCGCCTGCGCCCGTGCCCTGGACTCGGGGGCCGGGCTCTACCGCCTGTACCGCCTCTGGTTTCTCCGCTCGCTGCGCCGAAAGGCCCTGCGCAAGCTGCGAAAGCACCCCGGCATTTTCGACGGGCGGACGGTGAGTGCGGCGCGGGGGATCGAGGCCTTCGATGCCGCCGTGACCGCGCCGCTGCACGGCTTTCGCGACGCCGCCGATTACTACGCGCAATCCTCCTCCGGCCCGCTCCTCGGGCAGATTCGCCGCCCCACCTTGCTGATCAACGCCAAGGACGATCCTCTGGCGGTGTCTCCGCTTCCCGAAGTCGCCATCAGCAATTCCCTGCTGGCGGCGGTCCAGCCCGACCACGGCGGCCACGTGGGGTTCGTCGCCGGCTCGATCCTGCGTCCCCGGTATTGGGCCGAGCGGACCGCCCTCGAATTCCTCGGGACATTCGGCTGACGCGGCCTCCCGACGATTGCCTTCGAACCTTGCCGGCGAACGGCAATCCTGGCTATGACGTCGGTCCAAGCGGCTGCCGCCCAAGGGGGACGCTCACCGGAGACATCATGCGAATCTCAAGTCTCGTCGTTCTGCTGCTTGCCCATTCCGTCTGGGGCGCCGAATCGGGTCCCGTCGTGCTGAAGGCTGCCCGCATGTTCGACGGAAAATCCGACCAGCTCGTGACTCCGGGCATCGTAGTGGTGGCGAACGGCAAGATCACCGCCTCCGGGCCCAAGGCGCAGATTCCGTCGGGCGCGCGGGTGGTGGATCTGGGAGATGCGACGCTGCTCCCCGGCTTCATGGACGCGCATACCCATCTGACGATGGAGTTTTCCAAGGATTGGAAACAGGATCGGATCGACAGTTTCGAGCTCACCATCCCGGAGCGAACCCTCGCCGGGGTGGAGCGCGCGCGGAAGACGCTCCTCGCCGGATTCACCACCGTTCGCGACCTCGGCGGAGAGGAGCTGATCGACGTGGGGATGAGAAATGCCATCCGCAAGGGGATGATCATCGGTCCGCGAATGCTCGTCGCTACCCACTCGATCAGCTCCACCGGGGGACACGGCGACACGGTGAACGTGCGGAGAGGTTTGCTGGCGCGCGAGAGCCCCCAAGAGATCGTCGATAGCCCGGACGCGGCGCGGGCCGCGGTGCGGCGGAACATCAAGTACGGGGCCGACGTGATCAAGGTACACGCCACCGGCGGCGTCCTCTCCCTGGCGGACGAAGTCGACACGCCGCAGCTCACCCAGGCCGAGCTCGACGCCTTGATCGACGAAGCCCACGCGCTGAGGAAGAAGGTCAGCGCCCATGCGCACGGGGCGATCGGAGCCAAGCGGGCCATCCGCGCCGGGGTCGACTCGATCGAGCACGGCTCGTTCCTCGACGACGAGGCCCTCGCCATGATGAAGGCCAAGGGGACGTACTTCGTCCCGACCTTCGTTCCCCTGAAGTTCCTCGGCGCCCACCTGGACACCTTGCCGCCGCCGACCATTCCCAAGGCGAAGGCCGCGATCGCCCACCATTCGATCAGCTTCAAGGGCGCGCTCGCCAAGGGCGTGAAAATCGCCTTTGGCACCGACGCCGGGGTCTTTCCGCACGGGATGAACGCCCTGGAGTTCGGTTACCTGGTCGAGGCGGGGATGCGGCCGATCGACGCGCTCAAGGCAGCGACCTCGGTCGACGCGGATCTGTTGGGAATTACCGACCGGCTCGGCACCCTGGAGGCAGGCAAGCTCGCCGATGTGGTCGCGGTTCCGGGCGATCCGGTCGCGGACATCCACCAGACGGAGAAGGTGTTCTTCGTGATGAAGGAAGGCGTCGTCTACCGAAACGATCGCGCGGCGCCCGGAGCTCAGCAGCTCGCCACCCAGGTGCGTGAGCAGTAATTGGCCCCTTCTTTCGCGAAATCCGGCGATTGTTGGCTGGCGAAGCGTCGATGCGATTCCGAACTATCGCCCTTTTGCATCAAGTTGTAGGTTCCAGTCACTTCATCGAAGGGGAGCGCCCATGGCACAGCGGCCGAGCAGTTCGCAGGGTTTGGTGATTCGAGCAGCGTTCGCTTCAGTCCTCCTGTCGGTGGGGGCGCTCGCTTCAGAAACGGCGCCCGCCGTCGAGGGTCAGTTGATCGTTCGATTCAAGGACGGGGTATCGAAAAAGAGCATCGACAGCGTCAATCAATTCATGGGCGGAAACGCGCGGCCGATAACCACGGCCGATCCGCAACTCTTCGTCATCGATTTGCCCCAGGGGATGGACAACGCCTCCGCGTTGAACATCTACGGCAATCTGGGGAGCGTCCAGTACGCCGAAGAGAATTTCATTTATCAGCCGATCGCGATTCCCGACGATCCGCTCTATCCGCAACTCTGGGGGCTGCCCAAGATTTCTGCCCCCGACGCCTGGGACATCACCACCGGAGATCCATCCGTGGTGATCGCCGACACCGATACCGGGGCAGACTACAATCACGTGGATCTCGCGGCGAATGTCTGGGTGAACCAGGGCGAGATTTGTAACAACGGCATCGATGACGACAACAACGGTTACATCGACGACTGCATCGGCTGGAACTTCTTCAACGGGACAAACGATCCGATCGATCAGACGGCGCTGGGCGGCGGCCATGGGACCAACACCGCGGGAATCATGGGCGCGGTCGGGAACAACGGGATCGGGGTTACCGGCGTGATGTGGAATGCCCAAATCATGATCTTGAAGATGGGGAATGGGTCGTTTCCATTGACCGCGATCATTCCGGCGATCGACTACGCCTGGCAGAACGGGGCGCGAATCATCAATGCGAGTTGGGGCGGCCGCGGCGCCAGCACTCCAATGCGGGACGCGATCCAGCGGGCGAACGATGCCGGCGTTTTATTTGTCGCCGCCGCGGGAAACAATGGCACCAACAATGATGTGACGCCCTTCTATCCGGCGAACTATGACGTTCCGAACATCATCTCGGTGGCGAATACGACGCAGCTCGACCTTCTCCGCACCACGAGCCCGGAACCCTCCAACTGGGGGCCCAACACCGTCCACCTCGGCGCGCCGGGGACCAACATCATAAGCACCTACCCTGGAGGCCGATACGTGGCGTTCGTGGGAACCTCCCAAGCGGCCCCGCACGTCGCGGCCACCGCCGGTTTGATCTTGAGCGTCAATCCGAATTTGGGCGTCGCGGACGTGAAGAACATCATCCTCAGCTCGGTCGATCCGATCGCCGCGCTGCAGGACAAGGTGATCACCGGTGGCAGGTTGAACGCGGGCGCGGCCGTGCAAAACACGCCGCTTCCGTAATCTACCGACGCAACCTACAAATACACTGTTACACCAATACACCGATACACACCGCGGGCGCGCGGATGTGTGAGACGGGTATGGTGCGTTCGCGGTGTATCATTCAGGCTCGGCCGATTTCGGGAGCTCTGAATGAAGAAGCGCCTCGCTTGGGTGATTGGGGCCCTTATTGTATCGACCTGGGCCGCCTGCAACTGCGGTCATGACCAGGGTGTACCTTGCATCTCCGTCTCGGACTGCGCGGTGGGGCAGTCATGCGTGGCCGGATTCTGTGGCACGGGCGACGGCGATGGTGGTCCCCCTGGTACGGACGGCGGCCGGGGCGATGGCGGCTCGGGTGACGGCGGCCCGAGCGATGGCGGTTGCGTCAACTTCGAGTGCCAACAAGTTGCCTGCCCGGATGGCGGAGTCACGACCCTGACCGGAAAGGTCTACGACCCCAGCGGCCAGGTCCCTCTCTACAATGCGGTGGTCTACGTGCCCAACGGGCAAACCCAGCCGTTTACCCCCGGGGTGAGCTGCGATCGCTGCGGAGCGGTCACCACCGGCTCGCCGTTGGTGAGCACGCTCACTAGACCGGATGGAACGTTCTCTCTCGAGAATGTTCCCACCGGAAGCAACATTCCGATGGTGATCCAGATCGGCCGGTGGCGCCGGCAGGTCACCATTCCCACGGTGCCTTCGTGCGCGGTCACGCCGATCACCGATGTGAATCTATTGCGCTTACCCCGAAACAAGTCCGAGGGAGACATCCCCCAAATGGCCATCGCCACCGGCAATGCCGACCCCTTCGAGTGTCTGCTGCTCAAGATGGGCATCTCCGCCTCGGAGTTCACCGCTCCCACCGGGAACGGACGGGTCCACTATTATCGCCAAAACGGCATTGACACCTCGCCTCCCGCCCCACCCGGCAGCTCGCTCTGGTCTGATGGGGGAACGCTGAGGAACTACGACGTGGTGTTGCTGCCCTGCGAAGGTGCGCAAAATGTCAAACCGTCTCTGGCCACGCAAAACATCATCGACTACACCGCCGCGGGCGGCCGCGTTTTCACGACCCACTACGGGTATGTCTGGGTTGCCTTCGCCCAGAATCCGTTCCCTACGACCGGCGACTGGAGACCGGACCCGAACCAGACCGACAATCCTCCCGATCCTTTCACGGTGACGGTCGATCAGTCGTTCCCCAAAGGGAGCGCCTTCGCGCAATGGTTGCAGAATGTCGACGCCGGAACGACGCTTGGCTCGATCGACTTGCACGAAACCAGGCACGACCTCTGGGCAGCCGATGGTGGCTCTACCCGTTGGCTCTATGGTCAAGTTCGGGGCAACCCTTCGGTGCAACACATGACCTTCAACACGCCGGTGAACCCGCCAGGACAGGCCGACGGCGGGGCAGGCCTTCAGTGCGGCCGATTGGTGTTCAGCGATTTCCACGTCACCACTGCCGCTCTCACCGGCCAACCGAACTTTCCCGCCTCTTGCGCGGCCGCCCCGCTCACTCCCCAGGAAAAGGCGTTAGTGTTCATGCTCTTCGACGTGTCCTCCTGCATCCAGAGGGACGACGTTGCCCCGACCATTTGCGCCGGCGTCCGCCAGGCCTGCTCGGACAGCAATCCCTGCTGCACCGGGTTGGTCTGCAAGGCCCCCTCCGGCGCGGTCTGCGCCCACGGCGAAACGGATTGCCACTGCGGTGCGCTCCTGAATTGAGCTGAGGCTGCAGAGCGAAGACAGCTGACCCGCTGTTCGGCGCCGGGCGCTTCCCGAGGGCGTCAAAGAGCTGGATTCAATTCGGCGGGAGGCTCATTACCCTCCGCCGATTCCCGCCGGGAAGCCGTTCCTCACCGGACTCGAGCAGCCCGCCACGGGCGCGGCGCCTCGCTTCGCGGTATTAGGCCGGTGAGGAGGACTTCGAATGGCTCATTTGCATCGCTACACCGCTTCCTGCCGGTGGGAAGGGTCCACCGGGGTCGGCTACGAGCTCTACGACCGCACCCACATCGCTCGGGCGGAGCCGGCGGAGGAAGCGCTCACCCTCAGCTCGGACCCTGCCTTTCGCGGCAAGCCTCAACTGCTCAATCCCGAGCAGCTGCTGGTCGTCGCCGCCTCGTCCTGTCAGCTGCTGTCTTTCCTCGCCGTGTGCGCCCGAGCGCGAATCGACGTGCGCCGCTACGAAGACCGCGCCGAGGCTGAAATGCCGGAGGACAATCGGCCCGTTCGAATCACCACCATCGTTCTCCATCCGAGGATCGAGGTGGCCTCGGGGCCGAGCGAAGAGCGGGTTCGCCAGCTGGTCGAGCAGGCCCATCAGCAGTGCTACATCGCCAACAGCCTGCGCAGCGATGTCCGCGTGGAGCCGGAGATCCGCTTTACCTGAGGCATGCACTGCGTCGGCTCGGGACGAACCCAGGCCGACGGCGAGGAGGAAAGCCACACGCCGGACCCGCCGCACCCCTTCGGGTCCGCACCCGGGAGTTAGACCTCTGGGTCGGTTCCGGTGTTCAGGCCGCGAAGCGGGTTACTTGTCGCAAGTGACGTCGTTGTAGGTGTTGTAGGGCGAGCCGGCGGCAGAGGCCGTATCGCTGTTGCCGCACGACGCCGCATTCACCACGCTGACCGATGAGACGTACCAGCTGTCGATACCCACCGTCTCCGCGTCGATGTCACCCGCCGCCGTGCCGATGAAGTCGCAGGTGGGGCAGGAGGTGGCGTTGATCACGCCCGCAGCTCCTGCGTTCGGATCTGAGCCACCAGCCGCATACGTCGGGAGCAGCGTCATGCCCGAGAACTTGAACAAGTCCACGGTGACGCAGGTGTCGAGGCCCGTCGTATCTCTGACCGGGGTCGCGGTGCTGCGGTCTTCCTTGACGGCGCACGACCCCAGACGGTACCCGTAGCGGTTACCGCGCTCCGGCGAGAAACCGATTTCGTCAACCAGTCCGCTGTAGCGATCTTTCTCCTGATAGAAGGACCGCTCGGCGGTGAAGAGCGATTTGAGATTGGACTTCGCCTCGCCTTGCTTCGAGCGCGCCTGGAAGCGGATGAAGTTGGGAATGGCGATCGCTGCCAGGATGCCGATGATTGCGACCACGATCATCAATTCGATAAGGGTGAAACCACGGGGCTTGGTCCGATGGGACATGAGAGTTCCTTCTCGCGATGTTGATGACGAAAGCGGCTGCAAACGTTGAGCCGCCGTTTCGCACCAACCAATGGTGAGATTTTGCCTGGATTTGATGGAGCATAGAAGGACCGGCGATGACGAATCTTGGTACCGGGGGTGCCAATTCGCGTCAGTAACACCCATCGCCACATCGTCTCTGTTTGACCCAGGTTGTGGAGGACCCGAGCAGCTGCGCCATATCTCGCGCAAATGCCAAATCGTGAAAGCGACCCTCGCGGGCGAACGCGAGCCCGTCTTCGGCAATCGCAGTCGCCGAAGAAGTCCCTCCCCATGGGATGAGGGCGGTTGTCGGTCGTCGGCGAAGAAGGGCGGCCCGCAGAGCGCTCGATGGGCCGTGTTCAGCCACCCGATACCACGTGCAGCACGCCACCCGGGAGATGCCGACGAGCGAGCGGCGCCTTCCGCTTCAATCACCCGTGAGCTTGCGAGGAGTACGGGACTTGAACCCGTGACCTCCGGCGTGACAGGCCGGCGTTCTAACCAACTGAACTAACTCCCCAACTACTTCTTTGGGCGGAACAGGGATCGAACCTGTGACTTTCGCCTTGTAAGGGCGACGCTCTACCGCTGAGCTATCCGCCCGTTGCCGGGCGCTCCGCCATCGACTCGCGGCCTTGTAGTGGGCCCCTTCCCTCGCTGTCAAGGTTATGAGCTATCCACTGACGGACGAAGCGCGCTATTAATTAAGGGCGATGACGTCCATCAAGATCTCGCGGCTGCTCGAAGACTCGGACTACGACCTCCGGCTTCAGCTCGTCGTCGGCGAAAAGGGCCTCGACAAGCGCATCAGCTCGTCGCGAATCCAGAAGCCCGGGCTGGCGCTCACCGGCTTCACCGAGCACCTGCACCCCGAGCGAGTTCAGGTCTTCGGCAATACCGAGATCTCCTATCTGGAGACGCTCGCCGAGGCCCGCCAGCAAGAGGTGCTCGCCACCTTGCTGCGCTCCGAGCTGGCCTGCATCGTCGTCACCAAGAATCTGGAGATCCCCCAGACGCTGATCGACGCCTGCGAGCGCGCCGACGTGACGCTGATGAAGACGACCCTCCTCTCCTCCACCTTCATCCAGCAGGTACAGAGCTTCCTCGACGAGGCGCTCACCGCCTCCGCCAGCCTCCATGGCGTGCTGATGGACGTCTTCGGGGTGGGCATCCTCTTGCTCGGGAAGAGCGGCATCGGCAAGAGCGAAATCGCGCTGGATCTCGTGATGCGCGGTCACCGCCTGGTGGCCGACGACATCGTCGACGTCACCCGGCGCAAGCCGGGGACCATCTATGGCGCGGGCAATCCGATCATCAAGCACCACATGGAGATCCGCGGGCTGGGGATCATCAACATCAAGGACCTCTTCGGAATCGCCGCGGTTCGGGACCGGAAGAAAATCGAGCTGGTGATCGAGCTCGTCGAGTGGGACCCGATGCAGGAATACGACCGGCTCGGCGTTGAGGAGCAGAAGTTCTCCGTGGTGGGCGTGGAAATCCCCCTCGCCGTGGTGCCGGTCCGCCCCGGCCGGAACATGACCACGATCATCGAGGTCGCGGCCCGAAACCACCTGCTCAAGCTTCAGGGGCATCACTCGGCTCGCGAATTCGCCGAGCGCCTCAACCGCGCGATCGCGGACGGCGCGATGCACAGGACCCTGGGTGAAGAGGTGGAGTGAGCGACCCGCTGAAGAGAATCGTCGTCATCACCGGGATGTCCGGTTCCGGTAAATCCACCGCGATCCGCGCGCTCGAAGACTCCGGCTTTTTCTGCGTGGACAACCTTCCCGTCTTGCTCCTGCCCAAGCTGACCGAGCTCGCCGGCCTGGGCAGCACCGCACGCCGTTTGGCGCTGGTGATCGACGCCCGCGAAGGGGTGTTCCTGGGCGAGGCACCCCGGATGCTCGAGGACGTCCGCCGGGGAGGACACCAGGTCGAAGTCGTCTTCCTCGACTCGAGCAACGACGCGATCACCCGCCGGTTCTCGGAAACGCGGCGCCGTCATCCCCTGGCGCCCCAGGGCACCATCCTCGAGGGAATCGAGCGCGAACGCAGCGCCCTGCACGACATTCGCGAGATGGCAGATCAGGTCATCGACACCTCGGAGCTCACCGTCCACGACCTGAAGAAAATCATCCAGGCGCGCTTCTCGCCGGAGCTGAGCAACGCGCCTTCCATCTCCATCCTTTCCTTTGGATACCGCTACGGCGTCCCTCAACAGGCGGATCTGGTCTTCGATCTGCGCTTCCTCCCCAACCCCTACTTCGTCCCCGAGCTGAAGGGGCTCACCGGAAAGCACCCCCAGGTGGCTCGCTTCGTCCTCGACCGGCCCGAGGCGCAGACCTTCCTCGAGAAGGTGGTCGATCTCTGCCAGTTCCTCTTCCCCCGCTACCAGAAGGAGGGCAAGGCCTACTTGACGCTTGCGCTCGGCTGCACCGGGGGAAAGCACCGCTCGGTCGCCGTCGCCCGGGAGCTCTCCCAACGTCTTTCCGGAGCGGACACACCTACGCAGCTCTGGGATCGAGATGTAGACAAGGAATAGTTGCCGGCTCCCGTTTCTTTGCCCGGCATCGGGTTAAACTGAAGAACGGGGAATGCCGTTCGTCTGCACCTAGGCGCTGCGGATGGTGTCATCGAATTGTTGCGCAGCGCGTTGAGCAGCGGTAGTAGCCATTATGGAATGGTGCTGGGTGTTGGGTGCTGGTCGTCGGGGGCCGGTTAGGAGTCTAAGTCATGGTGGGGCTGGTCATCGCGGCCCACGGGCACTTGGCCAAAGAGCTCGTTGTTACCGCAGAACAGATTGTCGGGCCGCTTGCTTCGACGGCGACCTGCAGCATCGAGCCAGGCGCCTCTCCCGAGGAAATCCGGGAGGAGATGCGCAAGGCCGTCTGCGCAGTTGATACCGGCGACGGCGTTCTCGTCCTCGCGGATCTCTTTGGCGGCACCCCCTGCAACCTGGGCCTCACCCTCACGCGCGAACGCCCCCTGGAGGTCCTCACCGGGGTCAATCTCCCGATGGTGCTCAAGGCCAACTCGCTCCGCGCCGAGGCTCTTTCGCTTCCGGAATTGGCCGCCGCGCTGACGCGGTATGGTCAGAAGAACATCACCTGTGCTTCCGCTTTGCTTCGGGAATCCGAGGCACTTCGAAACCACTGAGCAGCCGAGAGACAGAGAGCGGGTGATCTTGGGCCGTGATTTCGCTGGTGCGCGTCGACAATCGGCTCATTCACGGACAAGTGGTTGAGGCCTGGGTGCCTCGTCTGCGGGCGACCAGGATAGTGGTCGCCGACGACGAGGCGTTCCAGAGTCCCCTGGTGCGCGCCGCCATGGGCCTTGCCGTCCCCTCCTCGGTCGAGGCCAGGATTCAGCCTCTCGCGCAAGTCGACTATCCGGCGTTGTCCGCGGACCCGTCGCGCACCCTCCTGCTCTTGCGCGACCTCTCCGGCGTCCTCGCGGCCCGCGAAAAGGGGCTGCGATTGAGCCACCTCAACCTGGGCAACATCCATTATGGTCCGGGCCGAAGGAAGGTATCTGCCTCGGTGTTCCTGACCAGGGAAGAGCTGGACCAGATCAAGCTCCTCGTGGACGAGGGCGTGGAGGTCGAGGCCCGAGGCGTTCCGACCGATCCTCCGGTAAACTTCCCAGCTATGGTGGACCGCTTCGGAAAGGGAGCCTAGTCCTTCATGGTGAACTGGTCCCACGTGGGCCTAGCGGGCCTTTGGGGAGGGCTGCTGGCGTTGGAGCGCCGCGCTTTTCTCCAGGCGATGGTCTCCCGCCCGCTGGTCGCCGCCACCGGAATGGGCCTGCTTCTCGACGATCCGCAGTCAGGCCTGTCGATCGGGATGGTGCTGGAGCTGTTCTACCTGGGCTCGGCGAACCTGGGGGCGGCGATCCCCGAGAACGACACCCTCGCCGCCACCGGAACGGCCGCCGCCGCCGCCGGGCTTGCCGGTGGCACGGGGCTGAGCACGCCGGCGATGTGGTCGCTGGCGATCATCTGCTTCATCGGCCTCGGCCCGGCCGGTCGGTTCTTCGACCGCGGGCTGGAGCGGTACTCCTCGCGGCTGGCCGCGAAAGCGGCGCTCTCCGCCGAAAGAGGCGATCTCACCCGCGCCGTTCGACAGAACCTCTGGGGGATGTGGCCGGTGTTCGTCGTTTTCGGCGTGCTCACGGCGGTCTGCGCGCTATTCGGCTTCCTCCTCTCGCCCGTGGCCGGCGCGCTCCCGCTCCGGGTGGCGCGGGGGCTGGCGTGGGCCTATCCGGCGATGGCCTCGGTGGCGGCGGCGATCGCCGCGCGCGGCTCGCATGCGCGCAATGCCGCCCTCTACGCCGGCCTGGCCGCCGCCGCGGTGGTCGGCGTCGTCGCCGTCTACCTCGCCTCCGGGGGACGGCTGTGAGCTCGACCGCTTTGCAGGCAGCGTCGCTCAACCAGCAGCGCGAGGTGAGGCTCTCCCACCTGACGCTGCTGCGCGTCTTCCTGCGCTCGCTGTTGCTCCAGGCTTCCTGGAACCCGCAAGGGATGCAGAATCTCGGTCTGGCCTATGCGCTGTTTCCGGCGCTCAAGGAGCTTTATCCGAACCAGGATGAGCTGATGGCGGCCGTTCGCCGGCACCTGAGCTTCTTCAACACCCATCCGTACGTCGCCGCGGCCATCCTCGGAGGAGTCCTCCATCACGAACGGCAGATCGCCCGCCACGAAGAGCCGCCCGAGCGCGTGCTTGCCTTCAAAGCCGCCTTGATGGGGCCGCTCGCTGCGCTCGGGGACGGCTTCTTCTGGCTCTCTTTGAAGCCCGCGGTGGGCGCCTTCTGCGCGGCGCTCGTTCCGTTCCTGCACGCCTGGGCGGCGGTGCTCTTCCTCGTCCTCTACAACGCGGTCCACTTCAGCTTTCGCTGGCGGATGTTCCGCATCGGTCTCGCCCTGGGGGATCGACTGGTTGAGGCGGTGGCGAAGGCGAACCTGCCGCGCCGCGGCGTCCGCCTCCGCGCGCTCGCCGCCTCCAGCGCCGGCGCGCTCGCCGCCTGGCTGGCGATCGTCTTTGGCCAGAACGAAGAGGCGTCCTGGGCCCCGTTCCTCGCCGGGGGCTGTCTGGTGGTTGGCGCGGCGAGCTACTGGTTGGTCTCGAAACGGCTCAGCAAATACGTGGTCCTTTACTGGGCGGCGGCGCTCGCGGTGGCGGCCGGAGCTTTCTTGTAGTGGGGGCGGCAATGAGCAGCGTGATGGAAGGCGAATTCACCATCGTCAATGCGCTCGGGTTGCACGCGCGCGCGGCGGCGCAGCTGGTGAAGCTTGCCAATCGATACCGGAGCGAGGTCTCCATCGAGTGCGACGGCCAGCGGGTGAATGGGAAATCCATCATGGGCGTGCTGATGCTCGCCGCGGCCCAGGGGGCAAAGGTCAAGGTGCGCTGCGACGGAGAGGACGCGAATCGCTGCCTGGCGGAGATTGCGGTGCTCATCGGCAACAGGTTCGGAGAGGATCAGTAGTGAACCGAGAGGAAGCGCGCTAGGCATGGGCTCCCAAGCGGCACTGTCTTTAAAGGGCATCGGTGCCAGCCCGGGCATCGCGGTCGGCCCGGCCTACCTCGTCGATCGCCGGCGGGTGCGCACGCCGAAGCTGCGGCTCTCGCCGCTCGAGGTCGACTCCGAGCTGATGCGGCTGAAGACGGCGATCGAGCTGTCGGATCACCAGCTCTCGGAGATCAAGGATCGGATTGCCCAGGGAGAGGGGCACGACCACGCGCTCATCCTCGAGGCCCATCGGCTGATGGTCCACGATCCGATGTTCGTCGACGAGGTGAAGAAACTGATCTCCCGCGATCGGATCAATGCCGAGTGGGCGGTGCGCCGCGTCGCCCGGAAGATCAAGCACATGTTCGACAACATCCCGGACGACTACTTCCGGGAGCGCCGGGCCGATCTCGATTTCGTCGCCGATCGGGTGGTGCGCAACTTGATGGGCCAGGCGGTGGACGTGGAGATCGAGATCCCCGAGGGGTGCGTGGTGGTGGCGCACGATCTGTCCCCGGCGGACACGGCGATGATGGCGAAGAGCGGCCGGGTGGCGGGCTTTGTCACCGACCTGGGCGGACACACCAGCCACACCGCGATCGTGGCTCGGGCCCGGGAGACGCCCGCGGTGGTCGGGGCGGCGCGCGCTTCCGAGCAGATCTCGCCCGGCGATCAGGTGGCGATCGACGGCAGCAACGGCCTGGTATTGGTGAATCCCGCGTCGGAGCAGCTCGCCCTCTTCCGGGAGACGATGCGTCGCTACCACGCCTCGGAGCAGATCGCGCTGACGACGAAGGATCTCCCCGCGGTCTCCACCGACGGGTACCGGGTGCAGCTGCTGGGGAACATGGAATTCGTCGAGGAGCTCCCCTCGCTGATCTCACACGGCGCCGAGGGCGTGGGATTGTTCCGCACCGAGTTTCTCTTCCTCGAGCGGGACCACGCCCCCACCGAAGAAGAGCAGTATCGTTGCTACCGGCAGGTCCTCGAGGCGATGGAAGGCCGCCCGGTCACCATCCGCACTCTGGATCTGGGAGGGGACAAGGTACCCGGGAACCGCCGGCCGGAGCGCGAACCCAATCCGGCGATGGGGCTCCGCGCGATCCGGTATTGCCTCGCCAATCGCGAGCTGTTCCGGTCGCAGCTCCGGGCGGTGCTTCGGGCGAGCGTCCACGGAAACCTCCGGCTGATGTTCCCGCTCATCTCCGGGGTTTCCGAGCTCCGCGAAGCGCGCAGCGAGCTCGAGCACTGCCGAAGCGAGCTCGGTCGAGAGGGGCTGCCGGTCGGCACCCGATTCCCGATCGGGATCATGGTGGAGACGCCCTCGGCGGCATGGGTTGCCGATCGATTGGTGCACGAGGCCGATTTCTTCTCCATCGGTACCAACGATCTCATCCAGTACTCGCTGGCGATCGATCGGCACAATCGCGAGGTCGCCTACCTCTACCAGCCGCTCCATCTTTCGGTGCTCCGCTCGATTCAGAACATCGTCTCCGCGGCAAGGAACGCGGGGATTCCGGTGGCGATGTGCGGCGAGATGGCCGGGGATCGGGTGTACACCATCGTCTTGCTCGCGCTCGGTTTCAACGAGCTGTCGATGACCGCCGTTCAGATACCGGTGGTCAAGCAGATCATCCGCCGCTCCAGTCGCGCGGAAGCGATCACCCTGCTCGACAATGCGATGCGCTTGACCACCGCGGAAGAGATCGAGCGGTACATCCGGAACGAGATCGATCGAAGGTACGTCGAGCCGCCTTAGAGCGCCGTCATCCGGTCTTCCCGAGCTCTTCAGCCCCGGCCGACCGATGCGATGAGACGATCGGCCAGCGGAGGAGCTGGTGCGGACGGATGACGAACGTCGCCTGAGGGGCGGGCAGGTGCAGTCCCAGGCTGGCCCGCAGCTTCGGGCGAGCCTCGATCCGCTGCTCCCACTCGAAGATGCCGGAGATCCAATTCCCGGTGTAGACCTGCAACTGGATCTGGCTGCCAACATCGACCGGGATCCCGTTGAGGAAATAGCGGGCGCGCGCGCCGTCGCTTCGCAGCTCCAGGATGTTTGCCAACTCCACCTCCACTTCCCGGATCCTAGGACCCACGGCCGACACTCCAGGCCGGCGGGCGCCATCGGATGACGACGAATGAGCTCGATCTCGCGACGGAAGGCCCTGAACGCCTTCGCGCGCTGTAGACGGTGACACCGCCGCGCGGGCGGTGGATCCAAGGCGCGTTGCCCCGACCGCCGCCGAAGGCCCTCGGCCGGTCGGTCCGAGCCGACCCGGTGCAATCGACCCGGGTGGCCGAAACCACAGAAGCTCACATCGTAAGAAGGCAATCTTCCAACAAACCCATCTCGCCCGGGTTGAGCTCCGCTTCTTCAAGAGGTAAGGCGTGGCCTACCCTCGGGGGTTTGCCGGGCGGTGGCGGTCTGCGCCCGGTATGATGGCGGGCCGGAAGCGATGGAAGTTGGAAGATCGGTTTGACTGCAACGGGGGCGAGCTACTAGTGTGCGGCGCCCTTTCCCGGAGAAAAAATGCCGAAGGACTTTCTTTTCACCTCAGAATCCGTCACCGAAGGCCACCCGGACAAGGTTGCCGATCAGATCAGCGATGGTGTGCTCGACGCCTTGATCGCGCAGGACGTCCACGCGCGGGTGGCGGTGGAGACGCTGGTCAAAACAGGTCTCGCCATCGTCGCGGGCGAGGTCAGCACCTCCGGCTACGCCGAGATCCCCAAGATCGTCCGCAGCACCATCTGCCGGATCGGCTACACCGACAGCTCGATGGGGTTCGACGGGAACACCTGCGGCGTGATGGTGGCGATCGAAGGTCAGTCCCAGGACATCGCGCGGGGCGTGGAGAAGAAGGAGCAGGGCGCGGGCGACCAGGGAATGATGTTCGGCTTCGCCTGCGATGAGACCCCCGAGCTGATGCCGGCGCCCATCTCCTATGCCCATCTGCTCACCCGCCGCCTGGCGGACGTCCGGCGAAAGCAGCACAGCTGGCTGCGTCCGGACGGCAAGAGCCAGGTTAGCGTGGAGTATCGCGACAACGAGCCGGTGCGGATCGACACCGTGGTGCTCTCCACGCAGCACGCCGAGGAAGTCTCGAACAAGAAGATTCACGAAGCGATGATGGAAGACGTCATCTACAAGGCCTTGCCGAAGAAGTTCCTCGACAAGAAAACCAAGTTCCACATCAACCCCACCGGTCGCTTCGTGATCGGCGGACCGATGGGCGACTCCGGCGTGACCGGGAGGAAGATCATCGTCGACACCTACGGAGGAATGGGGCGCCACGGCGGCGGCGCGTTCTCCGGGAAGGATCCCTCGAAGGTCGACCGGTCGGCGGCCTACATGGCCCGCTACATCGCGAAGAACGTGGTGGCCGCAGGACTGGCGCGTCGATGCGAGGTCCAGATCTCGTATGCGATCGGCGTCGCGGAGCCGGTCTCGGTTCTGGTGGATACGTTCGGCACCGCGAGGGTGTCCGAACAAAAGATCTCCGAGGCGGTGCGGAGGACTTTCGGCCTCAAGCCGCGCGAGATCATCGAGCACCTGGATCTGCTGCGGCCCATCTACCAAAGAACCGCTTCATACGGTCACTTCGGCAGATCCGACAAAGACTTCACCTGGGAGCGCACCGACAAGAAGGATGCGTTGCGCGACGCGGCTGGTGAAGCGCGTTTGAAAGCGGTGGGAAATTCTTGAATCTGAGGCGGCACTCGAACAGATGGTAGTTTTTTCGGCCTTGCGACGTCAGTAAGCTAGTCCGGGCCGCTCTTAAGTCTCCAGTCACGATCGCGGCGCGAATTGGCGCTGCTTCATACAGGGAAGGATGAACCATGTCGGTAGAGGCGAGGAATCTCATGTCTGCAAAGAAGAAATCGAATGCGCGAGCCGCGGCGGCCGCCGACTGCGATGTGAAGGACCTCGGGCTCGCCGGCAAAGGGCGCGGTCGGATCGAGTGGGCCGGCCGCTCGATGCCGGTGCTGGAGGAGATCCGGCAGCGCTTCGAAAAGGTAAAGCCGTTGAAGGGGCAGAGGATGGCCGCGTGCCTGCACGTCACCGCGGAGACGGCGAATCTGGCGATCGCGCTCAAGGCCGGCGGCGCCGACGTGGTGGTCTGCGCCTCGAATCCCTTGAGCACACAGGACGACGTGGCGGCGGCGCTGGCGGTGGATCACGCCATCCCGACCTTCGCGATCAAGGGAGAGGACCACAAGACCTACTACCGGCACATCGCGCAGGTTCTCGATCACAAGCCGAATCTGACGATGGACGACGGCGCGGATCTCGTCAGCGTTCTGCACTCCGACCGCAAGGAGCTGCTCGAGTACATCATCGGCGGCACCGAGGAGACCACCACCGGCGTGGTCCGGCTGAGGGCGATGGCCAAGGACGGCGTGCTCCGCTATCCGATCGTCGCCGTGAATGACGCCCTGACCAAGCACCTGTTCGACAATCGGTACGGCACCGGCCAGTCCACCGTGGACGGCATCATCCGCGCGACGAATCGGCTGATCGCCGGCTCCATCTTCGTCGTCTCCGGCTATGGATGGTGCGGCAAGGGAATCGCCATGCGCGCCAAGGGAATGGGCGCCGACGTGGTGGTGACGGAGATCGATCCCCTGCGCGGGCTCGAAGCGGTGATGGACGGGTTCCGGGTGATGCCGATTGGCGAGGCAGCCAAGATCGGCGATTTCTTCTGCACCGCCACCGGCGACGTGCACGTCATCCGCAAGGAGCATTTCGAGAAGATGAAGGACGGGGCGATCGTCGCCAACAGCGGCCATTTCAACGTGGAGCTGGATCTCGAGGGGCTGCGCACCCTGTCCAAGGACCAGACCACCATCCGCGAATTCGTGGAGCAGTACACCCTCAAGAACGGCAAGCGGGTGATCGTCCTCGGCGAGGGCCGCCTGGTCAATCTCGCCGCAGCCGAGGGACATCCCTCTTCGGTGATGGACATGTCCTTCGCCAACCAGGCGCTCTGCAGCGAGTGGATGGTGAAGAATCACGCCAAGCTCGAGCGGCGGGTCTACTCGGTCCCTGAAGACATCGACAAGAACATCGCCCGCCTCAAGTTGAAATCGATGGGGGTGAAGGTGGATACCTTGACCGCCGAGCAGCAGAAGTATTTGAACTCCTGGGAAATGGGAACCTAGGAACCATCCGCCCAATCGAGAGACCCGACATGAGCTGGCTCGAAGCAGTCGTCCTCGGCATCGTGCAGGGACTCACCGAGTTCCTGCCGATCAGCTCGACGGCCCACCTGCGCATCGTGCCTGAGCTTCTCGGCTGGTCCGACCCCGGCGCGGCTTTCTCCGCGGTGATCCAACTCGGAACGGTCGCCGCGGTGATCATCTACTTCGCCAGGGACGTGGCGCGACTCGCCGCCGCCTTCTTCCAGAGCATCGCCCATCGCTCGCCGTTCGAGACCCCCGACTCGCGGTTGGCCTGGTTCGTGGTGATCGGAACCATCCCCGTCGGCGTCGCCGGGGTGCTCTTCAAGAAATCGATCGAGACCTCGCTGAGATCCCTCTACGTCATCGCGTTCTCGATGATCGTCCTCGCGCTGGTGCTCTTCGCCGCGGAAAAACTCGCCTCCCACCGCAAGACGCTGGATCAGATGACGCTCAAGAACGGCGTGATCATCGGCCTTTGTCAGGCCTTCGCCCTGATTCCCGGGTCGTCTCGCTCCGGCACCACGCTCACCGGCGGCCTGGCGGTGGGGCTCAAGCGCGAGGACGCTGCGCGCTATTCGTTTCTGTTGTCCATTCCGGCCACCAGCGCGGCCGGATTCTTCGAGCTGCGCCACTTCATTCGCGCCTCGGACCAGCCCACCGCGGGGCCGCTGATTGTCGGAACGCTGGTCTCCTTCCTCGCCGGGATGGTGGCGATCGCGGGGCTGCTGCGATATTTACGGACGCACAGCACCGGGGTGTTCGTCGTCTACCGGATCCTCGTCGGCTCGCTTCTGCTCGCCCTGCTCGGGTTTGGTGTCCTCCGGCCTTCGCACGGGGAGGATGGGCGGGAACAGGCCACCGCAGCCGCGCAAGACCGTCCGCTCGCCAGGTGACGTGGAACCGCTGTTCGAAGAGCTGAGGGAGCGACTGGAGAAGACGCCGCCCAAGTCGCTGAACCTTCCCGGGCTCGTTCTCAGAGAAGCATCGGTGTTGATTCCGCTCTTCTTCCGCGAGGGCGCTCCTCACGTATTGTTCACCAAGAGGACCGAGTCCCTCCGCAATCACGCCGGCCAGATCTCCTTTCCCGGGGGGGCCCGGGACGAGTCGGATCCCACGCCGCTGCACACCGCTCTGCGCGAGACGCACGAAGAGCTGGGCATCCCTCCTCACCAGATCGAGGTGCTTGGGCTGCTCGATGAGATTCCCACCATCACCCAGTTCCGGGTGGTGCCGTTCGTCGGCGTGATCCCCTCCAACTTCCCCTACCTTGCCAATTCCGCGGAGATCGAGCAGATCATCGAGGTACCGATCGCGCACCTGCTCAAGCCGGAGATCCAACGGATGCAGGTGCGGGAGGTTTTCGGAGGGGAGCGAGAGATCTACTTCTACGACTATCGGGAGCACGTGATTTGGGGAGCGACCGCCCGGATGCTTCGCAACCTCCTTCAAATCATCGCCTCGCTTCCCAGCAAGCCCGAGGTTCTGAAATGAGCGTCTATTCGGTGATCCTCGCCGGTGGCTCGGGCACGCGTTTCTGGCCGCTCTCGCGCGCGGCGCGCCCGAAACAGTTCCTGCCCCTGGTGACCCGGGCGCCCCTTCTGGTCGATACCGTCCGGCGCATTTCCACTCTTTCCACGATGAAGCAGACCTACGTGTCGTGCGGCCCGTCTCATGCGCGAACCGTGCGCCGACTGCTCAAGGCGATCCCGGCGGAAAACATCCTCGTCGAACCGGTGGCCCGCAACACCGCTCCGGCGATCGGTCTCGCCGCGGTCCACGTCGCTTCCCGGGAACCGAACGGTGTGCTTCAGATCCTACCCGCCGATCATGCGGTGCGCGACGTGGAGCGGTTCCGCGGCTGCCTCGGCGCGGCGGCGACGCTGGCCGCCCAGGGGATGCTGGTCACGCTCGGGATTCGTCCCACCCGCCCGGAGACGGGATACGGCTACATCGAAGTGGGCGATCGCTTGGGCCCCGAGGGCCTTCGGGCGGTGGCGTTCGTCGAAAAACCGGACGCGCCGACCGCCCTCCGCTACGTCGAGTCGCAAAAGTTCTTCTGGAACGCGGGGATCTTCCTCTTTCGCGCCGATGCGATCTTGAGCGCCTTCGCCAAGCACATGCCCGATCTGGCCGGAGCGCTGGAGCGGATCTCCCGAGCGATCGGCGAAAGAGGTTACCAGGCCACCGTCTCGCGCGAGTTCCGCAAGCTTCCCCCGGTGTCGATCGACTACGGGGTGATGGAGCGGGCGGGCGACAACCTCGCGGTGGTCCCGGGTGACTTCGGCTGGTCGGACCTGGGCTCCTTCGCCTCTCTTCCCGAGGTGCGACCTCAGGATGCGCGAGGCAACGTGGTCAGCGGCCCGGTGGGCGCCCTGGTGGACTGCGACAATTGCGTCGTTTTCGCCGGGAAACGCCCCCTGGCGCTCGCCGGCCTGTCCGACATGGTGGTGATCGACGCGGACGATGTCCTCCTCGTCGTGCCCAAGCAGAGGGGCCAGGACGTTCGCAAGGTGGTGGAGGCGTTCCGCACCCGCGCGCTGAAGCGCTTCCTGTAACCCAACGCCCAGCGGTGGTGAGACTTGGTCATCTCCGCGCCGCAAGTGCGACCGCGACCGATTGAGCTGAGGCGCCCATCGGATAGAATGGGCCTGCCCGTTCGGCGCTTGGATCTCTCCAGCCGAGCCTCTTCCACCCGGAGCGTTGATGCACCAAAAGCTCGATCGCCGCGGAAGAATTCTCGTCGTGGACGATGAGCCAATCGTTGGCGCGGCAATCCGGCGCACCCTCAACCCCGAGCACGACGTCACCGTGGCGAAGAGCGGCCGCGAGGCGCTGGAGCTGATCTCCAAGGCCGACTTCGACCTCATCCTCTCCGACGTGCTGATGCCGGAGATCAGCGGCATCGATCTCTATGAGCTCCTCAAGGAGAGCAGCCCGGCCATCCTGGATCGGATGGTCTTCATCACCGGCGGCGCCTTCACCTCGATGGCGAGGAATTTTCTCGAGACGGTCCCGAACGTCACCCTCGAGAAACCGTTCGAGCCGGAGACGCTTCGCGCCTTCGTTCGAAGTCACCTCGGCTGAGGAAGGCCTCGGCGTCCGATAGTATTCCTGCGCGGAATCGATCGCTCGAGCGCCCGAGGGCGCGGTGTATAGTGCCGCCCGCCTTGAAGACGAGGAGAGGACGATGAACCCGCAGATTTTCCGCGAGTACGACATCCGCGGTCTGGTGGACAAGGATCTGACCGAGGAGGTCGTGGAGAAGCTCGGTCGGGGGCTGGGCACGGTCGTGCGGCGCGGCGGCGGCAGCTGGGTCGTCGTCGGCCGAGACTGCCGCGAGTCATCCACCCGCTTCCGCGAGGCCCTCTGCGGCGGGATCACCTCCACCGGCCTGAACGTGATCGATATCGGAATCGTTCCGACTCCGGCGACCTACTTCGCGGCCAATACGCTTCCGGTCGACGGCCTGGCGATGATCACCGGCAGCCATAATCCCCCCGAGTACAACGGATTCAAGATTGGAGCGGGGAAGACGACCTTTCACGGCCCCGAAATCCAGCAGCTGCGCAAGCTGATCGAGGCCGCAGATTTCGAGCGGAGTCCCGCCGGTCGGGTGACCCAATTCGACGTCGTCACCCCCTATATCGACTTCATTCGCCAGACCGTGAGGGTGGGGCGGAGGGGGATGCGGATCGTGGTCGATGCCGGTAATGGAACCGGCGGAGTGGTCGCGGTCCCCCTCTTTCGGGCGATGGGGTTCGATGTGGTGCCCTTGTTTTGCGAGATGGACGCCACCTTTCCAAACCACCATCCCGATCCCACCGTCGCCAAGAACCTCGAAGACCTGATCCGGGCGGTCAAGAAGGAAAAAGCGGAGATCGGAATTGCCTACGATGGCGACGCGGACCGGCTCGGGGCGATCGATGACGCCGGGAACATCCTCTGGGGAGATCAGCTGATGATTCTCTTCGCCCGCGGGGTCCTCAAAGAGGTTCCCGGGGCGACCATCGTGGGTGAGGTGAAGTGCTCTTTCACCCTCTACGACGACATCCAGGCGAAGGGCGGGCGCCCGATCATGTGGAAGACGGGTCACTCGCTGATCAAGAGCAAGATGAAGGAGGAGCACGCCGAGCTCGCCGGCGAGATGAGCGGTCACATCTTCTTCCGCAACCGCTACTTCGGCTACGACGATGGAATCTACTCCTCGGCCCGGCTGCTGGAGATTCTCACCCACGAGAAGCGCAAGCTCTCCGAGCTGCTGCTCGACGTTCCGCGGACGTTCTCCACTCCCGAGCTTCGGGTCGACACGGTGGAGGAGAAGAAGTTCGAAATCGTCCGCCGGGCGACCGAAGCATTCCGCCGGCTGGGTTACCGGATCGTCGACGTAGACGGGGTCCGCGTGACGTTTCCCGACGGCTGGGGGCTGATCCGCGCCTCGAACACCCAGCCGCTGCTCGTCCTCCGATTCGAGGCAAAGACCCGCGAGCGGTTGGACGAGATCCGCAAGCTGATCGAAACGACGCTGGAGAGCGTCAAGCGGGAGGTCGGCGCCTGACCGTCGTTCTTGCCGACACCGCCCGGCTCTTCAATTCGCTCCGCTGCTCTGCACCAGCTTTCCTCGCGGGGCGTTCTTCACGTACTTCTCCAGCCACTGATCCATCTCCCAGAGCATGTGCATCACCGACTCGCGGGCCCGGTAACCGTGTGCCTCGTGCGGAAGCAGCACCAGCCGCGCCTGCTTGCCGAATCCCTTGAGCGCCTGGAACAGTCGCTCGCTCTGGAGCGGGAAGGTCCCCGAATTGTTGTCCTCCATGCCGTGGATGAGGAGCAGGGGGCGGTCGATCTTGTTCGCGTAGGTGAACGGTGACATCTCCACGTACAGCTGGGGTGCGTCCCAGAACGTGCGTTCCTCCCTCTGGAAGCCAAACGGCGTCAGGGTGCGATTGTACGCGCCGCTGCGGGCGATTCCCGCCCGGAACAAATCGCTATGGGCGAGCAGATTGGCGGTGGTGAAGGCCCCGTAGGAGTGGCCGCCGATGGCGATCCGGTTGCGGTCGGCGACGCCCAGCCGCACCGCCTCGTCGACTGCGGCTTTCGCGTCCTCGACGAGCTGCTGGACGTAGGTGTCGTTGGCCTCGTGGTTTCCCTCACCCAGAATCGGGAAGGAGGGGTTGTCGAAAATCGCGTAGCCGCGCACCAACCAGAACAGCGGCGACATCGGGGTTATCCGGACGAAGCGGTGAGGGGAGGAGGTGACTTGGCCCGCGGCGTCGGCGGTCTTGAATTCTTGAGGATAGGCCCACATCAGCATCGGAAGCGGCCCGGCCTGACGGGAATGGTTGGGCGGCAGGTAGAGGGTCGCGTTGAGCTTCACCCCATCGCTGCGCTGGTAGCGAACCAGCTCCGTTCGAACCGAGGCCAGCTGCGGCGCCGGATGCGCGAGGTGGGTCAGCGCCTGGAGGGTCTTCTGGTTCAGATCCCGCAATTGGTAGTTGGGCGGCTCGGTCACCGATTCGCGCCGGGTGAGGAGGCGCGCGGCGTCGTCGGCGAAGACATGAATCGGCTCCTCGTAATAGGGAGCCTCGGACTGCCAGAGCCGGGTCGTGGCCAGGCTCTTCAAATCCAGCCGATCGAGGAAGGGGCGGTCTCCTTCCGTGGACGCTCCAGGACCCATGAGAAACAGGGCCTGACCGTCGCTGGACGTTTGTAGAACGAGGGTGCCGCGCGGAGTCTGGCGCATCGCGGGGCGGCCCGGATCGCGATACCGATCCTCGCTGGAGCGATCGAAGACGAGCTGCGGCGTCGCCTCGGCGGAGGAAGGCGAGATCCTCCAGGTGCGGACCCGGCGATCCCGCCACCGTCCCTCGGAGAGGAGGGCGAGCTGATCGCTTCCCCACTCGACCGCGCGAAATCTCATCTGGAGGGAAGCCAGGGTTGTCGGAGCGCCGGCAAAAGGCGCCGCCAGCGCAAACAGTCGGTCGCGGATCGGCGCGTCTACCCTTGGGTCTCCGCCATCCTGAGCCTCCAGCCAGTACAGGGTCGCCGGTGAATCGGCGCGCCACCCGAAGCGTCGCGGTCCTCCCGGTACGGCATCGAAGCTCAACGGCACCTGATCGGCGAGCGGCAGATCGGCCATCGTGCGCGCGTTCTTCCCCCTCACCGTCCAGACTTCCACGGTGCGCGGAAAGCGCTCCTCGGCGACGAGATACGAGAACGGCCGGTGCAGCGACTCGACGAGGATGAATTCCCCATTGGGGGACGGCTCCGCCCGCACGACGATCGCCGGCTTTCCCAGAGGCACGCTTCGACCGTCGATGCCAACCCGCTGGACTTGCGCCCGGGCGTAGTAGGCGAAGAGATCCGCGTCATAGGAATTCTTGAGCAGGTCCTGGTACGTGCGCGAAGGCGCGCTGCGGCCGGCGACGCTATCGTCGATTACCGGAGCCGATGGAACGCGCGGCGCCTGCGGCGGTGGACCGCGATCGACGACCGTCGTCCGGCAGACCAGGCTCGCGCCGTCGGACAGCCAATGAAAGGGAGCGCTCGGCTGAACCCCGTTGAGTTGCAGGTTCGGAATTCTCTTCGCCACCCCGCTCGCGACGTCGAGGATCCACAGCTCGAGCGCGCGATCGGTGCTCAGCGCGAAGGCGATGCGCTTGCCGTCCGGCGACCAGCTCGCCCAGCGCGCCTTCAGCTCTTCGGGAAGTCCCGCGACGCTCCGCTCGGCCCGGGTGGAGATCCGCATCAGCCAGAGCTTCTCCGCATAGGGGAGCCGCGATTGATCGCTGTTCTGCGGATTGAAGCGGATGCCGGCGAGCTTGAGCTCGGGCTGCGCTGCCTCCGCCAATGGGAGCAGCGTGGGCCGGCGCTCCAGCAGGGCCCAATCCTCGTCAGGCCCGACGCTCAACGACGGGGTGAGCGGGGTATTCGCCAGCTGGGCGATCTCCTCCGGGGGCATCCGGTAGCCGTCGGTTGCCGGAGAAAGCGGCCCCCCGGCGGAAGCGGGGGCGGCCATCACCGACGCGCTCAAAACCAGATGAAAGGCCAAGATCATCGGCCGCCCTTTCGCGAGTTCTAGAATTCAGTGCGGAATGACTCAATCCAGCGAGAAGGTGTACTTGTACTTCATCTCCGTCGAGACGGGCTGTCCCGACTTGATCGCCGGTTTGAATCGGAACCGCCGGAATGCATCCAGCGCGGCTTCGTTGAGACCGTGCCCCGGCCCGCTCAACACCTTGGCGCTCACCACGTTGCCTTGGGCGTCAATCACGATGGAAAGCCACACCGTGCCCTCGATGCCCTCGCGCATTGGCCCGGGCGGGTAGGGAATCTTCTCTTCGTGAAGGACCGTCGGCTGCGAATCCACCTGGTAAATGGGCACGAATCGCGGAGCCGAATAGGGCTGCACCGACTCGGGCGATGGGGCCTTGGTCTCCGTCTTCCCGTAGAGGGTGTTGCCCGCCGGCGCGGCAAACGAACCGCCGGTCGTCGTCGAGGACATCGTCAACCCCACCACCAGCGGCGCCTGCTTGGGTGGTGTCTCTGCGGGAGGAATCTCGTTCGGAGGTGGAGGTGCGAGCTCCCTCGGTTTCGGGGTCTTCACCGAGGCGACCTTGATCGGCGGCTTGGGCGCCCGCCGGGTCGGCGGCGCCTGCGCCTCTTCGACCGGTGGAGGGGCTCGATTCTCGACCTCGACCACCACCAACTCCAGAGGCGGAGGAGGCGCCGGTTCCGCCCCGTCCCGCCGGGACGCCTTGCTGATCACCGCGAATGCCCCACCGTGCAGCGCGACCGATCCGGCGATGAACATCGGAAGCACGGCGCGTCGAGAGGAAAGGTTGGCGGACACAGGTTTCACCGGATCCAAGATCGAAAGCTACGGCGATCGCGCCGCCGCCGGTTCCTTCTGGATGTTGAGGGCAAACTTCGCAACCCCCCGACCCTTGATCTCGTCGATCAGGTGCATCACGCGCCCATAATTCAGGGCCTGGTCCGCGCTGATCACCGCGCGCGTCTGGGGATCCTTCGCCACGGAATCGCCGATCCGCTGCAAGAGGTTCTCCTCGGTCACCTCAGCGCCATCGAAGAAGATGCGTCCGTCTTTGTCCAGAACGACGTTGATCAATCCCTGGAGCGTCTCGCCCCCGTGCGCGGCGCGGGGAAGGTCGACCTCTAGCGTTTCACGGACGATGAAGTTCGCGGTGACCATGAAGATGATCAACAGCACGAGGACGATGTCCACCAGGGGAGTCACGTTGATCCCGGTGATCTCCTCGTCGCCGCCCTGAGTCGCGAAGGCCATCTAGCGCACCTCGCGGACGGGCAGCTCCGAGCCCCGGGCGGCGCGGCCGGAGCCATCCTGCGCCCGGAGGTGACCCACCAGGGCATGTCCGAGGCTCTCGGTTCGCGCGGTGATCGTCTTCAGCCACCGGTTGAAGGCGTTGAACGCCACCACCGCGGGAATCGCGACGGCAAGGCCCACCGCGGTGGCGACGAGGGCCTCCGAGATTCCGGTCATCACCGTCTGCTGAATCGCCGAGCCCCGGACCACCGTTCGCCCGAGGTCGTGAAAGGCCTTGATGATCCCGAGCACGGTCCCGAACAGACCGATGAAGGGAGCATTGTTTCCCAGGGTACCGAGGAAGGACAGCGACCGTTCATACTCCGGGCGCTCGCGGGTGATCGCGGCGGCGATCACCTGTTCCACCGTGTCCGGGCCTTGGGAGATCGCGGCCAGCGCGTCCCGGATGACCGAGGCCTCCATTCCCTTCTTGTCCCCGACCGCCCGTTTCACCGCCTCGAGCTCGCCCCGCGCGAGCTGTCCGGCCAATGCGCCGGAGTCCGGCAATCGGTGGGATGAAAAATAGACGAGCCTTTCCAGCATCAGGGCGATCGAGAAGACCGAAAGAGAGGCGAGAATCCAGAGCACCCACTCCGCGCTGGAGAGGGTGATGCCGAGCAGTTTGGTGGTGAGCCAGCCCTGGGTTGCTTGCGAAGCCTGGGTCAAGATGAGAGGTAAAGTCATAGAGAAATGGTTCACGCCGAATTGAACGCCGGCCGCGGAAATTGATTCGCTCCCGTTAGAGCGAATAGCAAACTCGGAGGCTGTTTGCCTGCTCTCCTCCTTCACGACCCCGGCGAGCGGGCAGCTTAGCCGAGTTGACGTTCCAGGGGCAGAGCCGACCGGCCGCTAAGACGGGGTCGATCCGCTGGAGGTACTTCGCCGGCGCGCTCGTAGGATCATCGCCAGTCCGCCCAGCGCGAGCGCGCCGCCGACCCCGGTGCCGCAGCTGCAACCGCTCGGCCGCACCGGGCTCCCGGTTCCATCGGGAGAGCCACTGCCCACCCCGGGGACTCCGCCGTCGGTCGACACAGTTTGGCAGTCGGCGTTGAAAACGACGTCCACCGGGGCGGAAGCGTGTCCGGCGCGATCTACCGCGCTGACTTGAAGCGTGTGCTGACCCGGGGTGACGACCCAGGATCTGTCTCCCTGCCAGTGGGGTTGGCCAGTGCAGTAGAAGCTTCCGACGACGCTCGAATCGTCCGCCGTTATCGCCTGGCCACTTTCTCTGATCGTGTAGACGACCGGTTTACCGACATCCGGCACGTTGATCCGGATCTGGCGAAGCCTCTCGGCGAAACAATCCGACCCGCCATCGGGATGGGTATCGAAAGCATTGACGCTTGCCGTCGTTCCGGTCACGGGCAGGGGTATCGTATTGTCCGGACCCGTGCCGGTGGTGAAGGTGGCCAGGATCGGCCCGGTAGAGGAGGGCCCCTGACGGACTTGGTAAGTCTGGTTGGCGAACAGACACGTCTGACAGGGAATCAACCTGATCGCCGTGATGTACGCCACGCTCGAATCGAAGCGGGTCGTCTGCTGGAGGCTGATTGGCGTCGACGGAGACAACCAGAGAGTGAACTGGTTGGCGATGTCGCTCGGCATCGGATCCGCGAACACGTGGATGTCGATCACCGCATTGGTCGGGACACCGATCTCCCCATCTCGGGGCGAATAAACGATCGCGGTCAATGGAGGCGTCGGGCAGGCCTCGCCGGTTTGGATCGAAGCGAGGGGAGCCGCGACGACGGCTCCCAGCATCAGGGCTTCGAGTGGGCGCCGGAATGCCATGAAAGCTCCTTGCCTAGTAATCGCGGCTCCAGATGAGGTCCGCGCCGCCTGCCTTCGCGTCCCCGTAGGTAGCCTCCAGGTACCACCGAGGGGCGATCTGGTAGTCCACTCGCACCTCGTTCGCGTTCTGCCCCAGATCCGGCCTCGCGTTGATGCGCGCAGTATAGCCGATGTAGATCCGGTCGGTCACGTAAGTGCCCGCCTCCAGCTTGGTCCCGGTGAGTCCACCTTCACCCGCCTCGATCGAAAGAACGTCCAGCGGAAGCTTCGAGGCGAGCACGCCTTTGAGCTGGTTTGCCGCGAGGGAACCCAGGGCGGAAACCGCGACCGACGATCCCGACGTCGAAGCTCCCGAATTCGTTCTCAAGGTCCGATGTCCGGTGGCGATCATCGTGAAGATTTCGGTCTCGGTCATCGGCGGGTCGGAATTGGTCTTGATAGACAGATTGTTTCCCTCGCCGCGGACATTGACGAATATTTTCACCTGTTCCCGCTCGTTGTTGTAGAGCGCCGTCACGTCCAGGGTGGGGGTCGTCGGCGGACCGGTAAAGCGAACGGTCGAATTCTTCTGAACGTCGAAGCGCCTTCCTATGACGTCCGCGCGCCCTTGCAGGAGCTTTACCTCGCCAAAGATCAAAGGCTGGTGCGCGTACTCCACCCGAAACCCGTCCGAGAGACCGATCTCGATGTTCACGTCGTTTCCCTTGATCCAGATGTTCCGCGGAGCGTCCACCGTCAGCGCGATTTGACGGGTAGGGGATCGGGGAGAGGCATTCTGCTCGGTCGTCAGGGTTTGGCCGGTGAGGGCAGCCTCCGCCTTCTGGTACCGGCTCTTGTCCAACGGTTCTCCGTTGCGAACGAGCACGATGCCGTCGGGAAGATCGAGCGGCTGTAGATTCTTGCGTTTATCGGGCAGCTCGACGTGCGCCTGCGGAATCTGGAGGCGGCGAATGTTCACCAATCCAGGAGCCACCTCACCCTCCAGGGTGCTCGCGAGGGAAAGGGTGGCGACCAGCTGATCGTCGGAAATGATCGGGAACTTGTCCAAGTCCACCTTTCCGGTCAGCGTCAGCGAGCTGCCGGCCCGGCGAGCGTCGGCGTTGACCTTCGCCTGCCCTCTTCCGCTCCGCGCCGCCAACTCCCGAAGATGAACCTGCTGCTCGGTACCTTCCACCAGCAGATGGATCTGCTGGTACTCGCCGTAGCCGACGAGAGCGAGAGTGCCCTGGCTCCATTCCAGCTTGCCCTGCACGTTGGGAACGCCGATCGTCCCCTGGACCCTGGCCTGGGCGTCCAGCGTTCCTCCGACGATCCGGACGGTGGATACCAGCCCGGAAAAACCCGCCAGATCGAACTTGGATGAGTTGAGCGTGAGGTCGATCGGCGCGCTCGCGAAGGCGATCCCCTTTCTGATCGAGCCGTACGATAGGTCCAGCTTCGACTGGCCGTTGATGAGGAACGTCCCGCCCTTCGCCGCCAGCTCCAATGAGAGCTTCGAATTTGCCTGCCGATAGTTGTATTCAATCGTGGCCTTCCCCAGGGCCACTTTCTGAGCGGACAGCTGGTCGAACTCCGCGTGCAAGCTCGCCACCGGATCGTTGAGACTCCCAGACACCGAGAGATCTCCCCGGAGGATGCCATCCAGCACCGCCTGTTCCGGCGTGCCGAGCGGACCCGAGGTCGGTGGGATCCGTGGTACCTCACTCGTTTGGCCCTGGGTGGGCGCGAAGGCGCGCAGCTCCTCGATCGAAATCGGTCCCAGCGTCGCCTTCACCGAGAGCGGGCGATCCACGATGTCGGTGATTCCTTCGACCTTCCCTGGCGCCACCTGCACCGAGGCGATCAGGTCAAGCAACCGCCGGTTGTTTCGCTGCGCGTTGGCGCTCGCCTCTATGCCGGTGGTCGATGCGGTGAGGACGAGCGATCCGTCGGTGGGTGGAGTATGCCCCAGCGCGCCCCCCATCAACGAGACGACCACTCTACCATTGGGCGCCTTCGCGCTGCCGCGCAACTCTCCCGTCACCGAAACTCGGCCGTGAATCTCCTCCTGCACCAGCGCGGCATCGTGCAGCAGCTCGAGGGGCAGCTGGTGGGCGTCGATGTCCAGCTCCACCGCCATCGAACGAAGGCTGGCGGCGGTGGGGGGCTTCTCGAGGAGCCCGGACAAGGTCAGCGGCGTGCGAAGGACGACCGAGCTCCTGGTGTTGGCCAGGGTCCACTCGAGCGAGGAGGCGAGCTTCCCGGCCTCATCGCTCTGGGCGATGAACGCGACGTCGGCCGGAGGCGACTGCGCGTGGCGCAGGGACTTCGCCTGCAGCGCGATCTTCAGCTGCGGGTGGTTCGCGGTTCCGCTGAGCTCGATCTTCGCCGCCGCGGTCCCGGTGATCGGTTCGTGGCGGTCCAGGGCATGCAAGAGCCGCTCGATCTGGGTGTCACCCAGGGTTGCCAGAAGATGCACCCGCTCGTCGCTTCGCGTTCGCAGCGCGTCGATCGGAACGTCGAAATCGGCCCGCAGATCGGCTCCGAACCCGCGCGCCTCCGCCGTGCCGACCGCGCGATCCCGCTCGTAGCTTCCGTCCACCATCAGGGCGATGCCCTCGTATTGCTTGAACCGGCCATTCTCCAACCGCGCCCGCGCCTTGACGGCTGGCCTGGGCATTGCCCCTTCGGCCTGGAGGTCGGCGGAGAAGAGCCCCGCCAAACGCAGCGAGGGACTCACCAGCGGCTTGGGGAGCAACGAAAGATCGAATCCCTGGATCTGGAGATTCGCGCGCAGCCGCTTGCCGCGCAGCGACCCCGCGGCGGCGATCGACTGTTTGCCGGCCCGAAGCTCGAGCCGCTCGGCGGACAGGTCGCCGCCGCCGAAATGGATCCGCGCCGGCCGCTGCAGACTCCAATGCGCCTCGGGGTACTGGATCTGAAGCCCGTGGAGAAGGAGGCCCTGGTGATCCGCGTCGACGACCGCATCCGTGTGGAGCAGGAGCTGGGCGAAGCCCATCGTGCGGATGTCCGCCGCCAGCTCACGCCCTCGGGTGGTGAGGTTGACCGAGACATCACGAAAGGTCCGCTCTGCAGCGACGAGGCGTCTGGCGGTCAGCGAGAGCTGCGACTGCAAGGGTTTCTCGATGTCCGGGATGGTCCCAGAGACGGAGAGACCGTCCACCGAGTTGGTGTCAAAGCGCGCGTTGGCGAATGCGCCGTTGAACGAAACTCCGGGATGCCGGGGTGGGCCCTTGATCGCCACCTGCAGCTCGCCAGAGCCGGCGAGGTCCAGGGGTGGCTGACGGGCGATTCCGCCCAGGGTCTTGGACAACTTGGTCAGATCGGTGGCGGTCAGCGTCCCGGAAAAGAAGACGTCCCGCTGGCTGCCGCGGCCGGTGCCGGCGATGCGAAATCCGGGCAGATTCGCCACCAGCTTGGAGAGCTCGACCTGCCCGCGATTCGCGGAGGCGTTGACCTCGACCGGACCGACCGAGTTGTCGCGCACCTGTCCCGCCGGGAGGACGAGCTCGAGCGATCCATCCAACGTGTCTATCGAATGTCCCCCGCCCTGGGCCCGGGCGTCGAGCTCGAGATTCGATTCCGGACCGTTCGCGATCAGCTGCTCCAGGTTGATCCGGCGCGCCCGGAGGGTGACCCCCGGGCTTTGAAGCGTCGCGGTGTTGAACGAGCCCTCGAGCAAGACGCTGGTGCTGCCGGCCTTCAACTCGAGCTTGGACGCGACGAGGTCGGCATGACGCGCTCCTTCGCCCGATGCGGAGATCGGCACCCGTAGCGGATAGGTCGGTACCCAGGCCGCGATCAGCTCGGGGGGAAGCTCCAGGCGAGTCAGCTTGGCCCGAAGATCGTCTCCCGCCATCTGCGCGGAGGCATCGAGCCGAAGCCCGGCGAAAACCAGGGCAAGCTGACCTGCCCGTCGATCTTCGACGCCCTGCGCCGTCAAGTTGAGCGAGAGCGGTCCGGGGGTGGGCCGGGTCACCCGACCTTCGAGCCGCAGATCGGCTTTCAGTTTCTGGTCGACCGTCGAGTAGCCGCCGGCGGCGTGCGCCTCCAGCCGGTCGAGCCGGACCTCTTGCCTGCCCTGATCGCTCACCTGCGCGAAGTCGATCGCCCCGGCGTGCAGCCGGAAGTCTTCGAGCCGCAGGCCGAACGCGCCGGTCGCCTTGTTCTCGTCGGTGGAGGGAGCAGAGGGATGGTGCGGCTGAATCGCCCGGGAGAGATTCAGCCCTCGATCGTCGTATCGCAGATGGAGCCGTGGCCCGGCGATGATCAGCTCCCGGACATCCAGCGTGCGTCGAATCAGGGTGAACAGCGAGACCCGGACGTCGATCGTTTCGACCTCGGCCACCAGCTGCCCCTCGGGGTCGCGCAGCGTGACGCCGTGGAGCACCAGCCGATTGCCGGCGAACTCGAGCCGCTCGGCGCTGAGGTTTCCCTCGATCGCGTTGCGCGCGCTGGAGAGGGCGATGCGCAGAATCCGCTCTCCGCCGGCGCGGCTGGTGAGATAGATGCCGGCGGCCGCGATCAACACGGCGATGAAGCCGGAAAGACCGAGCAATCCGATGCCGATCCGCCTGGCCCACTTTCGCGCGCGCAATCGCTGATGGTTCGCCTTCAGAACGGTTCTCCGATCGAGAGGTGAAACGACCAGATTCCTTCGGGATAACCTGCGTCGCCGGGCAGGTTGTGGCCACCGATGGTCCGGAAAAAGCCGGAGCTGAGCCCGAAGAACCCGTCCTCGGCCGACGGCGGGTTGAGCGGCGGATTGCCCTGGAGGACGGTGAGCGGCGGACCGATGTTGAGGCGCCGGGCGATGTCGAACCGGATGGGCCCGACCGCCGTCCGGTAGCGAATGCCGGCGCCGACGGCATACTCCATGTTGTGGGTAAAGTAGCTGGGTCCCTGGTGCCGCAGCCCGGCGACGACGTCGTCCTGGGTAACGAAGCCGGTGTCGAGAAAAGCGGCGATCACGAAGTTCGAACCGCTGAAGTTGTAGCGCGCCTCGAAGGAGCTCTCGAACAGGCCATTTCCTCCGATCGGGACGGTCACCCCTTGCAGTCCTACCGGGCCTACCACGCCGTCCTGCAGCGTCTGGTTCTGGTTTTGAGGCACGATGAGAAGCGGTGAGAGCCGGCGGTAGTTGAAGCCGCGCATCGAGTCACCGCCGGAGAAGAACCGGGAGACGATCGGGCTGCTCTGTCCGCTGCGGAGCGGACGCAGCGTTCCGATCCGGACCTTCGCGGCGAGCGTGAACTGCTTGCTGCGGGGAAAGCTGTAGTAGTAGCGACCCTCGGGAGTCACCCGGTAGTACTCGAAAGAGCCGCCGAACGGCCCACCCCCCTCCTGGAACGCGAGGGCGAGGTAGAAGCCCTTTCGCGGGTCCTCCCGATCGTCGCGCCGGTCCCAGGCGATCGCTTGCTCGAGGTAGGAGAGCACGACGAGGCAGTTCACCTGCCCGGGCGGACACCCGTAGAACAACTCGGGCGATCGCCCTCCCAACACCGTCTGCCCGCTGAGCAGATAGTCGACTTCGAGGTTGTAGGACGGCGAAATCGAGAACGCGGAGTGAGGCTGCCAGACGAAGCCGAGGCGACCGTGCCCGCCGATGAAGCTGTAGGCCTGCTGCGCATCCCGCTGCGACGACAGCGAGGCCTGCAGACGGATGTCCTTGAAGAAGGCGCGGGGTTGCTCGAGCTCCGCGCTCGCCTGGTAGATCGGCTCGCTCTTGATCGCCACCGCCTGGCTGTTGGTGATCACAGAGATGACGTTGGGGACGAATGCCCAACCGACCCTTCCCCGAAGGGTGAACTTCCGCAGGCCCCCGTAGAAGTCGCGATCGGTGTATTCGCCAATCAGCCGCACCTCGTTGCGCTGCTGGTCCGCGCCCAGGCCACCTCCGAGGCGCAGCGTATGGAACGGAGACTCGCGGACGTCGACCACCACCGGCATCGTTCCGTCCAGGCGCTCCGGCGCTCCGGCATTCACCTTCACCGCGCCGAACACGCCCATCTTGAAAACCCGCGCCTGCGCCTCGGCGATCGCGCTCTCGGAAAACCAATTTCCCTTCTTGACGGCGCCCTCGGCCTGCTCGCGGATCCAGCTGATCGGCGCGTGCGGATGAGGATTGGTGGAGACGAAGACGTCGCCAAACCGGTAGCGCTGCCCGGCGTCGGACTGGACTCGCAGCTCCGCCTGGTTCTTGCCGATGTCGACCAGCGCTTCGTCCCGGACCAGCGCCTCGGCGTAGCCGAGCTCCCGCAACTTCGACTCCACCTCTTTCTTGACCGGCTCCCAGGAGGTCTCCTTGAAAATCTGGCCCTCCTTCACCGGGAGATCGGAAAGCGCCTGGCGGCGATGGTCGGGCGGAAGCGCGTCGAAACCGCCGTACCAGATTTTCTGGATGCGGGTGGGAGGTCCCTCCTCCACGCGGACCTTTAGCTCGATCGCGTCTGGTCCCTTGGGGATGATCTGGTTCTCGAGGATCTTCGCGTTGTAGTAGCCCTCTCCTTGGTAGGCGCGGACGATGCGGCGCAGGTCCGCCTGCCAGGCATTGGCATCGAAGTAATGCCGCTCGGAAAACGGCCACCAGCTGGAGGCCTCGGTCAGGATCTTGTCCTTCAGATCCCCCTCGGACACGTGGTTGGTCCCGTCGATGTGCAGGGCCTTCACCTCCGGCTCGTCAGGTTTGGGTTTCGAGCCGCCGCAGCCGAGAATCCCGATCAACGCGGCGCCCAGCCATCGGGACCGCCACCTGGCTGCCGGGCCCACCGCCATCACCGTCCCGCGGCCTCCGAGAGCCGGGCGAGGAGGGCCGCGATCGCCCGAGAGTCTTCGCGTCCCCACAGCTCATCGACATTCGGCTCGATGCGATAGGCCCAGTTTTCGCTGGAAATCGATCCCGGGAGGTTGATCCGCTCTCGGGTGCCGAAGGCATCCTGCCAGGGGATAATGCACAGATCGCTGCCCGCATTCTGCGCGACCGCAATCAATGCCTGGTGGGTCTGCGGATTGAAGGTGGAGGTGTCCTCGACGGCCTGGAGCTCCGGATAGGCCCGGACCGCCGCCGCGCGCTCGTCCCCCGGCTGGGTCTCCCACCACTCGCGAAGCGTTTCGGTGTCGTGGGTGCTGGTGGTCACCAGCGAAAGCGCGGGGAAGTGGCGTGGGTCCCGATACACGCGCCCATCCCGCTCCCAGCGAAGGACGCGGTAGCCGGGGATCGAGAGCCGGGTGAGCGTCTGGCGAACGAAGTCGGGAACCACCCCGAGGTCTTCGGCGACGATCCCCGCCGCCCCGCCGAGCAGTCGGAACAGCTGCTCTCCTTGCGCTCGCTGCGTGGCTTCGTCCGCCGGGAGAAATCGCCCGAGGGGAGTCTTCCCGTCGCGGATCCACTGGCGAAAATAGCCCACCGCGTGATCGATCCGCCGCAGCTCGTAGTAGTCGGCGGTGCGCGCCGCCCGTGCCCGCAACCAGGCGAAGTCGTCCTTCCTCATCGCCTCGAAGTCGAAATAGGGCAATCCCCAGTCCTGGCCGACGGCGGAGAAGTCGTCGGGGGGAACGCCCAGCCGTGCGTCGCGCTTGAGGTGGTCGGGGAAGGCCCAGGTATCGCGACTGTCCTCGGCGACGATGAATGGCTCGTCGCCGCACAATGCGATCTCGTGCTCGCGGGCGGCCTTTCGCACCTGACGCCACTGCATTTCGGCGATCCACTGCTGCCATGAATAAAAGAGGACTTCGATCGCCAGGCGCTTTCGCTCCTCCTCGAGCGCCGCCGGCTGCAGCGTGCGCAACGGCTCCGGCCACTCCCACCAGGCCTGATTCCGCCGGTCGTCGGAAATCGCGCAAAAAAGCGACAGGGTGTCGAGCCAACTTCGCTGCTCCTGGAGGTATTGCCGAAGCTCGCCGGCGCGGCCGCTGTCCGTCCTCCAATGGGCTAGTTCGAAGCGCTCGAACGCTCGCCGGAGCACCGCGCGTTTGAGAGGAAAGACGAGGTCGTAGCGGATCCGGTGGCTTGCTCGCGCGGTCTCGAGGCGTTGCCGCTCTTCGCCGGACATGCCGCCTTCGCCGAGCTCGTTGAACTCGGGCACCTGGGCGAGGTCGATGAAAAATGGATTGAGCCCGACCGCGCTCCGGGTGGCGTAGGGCGACGCATCGCCGGGCAGGGTCGGCAGAAGCGGCAACAGCATGAGCATTCGTTGTCGCGCCGATTGCATCCAACGAAAGAGAGAAGGAAGACCCCCAAAATCGCCAATGCCGAAGTCAGATCGGGATCGCAGCGAAAACAGGGGAAGGAGGGTGCCTGAGAGGCGACCTGGCATGAACATGTTCCCAATCTGCATCAGCGTTCGGTCGCTGTGAACTCCGGTTCCGACGGAAGACGGATTGACAACATCCCCTATTAACGCAGAAGCGACCACGGCGATTGACGAATGGGATCGCCCTGGGCGAGGTTCAACGGGACACTCCCGTGCGCCTGCCACTGAGCTTTTATCGCCGACCCGCGCTGACCGTCGCCCGCGCCCTGCTCGGCAAGGTCCTGGTTCATGAGACCGACGGCGGCCGGCGGGAAGGACGGATCGTCGAGACGGAGGCGTATATCGGAGAGCACGACCTCGCCTGCCACGCCTCCAAAGGGCGAACGAAACGGACGGAGGTGATCTTCGGCCCGCCCGGCCGCGCGTACGTCTATTTCATCTACGGCATGTATTATTGCTTCAACGTCGTCTGCGAACCGGAGGGCATTGCGGCGGCGGTCCTGGTCCGCGCGCTCGAGCCGGGGCCGGGTATTCCTTCCGGGCTTGCCACCAACGGCCCGGGGAAGCTCTGCCGGGCGATGGGGATCACGACCTTGCAGAACGGAGAGGACCTCGTCGGGCATCGATTGTTCATCGAGGATGCGGCGCGAATCCCAGAGTCGAGGATTGAACGCGGGCCACGCGTGGGGGTGGACTATTCCGGACCCTGGGCCCGCCGACCCTATCGGCTGTGGGTTCGCAGTAGTCCTTTTGTGAGTCGCGGCCGCGTAGGTCCGGCGAGCACTTGACGCGGCGCCGCTTGGCTGAAACCCTGGGCGGCGATGGCTGAGCAGCAGCAAATAGCGCCCGACCAGGGGACGGCGGATGCGGAGTTCTTGGCGCGGGCCCAGAAGGGCGACCTGGCCGCCTTCGAGGCCCTGGTGGAGCTGCACCGGGACAAGGTCTACGGCCTGGCCCTGCGCATGACGCGGTCGGACGCAGATGCGTCGGAAATCACCCAGGAGACCTTCCTGTCCGCCTATCAGCATATGGGCGAGTTCCGGGGCGAAGCCGCCTTTGGCTCCTGGGTCCACCGGATAGCAGCCAACCACGCGCTGATGAGGCTGCGTCACCGCAGCGTTGTTCAAGCTGCCGAGCAGGAGCTGAAAGGGCCTGAATTCAACGAACGCGGCAGCTTCGCCGATTATCCCGCCACCGATTGGAGCCGGCGCGCAGATGAAAAAGTGCTTGACGACGAGCTGCGAGTAGCGATCCAACAAGCGACGGATCACCTTCCCGAGGGGCATCGGGAGGTGTTTTTGTTGAAGGACGTAGAGGGTCTCAGTTACGAACAGATTGCTGAAATCACCGGCGACTCGGTTCCGGCGATAAAAAGTCGCTTACACCGGGCGCGCTTGGCGCTCCGCGAGGCTATCGACCGCTTTTACAACGAGAAATGAAACGCCGGGTTCACACGCGCATCTGTGAGGACGCTGAGCAGGGGTTGGGATGTTCACTTGTAAGGAATCGGTCGATTTGCTGCTGAGGTTCCTCGACGGCGAGATGCCGGAGGACGAGGCGCGGCACCTCGAAGAGCATCTGGCAGCTTGCCCGCCCTGCGTGGATTTTCTTCGCACCTACCAGGCGACGCCCACTCTGTGCAGGCGCGCGCTGGGGGCGCAAATGCCCCAGGAGCTCGCCGACCGGTTGACTCAGTTTTTGCGGCAAAAGTGCCGTAAGTAGCGCCCTCCCCGCGCATACCGAGGGATAGGGCCGCCGGGCTGGAGGCAGCTGCGGCCCGAGGCGAATTGCGCTCTGGGGATTGACGATGATTGAGCAGCTTGACACCTGGATCGCGTCGACCGGCCCGATCGCTTTCCTCGCTCTCGGGCTGGGCGCAATGATCGAGTACGTCTTCCCGCCTTTCCCCGGCGACACCGTGGTGATCCTCGGCGGCATCTACGCGGTACGCGGACAGAAGCCCTGGGCGCTGGTTTTCGCGGTGATTACCATCGGCAGTCTTCTCGGCGCCGCGATCGACTACTGGTTTGGGTGGAAGCTGGGGGACCGGATCGAACGAGAACCTACCGGGCGCGTGTTCGGCCTGAGCCATCAAAAGATCCGCGAGCTCCAGGAGCGGATGCAAAGGTATGGCTCCGCCTTCATCCTGATCAACCGGTTCCTCCCCGCCGTCCGGGCATTCCTCTTCATCGCCGCGGGCGCGGCGCGGATGTCCCTTCCCCGGGTTCTCCTGCTCGGGGCCATTTCCGCGATGGCCTGGAACTGCCTGATGATGGGCCTGGGCGCGGCGGTGGGAGGCAATGCCGAGCGCCTCGAAACCCTGCTCCGGAATTACCAGATCGCGGTCTACAGCATTCTGGCGATTCTCGGCCTGGGAATCACCGCCCGCTTCGTGCAGCGGCGCCGTCAACGGCGAACCACCGGCGGCTAGTGCGTCAGGGGAAGGGAATGATTCCGATCGTCGCCCCGGGCTGAATCTGAAGGGCATCCCTGGCGGCGCTCGACAACAACGCTTGGCGGTTGTCGAACGCGACCCCGGTCTTCACCGCGCGAAAACGATGGCGTCCAGAGGCGCGCTCGCTGGCGACCAGCGCCTCCATTCCCGGCTCGCTGAGGTCTCGAGGCGAAACGCGCGAGGAGCGATACTGCTTGATCAGCGAAATCTCCGCCGTCGTCGCCTCGTAGTGGGGGCCGCCGTCAAACGGATCGATGTGCTCCACGTACCGGAAGCCGATCCGCTCCAGCATCCGTTGAACCGGCCTGGACTCCACTCCCACTTCGCCGATCGCCCGCTGCGTCTTCTCCGGGAACAGGGTGGCGTAGATGTCCGAGGAGGGAAAGAGCTCCTTGATGAATTCCTTGTTCTGGCGGGAGAGTCGGTCCGCCTCCTGATAGCTCAGCCCGGTGAACTTGTTGCCGACCGCCTCCCAGAGCAGCGACCGGCCATTGGGCAACAGCGGCGGCAACAGCTCCGCCAGCACTTTCTCCCGGAACGAGCTTCGGTGCATGGCGATAAAAAGGAAGCGGACGAACGACAGCTGCTTGCCGACTTTCTCCGGCCCGCCGCGGTAGGCGGGGTCCACGACCAGCCCGCCGATCTCGGTGGGACCGTCGTAGTTGTACCCGATCGAGAGGACCTTGTGGCGGAAATGCCGATCGAGCGAAGCGGAGTAGTGCTCGCGCTCGGTCACCTCGTAGAAGATGTGCGGGGCGTCGTAAGTGCCGTGCTGCGCGATGATCAAGCTGGTGCCGGCGACTTCGCCGGTGGCCGGATCCTCCACCACGAAGAGGTACTCCTGTTCCCGCCGATCTTCGATGCGGCCGCCGAAGCTCCTCCCCGACCGCTCCAGCAGGGCGGCCAGCGCTCCTTCATGATCGGGCAGATTGATGGTGTTGAGCGAGCCGGCCAGTCGCTTGAGGCTTGGCAAATCGCTCTTCCGGGCGTCGCGGAGCAGGAACATGGTTTGCGGTCGATGGCTAGGCGCAAAGCCGCCCGATCAGGGCTCGGTAGAATTCGATTGCCTTGAGCACCTGGGAGTAGAGGTTGTGCTCGTTCGCGCAGTGGGCATTGCCGGTGGAGCGGCCGGGGCCGAAGACGATCGCCTCCGCTCCCGCCGCCGCGAAAACCCCGGCCTCGGTGTTGGTGGGCTTGGCTTTGGGAACGTCGTCGAGCCCGAGCTCCCGGCAAGCGTCGCGGGCGGCGGACAGGAGCGCGGACGGTTCTTTCAGCTCCATCGCCGGATTGCCCCGATCGACCAGAACCGACGCCCGTCCGCCGGCCGAGCGCGCCAGCTCGGTGACCGCGCGGGTGAATGAATCGGTGAGTTGCGCCGGATCGTGCCCGGGGAGCAGCCGGGCATCGAAGGTGAGCGAAGCGCTGCCTCCCTCGATGCGGGCGACGCCCCAATTGACCACCGCCCGGTCCGGTTCGAACGCCGGGTTTGTTTCCGGCTTCAGGGAAAGGGCGAGGTCCCGCCAGAGATCGAATGCGCGACGGGCCAAAAGGCCGAGCGGCGAGGCGTCCTTGCCGCCCAAGCTGGACAAGCTCCCGGCGACCACCTGACCGCCTCCGCGCGATCCCTTCCCCTGCTGCCGGACCACCTCGCTGCGGGCGGGAACCTTGTTCGCCACCGTTCCACCCTCGAGGCTGACGAAAGGCTCTTTGCCCATCTGCTCGAGCGCCTTTTCGATCGCGTTGACTCCGAGCTTCGGCGTCGATGAGTGCGCGCTCTTTCCTTCGAACAGCACCCGCTCCAGTGGGCCGCAGATGTCCGCCGGGGTGGGCGCCTCGAGCTCCA
>Ga0070708_100000084_pt1 | contig 61229 bp, 60 predicted proteins | sample KBSK5503metaG_FD_65469 | JGI IMG/M metagenome (GOLD analysis project Ga0070708, IMG submission 65469) | Corn, switchgrass and miscanthus rhizosphere microbial communities from Kellogg Biological Station, Michigan, USA - KBS K5-50-3 metaG | ecosystem: Host-associated > Plants > Roots >... | reverse complement strand
GTGCTCCGCTAGCGTGTTGCTGAGAAAGAAAGGCCGATCGCCTGGAGAGTTACTTAGAGGCGATGAGGTCAGAACCAGCTCGCGGGTACCGGGTGGGTCCGTGCGCCTGGAGATCGCGCCGGCGCTTACTTACCCGCTACCAGCGGGTGGGTAGAAACTTGGCGATTGAGCGTGAATTATTCGGTTGGTGGCGCCACCCGATACAGTACCGCGAGCGAAGCGACCGGATGCCGGCACTCAACCAGCGTTTTAAAAGTTCTTGTGATTATCGAGTGGGGCATCCGGTCGCTTCGCTCGCGGTACTGTATTGGGTGGCGATCATGTTGGTGTCCTTCCTCACTCGCCTGACTTTTCACGGAGTCTCTACCGCGAGGTGGTATTGACCTCATTGCATTCGAACCGTCCTTTTCTTAGCAACACGTTAATGGAGCACCACCGCCAAAGCGCCTTGCTTGACAACCTGATTCGAATCATTAGAATCACTTAGCTCCAAAAGCGGGAGTAGCTCAGTGGTAGAGCATCGCCTTGCCAAGGCGAGGGTCGCGAGTTCAAGTCTCGTCTCCCGCTCCACAGATCTTTAAGGATGAAGGATGACGGAAGAAGGATGAAAGCCCGAGGGATTCATCGAAGTTATTTCAGCCTTCAGCCTTCATCCTTCATCCTTTATACTTTCAGCGGCGGCGTAGCCAAGTGGTAAGGCAGAGGTCTGCAAAACCTTTATTCATCGGTTCGATTCCGATCGCCGCCTCCAATCTACTCAACAACTTAGAGACATTCATAAGTTCACTGAAAAGCTCACTGTAGTAAAAAATGTAGTAAGTCTTTGCATCGTTGGTGTCTAGCGAGGTAACATTACAGTTGTTAGCTCAGTGCACAACCGTCGGTGTTTTGATGCGCAGACTTGTTGCTTTAGAGCATGACTCTTAATCAGCGGGTCGGAGGTTCGAGCCCTCCACGGCTCACCATTATTTTCAATGACTTGCGGCAGGTTGCACGACCTGCCGCTTTTCTTTTGTGACAAACTTGTGACGTCGCTGCTTCCGATACTCTGACAAGACAGTGATCGCGCCACGCTTGCCTTGGTCCGTGGCGTGGATGTAACGCATGGTTGTCACAATTGAAGCGTGACCCATCAGCTCTTTGATCTTCACAACGTCAACACCGGCATCGGCTAGCCGAGTGCCAAACGTATGACGCAAGTCGTGAAAATTGAAGTTGGTGATACCCGCTTCTCGGCATGCTGCTGAGAAGGACTTCTTGATGTCGGTATACCGCGTTTTGGTATCCGGATTCGTGAAAACGTATTGATTGTCCCCTGCCCTGTCGCGCAGTTCCAAAAGCGCTTCCTGCACAATGGGCTCCATCGGCACTGAACGGTCCTTGTTTGTCTTTGTTTCGGTGAAATTTATTGCGTTGAGGTCAAAATCCACGTTCGACCACCGAAGCTTTAGCAATTCACCACGTCGTGGTCCTGAGTAGATTGCTACGCTAACGAGGGTTTTCAGATGTTCCCGAGCGCCCTTCAGTGCTGAGAACAACCTGTCTTCCTCATCAAAAGACAAGTGCCGCGTTCGCTGGTTATTTTCAGGCAACGACTCGACTTTTCTGCATGGATTCTGCCCTATCTCCTCGTAGTCAACAGCCATCGTAAAAATGCCAGATAGGATCGCAAGTTCCCGGTTTACCGATGCTGGTCGTCGCTGCCTACAATAGCGAGTTACTGTTTTTTTCGTTTGGTTTTGAACTCCTCGATCATCTGCTGGTCGATTTCATTCAAAGCCCTCCTGCCAAAGTGCCGACAAAAAACAGTAGCGTGTAATTCGTCGTCACGACTGGAACGCTTGTTCACCCTTGCCCATGGTAAATAAGTAGCATTGACAAACTCGTCGAAGTTTCTGCTTGCAGAAGTTTTTCCGTACTTACGCTCATACACCTTGTTCTTGATCTTTACTTCTGCTTGCTCCGCTTGCGCCTTTGTACGGGCCTCGGGAATTGCGCCTCTGTACCTTTGGTTGCGGATCATAAAATCGTGGTCGGCGCTACTTATCAGCCACGATACCTACTACATAGAACCGCTTTTTCACTAAATCCAACACCGAGACTCTGGGAAACGTGTACTAAGAACTCCTTAGACCGCTGAATCTAATGGAAAGAATTGGCGATGAGATCCACAACCAATACCACGAATGCGCCTAGAAGGGCCAACTATGAACCCTTACGACTTGTCACGGAAGAATCCAGCCGACAAGGTGCAGACATTTTTGCCGGTCAGACCAGCGAACAAGCACAAAGAATGCGAGCAGACATTCACCGCGTAGCCCGACGCCCGTTCAATATCCTCCTTACCGGCGAGACGGGAACTGGCAAGACAGAAATGGCTCGACAAATACATCGCCTGTCGGGTCGGGCAAACAAACCATTCATTGAACTCAACTGCGCGAACTTGCCTGAGCAATTGGTTGAAGCTGAACTCTTCGGACACCGTAAGGGTGCTTTCACGGGCGCTGATTACGATCGCAAAGGACTATTCGAGGAAGCTGATGGCGGAATTCTTTTTCTCGACGAAATTGGCGATGTTCCATTAACTGTTCAAAACAGGCTCCTGAAAGCGATCGATGAAAAACAGATCAAACGTCTTGGAACAAATCACTACCGGCTTTGCGACGTCCAAGTAATCGCTGCCACATCACGAAACCTGCCAAAGATGATCGAAGATAACGAATTTCGCGAGGATCTTTATTGTCGACTCGCGGTATTGACTGTTGAGGCAAGTCCGTTGCGAGAACGTCGTGAAGATATTCCAGCTATGATTGCCAGTTTCTTGCTCGAATCCACCCCTGCAGTTCAGGGCTCGCACAATCAAACTGAAGCGTATTCAATGGACGAGGACGCTCGCAATTTACTTTGTGCGATTGACTATCCCGGCAACATTCGTTCACTGCGCAACCTGGTTTACCAACTGACAAGTTACCTTTCAGATAATAAACGAATCTCTGTCAATCTAGTGAAGTCAGCACTCGCGAGATTTCCTCGTGGGGCACAAAATGATCTCAACGGATCCATCGGCGATTGGTGCCCTCAGGCTAATAAACTTGGCAGGTCCCACTTGTTCTTAGATGCGGGAAGCACTGATTCAACCGCAGTTTCTCTTCGCTTCCATCGCTAAAGAAGGTGACATTATCTTACCGCTTGAACTCTGCGTTCTGAGACGGGGAGAAACATTTAAACAATGGACCGCACGCGCCAAAAGATGCAGCATCGAAGCCGCGCGACAGGCCACTGGCGGGACAATGCGAACTGTTGCCGAACGACTTCAGCTCACCCCTTGTAGTCTCAAGAGCCACCTTCACCGGGCTCGAGCTCAAAGCGAACCACTATTCGACTGGGAGCGAGAACCCGACTAGATTCAGATCAACCATTACTGCTCCGATAAAACGCGGTCCTTAACGGGATCAGCTGACGGCAAGCCTTGCCTTCCTTTAATTAACGAATGATGGAATCACCGTCTCCTCGCAAGTCATAGGTTTCGTATTCAGTCTCATTTCTTCCATCCAAAATTTAATTCGACATCATTATATTCTTCGAAGGCTTCGAAGGCCCAACTCGTTTCTTACGAGATTTTGTATTTTTCAAAGCCCCGTCTGATCCAAGCACGAAGATCAGTCAAGAAGAAAGCGGCGTTGACAACTCTCAAGGAGCGAGATATAGATAGCGATTCATAACATTATCTCACGCACGGCGATCCGCACAATCCAGAGAACGTCGCTAACGCGAACCGTCCATGGGCATAGAAATTCGTAGGCCGATACTAATTGTTCAGTTTCAAGGTTCTAAATTTATTTCTCCTGTAAAGCGGAAAAGGTCCTCTCCGGAGTATCTATATCGTTGAGAGGGAATTATGACTGCTAAGAGCAATTAAATACGCACACAAGGAGAAACTGATGACTGGACGAACTATCTTACGTCTGTTCTCGAGGGGTCGTGGAACAAGGAAGGCGCTATATGGTCTTGTTGGTCAATGTTGGTACAGAGGAGGCGGCTAATCATTATGAGCGAACCGGGTGCTAAGGCGGCGAAAGACAAACACTTAACTGAACTCGCACTTCGAGCAGCAAATGGTGATCGTGAAGCATTTGAAGAATTTTGGAATGATCCCGAATGGCAAAACATAATGGATGGCATCTGCGGATGGATCTGCAGACGCTTTCCTGGTCAGGCAGATGGACATCGCGACTCTGAGGATTTGAAGCACCGAGCTTTTCAGCAAGCATACAAAAAGCTGCATACATTCAAGGGCAAATCCTCGGTTGGAACTTGGTTTAGAGCGATAGCGTTTAACATAAACACACGGGAGCATGACCGGAGCAACGGCGAACGAATAATACTTCAGAAGCATTATTGGGGAGCAACGGCTGATCAATCGGATTCGAACCCCTATGCTACCATTGCTCTGAAAGAAGCATACGATCGCCTAGATCCTAAGCAGAAGAACGTTTTCAAACTACTGCTCCGGGGAAAAGCTGCGGTTGAAATTGCAGAAGAACTTAATACCACGGAATGGCACTTGTTATCAGAAGACAGGAAACAGAAGGAAGTGAAAAAGGTCTACCGCATCATTGAGAAAACACAAAGAATATTGGTTGAAGCAGTTGAAGTGAGAACAACCTTGGTTTCCAATGGAGTATAGAGGCATGAACTTGTAAAGCTCGACGATCTTGAGCGCCTTCGCTCTCCCCTGAAGGCATTGGAAGGGTATTAGAAAATGAGTACACTTGATAGAGTTGACGATTTTAGTAACTATAGGTGCATAGATTCTGAGCTAGGTGAACAGCTCTACGACTATTACAATGGCGCGCTTACAGGCACAGAAGCGCGAGAGGCGGAAGCACATTTGTTGATTTGTGTTGCCTGCCGTTCAAAAGTAAACCTGCTTGATGCAATCAATAGTACGCTTAAGCAAGAGTTAAGTCGGGAAGCAAGAATGCAAAATAAAATGAAATCTAAATCGGCAGGCGGCGGAAACCCTATTTAAATACTGGTTGTCCATTCCTCACAAAGTAAGCGGCAGCATTTCCCCCGCATTTCCAAGCTTATCCCAAACAAAACTGAATACGCGGAAAGAACAGTCGAGGTCGTTTAGGAAAACGACCCGGCTGCCGTATCTATTTAGGTGAGAGGAAAATGCGGCTCAGCGTGGCGATCCCAGCCAAAGAGAACACCACGCCGAGCCCTTAGCCGAGGCCACCGCCTCAGCACCTAAGATACACGCATTGTAGGTAACAAGGCGTACGTATACAAGCGCTGATGATCGTGGTCTCAATGAGGAGTCACCACGATGGATCAAGCGGAACACAGAACATCACTTGCGCGCATTCCTAAGGGGTTTAAGGTTGACAGCTCAGCTGGTTCGTTATTGCTAAGGTCTAGTAAAACGTCACTTCCGATAAGTAGTGCGGTGGCCGTATCGGATTGGTTATGGTTATTGGCATGCATGTACTGTGGAATAAAGGTCATCGAACATTGGAGTTTATGGTTGGCGCTGGCGATTCATATACTAGTGCTTTGGCCTCTGGGCAGTCGTGCCCAACGCGGTTCTGAGAATCTCACTCACGAAGCAAGTCACTATAATCTCGCACATCGGCGCAAATCAGCTAATGATTTTATCGGAAACTGGCTGTGCTCTTATTGGGTCTTAATCTCGGTTGGGATGTTCAGAACACCTCATATGATTCATCACAAAAAATTCGGCTCCGATACAGATCCGGATAAGAAAAGATTTTTGAAGCTCGACTTGGATAGGATAAGACGTGATCGCAAGTGGCAGTTTGCTCTGCAATTATCCAAGACGATGCCGATGTACGTTCAAGATTACTGGAGACAGTTCGGAGGCAAGAAGGGGCAGCTTGCTATCTCGGCGTTGCTGCACTTCGCCTTGGTAGTAATAGTTAGCTGCTTCATTAACAAGAACTTTTGGCTGTACTGGCTAGTTTATTTTTGGATTCCGTTTCTGTTCTATTTGCCAGTCCTTCGCTTTATTGCTGAGGCAGAGGAACACCGGTACTTCGCGGCCAAAACTGAGTTTGAATCGACATTTTCAAACCTCGGAAGGTTTCAGCGCTGGTTCTTACATCCGCACGGTGACGCATACCATTTACTTCACCACATGGAGCCGCAGATTCCACATTGGAGGCTGTCACGTGTTCACAAGGAGCTATCAAAACTAGATCTTCGATTTTGCAAGGGAAAATACAGAACATCCATATTTCAAGATACTGATGATAAAAACAAAAGGAGCCAGACGTGAACATACATTGCAATGAAGAGCTATTCGACAGATTTCCTAGCGCTACGATTCATGGAATGGTAGTTGAGCTCGTAAACTGTGTAACAATGACTGACGCAAATGACTGGAAGCGCCGCGCAGCCGAAGCCGTCAGCCAGAGCGGAGTCTCAATCGAGCTCCTGAGTGAACATCCGGTGATGCGAGACTGGAGATCGAGCTACAAAGCGTTTGGCCTGAAACCCAGTAAGTATCGGTCCTCGATTGAGCAATTGTACAGAAGAGCTTTGAAGGGCAACCTAATTGAAACAGCAATTCCACTAGTCAACATCTATTCCTATATCAGTATTATTTCCATGGCCCCCATGGGTGGGTATGATTTAATCGAAATCAAAGGTGACGTTGAAGTTAGACTCACGATCGAGGGCGAGGAATTTTCGGGACTTGGAGGAACTGAACCCATCAAGACCCAAGCTGGCGTGGTGGCTTATTCTGACGCACAGGGAATTATCTGTTGGGGCTGGAATTATAGAGACTGTGACAGAACCTGCCTACGAGACAAAACCACGAAAGCCATTTTCTTTGCTGATTCCTGCTCCGAGAGTAATAGAAAGATGGCTGAAACAGCTCTTGATCTGCTTGAATGGTTCTTTAGGGACAAATCGTGCTCGATCTCCTCACGGTTCACCTTGAGGCACGGCTCAGCCACGGTAAGTATCTCAGCACCGAACCAAGCCTTAAATTGAACCTCATTGTCCAACACTGTTGACAAACAGTGGCAATTCCTTTACTTTTAATAGTTAGTGGCCAATGTCTAATGCTAGACATTAGCTCGATAAAACCTTAAAGAGGTTCACTACCTTTGTTAACTGAATCATCCCATGAGCTGACCGCGTATATTTGCGTGGAACCGCGTCAAGGTGAAGCGCTCTATAGATGGTACAACCATGAGATGACGAATGCTGAGGCCCGGAGGAAATTCGAGGCACACCTCTTGGTGTGCTTCAAGTGCCAAAAGACTATTGCGAGCCTCGAATGCGTTCTCTCCAACCTGGCAATCAGTGTAATCTGACTTCTCATAGACAAATCCGTTGAATTTCGTAGCCAGCAATGCTGGCTTTTTTTGAGTTATAAAAGCTAGGCTTAGAATAAGTGACAATGTGGTAGTCGTTTTCCAATACGGATCGTATGCGCACTCGGAGCGTTTGAGCACACATGACCGCTTAAATGCTGACGCACGTCCGGTCGGCATCGCTGTATTAAGGAGACTTTTGAGTTTGATTTCACAGTCTAAAGTAAGGAAAGCAATTTGCGGCAGCGGACCTCGTTTCCGAGGCCGGTAGGAGAATATAGGGAGTTCTTTATGAGATCCCCGGATTAGCTCGTTCGCCGAGAGACTTCGGGCAACTTCGTGATGCTATTAAGCGTGAAGGCAATTATTACAAGCGACCAGAGATTGCAATTAACGAATTTGAATGGCGAATCGGTCAAGGCTCTCACTTATAGGGTCATTAATAAAGTATCGTGGTCACAAAACATCATTGGCTTACAAGCCACGTAGTGATTGGTCTGCCGGAGCACAAGGCGCCAAAATGTGGTTCGCCTGACACGACAGTGTCTGGCCGCCTCTTCGAAGCGGCCGCAACTCAGTAGTGCGTTTACAGCCCCCTTTCGATCTCGTCTTCTCGTTTCATTTCGTTTCAAAGTATTGCAGTCACGCGTCGATAATTCCTGTGGCTATATGATTTGCCTCTCAAGAACACTCTTTACAGAAGCCATAGATAGCAAAGATGAGGCTAAGATGAGGCTGGGACATGCAAGTACCTACCGATACGCAACAGTTCTTTGACGGCCGACACGCCAGTAAGTATTGGTTTATTCCGTTTGGTGGGGTTGGTGACTGGTGCTCAACCGGACTTAAATTGACACCACGATGGTCGTCTTGGACCGGGACCAGGAATTGGTTTGTGACCAACTTGTGACCAGAATTCCGACAAAGGGGCATTAATAGGTATTAACAGTTGGACTCGCTGGCGGCTGCAACCCGTAACAAATGTTGGTAAATCAACCCCGCAAGTATCTCGCCGAGAGGCGAAGGCTCTTATCGGTGAACGGATCAAGGAAGGACGCCGAGCGAGCATGGAGTCTTATGAAACCAGTTCTAAGCGAGCCGAGCGACGGTATGCTACCTGGGACAGACGAAACTACGAGTTTCTCATCGAACTGTTTGATTCGGACGAAATAGCAAAAGAGTATAACGCCATCCCAAAATTGGTTCTGATCGGCACTTACCGAAGCACTGAGAGGGCAGAACAGCACCAGAAGCGGATTGACCGAAAGGTAAAGTGGTTCAAAGAACTCGCGCGCAGGATCGACAACCATTTCCCGCAGGTTGAAGAGGCTGTCCCCAATCTCACATGTTCAGAAACCCTCTCCGCCCTCGACAAAGTTGATCTACTTTGCAGCCGCTTTCATGCGGTAGTGAACCAACTCCATCAACCCAAACGAGGAAACAATTCACCGTCACGTTCGTCTCTTAAAAGCGAGTACGATGTTCAGGAATTACTGCACGCATTACTGTGGATCTTTTTTTCAGATGTCAGACGAGAAGATCCCGTTCCGCAAAGAGCCGGCGCATCTTCCAGAACCGATTTCGTTCTCAAAAAAGAAGAAATTATCGTCGAGGTAAAGAAGACGCGCTCAAACCTGCGAGACAATGAGGTTGGAAAAGAATTGATTGTTGACATAGAGAGATATAAAGCGCGTAAGGACTGCAAGCTTGTATATTGCTTCGTTTACGACCCTGCCCACTTCATTAGGAATCCTGCCGGTCTTGAAGAGTTGAGTCGAAATGAAGGTGAACTAGCAGTTAAGGTAGTGGTGCTACCAAAACGCTAAGCTGACAACTGGACACATTGACGTTTCGCCCTATTCAAAGTTAAGACGCCTACGGTAACCCGATTGAAGAAAGCGCTAGAATCGCCTACGCAATGTAGCGCGAAGCTGCGTCAAGGACTGAAAGGAAACAGGTGCAGCAATGCAGCTGTCAAAGACGGCCTTTGTACAATTTCACTAGCGAATGGGCCAACTAATGAGTTAATCAATTGAGCTCAAGACTCAGAATATTGTTTTCGTTATCAACTCTTTATTTTTGCGATCATATCCACCCGATATAGAGCGCTATGGCAAGAACGCCCTCGCGACCATGGCCTCATCAAGTCTTAGAACTCCTCAACGGCATTTCAGCAACCGTCCGAGGGCAATCTGGACCAGCGATCATTTTGGAGTTGTCGGTTGCCCAGCTTCGCGACGTTTTGCAGGTCACCCGCCAATTATCTCAATGCCCTTAAGGTGATGTGAGGATTGACTACGGGCCAAGGAGAGCACTCCGACTGCAGCACTGTTAGTAATGTCAGAAGAGCAGAGTCTATAATTGTGTGGACAACCGTGATTGTCACTAATTGGTTTATTGTTGAATAACTGAGAATAGCAACTGACTCACTATTGCACCATGCAGAGTGATTTTACAACCATTGAACAAATTAGATGGATATACCTAAGGACTTAACAGAACAGCTTGCGCGGGGAAACTGTGTCGCCTTTGTCGGCTCCGGCATCTCCGTCGCTTCCGGACTACCCACTTGGCCGGAGTTGCTGCGACAGATGATCGGCTGGAGTCAGAAGCAGGGGGTTGCTCTTCAAGATCGCGCTGACATTGAAGCCTTGATCACTGACAACGAATTTTTGCCAGCCGCGGACGAATTGGTCCAACAAATGGGCAACGAAAAGTTTCGTCGGTTTATCTCCGAAGTATTTCGTCGACCAGGCCTGCGACCTAACAAGGCCCACCTGCTTGTCTCTGAGATTCCCTTTAGCGGCATCCTCACTACTAACTACGACAAGTTGTTGGAATCTGCTTATGTTATGACTCACAACGGTGAACATGCTCACGTTTTTACACAAATGGATGTCGCTGAACTCTCAGCCTCATTACGCTCAGGCGAGTTTTATATTCTCAAGACGCATGGTACAGCTGACCGTATTGAGACCATTGTCCTGGGGAAGAAGCAATATCGCTCGTTAATGCACTCTAATCCCGGCTACCAAAAAGCGTTAGACACGCTTTTCTCGAGTAAGACAATACTGTTTATTGGCTTTGGCTTGAATGATCCCGATCTGCTCCTTCACCTTGACGAACTTCAGGCGGCCTTCGCCGGCTACACCGGCACTCATTACGCGCTGATGGATAGTGCCCGCTCGAATGCCACGACGCGTAGACGTTACGAGGCTGACTATGGGATTCAAATAATTCCCTATACACCCTCTACCGCAGATCACCGTGAAGTGAGGGTCTTTCTTGCTGAGCTTGCCAAAAACCTTCCCAAAAAAATCGTGGCCCATTCGTTGGCTCGTGTGAGAAAGATTCTTGACGAGGCAGATCCACATTATCGACTCGTAATCAATTCCGAGAACGAACTGATTATCAAAGAGAAATACAAGGGTGCGGCTCAGGACCACCCGCTCACTATCTCGGCCGCATTTAGCTTTGACGCTAAGACCCCTGAGGGAAAAGCAGCAATCGAGGCTTGGAATCGGTTCGTCAACACCGGCGAAGAGATCACGATCAAGAGCCCTCAGCTGACAAAGTTCCAGCCGCCCGAGATAATTGAACGCTTCACTGAAGTTCCCACCGAGCACATGGCAGTTACGTTCGGCTCTCGACCGTCTGGTAAGAAGTTACCAATAAGAGTCGTTGCTCAGACAGGTGATGGCGCAACCGCGGTGCTGGATAATATCCTCCTCGAGGTTATGCGGCGGGGCAAAGAACAAATGACACTCAGTAATGAACGACAGGGCGGAGCTTGGAAGATTGAACAAATCATCAAATTCAATACAAACCAGTCGAATTTCGATTTTCATTTCAATGACAGCACGCAATTGAATGTTAATCAGGCGGTGGAGGCTTGGAGATTCTTTGATGCATTGTCGAAAGGAGCAGTGATACGCATCGAGAGTATAGAAACCGGCCTGCAACTTGGTCACGCCCGCGTAGCCCCCGGTGCTTATGCACTACCTGATGAACGTCTACTGGAGGTGCTGGAGGCGCTCGTTATAATTCAGAACAAGAGTGGGATTCTGTTCAATTCTCCTGATGTAGTGTCGTTCGCAGACGCACAAAGTATATTTACAACTCTAGAAATTCTACAGACTGGTCAGGTCGCATTGAACCCACAGTCGATTCTAGTGGAGTCGAACCTCGAACAAGCAAAGAGCGCGCTCGAAAGATTTGCTGACGATGCTAAAGCTTACCTGTCCCAGTTTCTGGAGGAATTCGGCACTACTATCTTTGGCAGAAACATCCCGCTAGGACCAGTCGCAATCGTTTATGAACAGGTCTATATCGCTCCAGATGACTACGAAAATCTTGAACGGGCCGTCGCGTCGGGCCCATCAGAGACTGTGTTTAATATCGTGCTAACTCCCGTTGAAGGCCTCCCACCTGAAGCAAAGTTTCTTAATTGGCTACCGTCTGAAGAAGCGGATAAGCTCAAGAATTTCCCCGCAATCAAAATCCAATCACTAAAAACTCAGATCCAAAAATTGTTTGCTGATTCAACTCAGCAGGGGGAGCTGGATGTTAATCGGCTGATCAGTCTGCTCCGGCAAGTGCGTAATCAGCTCTCTGATGAAGGAAAGCCGCTCAACACTTTGAGCACCTCTACGCCGGAAGAGTTGCGCGAAGCTTTGCAACCATTGATGTCGCAATTAGATACGGATAAGAGATTTCTCTTGGCCGCAAAATTGTTCGAACAAGGTTGGCTGACCTCCGGTATCGCCGCCGAGCTGATTAACGTTCCCCGAGCACTGTTTTTATCCCGCCTTGGTGATTATGGAGTCAACACGTTCAACTTAGATGATGCGCACTTGGATCAGGAGCAGCGGCTTGCCTGAGACTATCTGCGATACCTCACCACTACAATATTTACACCAGCTCCGACGGCTTTACTTGCTCCCAGCGTTAGTTGGCCAAGTCACTATTCCACCAATCGTGACAAAAGAGATCGCGGATGGGCTGATGATAGGGATCGACCTTCCTGATACAAGCAAATTAAATTGGATTACCGAACGCGCGATTCAGCAAGTGCGACCTGAGGTTAATGTATACGGTTTAGATCCTGGTGAGACGGAAGTTCTAACGTTGGCTTTGGAAATTGGAGCCTCAAATGCAAGAGTAATTATCGATGAGTTACCGGCCCGCGAAGCTGCAGTTAAACTTGGCATTAATCTGATCGGCACCCTTGGTCTCTTAATTAATGCTAAGGCACGCGGAATTCTACCCGCAGTCAAACCTGAACTTGATCGTCTCGACGCGCTTGGTTTTCGCCTCGCAAAGCATACACGTGAAGCCGTACTCAAAGCGGCCGCAGAGTAATTCCTACTTCAGTCCGCACTTCATTAAGGCTTTTCAACCGAGTCTTCCAGCCGGAGAAGAGCCGGTGCCTCCTCAATATTCTGGTGTCAAACGGGCGTTTAGTCCTAGGTTGCAGTTAGCAACAAGTAGCCAGCGTCCCTTTCCAGCCCGGCAGTAGATCGCGTAAATGGTATCTCAGCTACTCTGCGAGTGGCTGCCGATCCTTGCAAGAATCACAATATGCCTTCTTGAAAGCCGCGCTAATAATCTTCCACTCTGGGTTGGGAATCACAGACCGGAACGGGTGCAGATTGCAAATGCAAATTCGTTGCGGGTCTGTCAAGTACATGGTGACTTGACTCTGCATGTGTCGATCATCAGAACGCCGCTCCAGATGCCTACACCAATTCATCCGGTCCTGCGCGACTTCGCGGATCGACATGTATTCCCGCTCCACAACCGGAAGGCGATCAGTTGGCAAGTCGTACAGTCTCGGCGCTTGGGCAGCATACATGCGCACTGTCTCGTCGCTCAGGCTTGCGTTTTCTGCGATCTTCTCTTCCTCACTCTTTTGTGCCAGCGCCGCTAGGGACGCGCCTAATGGTCCTTTACCCGCCAGATGATCCTCGGCACGGGAGAGAATGTTGGCGTAATTGAGTGCTCGAGCTTTGACCTTAACCTCTTTGGCAAGCTCCTGAGCCTCAGACTGCCGGCCAACAAATTTCAAATAATCCGCCATTAGCATTTTAGCGCGCAGTTCTGTCTCGTACCGTTTTCGTGTGACCGCAGACTTGATGACCGGCTGCAACTGGTCGATGAGAATCTGAATTTGATCCGGGCGGACAGTTGCGGCGAATCCCTGCATCTGAACGAGGCGGTGCTGAAGGAGCAGAGAAGAGAAGGTGATGCTCAATCGGATTAGGATCACGTCGGAAAAGTTTGGGTGAGAGAGTTGCGAGCCGACCGAAATTTCCTTTTCAAACCGTTTGAATCTGGTAGGATTCGATTTTTGTTTGAGTACTTTAAGAACAAACGGTTTGCGTTCTTGATCGCCTCTCTTGTACGCAAAGTATGTCCACGACTGACCACCCTCGCGAATCGATTCGCCGCGAATCCAGTTGCCAAAATTATCTACCATGTTTACTGAAACTGCGGGTTGGTTATCGCCCTCTTTTCCGGACTACTATTGTCGCGAGTCCCCCCACCATTACCGGAATAGCACTTAACATAATCCGAGTCTTGTTTCGAGTCCAAAAGGATAGGCCTTCGACAGCTTTCTTGTGGGATGGTGGGCTCCTCAACCAATTACGCAACGCAACCCGCGTAAGGCCCCACAGTTCCCGATGAAGCTCGAGCTCGTTCCAACCCGGTGGGTCCCCCAACCAAAGGCGCGATCTTGATCAAGCTGCATCAATTCATTGCCATGAAGAATGTCGGAGCGAAGTGAGTACATCTCGCTTCGTCGCTGCCGGAGAGCGGCCCCGGGCGCATACCTCTCGAAGAAAGCGCGGAACGTCTCCGTCGCCCCTGGCACATCGTGCTGACAATCCTTTTTGCACTTTTGGCAGTAGACTCGATGAGCGATTCCCCTATCAGTTAACGATTCAACTGCTGAGATGAGGCAGGCGAAGGACGAAGAAACAGAAATTGACCAGAGGCGCGATGCTAGATCCACCCAGAACGTGGCTCTGTCAAATTTGGTACGGTTGGGCGGCGAAAGCTGCCGATAGAGGCAAATCGACTCGTCTAGATCAGCAGGAACTCTCAATCCCTTTCCATCGTGGCCGACGTCCGTGTAGTACTCTTGTGGCTCAACCTCCTGAAGTTGGATTGCAGATGGTGCCGAGGTGACATCGATCACGGCCTCACCTAACTTCGCAAAATAGGATTGCTGGACCCATTTGAATTCGGAGTTTCCGGCCGCGTTGTCAACGACGGCCCAAAAGTGTTCTGGTCGTCGCGGTTGAAGGCTGGTACGTCCAGCAAGTAAAACATTGAGCAGGAGCGTCAGTTTGCGGTGTTCACGCATCCTCCTGAGATTAGTGATTGGTCAATAGTCACTAGCCTTCATCGGGAACTCAAGAATAAAGGGATGCTCAGCCATTTCCACGTGCGGACGCGGTGCATTTGCGGGCGCTGGAAGAATCTGAACTCCGGAGATTTTCCCCTTCCAGAAACCTTCAACCCGGAAGCTGCTGAAACTAAATTCACGACCTATCTTTATTGGTCCTGTGAGGATTGACTTCTCGACCTCATCACTGATCTTTTCCCACTCAAGCGCATCAAAGGCCCGGCCCGACTCGATACTGACGATTCTCTTATCACGAAAAATGAGAACGATGCTCGAGGAAGGACTCGCTAATGGTAGATGAAGTTTACTTACTCGAGCGGAGTATCGCTCTAACTGGCCTGGTCCACCGACTCGCTTTTCCAAGAACAGTCTCAGTTCAGGTGGATCAAGATCTATCCAGTTATCTCGAAGAAGATTCGTCGCCACGCAGAGACTTTAGCACAGGAGTGATCCTAATCTAACGCTGATGCGCTTCAGTAACCTAAAGCTAATCAACGTAAATTCAACTTCGCATCGATAAGCACGTCGGTTGAAGTTTCAGCGAGTCTCAGCGTACTTCAGGAGCACAGGATACGGTGGGTCCATCATCGCGGACCAATGCGCTCCCGTCCGACGAGAATTTCGACGCGGGCGGTCGAAGTCTGCCCCTGACTGTCCGTGGCCGTGAGGGTGAGAACGTGGCTTCCCCGGGAAAGAGCTGACGTATTAAGGTTCCGCCCCAGCCCGATCAGTCCGTCGCGGTTCGATGTCCATTTCAAACTTTGACTTGAAAGCAGACCGTCTTCTGGGTCGTAAGCGACACCGAGGAGTTGGTTGAACGCCCCAGGAGCAAGTGCATCACTGCTAGCCGGCCTAAGAATGGCTACAAAAGGCCGCTTCTGGACCACGGTGAAGGTTCCATCCGACTCGGCTTCTGCCGTGTTGACCCCGTCAGTTGCTCGTACGCGCACCCGAGCCTTGGTAGATCCAGGTAACAAGGCGGTATTCACAGTGATAGATGACGTGGTCAAGTCATTAGCGATGGGCCACCAAATTTGGTCCAATCCGGAGTTATACTGCACGGTATAACTCAGTGGATCGCCATCCGCGTCGCTGGCCTCCCAAGCAACCGTCGCCTTTGCTCCCCAAGTTTCTTCCTTCTTTGGTGATAGCACGCGCACCGACGGTGTATGTGAGGTGACTGTTCGCTTCGCCAGGACGACTCCTTTGCGCTTGAGTAAGATGATCTTTGCTCCGGCTTGCCAAGGCACAAACTCGGCGAAGCCAAGCGAGTTCTTACCCTCGCCGGGGACAGTTTGAGCGTTGAAGCGATAAGTCAGCAATACGTTCGAATTTGCGTCTATGAGTTCCAAGCTGAACTCGCCAACTGTGCCTGGTCCTGAGACAAAATCAGTCATGACGCGATGGAAGGGTCGCAGCGTGACGGTGCCGTCCTTGTCAATTTGGCCTATGGCAATCAGTTTTTCCTTTCCTACGCCATATGTGCGTACGATGCGTTGCGAGCGCGCATCGAATGCACCTAAAAGACCCTCGTAGGTGTAGGGCGATACCCAACTATAGGTGTGCTCCCCTGAGTCCGCGCTTACGGCGCCGTAGGACATAAAATCGTGAGCGTGCGGATTGCCGGACACTGGAACTCCCGGGGAAATCAGGAAGGGCAGCGAGCCATTCCACCAGTCGGTTCTAACGGCCAGTCCCGGTTCTCCTATGCCCCCATGGGGGTACGGGAAGTTCAGATTCGGGTCAGGCTCGCCGTGGGAGTTGCCCGCATGATGTAGGCCAAAATTGTGTCCGATTTCTTGTGCCCAAATGCTCCCATAGATCTCGAAGTTGGCTGACGGTACACTCCCATTTTCAACGGCCCATGTGTCGCCGAAAGCTACTTGTCCAGGTAGATAACCCTGGCCGCCGCAACCGCACGGCACCATGCCAAACAGATGGACATCGCGAGGCAGAGGTGTCCCACTCTGGGCCTGCAAGTCGGTCAGGACGCTCTGCAAGTCCCCTAGGAAATCGTCCTTCCCTTTACTTGTTTGCAGGTTGCGGGTCGTCGTCTGCGAGTTCAGGATACGCACCTTGATGCCAGCGTCGTCCAGGGGAAAGTTGCCGCTCAAGGGATACACGGCATTGAGCCACTGCAGGGCCCCCATGGGGGTCCAGACGAAGTCTGCGGTGAGGGGGAAGGGCGGATTGGGGTTAGGCAAGTAGTCGTATGGCGCAAGCACAAGATTCAGACGGCGCAAGGGGAGGAACTGAACAAATCTGGGAGCATCAGATTCGTTCAGGTTATCGCAGCCGTCACATGGGAGAGCGGACCCCGACCCTTCAATGTCAAGATGCGACAGCTGAATGTGAATTTCTCCCTCAGTTGTCCACTCCGGTGGCAACTCAAAATTCAAGCTGGCCCCAATATTTAGCCGCTTCGCGTTAATATCCTCCGACGAGTCGACCGAGATCGTGTTAAGCGATTGTAGGTTTGGGAAGCTCGACTCCCCAGACCGGAAGGCTGTCAGAGCACCGCTGACGTTGCGTATTTGGCTCGTTGGTCCATCCACGCGCAAGTATGCGCGGACAGCAGTGGGCTTGCCTGCGATCAAAGGTACGCTGGTGCGAAGGTCCTGGGTCGCCTGCGTGATTTCCAGACCCAAAAGCTTGAAGCGCGTGCCATCGGCAATCGGCGTGAACGTGACTGTCCTGCTGTTTTGACCCGTGCCATGGCAATTACGCATGGAAACACTAACAGTGTTCGAGCCGGGCAATAGCAGTTCCGTGATTCGAGTCGGTCCAAAAGGTCCCCCGGTTCGCGAGACGAGGCCGGCGCTCAGGAGACTGACAGATTGACTTCCACCAGATGCTGTGGCGGTTAGCGTCGCCTCATCAAGAAGTGCAGCCGTATTTACCGCTCCTTGCAACATAAATTCGTTGCGTTGCACCGTCTGACCGTTTTGCGGCTGGTTGAGGGTCACGAAGGGATTCTGTGTAGTCCCGCATGGTGGCGGCGGACCGACTGTATCAAACTCGAAATCGTCAATGACCAAGTTGTTATTGAAGGCCTGCCCACCTGGGAATGCAACAGAGAACCTCAAGATGAGCTGTCGAATGTTTGGCGTTTGCGAAACAACCTCTAGAGGGATCTGAACAGATATAGGACCGTTGCTGGGGCCGAGCACTGCCGAGGCCTCGCCCACGAACCCACCATTTTGGTCCAAAGCTTGGAGGATGACACTGCGCCTTTCGTCAAGTCGGGCTGAGTAACCCACCCAGAGCTTCGCGCGTCTCTGACCTGCTGTGAGGCTGATAATGATCGGTGTAGTGCAGAACTCGACGCCTACGCACTGCTCGATCACTTTAGTTCCTGAGTGTGCGAACCCAGGAATGGCCAAGAATCCCTTTGAATAGTCCAGGGCCAAAGGCCCATTGAAAATGACTCCTTTACTTGCATATTGAGTAAAGACGGAGACGGCCGGGCCAGCACCACCGGGTCCGCCGGTTGAGAGGTCTTCGAAATCAATCACCTGGCCCGCTGGCGCCCGAGCTGACCAAACCGGTGCTCGTCTGGTTGTGTTGTCACTCGCGGTGCCCAGTACCGTCGGTACGATAATGATGAGTGCAATAAATACGTAAGTTCGTTTCATGGCGAAACCCTCCATCGGTACGAAACCTACCTTCCCGATATAGCGCGAGGATCCCTTTGGAGTTATGCGAGTAATCTTAGATGAACCATTTGCGCTCCTTTCATACGTGAGTATCTTTGTTTTATGTGGGACCAGCTCTTCTTATCTGGATAGATTTCACAACCGTCTTTGGTTGAATGCCAGTAGTTCAAGTAACGTTAGGTTACGTTGCCTCTAGGGCAACGCTCCTACCTTAATTATGAACCTTCTATGAAATCTGTAAAGACTAGTTATTCACAAGTAAACGTTGACAACCACAACTGTTGGGGGCTAGAGTTTTTTGACACTCGTCCTCCAAAGGAGTTAACGACATGCCTAACAAGAGTTTTCGTCCAGAAGACTTCAATCGTCCCAGTTCGCAACCTGAACGGTCCGAGAGTAAAGACATAACAGCATACAATATCGATTTCAGGCCCACTAAAACCACGGAACGACCAGGCTGGAAGCCCGAAGTAAACGACCGTCCGGCATCCGCTCCAGATTGGCTCACTGTTGACTCTGTCTTATTTAACTCGCCAACACACAGCTCTCCTTCAAAAGAGGCACCTCCGCCACACGCAGCGAGAACGCCTCCTGCTTCAGAAGTCAAGGCCAACTCTTACTCAGCAAACGTACTCGGCCAAGCGGTTAAAGGTGAATACCAATACGCGAAGCTGGGACTATTTCTCGGCCTCGCTACTATTATCGGAGGAATTATTTTGGGTCTAAATGGCGTAACAGGGCATACCTCTTGGACCGCAAAACTTCTAGGACTGGAGTCAAACATTAATGATGCTGCTCCAGGAGTGGTTTTATTTATAGTCGGCATTTTCTTCGTCTACATCACGAAACCAAGAGTCAAATTAGGAGACCTCAAAGGCTAATAACTTTTTGAGAACTTCCAAAGGACTTTTAGAATACGTTAGGTTAGAATGCGCTCACACGGCGTAACCTTTGGTGGGGTGAGGACATTGAAGGATTGAAGCTGAATGTTTCGCGCCAACCTTGAGAGCCCTGGTTCCACAACCGGGGCTTTCGGTTATGGTATACGCCTTACTCGACTGGAGAATTTCGAAATGGATGTCAACCAAGAGGTAGACCGTCGGAAAGCCGCGCTGATAGAAGACCTCAGAGACGACATAAGGTTTAACCAAAACTGGGGCCGCTTTTACCGATTCTCATCGGGAACCCTGCTTTTCTTCGCTCTGCTGGGCTCTGCTCTGGCAGGCATCTTAGGCTTGCTCGGAGTCATTCCTGCTCAATGGGTCGGTGGAATCGCGCTGGTACCAACGTTCCTTTTTGGTTTTGCCAGGGCATTCAGGGCAGAAGAGAAAGCTTCGTGGTACTACCGAAAGAAAAATCGCTTAGCGGATTTATTGGACCAGCTTATTTATCAGCAGCCTGTGAATCCAACCTTGGAGCAAATCGCTGCAATCAATAAAAAGAAACACAACCTGAATCTGGTGATGCAACAAGAGTGGGACGAGAAGCTACGGCTGGGATGGTCAGCCATCGACCATCAGCAGCATCCCCTCACCGAAGAACGACCTCCGCAAACATTACCGCCGGCTCGGTAAGGCATACTCCCACCTTTACTCTCCTCCCTACCTAAAGGGAAAAGAATATATGCAGAGTATGTATCAGTTAATCTGTTGAGCCACTACTTCCGGAGTGCTCGGTGCCATACCTGTGAGGTGGGTTTTTCATTCGTTCTTCGCTGCTGACATTAGACACTGGTCTATAAAGCTGTGATTGCCTCGTCTGATTTATTATTGTGGTTGTCGGCGTTGTTTCAGCCGCACGGGTGCTGAACGTATCACTTGTTCGCTTGGTCAGAGAGCTATATCAGCAACGGAGAGAGAACGAAACACAGGAGGCCAGATGCTCTTATTTATCGTTGAGAGCACCTGAGCCCGACGTCTAACGGATTTTTACTTACTTGTTTGAGGATTGCAGCGACAATTCAGTTACAAAAAACCGCTGCCTATCCCCAAAGAAGGAAACAAAAAAGGCCGCCAACCCGCGAAGGTGAAGCGACCAAAATTGTTCGCGGGTTATTTGTTTATTTGTTCGAGTATTAAAAAGTGCGATTACTAAACTGAGGGCTAACTTAAGTATGGACCATGTGGTCCATCTTGTCAATCCTCTGTTTTATTAGGTTTTTCAGACTTATCCACAGGGTCGTCTGACAAGCACACGACCACATGGTGGAAATCGGGGACCGCCTAGACAAGATTTCCGAGAAGCTCAAGGCAAGAAAAGTAAAAGCTCTAAGCGGTTCAAAAACAGGAGATAGGAAAGGAGGAAAGGCCGAAGAAGCCGCAACTGCCACCGCAAGATCCAACCGAGGGTTCCTAATAAGCCCCACCCGGTAATCACCCATGAAGGGTTTACTCGAGCGCCATAGAACATTTGTCTGCACATTGGTAGCGTTAATCACAACTCTCGGCCCTTCATCATCAGATGGTAGATCCTGCAAAGTTGCGTTGCCGAAGAGATGCTGGCGGTATGCGTCTGCTATTTCGTCTGCAATCGTTTTCCACGGAAGAAGAATGCCTTTGATTATTGCACCCTGGTCAATAGTAACGTCGGCGAGTCGCCTTACCGGGTTTATGACCAGTTCTTCTAGATTGCTCGCCGTGTGGTTGTTATCAAATTGCAGTTTCTTCCACATCAAGCCCAACATCCCAGCGGTGATAGAACAGCCCGACACGCTTGAGATTGGTACCAGACCTTTAAGTAGACCGAACTGGTTCAGTCGCCACAGTGCGCCGAGGTGAAACAGCATTGCGCGGTAACCCCCACCAGAAAGACATAGCGCGACGCCAGGCAGAGGGTGTGCTAATGGATCGTCAGTTTCGATGAACCTAACGGGCTGGATGTTCTGGGTTGCGCTCGGTGAGACCTTGTCAACTTCCATGTGTTCTCCAGATTCGTGCGTGCTTGTGTCATCATTCAGCGTCGCCGTAATGTCCGTCATTCACTCGAGGGCAGCATGCAGATTACCGCTTTAGAGTTGCTTGCGGCCTAAGGGAGATCGTCGAGCGACTTCCAGCCATCGTTGGCTGTGCAATCATTTCCTGTTGCGCAAAACTCCATCTTCATAACGGGATGAATCTCCCAGTTATTGACTCGCTTGAGTTTCTTTCCGAGGAAATGTTCTGAATCAAAGATTAGCAAGCCAGTAACGCGAACCAGGAGCGCGTGCTTTGGTGCGCCGTCAATGCGACCTGTTAGGTTTTCCCTTTTGAAGTTCAAATGATCGCGTTTCACACGCGGAGTGAATTCTGCCGTTATCGACTGTTGTTCCCGAACTTCCAACGTGTTCTGTTCGGCTGTTTTTGCGGGGACCGCTTTCTTTGTGGCGGTAGCCTTCTTTGCGGGGGTGGCCGGAGCGGTAAGGGCCAGCGTTTCTTTTTCGACTAACACTAGATGGTTATCAGTCTGGCTTGGGTTGGTGAGTCTGCAATTACACGACTCGGCGCTACCTTTACGCGCTGCCAACAGGTAGGCCACAACCGTGATCATTTGGCCTTCACCTAACGGAGTTAATAACGCACGATCATGAGTTTGCTTAAACTGCTCTTTGTCCGGGTCCTCCAAGTCTTTCATAAATTGCAGCGTCTGAAGGGTTGGCTCTTGATCGTCGGTCCGAATGTTCTTTCGTCTGTTCAATTTAGGATCGCCGCCACCGCAGCCAGCAAGAGGGCACTTAGCCAGAGTCGGCCTGCATGGGCCTTTCTTCTTTTTCTTGGCTCGTGCAGCGGTGGTTGAGGAAAAAGCAAAAACTACACGGAGAATTAACGCAAGGGTTCGTTTCATGGAGTGAGCCTCCGAGAGAAAGAGGTGTGAGAACAGGCCGCCTTATATCACATGCTTGGAGGATATGGAACGGTCAACCATGAGGGTTGCTACATGGAGTCGAGAAGCCAATTGCAGAGGCCCCAATAACCGAAAGGCCAGCGTTGGAGCTGGCCTCTCAAGGTTGGCGCGAGGCATTCAGCCTCTGCGATAGTGTTCTCACCCCACCATCGCAACACCGAGTGGGCGCATTCTATTCCCAAATTTCTAAGTGTCAAATCAATAAAACATCAAAGAGTTATTAAGAGGCTCTTCGCGCAATTCTGGCAGACGAGCTAAAAGTTATCGAAGTGGTTTTCCGCTGCCAACAGCGACGAAAGTCCCTACTTCAAGAACACCGTCGTTCCGGACTTTTTTACTTATGAACGGGGACCAAGCAATAGACTCACGGTCCCGTAACTACTGTGTAAGCTGTAACGGGATGCGCTTCCCACGGCGTTGCGCGCCAATTGCATCCTGTGTGTTGTAGGCCATCGTTCGGACATACTGGATTACTCGGTGAAGTGCTTTGCGATTGGTTTTTATGAATGAAGTCGTACATCATCCAACCCTCAAACTTCACCCACTTATTTCTGATCTTGTCCTCGACTGCTTGCCGCATTGCATCATAGTTGCTGTCATCAAAACCGAAGGTTTGTTCCCAACGTGGCGTGAACTCTACAACAACATATTTGCTCTGGTCGTTAGCCTCCGATGGATCGGCAACGACGTTAATATGAACGTCCCGCAGATCAGTACGTTTACAATTGCAGGTTTCCTGCAAGCCACCTGGATCTACGCTGGCAACGAAGCCTGTCACCCTTACTCTCTTCTCTGCGGTGAACACCCCTTGATCATTAGCTGGGTCGCGGATTTCCTGCACGGTGATCTTCTGAGGATTGGTGACTGCTGTATCTCGATTCTTTTGGACATTGAGCGTTCGGTGCCTTTTGTCCGTTGCCGTTCCGCAAGCCGGACAGTTTCGATAAGGCGTACCCTGCGAACACGCAGCCGGCTTACGCTTGGGCTTGCGCTTAGTCTTTGCCTCGGCAATTGGAAGCAAACAAAGAGTAAAGAATATTAAGAGGGTGAAGCGACTTGCGATTTTCATGGTAAGGAGTTCTCCTACGGTGTGAGATAGTGGATCGACTCCGGCTTATATCACCGACTAACTGAGGCTACAAGGCTTTTTAAATGCTCAAAGCAAAACGGCGTCACCGTCTCCGACAACGCCCCTTTGATTTACCAGTTCATTTACTCTATTTAGCTTTTACTGTCCGAATATCTTCAACCTTGTAAGGGTTAGAAAAATGACAGTCAGGACAGGTTAGGACAAACTCTGTTTTGCTAATAACCCAGACCGGATCGAACTTATCACTCTCCCGCTGAAAGGCGAACTGCCAGCCGCAACGGTGACACTTTACGGCGAGATACCAGCGGCTTTCGATCCATTCGGGTAACATGAGGATAAATGACTAGCGAGACTGCATCCTAAGCACAGACCGAACAAGCGAGTTGTCCCTACCAGGCAATGTTATTTTACTCTCCGGACAAAGACTGTCCCAGAAACCGGATTTCCAGTTTTCAGACCTTTTGCTCCGGGGTATAAAACTAAGACCATGAGATTTCCGACGAAGCATGATCGGTGGAATTACCGCAGGATCTTTTGGATGGTAGTGGGTTTAGTGCTTGGCGTCTGGATGGCGGTAGTTGTCGCTGGATGGATCATTCGCTTCCTCTTTGGGCCTGTTAGATAAAATGGCGTGCCAGAAATCGGATTCTAGTTTTCAGATTAGGACAACGATTGGAAAAGTTCTCGAAGCGAAAATCTAATTGCTAGACTGCGTGAATGGCGGTCTGCATAGTTTCCTATCTCGATACTGAAGGTTTGCGACACACTGTTGAGGTAGAGGCGCAGAGTCTATACGAGGCGGCCTTCCTGGCCTTTCGTACTTTCAAGCAACATGAATGTGAGCCGGGCGACATCAACAAACTCGAGGTGGAGATTCGCAGTTCAGTTACCCATACCATAACCCTGAAAAAGGTGCGACAATGGTTGAATGGCGGGCTAAATCGCCGAGTGAGGCGGTCATGAAGGAGCGATTGAAAGGCTCTCCTCTAAAACCCGCGCCAATCTGTTGTTGTTCTGTTCTCGGAATTTTTATATATGCCGAAAGGCCATCTCAAAACTATAGACACTAAAGTGCGCGTGGTTATCGTTGACCCTTCATTTCTTCTTCGCAATTTTCTTGGTGGCTTTCTTTGTTGATTTCTTTGTGGCCCCCTTGGTGGACCACGCAGAACAGCCCAGGTGCACTTCTCTTACACGAGGTGGCCCTGAGAATTATTTTCGCCACCCGATCCAATAGAAACTACATACTTAATAACAGCAGTGACTCTCTGGGCCAAGGTGGTCGTCGTCACGGCGATACGGTGGCGATAGGCGAGCAACACTATCAGATGAGCGAGCAATTGCCCTCAACTCAGAAGGAAATATCAATCCTTTCACTGGCAAAGTGGGAACTAAGACCAAACGCCACCGGTTGGGTACTGCCTTAAAGTGGATTGCATTTGGAGTTACTCTTAGCTTTAGTATATGTCGACGCAAAATACCCGGACACTACTTACAGCCATCATACGGTTACATACTATGTCGAGACGGCTGGCTTAGCCCCGCTCAGCACATGCAGGGTGCTTGCTCATGGCACGGCGGCATCGCTGCGGGATATTGACACACTAAAAGTATCAAAGACAAAATGAGATCTTTCCTATCTTAGGAGAATATTACCACCGCCGCTACTCTTAGTAATACTCGCTTCCATTACGGAGTACAGCGGATCAATGATGGATTCCGACTACGGCGAAACGGATAACTACCACTCTCCGAAGCGTGGCGCTCGCCAGTAGAAGTGTTCCCGCATTTTTAGCTGGCAGAAACAACCGCTATTTCAACCGCGCAATGACGATTATCCCCCAGATAAAGAAGATGCTGCACAATAACGCACCAAACCCCGGCAGGATGTCTTGTATGAACCCCGTGAGTATTAGGAAAAAACAACTCATCAGACCCATGAATCCAACCGAGGCCCATAAATAAACTTTCATTTCTTATCCTCAATCTCCTCCTTCTCCTTTACATATCAGCCGCCGCAACCTTCGCCTCGACTCAATATGGAGGCGGAAAATTTAGGCGTTAATTGAAGAGATAGCCAAAGATGTTAAGTGCAGCAAGTCGATACATTATACGCTACACGTCCAGGATGGACCAAGGTACGTCAATGCTGCCTTTTTTATGTTGTCGCTTGTGGGGCGAAATTGCATCGTACCGTGTGTCGCGTTATTCGCGCTGGCTACTCGAACAAACGTCGCTTGACCTCGGCGACCAAATTGCCTCGGGTCCGATGACGGGACGGACCGAGCGCCATCAAGCGATACTTCGAGAATTCCGGACGACTAAACTCGGCGTAGCTCCGAGCGTTGTTCAGGATCCAATGATCTGCACTAAGTTCTCGACGGGTTTGTCGCTCACGACGCAAGAAAGCATCCAGACAGGCAGCGCCCGTTCCGTAGAGAATGAAAAACCGAAAACCTTGACTTTCGGCGTTCTCGATGATTGAGATGGGCAACACCAACTTGCTGGGAAAGGATAGGACAGCACCATTCTGCTTTTGTCCTCCGTTAGCTCGTTTACGGATCTTACTAGCCAACTCGGCTGGTTGGCCTAAGTTGAACGCATTCCACTCGTTCCGCAATCCCTCAAGATCGATGCCATCGCCCTCAGGCCAGCGGTCGATTTCGATGTTGACAAAGCCTAAATCCTCGGCAACCCACACTGCTAGTTGCGTCTTCCCCGATCCGGACGGGCCCAGGAGAAACACTATTGGCTTGGACGTTACGCTCATGATTCTCAAACGCTGATGCGCTTCAGCAAGCCCACCCAATTTACCAATGAAGCCGCTTGGGTCCGCTCAAGTGCTTGTTGGATGCCGCTGTTAAAAGGACCAAAAGAACCCAATAGACTCTTAAATTTCGTCAATCTGACGTCCAATGAAATCTAAAGTCCCGCCAATCTTCCTCTTACTACCGTCAATAGGATCGACATACCAGCTTTCGTGAATGCTGTTTTTCAGATTCCACTCCCATGCAACTCTTTTACCTGCTTGGTAGTAGTCAGTCTTGGTAGTGTGAAATAAGCGTCTGATGAATCCTCCATCTGAAGTCTGAGAATCAATTACTAGCCCTCTTACTCCCTGTCTTCTTTTTGTGCATTCAGGATCGTCATACACATCTAATACGTCATGAATACTATGTACTTCATGTGGAATCGAACGTATGGTCTTCAGAAGATCGATACCAATGTCAAGAACTCTTAGGATCTCCTTTTCGTCAAGTTGTGCTTTCCCATGTACGATCTTGCTCCTGAGATCCCAAAACTTCTTTAAGGAGCTAATTGCACTTTCAGGGAGGAGTCCACGTTCACTTAATGACTGAATGGCTCTATAAACAGATATTCTACTGTTGCTTGGAAGCAGCCCCATAAAACCAAGTATCGCCTTGGACTCATTCTCAAGAATATTTGAAAGTCGAATGATGGCGAGTTCGGGGCTGCCCTTAGAATCGTCCAGAATCTGATTCACATCTATGTCAGTTTGCTTAGACTCCTCAGCAATCGGTTCTAATAACAGAGGTAGTTGCGCAACCTCCATTTCCGCCTGCTTGACGACTTGTTGAAACTCATCGACCGCGGGTTCAAGCTCAAACCCTTGCCCAAAAAGCTCGCCTTTTTTGACTCTGCCAAGTAAGGCTGCAATAGGTCTGCGGTATACAAGCAGAAGAGTCAGAGTCACAATTGGCCATAGCCAGTAAGAAAGAGCAACTATAAGGTCGACGCTTAATTTGAAGAGGATTTCAGGAGTCATATAACTATTAGCGGTGAGAAAGCCATCGAACGCCGCGCATTAGCGCCGAGCGATTCCACGCAATCTTCATTTCAAATTGCCACTAACGCAAGCTTCAAACCGAGTCCGCTGCAAGCGCTTGTTCCATTTCACTGATTGTCGCCTCAATTCCTCCACCCTCCCATTCGAGTTTTTTGACATCGATTCTGAATCCCTTTCCTTTATCATCTCCTTAGGACGAACTTAATCAATGCTGACCCACTTCGTGATTCATCGCTCTTCTCTGTCGTATCGAGATCCTCAACCAGTTTCCCGATAATCAAACACCGCTACTCGGACATGGAAAATTAATGAGTTGTGCCATTCCCGTTTATAAACCCGTTGACTTTCTTGCCTAATCGGATTATCGTCGGCGCGTTCTCATAGATGGGGCTGAATTCTCACGAGCCTCTGCTTCCTTGCACACTCGCCCAATCCAGCCTAAGGAATAAAGTCAGAGCGAGCTTGAGAGCTTCCTGACAGGCAAATCACTTTCTTTATCGAGCGTTATCAATTAGATCAAAATTTAGGGTTCTTGGCGGCGCGGACTCGAGCCTGGTTTGATTGTGCGCTGTCCTCGCGAAAACGTTGGTCCGTAAGTTTCCTCGGCCGGATCAACCCTGGAAACCCGAGATGTCAATCATGGATCATAGAGTCCAGATACTGATTGTCCTCATCGAGGATGACGTTCAGAATAGCCCGTCACTTAATGAATTGGCCCGCTTGGTTCATCTTTCCCGTTCGCGTTTGAATCACATCTTTAGAGCCGAAACGGGAATGTCTATAGCGCAATACCTGAAAGCGCACAGAATGCACCGGGCACGGGAACTATTTGAGACCACATTTCTTAATGTGAAAGAAATAATGACTGTTGTTGGGCTTACCGATCTTAGCCACTTTGTTCGTGATTTCAAGAAGGCCTTTGGCGTTACGCCCTCTCAATATAAAAAATGTCACCTAAACCCACTGTTAATGATAGACAAATTCAGACATGCACAGCCATCTAGGCCAACGTATAGCAATTTAGGCAAACAAACAAACTCTTCAGCCAACAAATAGTGGTTGCCTGATCAATCATTCACGCATAACTTTGATTTCTACTAGCGCTCCAATCGGTGGGGGTTTCTCCTGCCCGGCGGAACGAGCGATTCTTGTAAGAGTTAGAGGGTAACCAAAATTTGCAACGACGTTATAAAGCGATCATTGGAGAAGGGCGCCTTCCAAGACCAGAAGCCTTCAAACTGTTCGCGTGAGAGTGCCCATTAGCTCCGATTACGCCTGTATTGGAGGATACTACCATGCCAGAATCACAAAACCCGACCTCAACTGGAACGAGTAGGAAGGAAACGATCTCCCGGATAATTCAAGCGCTCCTTTTGAGTGGGGAGAAACTCACAGATGACGAGTTGCGACAGATGCAAGTAACGACCGATGCCTTGGAAAGGGCTCAGGCAGCCGACGGACATCACGATCATGACCACCCTACAATAGTTGACCTTCAATCAAGGGTAGCGAGCGAACGCTAATGTAAACGCGTCTTGGGTCTCACCATTTGGTTGCGGTTCCTGGGAGCGACTTGAGCGCACTGAGGCTCTTGACAGCTATGAAGCATTCATAAGCCACTGTCCGACCCGAATTCGTGGGAAGGTGACGGATGGCGAGGTTCCAACGCTATAGGCGGTCTCACTGAAAACGTCACTCGGCATCCAAGTGCGTGGTCCGAGGCCGGTCCTCAACATGTAGTATCTACGACTTCTCTGCAAAAACCTGTCCGTCAGCCAGCGGGACCACTTCAGACTGTAATTCCCTCCTGGACCGTATGAAGCCGGTTTTTTGTGAGATATTTTGTGAATATGAAACAAATCTTGGCTGGTAAATAGACATTCTGATTTGAGCAAATCCGCTGATGAGGAGCCAGTTAAATATGGAGGAAATAAGTTCTTTGGAGATGCTCGAAAAGGTGCTCGGACAGCATCGGGCTTTTGGCAACAGTGACTACATACATGAGCAACTACAAGTTTGTTATAAACGTCGCCTCAGTAAAATCGCTGCATACTTACCTGTCGCTGGACAATTATTAGACGCTCTCTGTCAAGCCGACAACCACAGCCGTTATCGCGTGATTGGTGACACCGTTGTGCGCTGTACTGTCCAACATGCTCTGAAGCAACTTGAGACGGGAACTCAATACGGTCTGCCGCTGGATCAGTGTGAGGAAGTATTCCAGGAAACGATTCGTCACCTAGAGCAAGGTAAACGTGGAGCGCCCTTGGAATCCGGAGTTACACAAGTTAATCGTTTAGGGCCAGACTCTAATTATGCTTGGGTCTGGAGCGAAGAACATTCTGACGATGTATTTGGTCGATCTTTTCGCTACGTGATACAGGAGAACTATAGCGAATCTTTGTGTACACCTACCATTGACGAGCTAGCGATCTTAGCGAAAGGAGCACAACTGCTCAGTGAGCTTGTACCCTTGTTGTCGCGTAGCGCACTAAGCCATGTTCACCTGATCGCAGTGTTTCCAGCAGTGGGTAATTGGAAATCGAAAGCATCCAGTTCACAATTTAGAGTAAGTGGCACGATCTTCTTAAACCGTGAGGCACTTCAGAACCCATGGTGGGTGGCTGAGCATTTATTTCATGAATCATTACATCAGAAGTTATACGATTTTCGTCATGGACACTCATTACTGGAAAGAGATGCTGTACTCAATCATGAAGGTTTGGCAGAAGATGCGCGGAGAGTTTGCTCGCTCTGGAATATACCGGATGTAAATAGATCGAATTATTGGGACATACACCGGGCGGTTGCAGCATTTCATGTGTACGTCCATCTGGCTCTTCTTTCTGCATTAGCTGAGCAGCGAGTACCAGACCTCGAGAAAGTTTATGGTTCATTACGTGGTTCACTCACCATGATTAAAAGCCGCAGGGCGCTCGAACGTGCCCATTACCTCGGCGAACAGATTAAGGAGTTATGCTGGCAGGAATTGGGGCTGGCAGGAAAGAGTTTGATAGACTGGTTAATCACCGTCCTAGATGTTCTCGATCCTTCTCCACCTCCACAGGGTTCGTACATTCATTTATTACTCGACCGCTATCAGACAGAGGCGAAGAAGGTCGGCTCTTTCTTAGGCAAAGTCGACCCTGACACTCTAAAGCGCGAACCAGCGGTATCTTCAGACCTCGAACATCAGCTAATGAGTGTTATTAGTGATGAAGTCAAAAGCACTCGCTGTGTGCTTTCCACATTGAATGCAGAAGCCGATCTAGATCGATTCAATAATGCTCTAGCTCAATACTCAAATGAGGACCTAGGAACAAAGTTTTCTCAAATACGCACTCTTATCTCCAAAAGTCTTCTAGATTTGTCTCCAGACGGCTATCGGCTGAAGTGTTCTTCGCCTGAGTCTAAAACTCCTGAAGAGATAGTGAAGGAGATGGTTGAGAGCTCTAGCCAGCGTCTAGATACACTCCTTATAAGTTAGGAGTTGGTTGTTGTTCAAGCCCTGCGAAAAAAACCAGATGAATGACCCGGTCGAGTTCAACGAAAGGCGGCCCTTAGGTCCGGGGAACTTTATTATAACTTGCCGAGGTTATGAGTTATAGCGGGTGCTAATTTTCGATCGGTCCTCGAAGATGATGATGCCGGACAGATTGAAGCCGCGGCAGATTGACGAAGGGGTCGGCGGGGCCTTGCCGTGACCCAAGGATTGCCTTCAGTTTGAGCTGAGGTAACGAAGCACAGTACGACGGCTAACGCCCAAAGCTTGAGCCGTCTCCTGAGCGGAGAAACCGCGCGCCTTTAGCGAACGAGCCCTGGCAGCCTTGGTGTTTTTAGGTGCCGCTGGCCTACCTTTATATACGCCACGCGCTTTGGCGGCCTCGATGCCTGCTTCGCTGTCGCTTCTCTGATATTTCCGTACTCAATCTCAGCGGTATTGTCAGGTTAACTCCGAAGATGGAGTCGGAGGTTTTCGTGCGGCATACTTGACTGATGCGCACCTCCATCTCTTCATACCATCGTCATCGCTTCCCTGCCGAGATCATCAGTCATTCCGTGTGGTTGTACTTCCGCTTCGCCTTGAGCTTCCGCGATGTTGAAGAGATGCTGGCGATGCGCGGTGTCGCTCTCAGCTATGAGACGATGCGAGAATGGTGCCTTAAGTTCGGTCAGACTTATGCTAACGACTTGCGACGAAAATCTTCTCGGCCTGGGGACCAGTGGCAGTTGGATGAGGTGTTCCTCAAAATCAACGGACGCCTCCATTACCTGTGGCGGGCAGTGGATCAGGATGGCGACGTATTGGATATTCTAGTCCAGAGTCGGAGGGACAAGAAGGCAGCCAAGAAGTTCTTTCGCAAACTCTTGAAGAAATTGCGGTATGTCCCGCGCGTAATTATCACTGACAAACTGAAAAGCTATAGTGCCGCGAAGGCCGAAGTGCTGCCCAGTGTCAAGCACTGCCAGAAGAAGTATCAAAACAACCGAGCTGAGAATTCTCATCAGTCAACCAGGTTGCGAGAGCGTGTGCTGAGACGATTCAAATCGGCGGGGCATGCGCAGCGCTTTCTCTCGGCCTTCGGCATCATTAACTACCACTTCCGAGTCGGGCGACATTTCTGTACTGCTGGCGGCTATCGAGAGATGATGAAAGATGGATTTACTGTTTGGAAGCTCGTGGCTGAGACTGGTGTAATAGCTTAGCAAGACTGATCCGTCACGAGTAGTCGGTTCACGCTGCCTAGTCTAATGATCTTGTTGTCTTTAGGAAGTTAAGTTGACAGTACCATGCAAGGGATGAGCGTCATTGCTTACTTAAAATCTTTGATAATCACGACGTCCCCGTCTACGGTGCCGCGCGAGAGGGCGAGCCACCTACCGTCGGGTGACCAGTCGAAGGAGAAGATGCGGTCGGTCTTGAAGTCGGTCAACTGCCGTGGCTGCCGCCATTAACGGGCTGGAGCCAGATGTTCGAGACGAGGCCGCGCGTGATGACATAGGTCAAGCCTCGACCATCCGGCGTCCAGCGGACAGGCTGTCGGAAAATCTCACCTGGTGCAATGACGTTCGTTGGGAGATCAAAAAACTTCACGTGGTCTCCCCCTTCGAATGGTAGCAGTGCGAGCTTTGTCGCTCTCGTCTGCGGGTCGCCGTAGTAGTAGCCGATCAGCTTACCGTTAGGTGAGACAGCGGGGAGGGTCCCGAATTTATCAGTGACTAGCAGGGCTTCGCCGCCATCAATCGACAGCTTCCAGAGACTGAATCCGCTGGAACCCCAAGACTGATAAACCAGCCACTTCCCGTTCGGAGAACAGTGAGGCGAGGACGCATTCGCGCCCGCCGTCAATTGCCTCAAATTAGCGCCGTCTATGGTCCACTCTCCAAAGCTGTTGAATGCCCGAACGGACCGAATCAAAAACGATATAACGACCCTCCTGCGCCACGGACAAAGAGCGCTCATAGAATGCGTCGTCGGTCAGTTGTTTCTGGTTTCGCCCGTCTGCATCCATGATCCAGATATCGGGGTTGCCACCGCCTCGCGAGCGGTAAACGATCTTGGCGTCTGAGGTCCAAGTTATACCTCCGTTTAGCCCCCCGTTTTCTTTGCCGGAGGTGAGCTGCCGAGCGCCCACCCACTGATCCATCGGTGCCACCCACACGTTGGAGGTCAGGTCAGAGAGCACCGCGACCAGAGAGCTTGAGTCTGCGGTGAGGGTCGCACTGTGATACGTGTTTAGGTCGTTGGTTAGCGGGTGCGTCTCGCCTCCAGGGTAAGAGACTTGCCAAATCTGATAGGGGTCACCCAGTTAGAACCCGGATGTCGCTACGCGATGTGAAGACGACCGAAATGTCAGAGGAGAGTGTTAATCAACTCAATCACCTCATTATCGGAGGTTCCAGTGGCTTCTAACGACAAAGACCTGGATTACAAACTCAAAGTCTCGGCCATATTCAGGAAAATGGGCTATACCGTTTTCCAAGAAGTCGATTTATCAACGTTTAGCTATCAACCGAAATATCAGCGCAAGCAAGTTTCTGATTTTGATGTGCTGGGCTTACTGATTGAGCCTGATTTCGGAGTCACCACGGCCGTCGCCGAATGCAAAACAATAGAGGAAAAGGCGATGGAGGTACTGCTGAAGCTAAAGAGACTAAAGGAGTTTTTCAGTGCGGATAAAGCGTATCTTGTTCAAAAGCGAGTTGATGTTAATGCGCGAGAGGTCGCGCGCGATATGGGAATTTGGTGTTTTGATGATGGCAATTTAGCTGTTTTACAAAAGGGGCTCGACGTTAGAGACGACGTTGAAGTTGCAATCGAGCGCGACGTTTACCTTAGGAAGGAGGGGATCTCAAAAGGTTTAAAAAATGAGCACCAGAAAGCTCAAGAGTACTTGCGTTATGACTTTTGGACGCTGCCAGCATTTCGAAACATCATTAATCTTCTCCGACATGCCACTTTGCTAGGTGAGAAGCTTGATGCCGCGAAAAACAATGACATCATCCTTGCACATCAGCTCGCAACGAACATGTCGGTTGCAGTCAGCCGCCTAACTCTTGATGTAATGCGTTTTGATAATTCGGACATCGAGACCGGTGTAAAGAACCGCATCCACGGCGGCACGCGCGAGCGACGAGATCGAGAAGCACTATTCGACACTGTTGCTAAATTACTTGGGGATGAAAGACTATCGATTGAGCCGCCATTCTTGCCTGCCCTTACTGAATTGGTCGCAAGATTCATTAATGCGAGCGCCGCGGCCTCTCAAGTTGTCAAGTGTTTGGACCACATGACAAGAGAGAGAATACTGCCTGACTTTTCAAAAGTGGCTGCTACAGCGGAGAAGGCTTTCGGAGATCGCACCGTGAAGTTGGCTCGTGATGTTTTCTATTTCATCTCACGGGAAGGTCACATCTCGATCGATTTGTACAAGGACTCACTAACTGAGACGCGCTGAATAAAGGGGCGCCACGTGTACAAAAACCGTGACGTCCCCAAGTAATTAAACCAACCACACCTAGTTTTTCTTTATCTGTACAGCGAGTGGGTGTGCCACTGATAAATCAGCTGATTGATAATGTGAAAACAGGCTCCACAACAAACATTCTTCGAAAAGGATCCTGCATTTCTTGCTACCTTGGGGTAGAGACTAGACACACTTACTCTTCGTTAAGAGTTTCACTCTTCTTACTGTTGCAGCTGAAACAAAGAAGTTGCAAATTGACTAATTCCGTAATGCCATATTTTGCTACTGGCTTTATGTGGTCAATTAACAGCTTCTTTCTTTTTGATTTGCAGTGAGCGCAGTGTTTGCCATCACGCAAGACCAAGGCTTGAAACAAACCCACTCGATTCTTATTCAAGAGTGTCCGCTGGGCAAACTTATGATTTCTAAGTCTCTCTCGGCACTCAAGACAGGCCATGAACTCTTCGATAATTGCAAGCGCGGTTCTGTACACAATAGAGTCGGCTGCGCCGTCTTCAAGTTCACTTTTTGTTCTTATCACTGCCCTCAAGGGATTGTTGATAGAACTCTCTAGAAAAAAAGCGACAGGTCGTCGCCGAGGCGACACACGCTGGTAGTAATATAAGAGCCTGAGAGAGTCTATTCTGAGGTCATCTGAGGCACTACCAACGCGACGTTTTGCAGTTTGAATATCTAAAGGGCTTTTGAGGTAGATATCTGTTAGAACTTCTCTGACCCGATGCGACAGATCATCATTGCTTTCTAGGTCAATAGCAAAATCAGATTCAGACATGGTCTCGCACTATTGGCCTTCCAAGATAAACCTTAAAAGCCTTTATCACACAATCATTCACTAACCTTGGACCATTCTCTCTTGGGCTGATTAGTCCTAACTGTTCGCGGACTCCAGTTAGCTCGTTGAGTAATCTTGCAGCGCAAAAGAAATTAGCAAACTCTATTTCACTTTCCAAAGTGATATCGAGCACAGGGTTCTCATTCAGTTTAGGTGCCCGGTTTCGGGTGATCCCCGAGGTTTTTCTTTCGTGTCTTAGTAAGAGACGAATTCGTCTACAAAGTCCGCCTAAGACTACAGACAGCGCTTCGCGACTACCTTTACCGTTACAGCGTCAAAGCCTGGAGGGCCCACTTTGCTTTCCTTGTAGAACTCAAAGTCAAAGGCTTTTCCGAGAGCAGTACGCACTTGTCCCGCAGCTGGTAACTCCACGTAGTTACCTCCACATCCCGGAACACTCTCAAGTAGGAGGTATCCCCCCAGCATCAGCGATTTCTCAAACAAAGGGAACAGTGCGGGAAGCAGGAAATGGACGTTAATAACCCCTCCGACGCTACCCCCATCGAACGGCCAAGGGTCATTTGCGAGGTCAAGATGACAGAGCTGTAGCCGAGAGGATGTCACGCGGGAAGGTCGCGATCCCAGCTCAATCTTGAGACGCGTCAGGTCCCTATCGATGCAAACGACCGTGCAACCTAGATCGGACAGCAACATTGCGTTGCGACCTGAGCCGCAAGCAACATCGAGAATTGGGGCGCCACCCGCCGCATCGGCAATTTTTGAAGCGAATTTTCGGACCAGCGGAGAAGCTCCCAGTCTGCTGGTGCTAGGAGTCTTGTACTTCATTTCCCAAAAACTCAGGCGTGCAGTCTAGAGGTGGATCAAGAGATCGGCTTTACCATTCACTTAACCGGGCTAATATGGTCGCTGTGCCTAAACTGTTTCGAGGATGAAAAAAAACCTCCGCACTCACTTTTGACTGAGCAAGTGTTACATACATCTAGATACTCATTCTTCCAATCACTAATTGATTTCCGGCAATGATGCCACAAACTCTTATCAAGCGTGCATAGCTGATGATTGTATATTGAAACCGGAATACGATATGCTTCTAAAATACGTACCGCCTTTCTTAATTGCTCAGCATAGTCCTTTGGATCAATCCACAAGTCATCAAAGTTTGCTCTGGTGAAGCCTGTAATCTCCAGACCCATAAGTGCAACCTGGTCGACAAAGAGTAAGTTCCTGGAAATGAATTCTGCTAGTTCAGGCACCCTACCTACTGTTTGGCGATGAAGGACGACGCGAATCTCCACTCGTTGTCCAAGCTCCTTTAGGTTCAGTATGCCCCGAATTGTTTCATCGAAAGCACCCCGTGCCTGGACAACATAGTCGTGAATCCTTGCATCATCTGAATAAACTGGGATACCTATCATCATGTCGGGGTGTTGGATCGAAGCGTAACGTTTTGAGAACTCCCTGTCTGAAAACAATCTGCCATTTGAGAGGATATGAATAGCCGTCCGGGGTAGCAGATTCTTGGCGAGTTTTAGCAGATCAAGAAATGCATTCCCAAACAAAAAGGGCTCCCCGCCAGTAAATCCGATCTCTTGTGTTTCTGGCGACACAAGGGGAATCACTTCTCGAATCTCATCAAGAATCCAAGCATCGTCAATCTGCTTAGGTGGTTGAGAGCACATTAGGCAATAACTATTACATTGCTCAGTGACCAGAAAAAAATTTTGCCTAGAGTTTGCCCGAAACAAGACGCGAATGGTTTCTTCACGAAAATTGACTCGTATAATGTCGTCAGAACGCAGGTACCGAAATTCTTCAGAGAGTCGGACAACAGTGTCAGATTGAGAAAAACGACTGGGCTCGGTGACTCCGGGAAGAACCACATACGCGGCATATCCGTCGGGTACGTGACCCGTAGACACTAAGTAGGCCCGGGTTGACCTCAAAGCCCGGGGCAGCTCAGCGTCCTCTGATAGTTTCAGAACTATTCGTGTTTGATCGTTATTCCCCTGAAGGCCAAGGGTGCGACCGCCAAGTTTTAACATATTAATGATTGGCCCAGCGCATGAATAATTCTTTCGCAAAAGAGTCATGCTCGATTTTGTCAACCAAATGCTTGAAGATGCTCATATTCTTATTGCAAAATTCGGACTCAGCCTTGTGACCCAAATAGTCTCCATACTGCGCATGATGATAGACAGGATCGGCTCCGCAGTAGGGTTCAAACGCACACTCAGAACACATCGGTGCACTCAACGTAAATGACTGCTCTAACGGGGCAAGTAACTGTTCGCTTAGAAAGATTTCCTCGTAAGTGTTCTTGTTAACGTCACCAATCTTGAAGGAGTGATCGCCCATCTCCGCAAGCATTCGACTTTCATCGGACGCGTACACAGCACCGTCATAGTTATAAACAACAGCCCCGATGCCAATGCCGGCCGGACTCATGAGATCAACATAACCGGGATCATCAGCTGTAAGCATTTTCTTTAAAATCAAAGCGGAGTAGTGTTCCCTAAAGGGTGTGCCTTTCCGGTTAAGATCAATAATGTAGTCGAGTCCTTCTTTATAAAAATCCAACCAGCGCTGGGCATTGTATGCAGCAAAGCTCTTTGTTTTGACCGCAAATCCGTACGGCGAAATAGAGCGCAGGAAAAGCTCTTGGAATTCTTGGGCTAAATACTCATCAATAATCTCTTTCACTTGCGATAAACTCGCTTGAGTGGTTGTCATCAAGGCTGAAACCTTATCGCGACCGACGATCTCGCGGGCAAGCCGAATCCCTCGCACAACGCGTTCGTAGCTGTCATTACCCGGACGCGGACGATTCTTGTTATGAAGTTCGCGGGGACCGTCCAATGAAGTAGATATGTGAATGTTGTGTTCAGCACAAAACTCTAGAATTTCCGGAGTTGCCATTGCGAGATTGGTAGCAATAACAAATTGTAACTGTTTTCCTTCGTCCTGATTCCGGATTTCTGCCTGGTAAACAATCTGCTTAATCAGCGAGAAATTCAGCATAGATTCTCCGCCTTGAAACTCAATCTTAATTGCTTGAGAAGGCGAACGGAATGTCAGATCTATTGAGCGAAGCGCGGTCTGTTCACTCATATCGTAAGCAGCTTTGTCTTCCGACTGACGTGAGACCTGGCAATAGGGACAGCTATGCTCGCATCGCAAAGTCACCACAAAAATGTGCAGTCCAGTGAATTGCGGAAGTCTACGATAGCGAGACCGAACTTTAAGCGCTAGAAGTTCAATAGCGGATTTTTGAGTGAGGGTATCTGCTAGAAAATGTCTAGCACGAAGTGTTGAGTAAGCGGGAGATTCCGGGTCCAAAGTCCCATTAACTAATTTCCCTATTTCCGCGTGATGCAGAACAAGAAATTCGCCACCCATGTTAGTGATAACAGTCCTGTTATCATCCAGGCGCTCAAATTTGAAAGGCAGAAGAGCGTAACTCCTAGTTTTGTCACTACCATAGAAGGTCAGGGGCTGAAATTTACTCACTTGAAACAATGCCCGTTCTTGAAAAGGCATGAGCGAGGATCAAGTTTCGGGTGGCTTCGGTGTCGCTACGTATCTGAATGCGAAGATCATGATCAATGACTTCGCGACGAAATCTTTCTAGAGTGGCGTTCATTACCTCGCTTGTGCTTTCCTTGCGCAACTTAAGATTGCAAATTATCTGGTCCCCTTCGAGGCGAATTTCACTATCTAACAGGGCCGCCAGACGATAGGCTGCGTTTTTAACAGCCTCAATTGAAAAGACGCGGTTATCGAAATTGATTTCCCTAGTTTCCACGATGTTCCTACGTCACTGAGACCTATCAACTTCCCGAACTATGGGAACTATGGGAAGTATGGGACGCATGCGAGGCATGAGAACTATGAGACCCTGACGCATGCGAGCTATGCGAACTATGCGAGCTATGGGAACTATGCGAACCGTGCTGTGGCATCAAAATCCCCTCCTCATTTCGTTCTAGTACGAAGTGAAAAGTGTTTCCTGCTACGGTACGAGTCTGAATCTCGCCCTCGATCGCATTCGGTGTATTGGGGGCATCCTGTTTGGTCCCATCCAAACCCCTATCTAACTGGTTCAGCGAAACTGCTTTCGCTTGGTTAGATATGGCGAGGACTGCAGCGGCCATCGTGAGAATGCTGGTTTTCTTGTTCATGGGAGGACCTCAATACTGTAGGGCTGTTAAAGCTTTGAACGGAACGTTACTCGTCAACTAGTCAGTTGTCAACTTTTTGGCCCGGACCATAAAACCATCACCGGTCTATTCAATCCCGATTGTCCTCTAGAGAGGTGGAGGAATCGCGACAACCTTAGGCGGATAAAGACTTGATTTGAAGGGCACGCAATCGCGCTCACCTGCGATTTGCTCGGTGCTCTGGGGTGATCGGAAACCACGCAAAACGATTTTCTTTTGGCTGCCGCTAACTGAATTTCTTTAGGAGTTCGCCCTTTCGGGTGACCTGTTTTGTCGCGGCCTTGTATTCTACAAAAACATAGGCACCATCATTGTCGCGCATTTGATCCCATGAGGTTTTCAGGTCTTTGTCACCCACACTAACGTAAGCATCAACGTCGAGCCCTCTGTTCATGACCTTTTGAATTTCGGTCAGAATCGCCTCATAGGCCACTTCTCGCGAAGGCGTCTTGGGAAAGACAATTGTCAGCGAGAGCCAACTTCTTTGAGGCGTGATGCCGGGGTATGTATGTTCCTCTTCTATCTGGACAAAATAGGAAGAAGTGGAGGCAGTGGAAGTCCTGACACTGTTGTATTCATCGATTGCCAGAATTTTCTTTTCTGCGGCCTTGTAAACCAAATCCCCAGAATACTGATTACTATTTAGCGGCTCGTCACCAAGGAATGCCGCCGCGAGAATATCTTTTGAAGGATCTTTTCGCGCAACATTTTCCAGAGACTCTCGAACAATCTTGTCCACCGTGGTAGGAGGCGGCAGCTTTCCAGAGAAAACTATCTCGCATACTCGGCTTCCACTCGTGTCCCTAATATTGACCTCAAATTTCGCGTTGGATTCGGTACCGCTCCCACCGCAAGCGATGAGGATGGCTGTGAGCGTCGTCAATGCCAGGCATGCCGAGGTCCGACGGCACTCGCAAGATGGTCTCTCCCGTATAGCGCTCATTAGAATTTTCTCCGAGGTATCGTGCGACCCATCGCCCCGAATTTAGGCCGCCCCGGCGGGGCGCAAATACCGCAACACCAAGATAATCGACGGCTCCCGCTTGCCCCGCTTAAACTCAGAGACATGCCCAGGATAAACTGGCGATCTGCCCGTACTCACAGTCTGTGCCATTTGCGCCTGCGAAAGATTAGCTTGATTCGAATCTTCCTCAGCTTTGAAGCCAGCGCCGCAAGGGTGCGGTGCAACTTTGTCGTTATGGCGTCCTGAAGCTCGACTTTTTGGGGCAGACCACAAAAGCTTGTAGAATAATCATCGGAGTTTGATCTATTGATTGATGCTACCATTACAGCTGTCACCTGCCGACTACCGGAACTGGAGGCAGAACCATGCTTGAGATTTGGCGCAGGGTGAGTCGAGCTTCCTCATCTTTCTCACCAAACACCTCAGTGTGAGCGCGATTCAAAAGAATTGGAGGGTCATAAATCGGGTCGTGTTCTACCGTCTGTAGGGGAATTCTTCGTACCCTACCGACAGGTAACTGTATAACGGCGTAGTTCTGGTTTTGCGGCGTTTGCCTGCCGCCTTGACGGCATTGTTTGGGACTTGAGTACTTTTCCCAATCCGTGGACATGCCCGGTCTCGAAGGGGCTTTCTCCTTGTCTTTATGATTCCTGAACGCAGCTAGGTCAATCTCTCCACTATCATCGAAGTGGTTCCGGTGGACCCTCATAAACAGCAGAGCCTCGTTCGGGATTTCCTCCTTTTCCCAAGATGCGCCTTTGCCGCTCGCTTGCCTCTCAACGTTTCGGACTCTTAAACGCCGCCAGAGGAGCAATGCCAGCAAACAGACCAGAACGATTCCGCTTATCAATGACAGCAACCAAGACGAGTTTATCTCAGCAGCCACGCTAGAACCCATTCGTTGTTTGAGGATGTGTCGAGCTTACCTTTAATGTTGTCTTTGGGACCACCTGTACCGAAGTAACCTGCTCCTGCCTCGTTATCTGCGGGAATATTAATGAGAAGTTCTCTCTTCTGCGTTTTCCAGTGAATGTCGATGCTGCCTTCTGGTCCGGCCAATATCCTTGGTGGAATAACCCAAACATGATGGTGTCTCCGGTAGTCGGACGCGGCTCGCGCCACGAATTTCGTAGCACGAATCCACGTCTGCTCTTGATAGCCCGGACTGCCTTCGTCATCCCAGTTGTTAGTTAACTCAAGTATGCGGCGCGAAGAATGAATAGCTTCTTTAATATGCGAACTAATGAAAGGGCGTCGCCGATGGCGACGGACCAGATGGCCGCTAGCGATGCGAATTAGGTTTGGAAATTGTTCTTCGTGGGAGAGATGCGGTTCCCCTTCGCGAAACTCGATTGCAATGTTCTTCAACGTTGTCCAGTCAGACAAAAAACCCTCATTGACAGCAGTACCTACGGAGAGGTTGGCACTTGGCGCATAAGAGTTACGCACATTGAGCAATGTCCTTTCATTATGCATCATGCTTGTCGTCCTCAAATGGAACTTCTCTTTCGACCTCGATTCCGATGCTTCTCAAGCCTCCGTAGAAAACGTCTATACCTCTCTTCGTGACCTTGAAGTAGTCAACCTCATCACCTTCTATTGCGATAAGCAGTTGTACGTAGAGTCCACCTTTGATGGATATCGAATGGTCAATCCATAGCTTGCCTGTGCCGCCGAGAGTGTCATCAAACCAAGTCTCGATAATCCCGTTACCCAAACTCCTGCCAAAACCAAAAAGACGGGTGACTGGCAAGGTGAGCAAAAACTGCTCCGCATCACCCTCGGATAGTCTGCCGTGGCAGATATAGGCGAAGTAGTGAGACTTGAACGAAATGTTCAGCGCCGACCGAAGCCATTCACTACCACATTGGAGTATGTTGGGAAATTTCTCAATGACTTCTTCCCCAAAATTCTCCGCTAGCCATTCGATTCGGTCGGCTTTCACTTTATAGAAGCCAAATGTACCGAGGTTGACGTTGACACCAATGGAAGAGGGATTGCTTCCTGTCCCCTCCAGCTGAAAACTACTGAGTTCGACACGGTATTCAGAAAATACATCGTACAGTGCGTCGATGGTATGTTGCTGATTTCCCAACAAGCTCATCTTCGGCTTAGACAGTTGCGCGAAATAGCTCAAATGATTTTGATTAATGGTTAGTGTTCGAGTCATGAATCACAGAACCTCAGAGTGATAATCCTGTCAATCGAATCGTGAGGTCTACCATTCTTCGTTATATGGATGACATTCTAGCAGAATGCCCAAGGTTTTGCCTGAGGTCCGGTGCTTTATCCCCACTATAGGAATCTTATTGGCGACTCCGCGCCCGCGTGGACCTTTGGTTTTGCCGCCTATTAAGCTTAGGTTGGTCAATACAATTTTGATAAATTTGCCCGTTAGGTAACCAAATAATGGGCCGGTCCGATTTATCGGCGCCACCATTCTTTTGAGGCGGATGATGCCAACCATTTACCTTGTGTCTTGGGTGAGCAAAAAACGGGAGCGGGCGACCCGAGGCCAAGGACCTATACACTTCGGCATGGGTTCAAGAAGGCTATAGCCTACGTGGAACTGGCCGACTCGCCGTGGTACATCCTGTCTGCCAAGCATGGCTTGCTTGATCCTAACGAAGTAATCTCACCCTATGGTGCGACATTGAGATTGAGATCTTGCCAAAGCGCGAGAGGCAAAAGTGGGCGGGTAACGTACTGCTGAGTCTACAGGGTAAGCTGTCTCCAGGTGACACGGTGGTATTCTTGGCCGGTATCAAATATCGGGAATTCCTCGTTGAACCGTTGCGGCAGATGGGCGTGAATGTAGAGATTCCCATGGAGGGACTGGCGATCGGCAAACAGAACCGATGGTTACTGAGGAAGCTAGCCAAAACTTAGACCGTCTCTCGGCCTTGATACGGTTCTACGAGGCTCTCGCACAGCTCGAGTATCAGCTCGGGGGCAAAAAGAAGCTCCGCGAGTGCCACGGTCGGATGCCGTGGCCACGGCGCGGCGTCTACTTCTTCTTTGAAGACGGCGAGCGCCGCTCGCATTCCGGTGTGGGGCTCAGGGTGACGAGGGTAGGCACGCACGCCGTGTCGGTCGCGTCTAAGACAACCTTGTGGAAGAGGCTCGCCCAGCACAAAGGTTCGATGAAAAGTGGTGGTGGCAATCATCGTGGCTCCATTTTCCGCTCGCTAGTCGGAGAGGCCCTACTCAACCGGGATGAAAGAAGTGACATCGTCACGTGGGGAGACGGCCAGTCTGCTCCGAAAGAGATCAGAATCGGTGAGCATGTGCTCGAGGCTGAAGTAACCAATTATTTAGGTAATATGCCTTTCTTGTGGATGGACGTGGAAGATGAGCCGGCCGTCATGAGTCTCAGAGGTTATATCGAAATGAATTCAATCGCCCTCTTGAGTAACTTCGGGAAATCCGCGTCTGAGACACTTGATGCTGTTTCTGAAAATTGGTTGGGTTCTTACAGCGGGCGAGAACAAGTTATTAAATCCGGGCTGTGGAATAACCGCTACGTAGATAAGGCCTATGAGCCAAGCTTTTTACAGGTTCTTGAACAACTAGTTGATAACAGCTGTAGAGGATGAAGAGATACTCTTCGACATCTAACCTCGTCCGGTTAGTTTCGAACCGCGCGAGAAGCGTGTGAACCTCGCTATTTGGAAATCTTTTGGGCACTGCGGTGCGCCTCCATCTTCTGAGTCGCCACGGGTAAGAGTTGCACGGCTGATAGCGACGGCGACTGGATGTCAATCGAAAGTTAGGTCTAGGTGAGGATTTTCATAGCCGCCGAAAGCGAAAATCGATGCTAAGCTTTTCTGTATGACGGTGTGCATCGTTTCGTATCTCGACGCCTTTGTATTGACGCATAGCTTTGGCTCACGACAGCGTTGGGAAGTCCACGATATGGCCCGGTGGCACGGTTTTCAACCACTCCTCGAAGTATTCCCGGTACGCTTTCATCCCGGCGTGTATTTAATTACGCTTTGATCGCTAGGTATGCCCTGGCCCACGTCCAACATGACCCGCTCCATCAACGACGGGTCAAGATAATCGAGCTTAAATATCTTATCGCCAACTTTATGTTCCCTCATGGTTTAATATGCCTCCGCTAAGTCTCCTATCACCTGCCGGTCAGGACGTGCTCGCCAATGGGAAGCTTTAACTCGAAGCTCTTTAGCCAATCCGTCCGTGGATCGGTGTCGATTCGAGGTAAAGCTTGTCGGCGGGTTCGTCTACATTACGCCGGTCTTTTTCTCCTTTAGGTAAGCTCTACTGATTTCTCTGAATATCACTCATTAGCACCACGCTTGCAATTTACGAGTTGCGCTAACCGATGCGCCTCAATCTTCTTCACCGCGCTGAACTGATGCTCTTCACTCGGATGTGCGTAGCGCATAACCATTTGAACGCGACTATGGCCCAGCAAGGCAGCCAGCGTCATGATGTCAACACCAGCTTCGGCAGCTCGCGTGGCGAACGTGTGTCTCAGGTCATACAGCCGAAAGAACTCCACGCCAGCTCGCTTGACAGCCGCGTAATGGGCGTTGTTGAGCTTGACGATGTGAGTAGAGGGATTTTTTCCCCGGCGCGTGGAAGGAAATACAAACTCACCTTCGACCCTCAATAGGCGACGTCGAAGCACCTCAATCGCCCGTTGCGAAAGCGGCAGCTTACGGCGAGCGGCCTTCGTCTTGCCGCCAGGATTGAAGAGGTAACCCTTATCGAGGTGCACGTTGCGGCGTTCGAGGCGGTAGATCTCGTCGGGCCGCATGCCCGTCTCAAGCATGATGACCGCGAAGTCACGCAGCGGTTGCCTGCAGGCGAGCACGTAACGGCGCTCTTCGTCGGCGGTCACGACGCGCGTCTGCTCATTGTTTTCTTTCAAGAACTTAACCCTGCTCACCGGGTTTTTTACCAGCACATCCTGTCTAATAAAGTGGTTCATCAGCGCCCGCAAACAGGCGAGCTCGCGGTTCACCGTCGCGGGCTTAATGATCGTGCTGGTCGCCTCCCGCTTGTTTTTCTGAAGCCGCTTATGAGGTGATAGCTTCTTCTGCTTCTTCCGCCGGTCCTTGAATCTTTCGACATCGGCAACGCTGATCTGGTCCAACCGCTTGTCACCAAAATACCGGAGCAGCGCCTTGCTTGAGGTCTCGGCACGGTGATGCGTGTTCGGCTTGCCGTGGTCGGCAATTACGCGAGCGAGATACTCCTTCATCGCCAGTTTGAACGAGGGAACCGGCTTTTTCTCCTCGAAGCCAACCTCGCCCTTGGCGATTTGGGTTCGATAGGCGCGTTCAATCAGCTCCGCAGCTCGTTTATTTCGACAGCCCGTCGTTTTTTGGATGCGCCTTCCGTTGACCATGAAGACCATCCACCAAAACGCGCCTCGCTTCCCTACTGCCATTTCATCCTTGGCGAAGGACGCGCGCTTTTGTAATAATCGACGCGTCCGTCGGCTTTTGTGCAAATTGCTTGCGGGCCTTCAGGCTGAAGGGCGTTGGCGCGCTCTTCAGCCCTTTCTATCTCAACCGTCTCTCAACCTAGTTCTGAACAACTTCTATTATATACATTTCTTACACAGGATGGAATACACCATATGTACTATCTCTAAGTAGTGTGATATATTACTTAGACCATGAAGCTCAAGGTCAGAATTCGCGAGGTCGCTAAGTCACGCGGGCTGACAACCGCCTATCAGCTGCAGAAGCTTACAGGCCTTGCGCCCTCCAATGCCGCCAAGATCTACAACAACGACATCGTTCAAATTTCGGTCGCAACTCTCTCCAAGCTCTGCGATGTTCTCGACTGCGAACCGAGCGACTTGTTCGTCCGATCAAAGCCCGTTTCGCGATCAACTTCTCGACCAAAAAACCACGGCTAAAACGGCCGTCTCTGCTTGCTTCAATTTTTTGGTTCCCAAAAAATCCATTTCGCAGCGAAATGGTTAAATTCGCTCGGCTTTTTACAAATTATCGCCCCTGATAGTGCTGAAACACGCAAGTCGGGAGCTATAGCTCCCATCACTAAAGATCTCAGCTCATAGTTTTCTTCGGTACTTCTACATGGACGATTTATCTGAATCTTCAGTTCTCTCTCCTGCCACCTTCAGAACATGCCGAAGCCTATTAAAAATGTCGCCAAGATTTACCAAAACGACATCGTTCAAATCCCGATAGCTACCATGACTAAGCTTTGCGAGGTTCTCGACTTCGAACCAAGCAATTTGTTCGTCCGACCGAAGCCCATTTCGCGGTCATCTTCTCGACCCAAAAACCACGGCTAAACTCCCTCTCTGGCTGCGTCAAGTTTTTCGCGGGCCGAAAATGCCCTCTCGGACCCAAATTCCGTGAATTCGCTTGCCTTTTTTGCAAAATATCACGCTGACAGTGCTGAAACACGTAAGTGACTCACTATAGGTGCCGACACTAAAGGTCGCAGCTCATGATTTTCTTCGGTACTTCTATAAGGTCTTCGATTTGTTAAATGTTCATGTGTTCATTTTGTAAATAGTACGAACCGATAAACATCTGAATTAGCCAGAAGTGTTCATAGTTCAATCTCTGACTAGCGATACGGTCGAGGTTCCCCGTCCTAAAGATTTTTCCATCGTTTTTCTCGTTCGGTCGGATACCTAGCGGCGCTCTTTGCGATGTGAATAAGCGCGCTGTGTTTCAGCGGTGGTCGACAGTAATTACCATTGATGATTTGGAGTTTTGTCAAAATGCTTTCGTACTTGGCCCCGTTGCCTCGTTCACGACAGGCTATGCGGAAAAGGGTGTCGTTCCGTTTGCCCACTGGGATGACGTCACCACGTTCAAGCACAGCGGCCAGTGTCCCGCCGCGACCCGTCTCAGCTCTCGAAGTTCCCTCTTGCTCCTGCAGAACGAGAGCCCAAGCCTTGGGAAGCGGCTCCGGCACGCCAATGGTTTCCCATCGATATTCATTTCCTGTCACGTGGGTCGAGCAAGGCGCAACAATAACGCCGCCTTTTGCTTTGATGTCGAGGCCTGGTAGTCCCAGGACATTGGTCGCACTTGACAGCAGCCCCACGTCTTCTAAGTAGATGTGGCGTCCGTTACCGCTTAACGCTGACAACCCAGCAGGAAGTTCACCCACCTCTTCCTGGAGCTGTTGAAGGCTGTATTGGCCTCCGTTTCTGTAATCGACATCGATGACGCCGAATCCCTTTGTGATCAAGCCAATGTTGAAACGAGCATCTATTTCGCGCCAATACGCAAAGAGCATTGAAGCAGTCCTCCTGTCGAAAAAGTCCAGACTCTTCCACTGAAGCGCGGGGTGCTTTCCAATTGAAGGGCAGTTTTTTCCTGCTGAACAGGAACAATAAACCGAGCCACGGTTAAACTTCGGGAAGTGCATCGGGATCGCATTCAAGCCGATCCGAAGATAAAGCTCGACCTGTTCTATTACGGGCAGCTCATTAACATCTTGAACCCTAAATTCTGACAACCTCTTCCAACTAATATTCATGTGATGATCCTCATGCGTATTATTTGGTTTATTAGGGATCACTTTTTGAATGACGTGCTTCGGATTGGCTCGTCTTCCATTTTGCTCAAGTCCAACCGTGATTCGGCCAGACGTTACCAATTGTTGCTTCGCAAGCCGAAGTTCTCGTAATGACAGGCCAAGAGCGTCCGCCATGTTCTTCTCGGTCATCCCGCAAGTGTCTGGCAGAAAGTCGTAGAGCTGGTCGGCATGCAGCGCAATTCTTGCAGAACGTGTCTTTTGAAAATCTGTTGGCTTGAACACACTTGGAAAACAATGCGTTTAATTTCGTAACTATGGATTGACGCAAAACACGCGTTTCTCTATGAATAGACTTCATCGTTAGAGTTAAACGGAGCACGCTTCGCATGGCTCGGGCACTTCGCGAAGACTGCACAAGAAGGCGTCAAGTTTTCCTTGACTTGCGATCCTTGGACTCAGACTCTTCAGACTCAAATAGGACCATCTGCGTCGGTTCCTCTTTTCGGTGGGCTAGGTAACGACGCAGCTCGCGAATTAGGATGAGATCACGGCCGTCCACCGTAACGAATTCCAACCTATGTCTATCGTGTTCAGCCTTTAGGTAGCGTTGACTTAAGCCAGTGATCGTTGCTACCTCATCGAGCGAGAATGCTACTCGTGCTGGTGAAAGCTGCGCTTTTTTTGCTTATCACGCCAAGCCTAGTGTGCCGGTCCGTCGAACACGGATCTGTAATGTTGGTCGTCGTCGGAGGCTACCTCGATGGGTATTGGTCGCTCTGGTAATTCCGTAAGATATCGATGCAGCTCCGTCGCTAATATCAACGTTCGGTCCGACGACTTGGAAAACTTGAGCTTTCCCCTCTTGTGCTCATTGCGAAGGTGTCCCTCGCTTAATCCGAGCATTTCCGCGACCTCCTTCAACGAGTACGCCAATCGCTCACACTTGGAGTTTTCCTGCTTGAGTACTTTCATTCCCAATGTCCTCACCTACGTCGCCCGTGTGGTGAAAAATCGAAATCCCTTGCCAACGCTCAGCTTGAACGCGGTAGTTTAGAAATAGCGGCAAGAGTCGGTGTTAGTACATTGCCGATCTATCGTTGATTGCTCGATATACCGACACAATTCGCTATCCGACACTAGCGTGCGAGCGCCGCTCTTGATGAATGCCAGCCTCTTTCGCTTATGTTCATTTCGAAGGTGACTAGCAGAAACATCAAGCCGGGCGGCGGCATCCTTTAGTGAGTGTGCTTTTTTACCAACCCCTTTCAACTCCTCCGATGTTTCTTCCGCAAAACCTCTGATCTCCATTTCAACCTCCTTCCACTTAATACTTGCTAATCCCATTGACACCCCTCATGATAGCTCGTAACGCCTTGGCTGAGCGATTTAGCAGTGTTAACTTGTCCGCCTAAATAAGTGCGCAAGTATTAAAGATGGACAAACAAAAGGAATCGCCGAGTCGCCCGTCCGAACAGATACGCCGGTTCATCAATCAAGTTAACTTAGCAGGACGGAGCCCTTTGGAATGGCCGCATGAATTCGTGCCGGGCGCTTGGATTTTCGACGATCTAGAGCTTTGGGTAGATGAAGATCTGGATGAATCGCGCTCGCCTGATGAGAGTGAGAAAAAATGGCTCCATGAAATGCGCTATTTTCTCTACCACGCGCTCTACAAAATGTCGGCACCCTTTCGTGAGTTCATATGGGGTGATGTCTCGCCTGAAAGATATAACGACCCAGAGGAAGAAGATCCAAGCTATCATTTTCCGACGGTATGGAAAGGCACAGTCCGCGCCGCCATCCGGTACCAGCGAACTCGTGCCTTGATAAAGCAAATGGATTACTTGGTGGACTTAACAGGGCGAATTGCGGAATCCACGACTAACTCGCAGAAGTTAAACTGGACGCAGCGGCAAAACATCAGCGCAAAACTGGGCGACCTGCCCGAGTCGACAATATTTACAACTACTGAAAAAGGAGTACTGACGGTAGCAGCGAGCGGAATCTTGGCAGCGATGGATGGCAAAGAGTTAGGTCGACTTCGGAGGTGTAAAAAATGTGAAAACATATTTTGGGCGAAGAGATCGGACTCAAAGTGTTGCTCACTAACTTGCAATAATAACTTTAACGCTTTATGGTCGACTAACAAACGAAAGAGCGATCCAGAAGCGCACAAATGGAAGCGATATATATCAGAAGCGGCGACTAAAAGAGCAAAAGACGAGCTACAGAAGATCGGCTATAAGGCAGAGCATATAAGAGCCTATCGACACCAATATCGCAAGTTTCCTCATCGCGTGATTTACGATTACCTAGTCGAAAACGCCATTGACAATAAGCGTGGACCGGACAAAGTGCCGCTGCCGGAAAAGATAACTGATCCATTAAAAAAGTTTCTTTTCAAAATCGGGTGAACACTATTTGATGCGCTTCCGGCAATCCAAATCGACGCTCAAGCGCAGCATGCAAACACTGAGTACGAGAGAGGCAATGAGTAATTTAAACCTTTCACTTTATCAGCCCTTCAACAAGAGCATTGATTCGCCAACTTGGATCAAGCAGGATAGCTAATCCGCCATCGTTGGGCCTAGGTGACCCTGAGAATTATTTTCGTCATCTCACGCAATAGGAACTACATTTTGTCCCGGACAGTGACTCTATGAACCACACGGCTCGATGATTCAAGGTTTTCTGGGAGCGCTCTTATTAGAGCGGCGGTTCGCCCCTGAAGTGGACCATGGGAACCACCTAGACGCGCTCCTCTTACACTAGGTGCCCCTGAGAATTATTTTCGCTACCCGATCCAATAGGAACTACATTTTCGGTTCCCGCGGAACCAACGGTCGCCCATCCCGAGAATTTCTAATTTCTATGATTATGGTATGCCAGGACCCAAAACCCTGTTTGCGCTAAACATGTTCCTATGGCGCGCGGCTTCACTCCGAGGGTCATTAACAACAACGACCTCTCATGCTTCAATATTTACTTCAAGAGGTCCACGCCTGCTTGACTCTCAAGTTTCCGACTAATAAGTTGAAGTATTTTTACTCTGCCAGGAAAGCCACCAGTATCCTGGTCCCCAAGCTTGCTACGCCGGTTACCCAGAAAAACAGATCCGACTACGCTGTTTTCAACCAGGGCTGACACGTAGCTCTTTTCGCTCAATGCAATAAGGTAGTAGGTAACGGGATAATCCTTGGGATATACCTGTCCTTTGTGCCGCTCAAAGCTGCCTGGATAGAATCCTTGCTCTATGTCACTTATCTTTGGAACGAACTCGATTCGTACAGACTTTCGGCTTCGACTTCGACCGTGTGCCTGATGCCGGAAGTATCGACGTGCGATACAAAACACTTCGCCATACGCCGAAGCGTAGCAATCAGATTTTCGGTTCACAAAAAAGGCTGTGTTGTTTAGTGTTCAGCAATTCCGACAATGAGCGACAAATACCACTCACTAGTGAACGGAAAAAGAAGCTTCTAGTTGATGGGGCTTAGTTCGTGTGTTTGGAGTCACCCTCACGCAGTCCGCTGATTGGGGTATCAACTGAATAAAATCGTTCTTCACGAATTACAATTCTCTTCGCACATGCTGGGCAATCTGCGCCCAGTGTGTCGCTGGGAAGCGATATAACGGAACTGCAATAGGGGCAGGCACCTTTCCATTTAGTGTGCTCGGTTTTGAACCTTGCAGGTTTACCCTCTTTCGGCCATCCAGCCACCACAAGCACCAATCCTAAAAGCAGAAAGAATCCTGCGTAGCATTCAAGATTCTTGCCAGCGCTCATGACGTACAGTGCTGATATCCCAGAGAGAACTCCCAAGCCGATCACTACGGCAGACATTGCCTTAGGCGTTGGGTCAACTGCTTTGGACACTAATATGGATGACAAAACTGGCTCAACGGATGTGAATTCCTTAACACGTCCGGCTGCAAGACGAATGGCTTCCCGCACAATAATGTCTACGCCACAGAACATGCATTTGACTGATGTTCTGTCATCTGGAACTTGTAAAGCCCCACCACAGCTAGGACATTGAGCAGCTTTGAATACCATTATGTGTATGACTAATTAGGCATCCTGATTGGCTTAGGAACCCCAAGTCGGTTTGCGATCTGTTCGATACCGGTTTCACCTCGGAATTGTTGAATCTCAGCCTGTAGCCCCCGCAGCCGAACCTTCTGCCAACTTGAATTCAGGTTGTGATGCTTCCTAATAAAGCTATTTGGAAGTGTGTAGAATTCGATTTCCTGTGCACCAGCTGAGCCATCGTGCTTACTCCTAAAGCGACCTATGTTTAGAAAAACGATGGTAAGAAAGTCGAAAGCATCGAGCGACACTGCTTTTAGTGGAAAGCCCCGATCACAATCCGTCGCATAACGACTCTTAACTTGCACTCTAACCTGAGCAACTTCGTTTGCGTTGGGAACGTGTCGCGGCTCAGGGTGAATGCAAATCAGATCGTATCCTTCGTTATTAGGCGGCGCTTTATAGGCAAGTATGTTGCGACGCATTAGATACCCCATTACTAGGTACTCAGAGCTTGCGGAGACAACAGGAAGCCGAAGCCAATTTCTTTCAGACATTGTTGCTTTAAAAGGGCAACCCCTCTTTTGAGTGATCTGCGGTAACCGGAAGATTTATCTGTAGCACGCAACCTTCGCTTTCGTTAATACTGCGTTAGCTCTAAATGTTTTTTTCGAGTTCTTTGGGGTGCGTACACGCTTGGATGAAGCTCAGGCCTAGAGCTGTAATGCGAACATACTCAAATTCATGGACAAGACTCACAGTCTCGCCATACTTTTTCCCATCTACTTCTGAATCAACGCTCAACTCCTCAACGTAAGGGGCCACGCATCGAACTCTCATCAGATTATCTACAGACTCTTCGTAAATTTCGCTAGTAACTTTAAGTTTTTGGGTCACGTCCCAGTCCCTAATTCCATACTTAATGAAGGAACGCGACCGTGCTTCTGACGGATACTTATTGAGGTACTTCAGATTCTTACTAACGGTCTCTTCGTAGATGGCGCTGAGTATGTGTACGTCAATAACTTCTAACTGTTTAATGATGTCAATAAATGCGGATCTAACAATGCTATTAAAATTTGGATCTACAGCCGATGTGAGCAGATTAATCCATAGATCTTGCAGTTCATCATTCTCTTCGATGGAAGCGGCCTCGATAATCGGCAATGCGAGCTTTGGCGAAACCGTGCGCAACTGGGCGCTGATCTTTCGTTTGTCCATGATCTCCCGCCAGCGATCTACTAATCGCAATTGTCGTTCAGCTCGCATAAATCGGAGACGGTCGGACAATATGCCAATGACGTTGTTCAAGGGTTCATCGATAATCCTGGAAACGAACCCACCAAGCTTCTCCGTTGCTTCAATACCGACTCTTGTGGTCTTGGCAACTTCTTGAACTGCCTTCGCCGATTCTGAGATTTCGTTGTCCATCATTAACTATCCAAACTAACAATTCCCTGTTGTTTCGCCTGACCGCGATCCGAATTGTTGAAAGACTTCTTATCAAACCAACGTCAACATCTTTACGCAGCGATCCATCATGTTTTGAGAATCACGCTGTATTGGCATCTAGCGCGAACTCTGCCCAAATCTCAGGCCTCTCCCGTTTCAGTTTTTCTTTGCCGTAAGGATTTATGAAAGTGTAATTCCTCACACCGTAGCGGCCGGACTCAAAGCATTCGTAAAACTCGCTGAGATGGGTCTCAATTATGAAATCCTTCAAATTCGACACCACCCAAAACTTAAGAGAATCAAAGTAAGAAAATTGTGATTGAAAATCAGCGCCGAATTCAGGAGCCTTAAGACTAGCCACATCAAAAGCCGTTGATTCCGATACTTCCACCGAGTCGGTCGCCAGCACATATAACAGAACCACACCCGCGTATTCGGCAAGGCCTGAATCCGCTTTAGTAAGGAAAAACTTCTCGTTTCGGATTGCGTGCGCAAGATAGTATGCAACCGTAGGTGTCAGACGCGATTCCTTTTTCTCCGGCGACCTGAAGCGAGGAGGTAGTTCAATATTCACTCCAACATGATCGGTAGAAATAAACTGATAAATCGCAAGTTCGATTCCGTGTTTGATTTTTGTTCGTGGCAAAGCCTTGAAAGCCTTGAAATACTTATCGCGAATTCCGAGTGTGTTAAATACGGAAGAGCTGACCAAAATTTGATTTCCGTCGGCAATACTCATAATGCGTTGGGCTGTGTTGATTCCATCGCCCGCGACGTTCAAGTTTTCATTTATATCAATAATGACGTTATCTACATTCTCGTTCACGCCGATACGAATTTGAAACCTATGATCGTCGTCTTGAGTCTTGTTGTGTTCTTCCAGCCTCTTCAGAATATCCAAAGCAATCCTTAAATGAGCGTCGTAAGGACTTTCTATGCCAGTCAAGTAATCTAAGTTTAAAAGGGCTATACAAATGCCGTCGCCAGTTGGAATAAGGATTTTGCTATCTTCAGGGATGTCGTTTGCTTCAATGCTCGCCTTAACAATGGCGTTTAAGGAGCGGACGAGATCAGATTGGGCTTCGACGCTGCGATTGTGCGTGAAACCAACCACGTCAAGAAATACGTACTTAACAGGGACGATACCTTCAGATGGTTCTTCGCTATTCATTACTGTTTTAGTATTCCCTTTTCCGTAGACCGGGTCTATGCCCGATTCTCTAGCTCAGCTTTTCTGCCTATGCACCTCGGTTAAGGATCTTCTTCTTCCGACTCTTCACTCTCATCAGAATCTTCATCGCCTGATTCAATCGATCCGGCAGCTAACCCTTTGAATTCCCAGTGCAGTCCGTTTTCATCTACCCCACTTCCGTTTCCATCGCTATCAATGTCGCGTGAATTGAAATCAACCCAGCTCCTTTAGGGAAATAGAGGCGCTGCACTTCTCCACCTTCAACATCAGCATCAAGTGGGTAGCAGTTACCACTGCTAACATTGCAAACGTTGAGCGTGACAGTACCAATATGGCCTATGGGCTGATCGTTGGATTCATCGTTGCTGGTAGCTGGATCATCAGGTTTACGGTCGTAAGGTTTTCTGACTGTAGGGGTGCCGCCATGATGAGCGGGATCGCCCTTTTGAATCTGCTTCTCAGCCTTGTCTTGAGATTTCGAACACGCAGGCAGAAGCAAGCACAGGAAAAGGACGAAATATAGATAAGATGAGGTTCTATTATTTGTGATGAAGAAGCCTTCCCCAGCAACTAACTTGATTCGACTGGTTCTGCGCGAGGTAGTGCTGGTCTATCAGGTAAGTCCTGAGCAAAAACGATATAACACCGTACTCTTGACGACTTTCTTCTATTTGCACCTGTTCAAACAGCCACTTGCCTGAAAAAACCCGAGCCAAAAATATTAAGGTTCCGCAAAATCAGCCTTCTCCTTTTTAGATAGCGCATCGTATTGTTTCTTCACGACGTAAACTAGTTCTTCTCCAACTCCTCGAACGTTCGCCATCTTTGGAACAAGCAATTGGCCAAGACGTTTGGATGGATTAAGACTTAGATCAATGCCTTTCATGGAAACACACATACCGAGGCCGCCAAGTTTCTGCAGCCTTGCGGCCATGTTGATACAGGGGCCGACATAATCAGCACCGTTACCCAATGAACAAACTAGTCCATGGGCGACTCCACATCTTAGCTTTCTCGGAATGCGTGAATAGGACCGAGACAGTTTGGGCACAAGCTTAATTGGATAGTTGTTGCAGACATCAAACAAGACAGAAACGATATTTCCAATGTCTCCCTGAATTTCCTCATCGGCGTTGTAACCTTGTTTCGCGCAAAAGTCTTTCACGCCCTCATAGTCAACTTCCCATAGAAACAGCGCTCCGTCGCCTAAGAACTTAGCGAAGAAGGGTAATGGGTTGGAAAGATAAACGTTGGTATCCGTCTTCCTTTCAATTGAGAGGTCGGCTATTTCACTAAAAAGCCAATTGATAAAGCCGTCAATAAAGGCGGGAACGGAAAGGTGCGGATCCGTTTGTGCGCAAAAACCTGTAAATCCCTGTAGATCGAAAATTGCGGCTAATGCCGACTTAATCCCGCCCCCCGACTCGAAACCTTGCATTCGGAACGTAGCAGGAGAGAATGACCTCATCGCCCGCTTTGTTGTTCGAAGATCCGCAAGTGGCGCTTTTTTGTTGTCCGACAAGACACGCTTAACCGTTACATGTTTAGTTGGCAAAGGACAGTCCCCTCCTTACGACACGCTTATCAATTGACCGAAACCAAATTAATCACTGGATGAATCTCCCAAGTCGATTTCACCGGACTTTTCTTGAGTCCATTCCTAATTCCGCGTCCTCCGCTTGCAGTACAAGTTGATCCATGATGTGAATCAAGAAACAAGTAACCTGTTATTTCCACCTCAGGCGGATTCTTGAAAACGTATTGCTTAGGTGCCTTTTCGTTTTCTGCGCGGGGTAGATCCATCATGGCCGTACGAGCATCGCAGTATTTATTCGTCGGCGGAATTTCAACAATAATCTGATCCTGCTTATACGGTTTGTCCTTATCACCGATCTGAATATGTAGGTCATTGTCTGGATCGCGCTTCATCGCCAGCACAAATGCTTTAATGGTGATCGTCTGGCGTTCAACAATCATCGCAGTCTTAGCTGGCACAGGTGCGGGTACTTTCGTGCTTGCATCGATGCAGAGTTCAGTCAGGAATTCATGAACGCTGATCGCGTCTCCGTTTTTGAATTTTGGATAGTTACGAGTAGGCGGACGCATCTTGACAGCTTTCCGCGCCGAACCCGTGAACTTCAGCCTGCAGCCGTTGCCTTTCTGAGCGATGAATGATGGCGAGAAAAATACAAGGACAAGAAGCAGCGAAGGAAGACGACGCATGGGGAACTCCTTCGGAGGTAAAGGACGTGAAGAACAGGCTGCTTGTATTCCAAAAATCGCTGCAAGTCAATAGATTCGCAAACCATCTTTCTGTTCAGAATGGGTTGTGTCACATCGACAACGAAACCGCGATCGCTTTCTTCGCCTGATCTGCGTGCCGCTGTGCGGCTTTTAAGTGATCTTTAGCCATGCCGAAATTCAAGATCTCAATGCACGCCTGGGTGCTCGCTATTCCTCTCAGAACGTCATTCAGGCTTCCGCAAGCCTCACGTGATTTCTCCCTGTAGGGTCTGCGATTTGGCGAAATGTTCAAATGTTTTCCATACCCAGTCCGGCTTCAGAAGCGGGCGTCGTCCCAATTCGACGGGAAACGGATCAGGGTCCGGCCACGCGTGTCACATCTGATCAAAAGGCGTAGTGCTTTGCGGTATATCCTGTCTAAGCAAAAAGTCGGCGATGTCGTAATCTTCGCTCTTCTGCTCGTCAGTCAACCGCCGTTCAAGAAGATCTGAGACTTTCACACTCGTACCAAGTAGTTTCTTCGCTTTACTTGCTTTTATCGACCACGCGTCAAACTTGGAGCTATCGGGAAACAGCACCACTCTTCGACCCTTCTCCAACTGACTCAGACGAGCTAGGTCGAGATTCCCGCAGCCCCCGGTCGCCAACCAGAGATAGTTCGGCAAGAACAAGCTTGCGACAATTGCAGTCTTCTCGCTTTCGACAAGACCGATAGTCGTTTGGATTTTGCTCGTGAGTAGATGTTCACCGAAGAAACATTGGCGTAGCCGATAGTTGCAACTGAGTTCGCCCGACCGTTTCAGCTCCGCGTGAACCCACGAAGGTCTGCGAGTTTTTACTCTTTTTCCCGTCGCGGCGTCATAAAGCATTAGTTTTCCCGTATGAATGCGGCCCAGCGTGTCGATCTGCCAGAAAACCGTTCGCATATCGGGCGAAGTTCCAATTAAGTAACGTCGCACGACACTGCTTACATGAATGTCTGAAAAATGCGAGCGTAAGAACGTAACGAGGTTGTTCGTAGAATAACCGCCGAGCGTCTCTCTTAGAACTCGCGCTGTAATAAAACTCGTTGGCGTTAAATTCTGCGAATCGTCTTTATGCAAACGACGCGTATTGGTCTTACGCGCTGTATAGGATGGATTTTCCTGAAAGAATTGACGCGGAGTAAAGTGGTAACCGCATTTTAACTCGCGGTTACAGCGCCCTACTTCATTTGCGAGACAGCTCCCAGTTCTAGTATCAACATAACGCGCAAACTCTTTCGGGTGTTTACAAGATGGGCAGGTGTACCTACCACGACCGCGATTATATTTTTCCGGCGTATATTGATATCTCATCGGAAGAAAAAGTTTTATTTAAACGCTGTCACTTTTATAACTATCGTAACCATCACGGTGACGGTAGTGACGAGAGTTACGACTTACACAACTCTTTTTTGTGCGCGTGCAAACACTAGCTTTCCTGAATTAATCCTTGGACATTCAAAACCCAACCTTTCTAATCGGCGACGAAGACTAATAGAACTCATCGTTCGAAAACCATTGTTCGTGCAGAAGGTCTTGTACTCGGAATAGATTTCAATCAGCCGCGTCGCGTTCTCTTTGCATGAGACTTTTTGATAATTGAATTCCTCGATAAAAAGAGCAACAGAATCAGATTCCTTCCGGAAGGTTTTGAGCGCCTCGATCGCCCGATCGCACCTAGAGAAACCGTTTTGTGGCCGCAATCGATCTAGGCCTTCTAAGATGCAATTGAAAATTCCAGGCAGTTCGTTGGCGATAATTTCATTAGCGAGGTTGGGATTGCGCTCCTCCTCTGATATGAAGACATCAAAAGGAATGATTAAGAATCGTCGGAAATACGCTTCAGTATGTTCAACATCTCGGGGTAGCTCGTTACAGTTCACCGCTAGCTTGGCATAGCCGTTCATAATGAAGGGCGGTTGGTAGGGCAACCGTGCTTCGATTGGCTCCCCGCTCGCTAATTTTTTGAAAAGTTCCGAGTCGAGAGAGGTTGATACCTCTGAGGAGTAGTTGAGTAGTTTATTTGCGATACAAGCGCGATTGTATTCGTGTTTAAGGCTACTTAGACTGAAGTTGGAGACATTCTCACGGCCCAACAATGCTCCTAGCACATCGAATACCACCGATTTACCATTTGCGCCTGTACCAAACAACAATAATGTCTTTTCAAGTTTTAGATCGGTAAACAGCGATGCAAAATACTCAGACAGCACGCGCTGGCTCGATTGATCAGGTAATACTCTATTGAGGAAATTGTCCCATTCTGGACAAGTGGCGGTTTCGTCAAATGAAAATGGCAGTTGGTACCGAAGAAAATCTGAAGGTCTAAACTCACGGAGCTGTCTGGAGGTTGAGGTTATCTCAAACGTGCCATTGATAACGTTGAGAAGAATCGTACCAGAGGGGTTCTGAGGTGCCGGTAAGTGAGAAACCGCGAGGAACTGTTTCATTAAATCACTACGGAATGCATGATACTTTGCGGTGATCTCATCGACGCCCAGTTTCGCGGCAGCTCTACCTAAGAAGCTTTCTAGCTCAGCGCTATCGACTACCTTCCAAAAAGCACCGTTGAAGCTGTAAATAAACCCGGCCTGGCGACATAATCCGCAGTTGAGTTGTCTCGCCACTTGCAAAACGTTTTGCACTACTACGACGGTCAGCACCTTACGCGAGAGCTTCTCGGACTCCTGTAAATTTGCCGCCTCATGGAAGTTAATAGGCGAAATCACCTCTAATATCTCTTCAAGGACTTCAGAGTGTGGCAAATTCGACTCGTATTGATCGCAAAATAAGTTTTCAACTTCCGCTTCAATTTCAGATGCGTCTATAGGGTTAGCAGTGGAGTTATCAAGTGACATGGCTAAAGTTGCCTTCTTAATTACATGGTCAAACGTGGTCAGGTTGTTCTCCCTCGATTAAATGTCGGACAAGTCGGCCAAGAATCTTTCGATTTCTTCTTTCTTGACAAAACTTCTGCTTCCTATTTTCAGTATTCGGAGCTGTTTACGTTTCCGTAAGTTGTGTACAGTCCCCAGCGAGATTCCTCCCAGGACCTGGCGTGTTTCATCGAGCGTGTACAGCCGCTTTTCAACAGCCAAATTGACTCGATCTTTCATAGCTGTTCCTATTTCCTGGCTATCGATTCCTATCGGATATTGTTCCATTGGATTCCTTGCTTATTCCCCGAGGAGCGTCTTTGGACAGTTAGATGACTTAAGCGGCGGAACAAAAAAACCTGCCGCTAAAGCCGACAGGCTAAGTGTAGAGGATGAAAGTGGACAAATAATTCGGTGTGAATTCTTCTTACGCGTCGGCTAAGACTTGCTGCCAACTCCGCGTGTCGCCAAACCGCTCCCTCAGGCGATCCAGCGCCTTGGCGTTTGGCAAACCAAGTACGTGGGCAGCTTGTGATCGCGTCGGATCTCGGTCAGAGTGACGACTTAGTTGTCGGATTTTTTGGGGCAGGTCGACCTCAACTGTTTTCTTGGTAAAGCGAAGACGTGGCTGTTTCTTACCCTTTGGCGCTCCGCGCTTCACCCCGAGTTCCTTGGACAGATGTTTTCTATCCGCGTCGGCCAACACCTTCGCCATTTGGGTGGCGCTACCCTTAAATTTGATTCCTGCGCGGAAGAGCGCTTGGTGAGCCGTTAATTGGATGGTCTTTTCTATAGCCTCTCCAAACATTTCCGAGAAATGCTCTTCCGCTTGTTTAGTGACTTCCGCCATTTTTTTCGGGTCGTCATAGATCGCGTCGACCGGCAAATTGCGGCCACGCTGTTTTCTGCCGTACCGAAGGATGCGTCCGTGAGGTTCAATTAGGACATGATTATCTTCGAGCACACCACTTGAGAACGTGTAACTTACCTCGATTGTGTTATCACTTTCATTGTAATGAAAAGTATATTGAAATTTCTGGCATCCATACTTTCGCGAACGAACCATCGCCCACCTCCTTCTGTCCTGATTAGAAGACGTCTGGAAATCTTACTGCCGTACCAGTCTTCCCCTGAAGATCTTTCTTGATGATGGAATGCACGTTTGTCCAAACGCAACTAATGGTCAAACACAGAGCCCACCAAGAGTCCTGAAGTTTGACGAAGTGGCCGGCGAAGGGTGCCTGGCACACACCATTGCAAGAGAGCGACGGAACAACTGCATCCAAATACCAACGGACAAATACAATCAAGAGTGATTGGCGGGGTTGGTCGAAGGTAGGCATTCGGACAAAATTGGACCAAAAACCTAATCAACAAATCTTCTGCCCTCTAGGTTGCCGTGGGAATTATTTGCGATACGTCAATCAGTAGGAAAATCATCTTTGTCCAGTCAGAGTGACTCCATGGACCAGACGGCCCGACGATTCAACTTTTTGAGACTTCTCAGTCTGTCAGCGCGGTTTGGCCCCCTGAAGTGGACCATGCAGAACGACCTATACGGGCTTCTCTTACACTAGGTGCCCCTGAGAATTATTTTCGCCACCCCATCCAATAAGAACTCCATATTCAATGACAGTGGTGACTCTCAGGGTCAATCTCATAACCCTCAAACCGCTGGCCCACCTTCAGCGGTGGTTGGCTTGTACCTCGCTTATACAACTTTTGCCGAATTCACTCCAGCATCCGTTGC
>Ga0070708_100000083_pt1 | contig 61330 bp, 65 predicted proteins | sample KBSK5503metaG_FD_65469 | JGI IMG/M metagenome (GOLD analysis project Ga0070708, IMG submission 65469) | Corn, switchgrass and miscanthus rhizosphere microbial communities from Kellogg Biological Station, Michigan, USA - KBS K5-50-3 metaG | ecosystem: Host-associated > Plants > Roots >... | reverse complement strand
AGTGGCGGTCGCGGCCGCCGACGGGGCGCACTCGCCGGCGGAGGGCGCGTTCCTGCGCGATCTCGCCGCGGCGCTCGGCCTGCCCGCGGAGGAAGCGCAGGGTTATGTGGCGCAAGCCGACGCCGTCGCGGGAGCCGCGGGCATCGCCAGCGGGAGCGGTGCCGAGCCGGTCCGCCAGGTGCAAGGGCACGCGATACCGGATGCGGCCACATTGGACCGGCAGATCGTGAACGCATCCGTGACTAACGCCGCACTGGAACTGTTACCCGAATCGCTCGCCTCGATGGCGATCCTCCCGCTGCAGGTGCGGCTCGTCTACCAGATCGGCAAGGCCTACGGCTACGAACTCGACCAGGGGCATATTAAGGAATTCGTAGCGACCTTGGGCGTTGGCCTTACCGGACAGTACCTCGAGCAGTTCGGGCGCAAGTTGCTGGGCGGATTGCTGGGTACCGTGCTGGGTGGCCTCGGCCGCGCGGTCGGCCATCAGACGGCGAGCTCGGGCATGGCGTTCGCGACCACCTGGGCACTCGGACAGCTCGCCAAGCAGTACTACGGCGGCGGCCGCACGCTCGATGCCGGAAAGCTCAAGGCCGCGTTCGCGCCGCTGCTCGAGCAGGGTCAGGGCCTGATCGGTCGGTACGGTGGCGAGATCGCGGACCGCGCACGCACGATCGATGTGCGCAACTTGCCGGCGCTAATAAAAACCGCGTAGTAGAGACCCAGCCCATCGCGCGGTATTGAGGGCCGGTCGTGCCCTAGGCCATCTGGTCAATTTCGTCCCGCCTCGACGTCCTTTACGTTACGGTGCAGCGCGCCTGCCTTGACGTGGAAGACAAATGTCCATACAATCGATGCGGGCGGAATGGGACCCCGCAAAGGCTGCGGCGAATGAAAGAACCCATGGCGTCGCGTTTTGCGGAGGCGGCTACCGTTCTCGACGACGAGCGCGCGATTACGCGGGAAGACACGGACAGCGTTGGTGAACAGCGCTTCGTTTCTTTGGGTATGAGTGCGGAAGGAAATCTACTCGTAGTCGTGTATGCGTGGCGCCCCGCGACGATCCGGTTGATCTCAGCCTGGAGGGCGAATGCCCGGCAAAGGAAAGTCTATGCGCAAGGTTAGAGCCGAGCCCTATCGCGATATCGATTTCTCGCATGGGAAACGTGGTCCCGTGATGGCGCCAGATCCGGGCAAAACCAAGATTTCGATCCGCCTGGACAATACTGTGCTGGATTATTTTCGCGGCGTTGTCGAGAAAGCGGGTGGTGGCAATTATCAGTCGCTGATCAACGACGCTCTGGTCGCGCACATTCAGCGGCAATCGATGCTGGCCGCGGTGCGCAGGGTTGTGCGCGAAGAGTTGGCAAAAATCGGAAGTTGATTCGGAGGAGAGAACACATCCATTCCGACCCACCCATGTCGACGTCCGAAAAAATGGCCGGAAGCGGTCGCAAGGAGACCCAGCGGAACGACCGTAGCGGCACGCATTGGCTCTGTGACGGCCGTGGCGGTGAAAGACATGATCGGCGGTGCCAGTTCGCATTTAAGCTAACCAGTCGCGAACGGGACTGGGCCTGCGGAGCGCGAACCCTGTTGCGAGAACATCAGCACCGAATCACCGAACTCGTGGGTGCGGTAGTTCGATGTTTCCAGCGCCACCTCGGCTTGAGCGAGCACGTCGTCGCGTTGAAACGCGCGCAGCACCTGATAGTGGCTCTCGTCGGGCGCGTGCGTCCCGGAAAGCATCGCATCGACGACGCGCAGGCGCGTGCCCGCGCCGATGCGCTGATCTGCGACGCCTTCGCCGGCACGGCCCTCGGAATGTACGAGGGCGCGAACGACCGTCGTCCCCACGGCCACGATGCGGCTGCCTCTCGTTTTTGCCCGACGAATGGCTGCCGCGGTGTTCACGGGAACGCGATAAGGCTCATCGAGCGGCAGGCGCGCATCGAGCGCGGGATCTCCGGTCGACGAGATGCCTGCGGCGAGGGTGAGGGTGGCGAACTCCACTCCGCGCCCACGCAGTGTGCCAAGGAATCGCCAATCAAGCGCGAAGCCCGCCGAAGGCGTCTCGAAGGCCACCGGAAGGGCGGCAATCGGCGTCCACACATCCCACAATGCGAGCGTTCGGTCGAGGTAGGCATACTGAATCGGCCGGCCGTGCTGCGCTATGCCGGCCCACACGGTATCGGCCGGACCATCGAAAGTCAGCGCGACGAGCCGTTCGTGCCCGAGCACGCCGTCGACGGTCGCGACAAGGGGCCCGAGCGCGAGGCGATCGCCGATTGCGAGTGGCGGGGACGGTGGACGGTCTTCGGTGCGCGTACGCCAATCGCCGGCGCCGAACACCACGGCAGAGAACCGCAGATCTTCGGGTGCCAAAGACGAACGACCGGCGAGCCGCACTTCGATGGGCGCGCCGCTCGGCAGATGAACGCCGTGCAAGCTTGCGGGCAGCGTCGCTGCATCGTTCGCGATGACGAGATCACCAGGCTGCAGAAAATCCGCCAGGCTCGAGCGCGCGGCGTGCGCAATCGCGCCGTTCTGTTCGATGACCAGCAGGCGCGCGTCCAAAGGCCGCTGGATCGGGTGGGCAGCGGCGATCATGCGGGCTCCTTCACGAGCGCGGCGGCGATGGCGTCGGCGAGCTCGCGCGCGGCCGTCTCGGGCCGCTTGAGCGTCGCCGGATCGGCACCGGGCATGGCGAGTGCGTGCAGCGGCGTATCCATGTCGCCCGGGTCGGGCGAGAGGAAGCGCACGCCTTCGGCAGCAAGCTCCTCGCCCCAGATGGCGCTCATGTGACGCAGCGCCGCCTTCGACGCACCATAGGCGCCCCATTGCGCGTAGGCGTTGATCGCCGCATCGCTCGATATGTTGAGCACGACTGCGCCGCGACCTTCGCGGGCGGAGGCGGTCAACGCGCCGAGCAGCGCCTTGGTCAGGCGGAAGGGCCCGAGGACGTTAGTCTCCAGCGCGAGGGAAAAGTCTTCGCACTCGGTGTCGGCGAGGAGCGCGAGCGGCGTCGGTCCGAGGCTCGATGCGTTGTTGACGAGCACGTCGAGCCCGCCGAGGGCGGCGCTGATCTGTAGGGCGATGGGGTGGATGTCCTCCTTGCGCGCGACGTCGCCCACGATGCCGTGCGTTCCTGGATGGTCGCGGACAACCTGGTCGACGCGCTCGCGGGTGCGCGCAACGAATGCGACACGAGCACCGCGTCGGCGCAGTTCGCGCACGAGCGCAAGGCCCAAGCCGGACGTGCCTCCGGTGATGGCAACTCTTGTAGGGTTCATGAGGTTTATAGGGTTCATGAGCCGCACTGTACAAGTTAAAGTGAACTTGAAGTCAAGCGCCAAATGCGTTATATTTCCTAAATGGACAACCTGCTGACAATTCAGGAGATTTCACGCCGGAGCGGCGTCGCTGCCTCGGCGCTGCGCTTCTACGAGGAACGCGGCCTGATCAAGTCGGAGCGCTCGGGCGCCGGCCACCGGCGCTTCCCGCGCGCAGCGCTCCGCCGCATCGCGTTCATCGTCTTCGCCCAGCGCGTGGGCCTGTCTCTGGACGAGATCGCGGCCGAGCTCGCCAAGCTGCCAGCTCAGCGCACGCCGACCGGGCGCGACTGGGCGCGTCTTTCGAGCGCGTGGGCTTCACGCATCGACGAACGCATCACCGAACTGCAGCGCCTCAAATCGGGGCTGACCGAATGTATCGGCTGCGGCTGCCTGTCGCTCGGCCGGTGCCAGTTCGCCAATCCGGCAGACCGCGCCGCGCGGAACGGACCGGGACCGCGTTACTGGATCGGCGATCGCATCCCAAATCGCTGAGAATCACCGATCGCCACGGACCCCGCCGATCCTTGATGTCTACGACGTCTTGCATTGCAGCACGCCCGTTGCTATCGTTAGCGTGTCAACTTCGAGGGGAAGCGACGATGGCTACGCGCAATTTCCGTTTATTGCATTTTCTTGGCGCCGGTGTTGCGTTCGTCGGCTTGTCCGCGGCTGCGCTGGCGGCAACGCCCATCGGCCCGACACCCTACCTCAGCAAGAACGACAGTCCGTTCCTGAGTTCGATCAACGCGGGAACGACCTTTCTCGAGACGTTCGAAAGCGGGGCGCTCGCAACGCCGGGCGTAACCGCCTCGGCGGCCGCGGTCGTCGGACCGGGCGGCCTCACCGATTCCGTGGACGGGGACGATGGCGTGATCGATGGATCCGGTACGAACGGTCATTCGCTCTTCTCCGGGTCCGGTGCTACCGGCATCACATTTACGTTCGATCCCCTCGTGTTGGGCCACCTGCCAACACAGGTCGGGATTGTCTGGACCGACGGCGCTGGAACGACGCTGTTCGAAGCATTCGGCCCTGGCGGCGTGCCGCTTTTGCAGATAGGTCCGGTTGCCATCGCAGACGGCTCGATTTCCGGAACGACGGCGGAGGACCGTTTCTTCGGTGTAACGGATCCGGGTGGAATCTCGTCGATCCGGATCTCCAACACTGCAGGCGGCATCGAAGTCGACCACCTCCAATACGGCATTTTTGGCGCCGCGCCGCCCGTATCCGTAGCTGGCATCCCGACGCTGTCGCAAACGGCGTTAATGTTGCTCGTACTGCTGATTGCGCTGTTCGCGGGGTATGTGTTCGTCAAGCGACGTGGCGGTTGATCGGATCCCGAGTTGAACTGAAAGCGCATCCCGTGCGGGCTGCCCAGCCCCGTGCACGCATCCCATCCGCGCCCCATATCATCATGGCTGGCGTTAACCGTCGGTGCAGCTCTCCGCGGGCGATGCGCACCGAAGGACAAGGCGATTTATGAAACCTTGAGGCGTTGATCTGAAGAGCGAGCATTTGAATGACCGTCCATATCCATTCCGACCCCACCCATGTCGACGTGCGAAAAAATGGCTCGAAGCGGTCGCAGGGAGACCCAAGCCGAGCGACAGTAGCGGCACGTATCGGCTCCATGGCAGCCGTGGCGGTGAAAGACGTGATCGGCGGTGCCGGTTCGCATTTTTGCTAACCAGTCGCAAACGGCAACAAGCCTGCGGAGCGCGAACCTCGCGCGATATCGCTGCACGCGTTCGCCAGCAATAGCGATAAGCCTCCCGATCGATTGCGCGAGGGCTCGTCTCAGCGTATAGTCTTACCATTGTCTTACTTTATCAAGTCCACACGCCATGGAAACGACCCGTCTCTCCTCCAAGGGCCAGCTGGTGCTGCCCAAGGCGATCCGCGACGCCGATCAGTGGAGCGAAGGCACCGAGTTCCTGGTCGAGCGGGTGGCCGAGGGCGTGCTGCTGCGGCCGCTGCGGCCAGTACCCGCGACGCGACTGGAAGACGTCATCGGCAGTACCGGGTACCGCGGACCCGCGCGCTCGGCCGCGGATATGCAACGCGCGGTAGAGCGAGGGGTGAAGGCGCGCCGTGATCGCGGTCGATACTAACGTTCTCGTCCGCCTGCTCACCAACGACAACGCTGCGCAGGCGGCGCGCTCGGCCGCCGTGTTCAGATCCGCGCCGGTGTTCGTGCCCAAGACCGTCCTGCTGGAATCGGAGTGGGTGCTTCGTTACAGCTACGGCCTCCCGACCGCGGCGATCGCGCGCGCCTTTCTCGCCTTGCTTGGGCTGCCGACCGTCACGTTCGAGGACGCTCCAGCTGCGCATCTGGCAATCCGCATGCTTGAACGCGGGATCGATTTTGCCGATGCATTGCATCTCGCCAGCAGTGCGGCCGCTGAACGCTTCGTCACGTTCGACGCGAGACTGGTGAAGCGTGCGCGCAAGGACTCGCCGGTCCCCGTGGTACTCGCCTAAGCGAAACTTCGGCGCTATGCTCGACACCGCCGCGGCCGTCCCGACCAGGCTGCCCGGCGAAAGACCGCCCACCCAAGGCGAAAACGACAAGCCCATGAGGCCCGGAGGAAGCAGTGAGTCACTCAGTGAGTTCGTCGCCCCCGCTTAAGCTGCACGTGCCCGAGCCGACCGGGCGCCCGGGTCGCGAAACCGATTTTTCCTATCTCAATCTGTCGCCCGCGGGCGCCGTGCGGCGGCCCGCCGTCGACACGCGGCCCTCCGACACGATGGATGTGGCCGACGCGCTCATCCGCGTGCTGGACGACGAGGGGCGCGCCGTCGGTCCGTGGGATCCCAAGGCAGACCCGGAGATTCTGCGCGCCGGATTGCGCGCGATGCAGAAGACGCGGATCTTCGATGCCCGCATGCAGATCGCGTCGCGGCAGAAAAAAATCTCCTTCTACATGCAGAGTCTTGGTGAGGAGGCGATCAGCATCGGCCAGGTGCTCGCCCTCAATGCGGACGACATGTGCTTTCCCACCTATCGCCAGCAGGGCATTCTCGTCGCGCGTGGTTACAGCCTCGTCGACATGATGTGCCAGCTCCTGTCGAACAGCCACGATCCGCTTAAAGGTCGCCAACTACCCGTGATGTATTCGTCGAAGGCGAGCGGCTTCTTCTCGGTCTCGGGCAACTTGGGCACGCAATACATCCAGGCGGTGGGCTGGGCGATGGCGTCGGCGATCAAGGGCGACACGCGCGTCGCGTCGGCGTGGATCGGCGACGGCTCGACGGCCGAAGCCGACTTCCACAGTGCGCTTACGTTCGCGGCGGTGTACCACGCGCCGGTCATCCTCAACATCGTCAACAACCAGTGGGCGATTTCCTCGTTCACGGGCATCGCCAAGGGCGAGGCCGCGACGTTTGCGGCGCGAGGCGTGGGCAACGGCATCGCCTCGATGCGCGTTGACGGCAACGATTTCCTGGCGGTGCTCAGCACCTCGCGCTGGGCCGCGGAGCGCGCGCGGCGCGGGCTGGGGCCCACACTCATCGAATGGATCACGTACCGCGGCGGCGCGCACTCGACCTCCGACGATCCGTCCAAGTATCGGCCGGCCGACGACTGGAAGCGCTTTCCGCTGGGCGATCCCGTGCAGCGGTTGAAGAAGCACCTGCTCGCGATCGGCAAGTTGACCGAGGACGAGTACACGAAGATGCAGAAGGAACTCGAGGAAGAAGTGGTCGCGGCGCAGAAGGAGGCCGAGAGCTACGGCAGCTTGGCGTCGGGCCACGTGCACGATGCATCGACGATGTTCGACGATGTTTACAAGGACATGCCGGCGCACCTCAAACGTCAGCGCGACGAGCTGGGAGCCTAGAGCATGGCCTCCATGACGATGGTCCAGGCGATCCGCTCGGCGATGGACGTGATGCTCGCGCGCGACGACACCGTGGTGGTGTTCGGACAGGACGTGGGATTCTTCGGCGGCGTGTTCCGCTGCACGGATGGCTTGCAGGCGAAGTACGGTGCGTCGCGCGTGTTCGACACGCCGATTGCCGAGGGCGGCATCGTCGGCATCGCCGTCGGCATGGGCGCGTATGGACTCCGCCCGGTCGCCGAGATCCAGTTCGCGGACTACTTCTATCCGGCCTACGACCAGATCGTGTCCGAGGCCGCGCGCGTGCGCTATCGCTCGGCGGGCGATTTCACCGCGCCGATCACCGTGCGCATGCCGTGCGGCGGCGGAATCTATGGCGGGCAGACTCACAGCCAGAGTCCCGAAGCGCTGTTGACGCACGTGTGCGGCCTGCGCACCGTGATCCCGTCCAATCCGTACGACGCCAAAGGTCTGCTCATTGCGGCGATCGAATGCGATGACCCGGTGATCTTTCTCGAGCCCAAGCGCATCTATAACGGCCCGTTCGACGGGCATCACGACAAGCCGGTCGTGCCGTGGACAGGCTTGCCTCTCGCTGAAGTGCCCGAGGGTCATTACACGGTGCCGCTCGAGTCGGCGGCGATCATCCGACCGGGCAACGCACTCACCGTGCTCACGTACGGCACGATGGTGTGGGTGGCGGAAGCCGCCGCGCGCGAGACCGGCATCGACGCGGAGATCATCGATCTGCGCAGCCTCTGGCCGATGGACCTGGACGCCATCGCCAATTCGGTGAAGAAGACCGGCCGCTGCGTGATCGTCCACGAAGCCACGCGCACCAGCGGGTTCGGCGCGGAGTTGGCGGCGCTCGTCCAGGAGCATTGCTTCTTCAATCTGGAGGCGCCGATCGAGCGCGTCACCGGATGGGACACGCCGTATCCGCACGCGCAGGAGTGGGCCTATTTCCCCGGCCCGGACCGCGTCGGCGCCGCGTTCCGGCGCGTATTGGACGTCTGACGATGGGCGTCCACATCGTGAAGGTGCCGGACATCGGCGAAGGCATCGCCGAAGTCGAAGTCGTCGAGTGGTACGTGCAGCCGGGCGATACGATCAAAGCGGATCAGACCGTCGCCGACCTGATGACGGACAAGGCGACCGTCGAGGTGCCGTCGCCGATTTCGGGCCGCGTGGTTTCGCTCGGCGGAAAGGCCGGCGACAAGCTGGCCGTGGGTGCCGAACTGATCCGCCTCGAAACGGATGGGGCGGCGAGTGCGCAGTCTGCACCGGAAGCCGAGAAGACCGCCGCTGCGCCGCCGAAGCCCAGCGCGCCTACGCCCACCAGGTCTGAAACAGTTACGCCGAGCGCCATCGACAAGCCGCTCGCGTCCCCATCGGTTCGTCGCCACGCGCGCGAGCTGCAAATCGACTTGCCCCGCGTGCGCGGGAGCGGCCCCGGTGGACGCATCGTGCACGAAGACCTCGTGCGCCATGCGCAAGGCGCCGGCGCACAACCCGAAGGCGTCCCGCGTTACATCGAGCGCAACGACCAGCACGACGTGGCCGTGATCGGCTTGCGCCGGCAGATCGCGCTGCGCATGACGCAATCGCTGCGCATCCCGCACTTCACCTACGTCGAGGAAATCGACGTCACCGAGCTCGAAGCGCTGCGCGCGCAACTCAACGACGAGCACGGCAAGGCGCGGGGACGGCTCACCGTGCTGCCGTTCCTGATGCGCGCCATCGTGCTCGCGATGCCCTCGTTCCCGCAGATGAACGCACGCTTCGACGACGAGAAGGGCATCGTCACGCGGTATGGCGCAGTGCACATCGGCGTGGCGGCGCAGACAGAAGGCGGGCTCATGGTGCCGGTCGTGCGCCATGCCGAGTCGCGCGACCTTTGGGCATGCGCCGCCGAAGTGACGCGCCTCGCTGAGGCAGCGCGCTCCGGCAAGGCAACCCGCGACGAGCTGTCCGGCTCGACGATCACCATCACGAGCCTGGGTCCCCTCGGCGGCATCGTCACCACGCCGGTGATCAACATTCCGGAAGTCGCGATCGTCGGCGTGAACCGTATCGTCGAGCGACCGATGATTCGATCCGGGGCGATCGTGCCGCGCAAAATGATGAACCTGTCGTCGTCATTCGATCACCGCGTTGTCGACGGTCAGCAGGCGGCCGAGTTCGTGCAGGCGCTGCGCCGCTATCTCGAGTGCCCCGCATTGCTGTTCGTGGATTAGTTCCGCCGTGTAGCCTTAGCCTGCAGCGAACTGGACGATGCCTGCCGACGAGGGTATGTTTGAGAGAATCCCGCCGCCTCGTCGGGAACGCAAGGAAGACCGAATGCGATCCACGACCATTAGCCTGTTATTGATTTGCACGGCCGCACTTTGCGGGACTGCCGCGGCGCAAACCCCGCCGGCTGCACCGGCATCTGCGCGAGCGGTCGTGGCCTCGACCAAATTGCCGATGGTCGGGGACACGCCGATTCACTTCAAGGCCGTGAGCGTCACCATTCCCGCAGGAGCAAGCAGCAGCGTCTCTTCGGCCAATGGAATCCTCTACCAACTCTCGGGGTCGACCGAGGTTTCGACCGGCGGAGAAATCAAGACATTGAGTCCGGGTGAGGGCGTGTTCATCGCCGGTGGCAACGCAGCGACGCTGAAGGCGGGAGGCGGTGGACCATCGACCCTTCTGCACTTCCTGCTCGCTTCGCCCGCGGATCTCGATAAACCGCTCGAAGCGCCACCTGCCGTTGTGCAGGAGCTGTATCGAACCGCAGCACCGCTTCCCGCGCTCAAGCCCGGCCGTTATGACCTCAACCTGACGCGGATTACGTTTCCGGCGCAGATGGCATCCAACCCGCCGCATCACCGATCGGGCGCAGCGCTGTATTACATCATCGCCGGAACGGGCGCGAACACGGTCGAAGGCAAATTGGAGACAAGGGCACCCGGTTCTTTGGTCTATGAACCGTTCGGGCTCGTGCACCAGTGGGGCAACCCGGGCGACGTGCCGCTGACATTCCTGGCGTTCAACATCAATCCGGAAGGTGTTGCCGCTGTGCTTCCGGGTGCGCCCGCGAAAAGTCAGTAGATTCGAATCCGCAAGCGGTCGGCCGGTCACTGAACGCGATGTCCAGCCTTCCGCAACCTCCCAAGCGCGTGTCCACAGCCCGCACGCGTGCATCTGTCATCCTGAAACACCCGGTCGCGTTCGCGATCCGAGTCCTGAAGAGCTTTCGCGCCAACCAGGGTTACCTGCTCGCCGGCGCAGTCGCGTACAACACGCTGCTGTCGATCCTGCCGCTGCTGATCCTCATCCTGATCGTACTGGCCAACTATGTCGACGAATCGGCATTGCTGAGCACGCTCGACCGCTACCTCGATTTGGTCGTGCCCGGCCAGTCCGACGCCATCATGGGAGAGCTGGCACTCTTCCTCCAGCATCGCCACACCATCGGCTGGGTGCTCGTCGTCACGCTGCTGTTCTTCAGTTCGCTCGCGTTTACCGTGCTGGAAAATGCGATGTCGGTGATCTTCTACCACCGGGTGAGGGTCAGGCGCCGGCATTTCCTGACTTCCGCGCTGATCCCTTTCCTCTGTATGCTCTTCCTCGGCATTGGTGCACTGATCGTTACGTTCGTTGCCAGTGCGCTGCAGGCGATTGGCCAGGAAAGCATCGAAGTGCTCGGCCGCGCGCGTTCGCTGGTCGGCTTTTCAGGGTTCCTGCTCTACGTCATCGGCGTTGCCGGCGAAATCACCGTGCTCACCGCGATTTACATGGTGATGCCCGTCGGGCGCCCGACGTGGCGCCACGCGCTCATCGGTGGCGTCATCGCCGGGCTGTTGTGGGAAATCACGCGTCACGTGCTCGTCTGGTACTTTTCGACGCTATCGCAAATCAGGGTCGTGTACGGGTCACTGACCACGGCGATCGTGGTTCTCCTGAGCCTGGAAATTGCGGCGCTGGTGCTGCTGCTCGGGGCGCAGGTCATTGCCGAGTACGAGCGCAGCGCGCCCGGACGCATCCGCGGCGCGCCGGAGCCGCTGCGGACGGACTAGACACATCAAGCCACCGCCGCGCTCAACTTGACGGTGCGCAACGGCATCCGCGTGTAAGTCTCCTGCACGAGACCGCCTGCACGCAGTTCTTCGGTGAGCCGCACCAGCGCTTCCTGATCGCGGCACGCGACGCGCAGCATGTAGTCGAACGCGCCGGTCATCAACGTCGCTTCGAGGATCCCCGGAATATTCTGCAGCTCGGCCTCGAACTTGAGGGCCGTGGTGTTGGGACTCAGCTTGACGTCGATGATCGCGGCCAGCGGCATCCCTAATGCCCGCAGGTCGACCTTGACCTCGTACTTCAGGATCGCGCCGGACTCCTCGAGCCGCCGAATGCGCTCCGACACAGCGTTGGGACTCAAAAAGACGCGCTCGCCCAGGACCTTGTAGCTGGTGCGGGCGTTCTCGAGGAGCGCGCCGATGATTTCTCGGTCGTATTTGTCCATGGCTGCGTTTTTCTCTGGATTGTGGCCGGAAGGCCAGATAATAACGCGGAAAACGCACCACAGTCACTGTTATTCTCTTCGAATCCGTTCACGGTCGCAAGGATTCGCCATGGAACCCAAACAGATCCTGATTTCCTCGACGCTGTTCAGTCTTGTGATTACAAGCATCGCGCTGGCGCAGCCGCAGGGTCCCGACGTCCCCATCTCGGCGGCCGCGAAGAGCGCAGTGGTCGAAGCCTTGGGCCGGCAGTTGAAGTCCACTTACGTATTCGCGGACGTGGCGGAGCGAGCATCGACGGCACTTGCGGAGAAGGCCGCCAAAGGCAGCTACGCGGCGGCCGACACGGCAAAGGCGTTCGCGAAATTGTTAAACGCCGATTTGCGCGCTTTCGGCAACGACAAGCACCTGGCTGTGTTGTTCGATCCGCATTTGGCGTCGGGCGCCGTGCCTCACGCGGCATCCAGTGCAAAGGAGTTGGCCAAGTTGCGCGAGGAGATGGTCCGCGATGGCTTCGGCATTGCGCGCGTCGAACGGCTCCCGGGCAACGTCGGCTACCTCGACGTGCGTGGATTCGGCCCCACGGAATTTGTCGGCGACGCGTATTCCTCCGCCTTCACGCTGCTCTCCGGCACCGATGCGCTGATCCTCGACCTGCGCCGCAACGGCGGCGGTGAACCCGCGAGCGTGGCGTATCTGCTGAGCCACTTTTTTGCCGAAGGCGACGAGCGCCACCTCAACGATCTCTACTACCGGGCCAAGGATGAGACGCGCCAGTACTGGACGAGCGCGGCGGTGAAGGTTCGGTACACCAAGCCCGTGTACGTGCTGACCTCGGGCTACACGTTCTCGGGCGGCGAAGAATGCGCGTACGATTTTCAGACGCAGAAACGCGCCAAGCTGGTGGGGGAGACCACGGGCGGCGGCGCCAACCCGGGCGAGTTCGTTTCGCTCGGTCACGGCATGGTGGCGTTCATACCGGACGGGCGCGCGATCAATCCGGTCACGCATACCAATTGGGAGCACGTAGGCGTGAAACCGGACGTCGCGGTCGCTGCAGATAAGGCGCAGCAGACGGCCTATGCGGACATCCTGCGCACGCTCATCAGTGACGCCAGCGATCCCAAGGCGCGCCAGGACTTAAGCGCGATCCTCGCGCGCGTCGAAAAAGGCGAGGGCGAGAAGGTTAATTACGCGCCGCCGAATTAAGCCGTTTCCATACTGGCGGTTAAAGTGCCCTTTGAATCCAGCCGGCCAGAACATCCGCCAACTCGGTCCGCACGTCCGAATCCTTGCGCCCCGTGCGCGCTGGCACGTGAAACGAATGATCGGCATCGTCGAATAGCTTAAGGGTGGCGTGCGCGCCGAGATGCTCGACCAGCGTTTTCAGCAACCGCAAGTTCGCGAACTCGTCATGCGTTCCCTGCAAGAACAACATCGGGATCTGGACGTTGAACAGATGCGCCCCGCGCTCGTCGGACGGCTGCCCAGGTGGGTGCAGCGGGAAGCCGAGAAAGATGAGGCCTTGAACGCCGGGCATCGGCGCCACCGCCTGCGCCTGTGATGTCATGCGCCCGCCAAAGGACTTCCCGCCCGCAAATAGCGCAAGCTCGGGGACAAGGCGCGATGCCGCCGCGACCGCCGCACGGACGGTCTCCTGCGCGATTTTCGGCGAATCCGGGCGCTTCGAGCCGCGCTCCATGTACGGAAACTGGTAACGGAGCGTGGCGATATTGCGCTCGGCGAGATGGTTCGCGAAACTCGCCATGAACGGATGCGCCATGCCCGCGCCCGCACCATGCGCCATCACGTAACAAGCACGTGCGTTGGGCGGCGCCTGCAACAAGCCGGACACGCGTTGGGCGCTGTCGAGGGCGATCGTTACCGGCTGCGGATTCGTGCCCGTCACTGCGCCCCGCGCCGCACTCATGATGCAAAGCTCATCAGTGCCTTCGCATACGCCGGCGCAGTCGGCTCGTGCATGAAATACACGTGGATCGCGCGCCACGACGTCGCTTCGAGCGTGCGCGCCCACTTTTTCAAGTCGTCGTCCGAATACTCTTCGAGCCGCAACCGGACATAGCCCCACGGCGCGGTCTCGACCAGCGGAGGCGGTGCGTTGTCTTCGCGTTCGGACAGACACAGCGCGGCGCCGGCGCCTTTGAGTGCGTCGTACACCTCGTCGTCAAACCAAGTCTCGTTGCGAAATTCGAACGCGGCGTTGTGCCCCTCGGGGAGCAGACTCAAGAATGCGGTGAGGCGCGGCAAGTCCTTTTTCAGATTTGGCGGCAACTGGAACAATACCGGTCCACGCTTGGCGCCGAGCGCCGCAAGGTTGCGATAGAGATACGAGAGCGGCTCGGTGGCCGATTCGACCTTGAGTCGCGACATGTGCGTGATCCGCTGCGACGCCTTGATCGAGAACCGGAAACCTTCGGGCGTGGTGGCGGCCCAATGTTCGAGCACCGACGTCTTGGGCATCCGGTAGAACGTGTTGTTGATCTCGACCGTCGGCAGCCGCTCCGAATACCACGCGAGCATGGCGTCGGCTTTGATGTCCTCCGGATAGAACGGTCCCTTCCATTCTTTGAAGGAATAGCCGCTCGCTCCTGCCAGCAGCCTCGCAGTTTTCATGTGTCCGGCCCTCGTTTTGATTCAGTACACTAGAATCTTGCCATGGCCAAAAGCGCCCTCAAAGAGTACTCGGCCAAGCGGACCTTCACGGCCACGCCCGAGCCGCCGGCCGCGGTGCCCGCGGCGGGGAGCGGGCCGCTGCTCTTCGTCGTCCAGCAGCATTCCGCCACGCGGCTGCATTACGACTTCCGGCTCGAATGTGACGGCGTCCTCCTGTCCTGGGCGGTGCCCAAGGGCCCGTCGCTCGATCGCAACGAAAAGCGCCTCGCCGTGCACGTCGAGGATCACCCCTACGATTATGGCTCGTTCGAAGGCGTGATTCCCGCCGGGCAATACGGCGCGGGCGAAGTGATCGTCTGGGACTGCGGCGTCTATTCGCCCGATGAGGGTGGTGCGACATGGTTCCACGACCGCGCGCAAGCCGAGCGCGAGGTTCGCGAAGGCATGGAGAAGGGCAAGTTGAGTGTCCTGCTTCGCGGCGAAAAACTCAAAGGCTCGTTCGCGTTGGTCCGAACCAAGGACACGAAGCAGTGGCTGATGATCAAGCACAAGGACCGGTTCGAGGGGACCGGCGATGTTACCGCGCAGGGCCAGTCGGTCCTCTCGGGAAAGACAGTCCAGGAGCTCAAGTTCATTCCGGTGGAACGCATGCCGGCCTCGAAGCTCGCGCCCGCGGGCAAAGTCGAGGCGATGCCCACCTCGCTCAGTCCCATGCTCGCCGAATCGGGCGACGCGCCGTTCAACCGCGCAGATTGGATGTGGGAGCCCAAGCTCGACGGCTATCGCGTGCTCGCGTTCATCGACGAACACGGCGTCAGGCTGCGCTCGCGGCGCGGGCTCGAGCTTGAATCCAAGTTCCCGCGCCTCGTCGCGGATCTTGGCAAGCAGTTCGTGCACGGCATGATTCTCGATGGCGAGCTCGTGGCGTTCGACGCGAGTGGCAAACCGTCGTTCGGCGCGCTCCAGGATCGCGCTCAGTTGAAGACAGAACGGGAAATCGCCAGCGCCGACCAGACCACGCCCGTCGTCTTCTGCTGCTTCGACTTGCTGCATTTCGCGGGCATCGATTTGCGCAAGTCGCCGTACGTGGATCGCCGTCGTTATCTCTCGCAGTGCCTGCTCCCGACGCCGCTTGTGCAGCTCGTGCACGCGGAGCAGGACGGGATCGCGCTCAGCGCCGCGGCGCTCGCCAGCGGCTTCGAAGGCGTGGTCGGCAAGCGCAAGGAAAGCCGCTACGAGACGGGCCGCCGGTCGCAATCGTGGCTCAAGGTCAAGCCCGTGTTGAGCGCGGATTTCGTCATCGGCGGCTACACGAAGGGGAAGGGCTCGCGCGCACCGCTCGGCGCGCTTCTCGTCGGTTATTGGGACGAACACAAATTGCTCTACGCGTCGCACGTGGGTTCGGGCTTTGACGAGCGCGCGCTGGCCGACGTCAAATCACGGCTGGAACCGCTGCAGCGCAAAACCTGTCCGTTCGCCGAAACGCCGGAATTGAACGGCCCGACGACGTGGGTCGAGCCGGAAGTCGTCGCCGAAGTCGCCTTCCAGAATTGGACCGACGACGACCACCTGCGCGCGCCGGTTTTCCTGCGATTGCGCGACGACATCGATCCGCAGGCGGTGCGGCGCAACGATCCCGGCTCGGCGCCCCAAACCAGCAGCGGCCCGATCGACGAAGTGCTGGCGCAGCTCTCGAGCGCGAAGGCCACGCTCACGCTGGCGGTCGGCGTGCACCGGATTCGCCTGACGCACCTCGACCGCGTTTACTGGCCCGCCGATCCGGCGCGCAACTTTCCCGCCTATACCAAGCGCGATCTGCTTGCGTATCTCGCGCAGGTCTCGCCGTACATGTTGCCGCACCTGGCCGACCGGCCACTGACGATGATCCGCATGCCCGACGGCATTCGCGGCCAGCGTTTTTTCCAGAAACACTGGGAGCAGGAGCGGCCGGCATTCGTCGAAACGATCACCGTGTTTTCGAGCAGCAAGGAAGAAGAGCACGACTATCTCTTGTGCAACAACCTCCCGACGCTGTTGTGGCTCGCGCAATCCGGCACGCTCGAATATCACGTCTGGCATTCGCGCGCTAAAGTGGGTCCCGACTCCGCATCGAAGAGCACCGACTATGCGAGCTCACTCGAGGCGCTGGAAGCCTCCGTGCTGAACTTTCCCGACTACGTGCTGTTCGACCTCGATCCGTACATTTATTCCGGCAAGGAGGCCAAGGGCGCGGAACCCGAGCTCAACACGATCGCCTTCGAGAAGGGCAAGGAGGTTGCGTTCTGGCTGCGCGAGCTGCTGCAGGGCATGTCGCTCGAGCCGATCGTCAAGACGTCGGGCAAGACGGGCCTGCACGTGTTCGTGCCGATCCGCCGCACGCTCGACTTCGATGCCGCGCGGCATGTGTCGGAGCTGGTCGGCCGCCACTTGATGCGGCAACATCCGAAGGACATCACGCAGGAGTGGAGCATCCCCAAGCGGACCGGCAAGATCTTCATGGATTTCAACATGAATGTCCGCGGCAAGACGCTGAACGTCGCCTATTCGCCGCGCGGCGAGCCCGGAGCGCCGGTGTCGATGCCGCTCACATGGGACGAACTGGCGGGCGCGCATCCGCTCGACTTCACCATCGCCAACGCGCCGGAGCGCCTGGCCCGGACGGGCGACCGCTGGAAGGACGCGTTGCAACAAAAGCAAAGCCTGGAGGCGGCATTGTCGAAAACTTCGAGCTAAAGCTTGCAAATTGCGGAAAACATTGACATATTTCACAGTTCGCATGCGCACGCCACACTGGCGGGAGGCATCATGGCTGCACGATCGATCGCGAGTTTGACCGTTTCCTTCGGGCTGGTGGCGATTCCCGTAAAGCTCTATTCGGCCACCGAAGCGAGCAAGGCGATCTCCTTCAACATGTTGCACAAGACCTGCGGATCGCGGTTGCGGCAGCAGTACATCTGCATCAAGGAGGAGGTGCCGGTCCCGCGCGAGGACATCGTCAAGGGCTACGAATTCGCGAAGGACCAGTACGTGCGCTTCACGCCCGAGGAATTGAAGGCGATGGAGGAGGTCGGCACGCACATGGCCGAGATCACCGAATTCGTGCCGCTCGAAGCGGTCGACCCGGTGTATTTCGACAAGGCGTACTACTTGGCGCCCGACAAAGGTGGCGCCAAGCCCTACGCGCTGCTCGCAAGCGCGTTGCGCGAGTCGCAGCGTTGCGCGCTCGGCCGCTGGGCCGCGCGCGGCAAGCAATACATCGTGATGATCCGCCCGGTCGACGATGGCCTGGTGATGCAGCAGCTCCTCTACGCGGGTGAAGTGCGCGCGATGAAGGACCTCGAAATTCCGAAGACCGATGTGAAGCCGGCGGAACTGAAGCTCGCACAACAGTTGATCGAGCAGCAGACTTCCGACACGTTCGACCCTTCGCAATACACGGACGAAGTGGCCGCGCGCATCACGGCCGCGGTCGAGAAAAAAGTCGAAGGCCACGAGATCACGCTGGCCGACGTTCCGGAAGGCGGCGGAGCGCAGGTCATCGATCTCATGGAAGCGCTGCGCGCGAGCCTCGAGAAGAAGGGCGCCGCGCGCGCCGCGGTTGCCAAATCCGTCAGCGAGCCGGAACCCGCGGCCGCAGCACGCAAACCCGCCAAGCGCGCGCAGCGAGTCGAGCCCGCGGCGCCGGCGGCGCGTAAGGTTGCCAAGAAATAGCTCCGGCGGGGCGAGCAGCGACGTGCAATTCTACGGCGTCCGCGACGTCGAGCGGCTGTTGCACTTGTCGCGCAGCACGATTCGCTCGCTGATCAATGCCGGCTTCGTGGCGCCCGTGCGAGGCCCGCGCGGCGCATGGCAGTTCTCCTTCCAGGACCTGATCGTGCTGCGCACCGCGCAAGCGCTGGCCGATGCGAACGTGCCGCAAAGACGGATCACGCGATCCGTGCGCGAGCTGCGCCGCCATCTTCCCGACGCCATGCCGCTTTCGGGACTTCGCATCGGCGCGGTGGCTGACCGTGTCGTCGTCCGCGAGGGCGGCAGCCGCTGGCAGGCGGAGTCCGGGCAATACGTGCTCGAGTTCGAAGGCGACCCCGCCGATGGCTCGTTGAGCGTGATCGAGCGCAGTGTCGAAGCTGCGACAACTGCGCAGGATTGGTTCGACAGGGCGTTGGCATTGGAGAAGACGGATGCCGACGCGGCGCTGGGCGCGTACGAACACGCCATCGACGCCGATCCGTCGTTCCTCGACGCCTACATCAACATGGGTCGGCTGCTGCACGACCGCAGAAGCTTCGGCAAGGCGCTGCTCGTCTACCGCGCCGCGATCGAGGGCTGCGGCAACGATCCGGTGCTGCTCTACAACCTGGGCGTGCTGCTCGACGACACGGGACGCGGGCCGGAAGCGATGCAGGCGTACGAAGCGGCGCTGCGCGGCGATCCCGACATGGCCGATTGCCACTTCAACCTTGCGCTGCTGTGCGAGAAGCTCGCGCGGCCGAAGGAGGCCATTCGGCACATGGCGCGATACCGGATGCTGGTCGGGAACCGCGAAAAGTAGCCGGCGCGGCGGAACGAGCTTTATTGCTTCTCGACGACCACGCGACCCTGCGCGCTGACGAACACGTGATAGCGGTTGCCGTCCTTGCAGACGGCCACATGATCGTTGTCGCTCTTCGAGGTATAGCTGACGACTTCCCCGCACGGCAGGCCCTGCAACGTGATTACGGTAAACAGATCCTTCCTGACGGAGGCGTCGTCGTCCGCGAGCACGGGCGCCGCGAAGCACGTTGTCAATAGTGCGATCACAAACGACGTCGTGCGCGTATGCATGTTGTCTCCTGCGTAAATCAGATGGTTGCGAACTTGGCCGGATCCGAAAGAATGCCCCATATCGCGTCGCGCGAGGCCACGATCGCCATCGCCAGTGACGGATCACTGTCCTGCAACAGCGAGAGCACCTTCTGCACCAGCAGATCGAACGATCGCTTGAGTTCGGCCAGCGTAGTCTTGAGCTTGCCCTGGTAAAAAGCCCGGAATTGATCCAGCAGGTCATCGACCTGATTCTTGAGCGTGATCTTGGTGAGGACGCCGATCGCGTGGCTGTCTTTGAGCCGTTCCTTCAGCGAGTCGAGGTCGAGTTGCGGCGCCGCTGGCTTCGCGACATCCGGCGCGACGTTCTCCTTCTTCGGCGGCTGCACGGCGGGCGCGGGTGCTTTGCCAGGTGGTTTGGCGGCGGGCGCGGCCTTCGCGATGGTCGGGGCCGCCGGCGGTTGCGCCGGTGATGCAGCGGCGGCCGGAGGAGCGGACGCAACGGCGAGGTCTTGTGTTGGAGCGGTGGGCGCCGGCGGGCTTTGTGGTGCAGTCGCGACGCCAGTGGGCGCAAGTGCGTCGGCAGGCGCTTGCGCCGTAACACGCTGAGGTGGCGCAGTTTGCGCGGGAGGCGTGACGCCGCAACCCGCGAGCATCAGCGCTAACGGAACTCCCACAAATTGCGCCGCGTACTTCACTTTTCCTCCAGCAGAATAGTCAACGCAATGACGGCTCGTCGCGCATGCATAGATTGCGCCGCAATGCTACAACTTTGCAATGGAGGATCGGTTGCAAGGAATTGTAAATTTTTCAGCATTGACGATCTCCGGAGGCGAGGCGTACGCTTTTTCCCCGGTTCAGCGGAGGTGCGGCATGAAGAGCATCGTGGCAGTTCGCTCGCGTGGCTTTACTCTCATCGAGTTGCTCGTGGTGATCGCGATCATCGCGGTCCTGATTGGTCTCCTGCTGCCCGCCGTGCAAAAAGTGCGCGAGGCGGCGCTCGAAGCATCCCACTTTCCGAATCTGGAAAAGGTCGCGATCAACATCCACGATATCGTGGACATCGAGTCGCCTCTGAGCAATGCGCTCTTGGACGCGGAGAATTTTCTGCCGGCCGTGCAGGATGGACAGACGCCGCCGGATCCCAAACTCGTTGCGGTGATCCTGGCCGATGTGCAGGAAGGCGAGACTGCATTGCGGCTCGACCTCCATGCATTGAAGAATCCGTCGTCGTCACACATCCCGGGCGAACTGGAGGCGTATCTCGACCTCAAGCACAGCCTCACGACATTGATTGCCGAATTGCAGCAGCTCGAAGTTCACCTGAGGCATTTGCAGCAGATGGCATCGACCTGACGGCGAACGGTCAGCGCCGATCCTCCACGTGGTTTATCCGCCACGCGTGCCCGTCGCGCGCGAGCAGTTCATCGGACGCACCGGGGCCCCACGACCCGGCTGCGTAGTTGGGAAACGCGCGCGGCGCCAGCGCCTGCCAGACATCAAGCACCGGCGTGATGATGCTCCACCCGGCCTCGACCATGTCGGCGCGCTGGAACAAGGTTTGATCGCCGATCATGCAGTCGTAGAGCAGGCGCTCGTAGCCCGTCGAGGGCGCCGTGCCGAAATAATCGGCATACGAAAAATCCATGTCGACCGCCGCCTGCTGCATCTTCGGCCCGGGAACCTTGGTGCCGAAGCGAAGCGAAATTCCTTCATCCGGCTGGATGCGGATCACGAGTTGATTGGGCGCGAGGCTTTCGACACCGGTCTTGCGAAACAGCATGAATGGCGCGCGTTTGAACTCGATCACGATCTCGGTCACGCGCCGGGCCATTCGCTTCCCGGTGCGAAGGTAGAACGGCACGTCGGCCCAACGCCAGTTGTCGAGGCTGAGTTTCAGTGCAACGAAGGTTTCGGTATTCGAATCGGCGGCGACATTCGGCTCCGAGCGATAGGCCGGCAAGCGCTCTCCATTGACCGTGCCCTCGCCGTACTGTCCGCGCACCGTTCGGGTCAGCACTTCTTCGGGCCGCGGAATCTGGATGGCGCTCAAGACCTTGGTCTGCTCGTCGCGCACGGCGTCGGCGGCGAATGAAACAGGCGGTTCCATTGCCGTGAGTGAAACGAGCTGGAAGAGATGGTTGGGCACCATATCGCGCAGCGCGCCCGAAGTTTCGTAATAGCCGCCGCGCATTTCCACGCCCAGCGTTTCGGCCGCGGTGATCTGCACGTGGTCGATGTAGCTGCGGTTCCAGATCGGCTCGAAGATGCTGTTGCCGAACCGGAAGATCATCAGGTTCTGCACGGTCTCCTTGCCGAGGTAGTGATCGATCCGATAGATCTGGCGTTCCTTGAGTGTCTTCCTGATTTCCACATTCAGTGCGCGCGCCGATTCGAGATCGCGCCCGAAAGGCTTTTCGATGTTCACCCGTCGCCATTGGCCGCTTTCCTCGCGAGCGAGGCCCGCCTCACCCAGGTGCTGCACGATTTCACCGATGAACTGCGGCGCGACGGCGAGATAGTAGAAGTGGTTGTGGTGGGTTTTCTGGACCTTGGCGGCTTCATTGATCTGCGCCTCGAGCCGCTTGTAGGCCTCTGCATCGTGCAGCGAGCCGCTGATGTAATAAATGCGCTGGCGCAGCCACGCCCAGGTCTCGTCGCCCGACGACCCCGCCGCGTTTTCCTCCATCGCTTCGTCCAGGTGCTTGCGAAACGTCTCGGAATCGTAATCTCGCGTGGCGAAGCCGACGACCGCGAATTGCCGCGAGAGGAGTTTGTCGCGCGCGAGGTTGTACAGCGCGGGAATGAGCTTGCGCTTGGCGAGATCGCCGCTCGCGCCGAAGATCACCATCACGCACGAATCGGCGGGTTGGCTTGCCGGGTCCGCGCTCTTGGTCTTGTCCGCGTTCATGGGCCGTTCTCCTCGCTGTCGCTGCCTAGTATAGCGGCGGCGCGCAAGGCGCTGAACGCGACGTCATTGCACGAGCGCGTTTAGGGTCGCTGCGTTGCTCTTATAATAGCGGCCGACCGTCAATCATCTGTCGGCTCGCGATGTGAGGGAACTTGAATGAAACTTGAAGGCAAATCCGCCATCGTCACCGGGGCCGCCAGCGGCATCGGCCGGGAAATCGCCCGCGCTTTCGCTCGCGAAGGCGCGAAAGTGGCCATCGCCGACTTGAACCTGGACGCAGCGAATTCGACGGCGGCGGAAATCCGCGCGACCGGCGGCCAGGCGACGGGCGTCGCGATGGACGTGACCAACGAAGACGAAGTGAACACGGGTGTCGCGGCGGTTGTCGCTGCCTTCGGCGGAGTGGACATCCTGGTGAGCAATGCCGGAATCCAGATCGTGCACCGGCTCGAGGAATTCACGTATGCCGACTGGAAGAAGATGATGGCCATCCACGTCGACGGCGCGTTTCTAACGACCCGCGCATGCCTGCCGCACATGTACAAATCCGGCCGCGGCGGCAGCGTCATCTACATGGGATCGGTGCACTCGAAGGAGGCCTCGCTTCTCAAGGCGCCCTACGTGACCGCCAAGCACGGGCTCATCGGCCTGGCCAAGGTCGTCGCGAAGGAAGGCGCCAAGTTCGGCGTGCGCGCCAACGTCATCTGCCCGGGCTTCGTACGCACGCCTTTAGTCGACAAGCAGATTCCGGAACAGGCGAAGACGCTGGGCATTACCGAAGAACAGGTCATCAAGAACGTGATGCTGAAGGATACGGTCGACGGCGAATTCACGACCGTGGCCGATGTGGCGGAAACCGCACTCTTCTTCGCCGCGTTCCCGTCCAATGCGCTGACCGGCCAGTCGCTCGTCGTGAGCCACGGCTGGTTCATGCAGTAGGGCGCCTCCTCAGATCACGCGCGAGTATTGCGCGCGCGGCTTGCTTTCGCGCAGGTGGCGGTCGAACACCATCGCCACGGCGCGCACCAGCAGCCTGCCGCGCGGCGTGACGCGCAGCGCTTCGGCGGAGAGTTCCAGCAGGCCGTCCGCGGCGAGCGGCGCGAGTGCGGCGAGTTCGAGTGCGAACGCTTCGGTGAACGCGATGGCGTGGCTGCGCCCCATGGTCTCGAAATCCAACTCGAAATCGCACATCAGTTTCTGGATCACATCGCGGCGGATGAAGTCGTCGCCGGTGAGTTCGATGCCCCGCAATACGGGCAGCGCACCGTCGTCCAGCCGCTCGTAATAGGCGTCGAGCGTCTTGACGTTCTGCACGTACGACCGGCCGACCTTGCCGATCGCAGAAATGCCGAACGCGAGGAGGTCGCAGTCGGGCCGCGTCGAATAACCCTGGAAGTTGCGATGCAGCTTGTGCTCGCGTTGCGCCACGGCGAGCTCGTCGTCGGGCTTCGCGAAATGGTCCATGCCGATGTAGACGTAGCCGGCCGCGCCAAGCCTTTCGATGGCCAGCGAAAGAATCGCGAGCTTGACTTCCGCCGCCGGCAGTTCGGCGACATTGATCTGCCGTTGCGGCTTGAAAAGATGCGGGACGTGCGCGTAGCTGTACAGCGCAATGCGGTCCGGCGAAGCCGCGATGACTTTGTCGAGCGTGACCGCAAAGCCCGCCACCGTCTGCCGCGGCAGCCCGTAGATGAGGTCGGCATTGATCGACGAAAATCCGCTCTCGCGAGCCGCGTCGATCACGGTGCGTGTTTCCGACTCGCTCTGGATGCGGTTGACCGCGGCTTGCACGGCAGGGTCGAAATCCTGGATGCCCACCGATATCCGGTTGAAGCCCAACTCGCCCAAGAATCCGACGGTGTCCTCGTCGACTTTGCGCGGATCGACCTCGATCGAGATTTCGGCGTCGTGCGCGAAGGCGAACTGCGCGCGCAAGCGGCCCATCAGCGCCGCCATCTCCAGACGCGACAGGAACGTCGGCGTGCCCCCGCCCCAATGCAGCTCCCGCACCGGCGGCGCGCCGTCGATGAGATCGCCGACGATGCCAATTTCCCGCGCCAGATATTCAACGTATTGCGCCGCGCGTTTGTGGTTCCTCGTGATGACCTTGTTGCACGCGCAGTAGTAACAGATCGTGTTGCAGAAAGGGATATGTACGTACAGCGACAGCGGCGCGCCAGTGGTGCGCGAGGTCAGGGCGTCGACATACTGGGCTGCGGTGAAGCGGTCGTGGAACCTGTCCGCCGTCGGATAGGACGTGTAGCGCGGGCCGAAGCCGTCGTACTTGCGCACCAGGCTCTCGTCGAACGCGATCGAGGGCGTTAAAGGAACCGGGTCAGGCATGGGCGGGGCCGACGCCGATGGGCGGCGGCGCAAGATTGACGATGCGCCGGAACAGCGCGCGGAAATCCTCGCGCGCCGCATGGCCGAGGAGCGGATCGTTGTTGTCGAGAAAGGCCGCGTCGATCTCCGCCCAGTCGGACGCCGTCAGGTATTTCTGCGCCAGTGGAAGGACTTCGGTCTCCTCGCTTCGCATGTGATTGCGCTCGGCCAGGACGAAGGCCTCGACGGACGCCGCGAAGACGGCGAATTCGCCTCGGCCACCTTGCTGGAAGCGGACCAGCGCCTGTTCCATTTGCTTTAGTCTCGCGGCCCCCGAGCGATGCTCCGATTCCAGCCGGTCGAGCAGTGTGTGCGCGGGTGGATGGCGAAGGCGCAGCAGCCGGAACAGCCACGCGTCTTCCTTCGGATGGTGCAGGCGTTCCGGAAACGTGTCGATGTAGTACACCATCGCGCCCAGCAGCTCGAAGTCCGGCCGAAGTTGATGCTTGCGTATTTCGCGCACCAGATAGAGGAGGCCGTGCAGCACGGCGGCCAGGGACTGGTGTTCTTCGCGGATGATGCGGATCGCCTGCATGGGGTTCGCTGCGGCCATGTGTCTAGTACCGTTGCCTGCTGCCGTTGCCTCGCGCCGCTGGTATAGCTGCCATGCTAGTCGCGTGCGAAAGGACCGCCTTGACCTGCGTCAACCAGAGTCGGCGATGGTTCTTGCCCGGCGCACCGAATGGCGCGCCAGTCCGCTGGCTTGAAAGCGCCGCCCGCCGGCGCCATTTGCCGACTATGCCACTCGACTATCCGGGCGGTGCTGCGGGTGCGGTCGCCATGGTTGCAACCGGCGCCGCGACGCACTCCGCAACTGACGCCGCACCCGACTCCCATCTTCACGACGCCTATTCGCAGGCGGTCACGGCCGCGGTCGCCCGCGTTACGCCCGCCGTCGCCCACGTCCGCGTCGAGCGCGCCAAGGCCGTCCGAGGCGTGCGCGAGGGTGCGGGTTCCGGCTTTCTCATCACGCCGGACGGTTATCTGGTCACCAACAGCCACGTGGCGGGCGGCGCAAAGAACATCGAGGTGACGCTCTCCGATGGCCGCACGGCCGGCGCGGAAATCGTCGGCGACGACCCGGATTCCGACCTTGCCGTGCTCAAGGTTGCCGCCGATGACCTCACGTGGTGCCGTTTCGGCGATACCTCCGCGGTCCGCGTGGGGCAGGTCGCGATCGCGATCGGCAGTCCCTACGGATTCCAGCACACCGTGACAGCGGGCATCGTGAGCGCGCTCGGCCGTTCGATGCGCGCCAGCACCGGGCGGCTGCTCGACAACGTGTTGCAGACGGACGCGAGCCTCAACCCGGGCAACTCCGGTGGCCCGCTCGTGAATGCGCGCGGTGAAGTCATCGGAGTCAACACCGCGGTGATCCTTCCCGCACAGGGCATCTGCTTTGCGATTGCGGCGTCGACGGCCGAACGCGTTGCGGTTGCGTTGATCCGCGATGGCCGTGTGCGGCGGGCGTATCTCGGCGTCGGCGGTCAGACGCAGCCGCTGTCGCGACGACTCGTCCGCCATTTCGGGCTGACGATCGAATCGGGCGTGCGCGTCGAGTCGCTCGAGCGCGGATCGCCCGCGGCCATCGCGGGGATCCACAAGGACGACGTCATCGTCGGACTCGATGGAATGGCCATCGCCGACGTCGATGCGCTGCAGCGAGGACTTGCCGCCGACGCGATCGCGCGGCCGATGGCGGTCGTCGTCGTACGCCGCGACAGAAGCCACACGCTGATCGTTACACCGCGCGAATCGCCGCCTCGCGGACGTTGAGGTTCCGCGAGGCTTTGCAGCCGGCGCGCAACTGTGCAACAATCATGTCAACTAAATTCGCATCAGGGTGACACCGATGCTCGACCGTGACGGCTATCGCCCGAACGTCGCCATCGTCGTAGTCAACGGCAGGAACCAGGTATTTTGGGGTAAACGGATACGCGAACACTCGTGGCAATTTCCGCAGGGCGGTATCAATCCCGGTGAGACGCCCGAACAGGCAATGTACCGGGAGTTGCACGAGGAAGTCGGTCTGCTGCCTCACCATGTCAGGGTCCTGGGCCGGACGCGCGACTGGTTGCGCTACGATGTCCCGCAGCACTGGATCAAGCGCGAGTGGCGGGGCAGCTACAAGGGCCAGAAGCAGATCTGGTACTTGCTGCGCCTGGTCGGGCGCGACAACGATGTCTCACTGCGCGCAACCGACAAGCCCGAGTTCGACGCGTGGCGCTGGCACGAGTACTGGATCCCGCTCGAAGGCGTGATCGAGTTCAAGCGCGAAAGCTACCGCCGCGCACTGCTCGAACTCGAGCGCTTCCTTCACTCGAAACCGCAGACACGTCGCCAGCGGCTGTACGGGATATCGCACCCGGAGATGCCCGAGTCCTACGCCGATCCGGCCGTGCCGACCGGCGATTAGCGGTCGCTGAAATTCGCGACCGGCCCTAAAAACTGGTGTCACCTTTGGGCGCCTGGGCCTACTTCTGGCAGTCGCCGATCCGCTTGGCGCTGATGACGATCGTCATCGGCACGTCCGTCTTGCCGATGCCGCCGATGACCATCGTGCTCTTGCCCTCGTAGCTGTCGCTGCTCATCGTGACGTCCATGCGGCCGCGGCTCGTGATGTTGTCGGCCTTGCACACCATGTCGTACATCGTGCGGCTGCCGTTCGTGATGATGTCGGACAACGTGCAGTCGCCGTCGGGCCGCGGAAGCGTCCTCGTGACGTGGTCGATGTCGCTCTGCGCGATGCATTCGCGCGTGTTGGATACGGGCTGCGCCTGGCCGTCGACGACTGAACTGACGTTGAGTTCCCACAGGCCCGGCCGCATGGGGTTGGCGGCGTCGGCCGCGAGTGGATGGCACGCCAGCGCGGCCAGCATCATGGCAAGTTGAAAGGACGGCGCGAGACGCATGGTCGTTGATCCTCGGCGTACGAGACCGAGCGATGATACTGCGGCGTTCGACCTGGGTGGGGCCGCTTGTCGGTGCGGCAGCGCCGGTTAGCGCAGCAATACCAGGTTGTCGCGGTGGATCAACTCGGCTTCGTCGACGTAGCCCAGGATCGCTTCGATCTCGGACGACGGCTTGCGCAGGATGCGCGCGGTTTCCTGCGCGCTGTAGTTGACGAGGCCGCGCGCGATCTCGTTTCCATCCGCCGAGAAACAGCCGACGACCTCGCCGCGCTCGAACGCGCCGTCGACCGCCACGACGCCGATCGGCAGCAGGCTCCTGCCGCCACTCGCGAGCGCCTTGACCGCGCCCGCGTCGAGGACGAGCTTGCCGGCGAGCTGCACGTGATCCGCGAGCCACTGCTTGCGCGCACCGAGCGATCCCGTAGACGCGATCAAAAGCGTCCCCACGGCATCGCCGGCGGCGAGCCGCGTCAACACCTTTTCTTCGCTTCCGCACGCGATGACCGTCGACGCGCCCGAACGCGCCGCGCGCTTTGCCGCGAGGACTTTGGTCAGCATGCCGCCGCGCGCGAGTGCACTTCCGGCGCCGCCGGCCATCGCTTCGAGCGCAGGGTCACCCGCGCGTGCTTCGCGCACCAGCGTAGCGCCGGGATTGTGGCGCGGGTCCGCCGTGTACAGGCCCGGCTGGTCAGTCAGCAGCACCAGCACGTCCGCCTCGATCAGGTTCGCGACCAGCGCGCCTAGCGTGTCGTTGTCACCGACGCGGATTTCGTCGGTGGTCACCGTGTCGTTCTCGTTGATGATCGGGATCACGCCGAGCCCGAGCAGCGTGCGCAGCGTCGTGCGCGCGTTGAGATAGCGGCGCCGGTCGGCCAGGTCGTCGTGCGTCAACAGCACTTGCGCCGTGTGCAAGCCGTACTGGATGAATGCGGCCTCATAAGCTTGCACGAGGCCCATCTGTCCGACGGCCGCCGCGGCCTGCAAGTCGTGGATGGCTTTCGGCCGCACGGTCCAGCCGAGGCGTGCGATCCCTTCGGCGATGGCGCCGGAGGAGACCAGGACGACCTCGCGGCCCGCGTGCTTCAACTGCGCGATCTCTTCGGCCCAGCGAGCGACGGCAGCGTGGTCGAGACCGCGCCCATCGTTGGTGACCAAGCTCGACCCGACCTTCACCACGAGCCGCTTGGCGGCCGAGACAATGGAACTCACTGGGTCCTCACGCTTCCGCTGCGGGCGTGCGCCGCCTGCGCGTCTTGACCGGCTCGGGTGAGACGACAACGGGGGTCGTTTCATCGCCGGCGTCCGCCGCCTTTGCCTCATGCGCCGGATGCGCATCCAGCCAGTCCTGGATCTTGAACGTGAGCTCGCGGCAGCCTTCGCCATTGATAGCGGTGATCGCAAATACCGGGCCTTTCCAGCGATACGCCTTCACGAAAGCGGCGACGCGCGATGCGCGTTCGTTCTCCGCGATGAGGTCGAGCTTGTTCAGCACGAGCCAGCGCGGCTTCTCGAACAGCGCCTCGTCGTAGCGCTTGAGTTCCTTCACGATCGCGCGCGCGTCGTGCACCGGGTCCGCTTCGCTGTCGAGCGGCGCCAAATCGACCAGATGCAAGAGCAGCCGCGTGCGCGCGAGATGGCGCAGGAACCGATGGCCCAATCCCGCGCCGTCGGCGGCGCCCTCGATGAGCCCGGGAATATCCGCGACAACGAAGCTGCGCGCCTCAGACGTGCGCACGACGCCTAAGTTCGGCGCGAGTGTTGTAAAGGGGTAGTCGGCAACTTTCGGGCGCGCGGCGGAAATCGCGCGGATCAGCGTCGACTTGCCCGCATTGGGCATGCCGAGGAGGCCGACGTCGGCCAGCACTTTGAGTTCGAGTTTCAACTTCCGCTGCTCGCCCGCATCACCCTTGGTGAACTGGCGCGGTGCGCGATTGGTGCTCGACTTGAAGTGCAGGTTGCCCAAGCCTCCCTTGCCACCTTTCGCGACGAGGACGCGCGCGCCGTCGGCCGCGAGATCGGCGATTCGCTCACCGGAGTCCGCATCGGTGATGACGGTCCCGACCGGCATGCGCAACACGATGTCGTCGGCGCCCCGCCCGTACTGGTCGGCGCCGCGGCCGTTGCCGCCGCGATGCGCGCGATGGATTCGCGCGTAGCGATAGTCGATCAGCGTGTTGATGTTGCGATCGGCCACGGCGAAGATGCTGCCGCCGGAACCGCCATCACCGCCGTCAGGACCGCCGCGCGGGACGTATTTTTCACGCCGGAACGATGCCACGCCGTTGCCGCCGTCGCCGGCAATGACTTCGATCAGCGCTTCGTCGAAGAATTTCACTGCGTGCTTCGCTTGTAGAGGATGTAGCGCTCGGTATCGTCGCCGCGACGATGCCCTTCCCACGCCGGAGTCCAACCCGGCACAGGCGGCGGCTGCGTCGTCGGTCGGCTGTATTGGACGAGCAGCGCGGTGCAGTCGTGGTTGGGCCTGACTTCCTCGCGCACGGTGGCGAGGTCCGAGAAATAATAGAATAGCGCGCGCTGCGGCTCGCTCAAGTCGCGGCTGGCGATGCAGCCGCTCCTGGGCAAGTGAATCGCGGCGTTCTCGACGACCGACTGGTAGCTGCGCCGCGAATCGATGTAGGGCAGCCAGATCGTCGTCGCCAGTCCCCACGTCAGCGTGATGCCCGCGGCCCAGTTCAGAATCGCGCGCCGGTTGGAGCGCCGCGCGGGCCGCACCAGCAGGATCCACAAGAGCGTGAGCAGGACGGCCGACAGAACTGCGCCCAGATGGAACGACGGCCGGAACCCGGCTTCGGTATCGCGGAAGACCTGCGCAACCCATGGCGGCATTCCCCGCACGTACGACACGACCCAGATCCCCCACGCAAGTGCGGCAACCACGCCGAACGTGAGGATGCCGAACCAGTCGAGCGCGCCGGAAAAGCCGCGCTTCAGCGAATCGACTTCGACGGCCGCGAGCAGCGCGAACGGAACGAGCAGCGGAATGGCGAAAGCCAGCTTGGGGTCGGGCATCACGAGCAGCGATGCGAGGATCACGAGCGAGACGACGCCCGGCACCTGCACGCCGGGATCGCGCAGGCCCCCGTTGAATCCCCGGCCGCGCGTCCACAGCATCCACAGGATCAGCGGCAGCGACGGCCACGCGAACCAGAGCAGATTCTTGAGGTAGTAGGCGGGCGCGAAATCGCCGTCGCCCAAGAACGCGACATAATTTCCGAGCACTTCGCCTTTCCACCAGAGCGCGAACAGCGCGGGATCGCGCGCGTGCAGCGCCAGCGGCCAACTCAACCCAAGCGGCAGGGCGACGGAAAGCGCGACGAGCAGCGTCAATCCATAGGCGCGGGTGCGCCATGGCTTGTCGATGAGCGGCAACAGCAACGCCGAGACGACGAGCCACACCGGAGCCAGCATTCCGCGGCCGAGAAAGGCGAGCGCAACACCGATGCCCAGCACGATGCCGCCGGCGACCGGGCGCCTCAGCGCGAGCGCGAAACCATACAGCGCCACGGCGACGCCCGCGGTGTCGCCCAGTTCCGGCGAGAGCGCGTGCGCGCGATCCCAAAATCCCACGCTCCCGATCAGGATCAGCACCGGCAGCCAGCGCAGCGCGCGGCCGTTCAATTCGCGGCTGGCCTGCGCAGTGACCAGCAGGATCAGCGCAAGCGCGATGCCGGCAACCAGCCTCGCCGCATTGTGGCGCTCGAGCGGCGGCGACAACGCCTTGATGGCGAGCGCGCCGGACGTGTAAATGAGCGGCGGCCGCGCGAGATACGGCTCGCCCGCCAGTGTAGGCACGAGGAGGTCTCCGCGCTTGACCATCTCCGCGGCGACGCCGATCGATGTCGCGTCCTCGGTCTTCCAAGGGTCGTGCCCGACGAGTCCCATGCAAACCCAGGCCGTGCACAGCAGCACGAGCCCGAACTGCTTGAACGCGCGCCACGGGCCCGACGGGCTGACCGCTTCCGGGTCGACGGGCTCGGGGGTGTAGGGTCGGGGGGCGCGCATGGGAATCTTCGAAGTCTTCGCGAGCTTACTGAAAAAACACCGCGAAGGAGAAAAGAAAAAGGCAGCCGAAGCTGCCCTTTTCGTCGGCTGCGCGACGGGTGTGCGGCTTTCAGGCCGCCGGCGTCGCAGGTCCTGCCTTGGTTCCGCTCTTGCCCGCATAGCGCTGGCGGAACTTGTCGATGCGGCCCGCGGTGTCCATCACTTTCTGCTTGCCCGTGTAGAACGGGTGGCAGGACGAGCACACTTCGATGTGAATCGGCTTGCCGACCGTCGACCGGGTGACGAACGTGTTGCCGCAACTGCACGTCACGTGCGTCTCGGCGTATTTGGGGTGAATGCCTTCTTTCATGGTGTCCCTCGCTTTTCTCTTCGTCGGACCCGCTTGCCACGCGAACCTTCGCTTGGCGCGCTGCCCCTGATTTTGTTGCGCCCGTCGCCGAAAGGGCTACGAGAGCGGAAAACCCAACATTATCCGGGTTTTACCGCTGTTCCGCAAGGTGGGGGCGAGCGGCGAGAAGGGCAAGCGCGACCCGAAAAGCGTCTATAGAACAGCAGGTTATTGAAGCTCCGTCGGGCGAAGCCGGCCCCGTGGATTTCGCCCCGTCGCGTCAATTTCCCCGGCGCATGCTGTCGAAAAAGTCGCTATTCGACTTGGTCTGCTTGACCTTGTCCAAGAGGAATTCCATCGCCTCGAGCTCGTCCATCGGATAGAGCAGCTTCCGCAGGATCCAGACCTTCTGCAGGATGTCGGGCTTCAGCAGCAATTCCTCGCGCCGCGTGCCGGAGCGGTTGACGTTGATCGACGGGTAAATCCGCTTCTCGGCCATCCGGCGGTCGAGGTGGATTTCCATGTTGCCGGTGCCCTTGAATTCCTCGTAGATCACGTCGTCCATCCGCGAGCCCGTGTCGATCAGCGCGGTGGCGATGATCGTCAGCGAGCCGCCTTCCTCGATGTTGCGCGCGGCGCCGAAAAATCGCTTTGGCCGCTGCAGCGCGTTGGCGTCCACGCCGCCGGTCAGCACCTTGCCCGAGGCCGGAACCACCGTGTTGTAAGCGCGCGCCAGCCGCGTGATCGAGTCCAACAGGATCACGACGTCCTTCTTGTGCTCGACCAGCCGCTTCGCCTTCTCGATCACCATTTCGGCGACCTGCACGTGGCGCGTCGCGGGCTCGTCGAACGTCGACGACACGACTTCGCCGCGCACGGTGCGCTGCATTTCGGTGACTTCCTCGGGCCGCTCGTCGATCAAAAGCACGATCAGCACGACGTCGGGATGGTTCGCGGCGATCGAATGCGCGACGTGCTGCAGCATCACCGTCTTGCCGGACTTCGGGCTGGACACGAGCAGGCCGCGCTGGCCCTTGCCGACGGGCGCGACGATGTCGATGATCCGGCCGGTGATGTTCTCCTCGGCCTTGATGTCGCGCTCGAGCACCATGGGCTCGTCGGGGAAGAGCGGCGTCAGGTTCTCGAACAGGATCTTGGTCTTGGCGTTCTCGGGCGCCTCGAAGTTGACCTTGTCGACCTTGACCAGCGCGAAGTAGCGCTCGCCTTCCTTCGGCGTGCGGATTTCGCCTTCGACCGTGTCGCCCGTGTGCAGGTTGAAGCGGCGGATCTGCGACGGCGAAATGTAGATGTCGTCGGTGTTCGCGAGGTAGGAAGTGTCCGGCGAGCGCAGGAAGCCGAAACCGTCGGGCAGCACTTCGAGCACGCCGCCGCCGAAGATCGACTCGCCCTTCTTCGCCTGCTGTTTCAGGAGCGCGAAGATGAGGTCGTGCTTGCGCATCCGGTTGGCGCCCTCGATTTCGTTCGAGTTGCCGATCTCGATCAGTTCGGAGACGTGCTTGGCTTTAAGGTCGGATAGGTGCATGGCGTGGGTGGCAACTGAGGGGTGGCAACTGAGGGAGTAACGGAAGGGGGCGAACTGAGGGGGCAGGCCGGAATGGCGAGGAGGCGGGCCGGATAATCCAGCCGCGGTGGACCGCTGTTTACTTACGGGAGGTTCGGAATCCTGGTGCCGCGATTCTCTCGGGCGGCGCCCCGGGGCGATACGAAACTGGGGTTTAGGGATTATCCAACTCAAGCCGGCCGGGGGCGGCTTTAAGGGGTGGGGCGCTTTCGTTCTCTTTCACGCCTCTTTCGGGCGTCGCGCCGCGCTTAAACAGAACGGGAGGGTATAGCGGTTTCGATGTTGCTGTCAATCCAGGCGGTGAGCTGTGACTTGGTCAGTGCGCCGACCTTTTGCGCATGGGCCTGGCCGCCCTTGTACAGGATGACCGTCGGGATGCCGCGGATGCCGTATTTGCCCGGCGTCGACGGATTGGCGTCGATGTCGAGCTTGGCCACGGTGATCTTGTCGCTGTATTCCTTCGCCACCTCGTCCAAGACCGGCGCGAACATCTTGCAGGGGCCGCACCACTCGGCCCAGAAGTCGACCAGCACCGGAAGGCCCGACTGCAGCACATCCTTGTCGAACGTTGCGTCGGAAACGTGTTTGATCGCAGTGCTCATGAACAATCCTCTCTGGGAACGCCCCACTCGAGCCGTTACGGCGCCTCGTCTCAACAGTAACGGTAGCCTATGCCTTCGCCCGGTGCAAGTTTGTCTGCTGTAAGGTCAAGGTTTGGGGGCGATCTGCTAAAATTCAAGATTCCTCGTTTTGCCTTCGAATAGTCCGGCCATGACCTACGTCGTCACCGAAAGCTGCATTCGCTGCAAGTACACCGACTGCGTCGACGTTTGCCCGGTGGACTGCTTTCGCGAAGGCCCCAATTTCCTGGTGATCGATCCGGACGAGTGTATCGATTGCACGCTGTGCGTCGCCGAGTGTCCGGTGGAAGCGATATTCGCCGAGGACGACGTGCCCCCCGACCAGCAGCCATTCAAGGCGCTGAACGCGGAGTTGTCGAAGCTCTGGAAACCAATCATCGAGCGCAAGCCCGGGCCTCCCGATGCCGATGAATGGAAAGACGTCAAAGAGAAGCTCAAGTTCCTGGAACGCTAGCTCGCGGCGCTTTCCGAAGTTTGACCCCGAAGCGGCAAAGCCCCTAGAATCGCAGGGTTTTTGCAGTGCCGCTCACTGCCGATCCTCGCGACCGACTTACAAAAATCTGCGAAACCATGACTCGATTGACGCTGTTGGCGGCGATGGCCGTGGCGGGGCTGGCTGCGGTCCCGGCGGCCGCGCAAACCGCCGCGCCGGCCGGCGATCCGCTGAAGGGCGCGCAGAAGGTCCAGATGTGCCAGGGCTGCCATGGGATCGTGGGCTGGCGTACCGCTTATCCCGAGGTCTATCGCGTCCCGAAAATCGCGGGACAGCATCCGGTGTACATCGTCGCGGCATTGAAAGAATATCGCGGCGGCCAGCGCAGCCACCCTTCGATGGATGCGATTGCCGCATCGCTTTCCGACCAGGACATGGCGGACATCGCGGCGTATTACTCGCAGGCACCACTGCAGACGGCGGTGAAATGAGCGTGCCTGCCCACACGGTCGCAGTCATCGCCGCAGCCTTGGCGCTTGTTGGCGGTCCGGCCGCCGCGGCCGACATCGAAGCCGGCAAGAAAAAGGCGCAGGAAGTCTGCGCAGCGTGCCACAACCTGGACGGCGTCAGCACCATTCCCGAGAATCCCAAGCTCGCCGGCCAATATCCGGATTACCTGGCCAAGGCGCTTCGCGATTACAAGTCGGGCGCACGCAAGAATCCGATCATGGCCGGCATGGCGCAGGGACTTTCGCAGAAGGACATCGACGACGTCAGTGCCTATTTTGCATCGCAGTCTGCGGTTCTCGCGACGCGGATGTAATCGGTAATACGGCGCGCGATACGGCGCGTCCATTGCAATGGGAAAGGCGCCAAGACGCGCCTCTTTTTATTTCCGGCCTCCCGCTCGGCATCAAGGCGACGGATGGGTCTTTCGGTCACCACAAGAACATCGCGAATCCAATGGCTACCACTCCGTCCACACGATTAAACGAACTCTCGCTCGGGTTTCGCCAGCGCATTCTCTCGTATGACGAACTCACGCGGCAGGTCCGCGCGTGGGCCGACGCCTTCCCCGAATTGTGTCGCGTGGCGTCCATCGGCCGCACCCCTGAAGGGCGCGAGCTTTGGCTGCTGACGCTCGGTCCGGATCCCGATCGGGCGCGGCCGAGCGCCTGGGTCGACGGCAACATGCACGCGAGCGAGTTGTGCGGATCGAGCGTGGCGCTGTCGATTGCCGAGGACGTCCTTCGCATGCATTTGCGTACGGCGGGCGAGCAAGGGGCATCGAACCTGTCCGACACCGCGCTGGCCCGGCTGCGCGACGTACGCTTTTACGTGCTGCCGCGGATGTCGCCGGACGGCGCGGAAGCGGTGATGACGACGGGCCGCTACGTGCGGTCCATTCCTCGCGACGAACGGCCGGCGCGCGCCCACGCGTACTGGCGCAGCGAAGACGTCGATGGCGACGGCCTCGCGTTGGCGATGCGCGTGCGCGATCCCGGAGGCGAGATGGTCGAATCCGCCGAGTTCCCGGGACTGCTGCTGCCGCGCACGATCGACGATCCGCCGCCGTACTACAAAATTTATCCGGAAGGCATCATCGAGAACTTCGACGGCAAGAACGTGCCGTCGCCGTATTTCCTGTCCGATAACCAGACGGACTTGAACCGCAACTTTCCGTATGCGTGGGCGCACGACGCCAAACAGGAAGGCGCGGGCGCGTTCCCGCTGAGCGAGGTCGAGTCGCGTGCGGTGGTCGACTTCGCGACTCAGCATCCCGAGATCTTTCTCTGGCTCAACCTGCACACGTTCGGAGGTGTGTTCATCCGGCCGCTCGGCGACAAGCCCGACACCAAAATGAACCCGTCCGACCTCGCGCTGTACCGCCAGCTCGGCGTGTGGGCCGAGGACCTCACCGGCTACCCGATGGTTTCCGGCAGCGAGGAGTTCACCTACGAACCCGACACGCCGCTGCACGGCGATCTCACCGACTACGCGTATTACCAGCGCGGCGCCGTTGCCTATGTCGTCGAGCTGTGGGACCTCTTCAAGCAGGTCGGGCTCGAGCGCAAGAAGCGCTTCGTCGACAACTACACGCACCTGACGCGCGCGGACATGCAGGCCATCGCGGCGTGGGACCGCGACAAGAACGAGGGCCGCTCGATTCTTCCGTGGCGCAAGTTCGTTCACCCGCAGTTGGGTGACGTGGAGGTGGGCGGCATCGATCCCCGAATCGGACTGTGGAATCCGCCGCCGTCGGAAATGCCGAAGGTCTGCACGACGCAGGCGGCGCATTACTTGCGCACGGCGGCACTGGCGCCGGCCGTGGTCGTCGACGCGATCGAAACTTCCGCGTTGTCGCCGGGGTTGACGCGCGTGACGCTGACCGTCGCGAATCACGGCTACCTTCCGACATTCATCCTCGCATCGGCCAAGGAACTCACGCACAACGAACCGCTGTGGGCGGATATCGGTTGCGAAGGCTGCGAACTGGCGGAGCCGAGTCTCGCCCATCGCGAGATCGGCCATCTCGACGGTTGGGGCCGCGGCCTCTTCGATGGCTCGGGCGCGCTCTATTACCAGCAGACGCGCGGAACAACCGGTGCGCGCACCGTGTCGTGGGTCGTACGCGGCCGTGGCGCGCTGAACGTTCGCGTCGGCTCGTGCCGTGTCGGCTGGACGACGCGCCGCGTGGAGATCGCCTAGGCGCTTTTGTTTAGCGCTGCCTCTCGAGACAGGCCAGATAAAGCGTCGCATCGGGCGGGGTGCGCTGCCGCTGCGCGCTCCAGATCACTTCGCCCAGGCATTCGACCACCGCGTGCAGGGCCGCGTGTTCGTCGCCGCGGGATGCACGAAGGCGCTCGAACTGCGCGCGAATCCCCGGCGGCTGGTCGATCGCGAGTTGCTCGGCCACCGCAAGATGCAGCGAAAGATGCAGGAACGGATTGATGTCGCCGGCCTCGGGCGAGTAGTCGCGCTCGACGCTTCGCTCCGGATGCTCGAACGTCGCGTGGTATTCCGGATGCATTGCGACAAGGCCGGCGGCCACGATTTCCAGCGCCGTCATTGGCTGCTGCGCGCGGTGCTTCGCCCAGGCATCGACCAGGAATGTCCTCGCCTCATCGCGCGACGGATTGAACATTTTCGATCAACGTCCTAACGGCGAGACTGGCACCGGGGATTTCGTCTTGCCTCGGAACTCGCACAGGTCGCGGATCGCGCATTCGGGACATTTCGGTCCGCGCGCGACGCACGTGTAGCGGCCGTGCAGGATCAGCCAGTGATGCGCGCCGTGCTTGAATTCTTCGGGCACGAATTTCTCCAACTTCCGCTCCACTTCGACGACGTCTTTGCCGGGTGCCAATCCCGTGCGGTTGGCGACGCGAAAAATATGCGTGTCCACGGCGATCGTCGGGTGGCCGAAAGCCGTGTTCAGCACGACGTTCGCCGACTTGCGGCCAACGCCGGGAAGCGCCTCGAGCGCGGCGCGTGTTTCGGGCACCTTGCCGCCGTGCTCGCGCAGCAGCATCTGCGAAAGCGCGACGACGTTCTTCGCCTTGTTCCGGAAAAGGCCGATGGCGCTGATGTACGGGATGAGGCCCTCGACGCCGAGCTTGACCATCGCCGCCGGTGTGTTCGCCACCGGATAGAGCTTGGCGGTCGCCTTGTTGACGCTCTTGTCGGTCGCCTGTGCCGAAAGCACGACGGAGACGAGCAATTCAAACGGCGTGAGGTGAGTCAGCTCGGTGGTCGGGCGCGGATTGAGGGCGCGCAGGCGCTCGAAGATTTCGCGCCGCTTGGCCGGATTCATTTGGGCGAGGGCGCACTGCCGCCCAAGTCGGCCAGCCGTTGCAGCCGCGCGGCCTCGTTCGCCTTGAGATAGCCGTCATCCTTGAGCAGCGCGTACGCCTTCGCGGCCCACGGCGCGGCCGCGGCGTTGTCGCCGCGGGCGACGGCGATTTCCGCGAGCTCCTCGTAAACGTAGCCATCGGGTTCGCCCGTCTTCTCGACTTCGACCACGAGCGTGCGCTGGATTTTTTCGGCGTCGTCCAACTGGCCCAATGCGCGGTAGCCGCGCGCGATCGTCCATTTCGCGACACGGATGTTCTCGGGGTTGCCTTCGGTTTCCCGGATCGACAGCGCCTTCTTCCAGTAGACGAGGGCCGTCGCGGGATCGCCGGCGTCGAAATAGGTCCAGCCGATGTTATGGGTCAGCGAACCGGCCCATCCTTGTGCACGCTTGTCGGGCGAGGCTTCGGCGGCGGCCAGTGCCTTGCGATTCCAGTCGAGCTGCTCGGCCGGCGGCGCTGCGATGCCCAGCATGTGCAGTGCGTCGACCAGGTAGAAATCAGCACCCGGCAGCGTGTCGCGCTTCCGCAGTTCGACGGCTTCGGTGAACAACGGGACGGCCGCGGGCTTGTCGCCGCCGGAGTTGCGCGTGCGGCCGCGTTCCAGCAGATAGCGGATGCGCACGCGCACCGTCGCCCCATCGAGCTTCTTTGCGACGGCGTCCAACGTTGCGTCCGCTTCGGCGAACATTCGCCGCAGGCTCATCGTGCGCGCGATCTGCGTCGATGTCTCGAGCGCGTCACGCGTACCTGCCGGATATTTGGCGAGCTCGGCGCGAAAGCGCACTTCGGATTCCGCGGGCTTGTTGTAGTCCCACAGCTTGTCCAAGGTTTGCGAAAAATCGGCAGAGGCGGTTTGGCTCATGGCGACGGAGACCTTCAGGAGTAGCGTGAGTGCGACCAACGGAAGCAGCGGCCGTGCAGTCATGACTTCACCGGCGGGGACATCGCACGACGCGCACGCGCTCGCGCCAGAGCCTGCGCGACGGCAGCCTGCCGCTTTGCGCGATCGTCGTCGCCGAGCGTCGGAGCAGCGGCCGCCGTGCGCTTCGCGACGCGTTCGTTGCGCGCGCGACGCGCGGTGCGGGCATTGAAACGCTCACGCGCCGAGTCGGCGTCACCTTGGGTCCAGGCTCGACCAGACGGCTGCAGCGCGATGCAGTCGACCGGGCAGGGCGCGACGCACAACTCACATCCCGTGCAAAGCGAAGGCAGCACGGTATGCATCCTCTTTTGTGCGCCGAGGATTGCGTCGACGGGGCAGGCCTCGATGCACAGCGTGCAACCGATGCACGTCGCCTCGTCGATGATGGCCACGAGCAAGGGCCCCTGCTCGCCACAATCCGGATCGAGCGGCTTTACGGCGCGCCCGGTGAGCGCGGCGAGCGCCACGATGACGGAGTCGCCGCCCGGAGGACAACGATTGATATCGGTCGACCCTGCGGCTAGCGCATCGGCATAGGGCCGGCACGCCGCAAACCCGCAGCGCGTGCATTGCGTCTGCGGCAACACCGCATCGATGCGATCGGCGAGTGAAGGTAGGCGGGCATTCACACCTCGTATTTTACCGCGCGACCGGAGTAGACTTCGCGCGTGCCGAAAGGGGCCGCAGAGAAGCCCGCTCACCCGTGCCTGTCACCCTCCCGCCCACACCCTGTGTTGACGCACCGCCGCTGCGCGGGCTTGGCGCGCGCTTCGCGGCTTCGATGCTGAGGCTCTTCGGCTGGCGCGTCGTGCTCGCGCAGCCGGTGCCGATGCGCTGCGTCGTCGTGTTCTATCCGCATACGTCCAATTGGGATTTTCCGATCGGCCTTTTGGCGAAATGGCAGATCGGCATCCACTTCCGCTTCATTGCCAAGGATTCGCTGTTCGCGACACCGCTGGCGCCGTGGCTGCGTCGGTGGGGCGGCATGCCCGTGGATCGCAGTGGCGGCACCGGCGTCATCGCGCGGCTGGCTGCGGCATTCGCGGAACACGGCGACTTTCGCCTCGTCGTCGCGCCGGAGGGGACGCGCAGCCGCACCGCGCATTGGAAGAGCGGCTTCTACCATCTCGCGCGCGCCGCGCGCGTTCCGCTGGCGTTGGCGTTCATCGACTACCGGCGGCGCGAAGTCGGCGTCGGTGGCTATCTCGAACTGACGGAGGACGCCACCGCGGATATGGCCGGCATCGCCGCTTTTTACGCCGATAAAATGGGGAAACGGCCGGAAAACGCGGGCACGATCCGGCTCGACGACAAGGTGTAACCCCAGATAGCCCGGTCGTGGCGGCGGAGGCACAATGGCGCTTGGGTTCCTTAACCGACATGGCCCGATCGCATCCCCAGCACGCCGAATCGCGCTTCCATGGTCACGATCATGGCGAGCATCCGCACGTTCCGTCGGAGGCGGCGAGCGGACCGGCGGTGCAGCGGGCGCTGCTGCAGGCGCTGCTGCTGACGGGCGGCTTCGCCGTCGTCGAGGCGATCGGCGGCTTTCTCGCGGGCTCGCTGGCACTGCTCTCGGACGCCGGGCACATGGTCACCGACGCCGCTGCGCTCGGCCTCGCGCTTTTCGCCAATGCGATCGGCCGGCGGCCCCCTTCGCGGCGCGCGTCCTATGGTTACGGGCGCGCCGAAGTCCTTGCGGCCTTCGTCAACGCGATCGTGATGCTCGCCGTGGTTGCGGCCATCGTCATCGAGGCCGTGCGCCGGCTGCTCGCGCCCACGCCGGTCGCAGGCGCAATGGTGCTCTCCATCGCGATCGCCGGGCTGGCGATCAACATCGTGTGCGCGTGGCTCCTGTCGCGCGCGCCGGGGTCGCTCAATGCGCGCGGCGCGATGCTCCACGTGCTGGGCGACCTCTTAGGCTCGCTCGCCGCGATCATTGCCGGCGGCGTCATCGTCGCGACGGGTTGGATGCCGATCGATCCCATCCTGTCGATTGCCGTCTCGCTGCTCATCCTTCGTTCGACGGTGCAATTGCTGAAGCAGTCGACGGGCGTGTTGATGGAAGGCGTTCCCGCGCATCTTGATTACAACGCGATCGGCCGGGCCCTCGCGCGACTGCCCGGCGTGACCGGCGTGCACGACCTTCACATATGGAACATGACGGCCGAGCGCGCGGCACTGTCTGCGCACATCGGGCTGGCCGATGGAAGCTCGTGGCCGCAGACGCTTGCGAATGCGCAGCGGATGCTTGCGCGGGAATTCGCAATCGAGCACGTGACACTGCAGCCCGACTGGCCCGCCATGCCGCGCGGCGGGAAGGTGATTCCGGTGGCGGTCCGGGAGTCGGGGGACCCGCAGGATTCCGGGTCGCGCCCACATTAGATCTTCTCTACAACCACTTCACTTTCTTGAAGTTGAAATAGAGCCAGACGTCGATGGCCACCATCACGGCAATCGACACCGGATAGCCGTAGACCCAGTCGAGCTCGGGCATGTTCTTGAAGTTCATGCCGTAGATGCCCGCGACCATCGTCGGCACGGCGATGATGGCGGCCCACGCCGCGAGCTTCTTCGTCACTTCGCTTTCCGAAAGCGAAATCATCCCGAGGTTGACCTGGACGGCTGTCTGCAGCATGTCGCGGATGCCCTCGATGGCCAGGTGAATGCGGTGCAGGTGATCGTAGACGTCGCGGAAATATTCGCCCATGCCCGAGCAGATCTGCGGCACGCGGCCGCCGTAGAGCCGTCCGGTCGCCTCCATCAACGGGTCGACGGCGTGCTTCAACACCATGAGCTTCTGCTTCAGCGCGTACAGCGACTCGATATTCGAGCGCGCGGATTTGCGCGCGAAGATCCCCTCCTCGACTTGCTCGAGTTCGGTCTCCAATCCGTCGAGGATCGGAAAATAACGGTCGACGACGTTGTCCATCAGCGCATAGAACACGTAGCCCGAGCCGAACTGCAGCAATTCGGGCTCGCGCTCGGCGCGGGCGCGCACCGCCGCGAAGCCCACTTGCGTGCGTTGGCGCACCGACAGCACGAAATTGCGGCCGATGAAGACGTCGACCTCGCCGGAGAGCAATTCGTCGCCGCCGTCGGGCGTCTTTGCATGCTCGACGGTGTGCATGACGGCGAAGAGCTGATCGCCGTATTCCTCGATCTTCGGCCGCTGGTGACCGTGGCGCGCATCGTCGACGGCCAATTCGTGCAGCCCGAACTCCTCGGCCATTTCGTCCAGTTCCTGCGGCGATGGCTCGAACATCGCCACCCAGACGAAACAATCGGGCCGGCTCACATACTCGCTGATATCCTCGGCAGGGATATCGGCGAGCTTGCGGCCGTTCTGGTAGGCGACGCAGTTGACGAGCATGGGTTTAGGGACCAAATCGCGCGCGGTCGTCGCATGATAGCGGTGCGCGCAAGACGCAGCCACCAGCGCCATTGAATTCCGCTCCTTTTCCGGGAACGATCTTTAACTGACCCGCAGTCAGTTACTGAATTGGACCCGGCTGACTGAGCTGGCAGGTAACATCGTCGCCTTCATTGCCGCAACAGCGCCGCCGCCGCCGATGATCATTACGTCACTGCTCGACACGGACCTCTACAAGTTCACGATGATGCAGGTCGTCCTGCACCATTTTCCGGAGGCGCAGGTCGAGTATCGCTTCCGCTGCCGCACCCCCAATGTCGACCTGTCGCCTTATATCGCGGAGATCGAGACCGAGATTCGCGCATTGTGCGGCGTGAGATTCACGCAACCTGAACTCGACTACCTGCGCAGTTGGCGCTTTTTCAAGAGCGACTTCGTCGACCTGCTGGGATTGTTCAACCTCGACGAACGCTTCATCGGCGTATCGCGCGCCGCCGATTCCGACGGCGGGATCGACATCTCGATCAAGGGCCCCTGGCTGCACACGATCCTCTTCGAGGTGCCGGTCCTCGCGATCGTTTCCGAGATCTATAACCGCAACGTGAATCCACGCCCCGACTTCACCGAGGGGCGCCGCCGCCTGGCGGCGAAGATCGCGCAGGCGAACACGGTGCGCGACGGCGAGTTCCGCATCGCCGATTACGGCACCCGGCGCAGGTTCTCGCGCAGTTGGCAGGACGAGGTCGTGCGCACGCTGAAGGCCGACCTTCCCGTTCACTTCGTCGGGACGAGCAACGTGCGCTGTGCCATGGACCATGGCCTGACGCCACTGGGCACGATGGCGCACGAATATCTGCAGGCGTGCCAGGCGGTGGGGCCGCGGCTGCGCGATTCGCAGGTCTTCGCGTTCAACATGTGGGCGCGCGAGTACCGCGGGGACCTGGGGATCGCGCTGTCCGACGTCTGCGGCATGGACGCGTTCCTGCGCGATTTCGACCTCTTCTTTTGCAAGCTGTTCGACGGCGTGCGCCACGATTCGGGCGACCCCTTCGAATGGGGCGAGAAGCTGATCGCGCACTACGGGAAGATGCGCATCGATCCGCGCACCAAGACGATGGTGTTCTCCGACAGCCTCAACATCCCCCTCGCCATGCGGCTCTTCGATTATTTCCGCGGCCGCGTCCGGACATCGTTCGGGATCGGCACCAATCTCACCAACGACTTGGGCTACGAGCCGCTGCAGATCGTGATCAAGATGACGCGCTGCAACGGGCAGCCGGTGGCGAAGATCAGCGACGAGCCGTCGAAGGCGATGGACTACGATCCGTCGTACGTCGCGTATCTGCGCGAAGTTTTTCAGGTGCCGGAAGCGCCGCCGCCCGATCGGCCTCAAATCCGCGCGCTCGCCAATTCGCGTTCGTAGGCTGCGAGCGCGGCCGGCCCGAAGCACGCGAAAAGGACCGTCTCGGGCATCGCGTTGCCGGCGATGAACGCGCGCACTTCGCGCACCGCGATCGCGACGGCGGATTCCAGCGGATAACCATAGACGCCGCAACTGATGGCCGGGAACGCGATCGATTTGAGGCCGTGGCCGTGCGCGAGTTCGAGCGACTTCCGATAGCACGACGCGAGCAGTGCCGGCTCGCCATGGGTCCCGCCCGACCAGACGGGGCCCACCGTGTGGATTACAAAGCGTGCCGGCAGCAGGTAACCGCGCGTGAGCTTGGCGTCCCCGGTCGCGCATCCTTGAAGTGTCCGGCATTCGTCGAGGAGTCCGCGGCCCGCCGCGCGGTGGATGGCGCCGTCGACGCCGCCGCCTCCCAGCAATGACGAATTGGCGGCGTTGACGATGGCGTCAACCGCAAGGGTCGTGATGTCGACGTCGAGCGCAGTCAAACGTGTGGACATGGGTGCTGCAGCCGCCAGTGTTGCGAATGCGTCAACAATTATAGTGCCGGAGGGCGGATGCCAAGGCTCGGGCGATGTGGGTGTCGGGCCTTCGGGTGTAGAGTGACCGAATGGCTACGCCCCTCACCGGTGTCAAGAAGCCGGCGCCTCCGCGCGCTGCGGCGGATTCGTCGTCCGGCGTCAAGGGGCAGGACCGCCGGCTGCGGCTGGACGACATTCTCAAGCTGATGCTGGCCGACGGGCTCGTTTCGGCCCCCGACGCCGAGGTGCTGGCGCGTTCGCGCACGCACCGCTTCGAACATCCGCTCGAGGCGATCGCCGACCGGAAATGGAAATCGCCCAAGCCGCCGCACCGCGTGATGACGCTCGAGTGGCTCGTCGAATGGCTGGCCGGCAAGCTCGGCATTGCGTATGTCCACATCGATCCGTTGAAAATCGACCTGGGCGCGGTCACGGCGACGATGTCCAACGCGTATGCCGAGCGCTATCGAATTCTCCCGGTGGCGGTGGATCGCCAGGCACTGACGGTCGCGACCAGCGAACCTTTTATCCGCAGCTGGGCCGACGAGCTCGCGGAGATGATCAAGCTCGAAGTCAAGTTCGTCTTCGCCAATCCGGCCGACATCAAGCGCTATTTGGGCGAGTTCTTCAACCTCGCGCGCTCGATGAAGCGGGCGCAGGCGGCTTCGAAAGGCCAGCTCGCGCTCACCGGCAATTTCGAGCAACTGGTCGAGCTGGGCAAGCACGGGCATCTCGATGCCAACGACCAGCACGTCGTCCACATCGTCGACTGGCTGTGGCAGTACGCGTTCGAGCAGCGGGCGTCGGATATCCACGTCGAGCCGCGGCGCGACGTGGGGATGGTGCGCTTTCGCATCGATGGCGTGCTGCATCAGGTGTATGCCATTCCGCAGCCGGTGCTGATTGCGATGACGTCGCGCATCAAGCTGCTCGCGCGCATGGAAATCGTCGAGAAGCGCCGTCCGCAGGATGGCCGCATCAAGACGCTGGCGCCTGACGGCCAGGAAGTCGAGCTGCGCATCTCGACGATGCCGACCGCGTTCGGCGAGAAACTGGTGATGCGCATTTTCACGCCGGAAGTCCTGGTGCGCGATTACGCGGACTTGGGCTTCATGGACGACGACCGCGAGCGCTGGGGGAAGATGATCAAGGAGCCGCACGGGATCATCCTCGTCACCGGCCCCACCGGATCCGGCAAGACGACCACGCTCTATTCGACGCTGAAGCAGCTCGCGGTGCCGGAGGTCAACGTCTGCACGGTCGAGGATCCGATCGAGATGATCGAGCCCATGTTCAACCAGATGCAGGTGCATCCCGGGATCGGCGTCGATTTCGCCAACGGCGTGCGCACGTTGCTGCGCCAGGATCCGGACATCATCATGGTCGGCGAAATCCGCGACCACGATACCGCCGACATGGCCGTCCAGGCGGCGCTGACCGGGCATCTCGTGCTGTCAACGCTGCACACGAACGACGCGCCGACGGCGGTGACTCGCCTCCTCGACCTGAAAGTGCCGCCGTACCTGCTCAATTCGACGCTGCTGGGCGTGATGGCGCAGCGCCTCGTGCGCACGTTGTGTCCGCACTGCAAGAAGCCGGGCGAGCCGCCGGACGACGAAATGTGGCGCGCGATCACGGCGCCGTGGCGCGGCGAGAAACCCGCGTCGGTGATGGAGCCGGAAGGGTGTCTCGAATGCCGGATGACCGGCTATCTCGGCCGGATCGGGCTGTACGAAATCATGCTGATGACGCCCGCGCTCCGGCGGTTGATGAACCACGAGGCGGACGATCGCGCGATCCGCGATCAGGCGTTCAAGGACGGGATGAAGCCGCTGCGCGTGTCGGGCGCGATGAAAGTGGCCGCCGGACTCACGACCGCGGAGGAAGTGGTGAAAGTTGCGCCGCTGGCTTAGGGTTGCGCCGCTGGCTTAGGGTCGCCCCCTACGCGGGGATGAATTTCAGCACGGCGCCGTTGCTGCAGTAGCGCCATCCGGTCGGCTTGGGCCCGTCGTTGAAGATGTGCCCGTGATGGCCGCCGCAACGCGCGCAATGCATCTCCGTGTAATCGAACGGACCCTTGAAGGTCTTGGGGTCGACCGCGCTTGCCATGTGGCCGGGAATGGCTTCATAGAAACTCGGCCAGCCGGTGCCGCTGTCGAACTTGGCGACGGACGAGTAGAGCACGAGGTCGCAGCCGGCGCACGCGTACGTCCCCTTGCGCTTTTCCTTGTTCAGCGGGCTCGTGCCCGCCCATTCGGTGCCTTCCTCGCGCAGGATGTGGAATTGCTGGGGCGTGAGAACCTTGCGCCATTCGGCCTCGGTCTTCACGACCTTGCCGATCGTGTCTGCCTGACCAAACGAAGTGGGGGAAAGGGCGCCGGCGAGGGCGCCGATACCAAATCCAATGAATTGACGGCGTTTCATGATCGCTTGGTCGTGGCTTAAGCGGAATACCTTACGAAGCGGCGCTGGCCCGAGCTAAACCGGCGCGCACATGATCACCTGGCTCGGCCCGTAGCCTTCGGCGACCCACCCCTTGGCGACCATCGTAGCGCGAACGGCGAGGCTCGTCATGTAGCGGTGATTGGTGTCGGCGCGGTTGTCCCAGACACGATAGATCGGCATCGTTGCCGCGGGACACGCGCCCGTCGTGGTGTCAGGCAGCGCGACGTAGAAAACGTTCGGCGCCTCGTAGGTGAAGAAGGGGAATTTCGCCTGCGTCTGTGCGCATTCGACCGTCGAGGCCGAGTAAAAGTGCGAATCACCGTTCGCCGGCAGAATGTAGAAGCGGCACACGGGCGCAAAGCCCGCGACGGCGGCGGGATAGGCATTGAATGCGTAGCCAGTGCGCTGCCATCCGGCATGCACGCCGTTGTCGAGGTCATGAATCTCCTGCACCGCGGCTGTGATGAAGTAGTGATCCTGCGACGCGTTGTAGAACTCCACGGCCGGCGTCACGATGGGCTGGCTCAGCGCCGCCTGCGCGGCTTTCACCGAAGCGAATGCGTTGACGATGCCGGCGCCGCAGATATTTTGCGTGACGCAGTCGCTGCCCGCCGCGAACGGGGACGCCGACTGCGCCATCAGCGCCTTGATCTGTGCGGGTTGCAATCCCGGATTGACGGCCAGCATCAGCGCCGCAACCCCCGCGACGTGCGGCGTCGCAAAGCTCGTGCCGTCGCCGAGGCCCAAGATGGGGTTACCCACGGTGGTCTTGCCGTCATTCCACGTGGACACGATGGCGTCGGCCTCCCCGTTGCGCGAGACGTCTCCGCCGGGTGCCGCGATGTCGAGGTAGGCGCTGAAGTTGCTGTAGCTCGCGCGCGCGCCGAAGCGATCGGTCGCGGCAACGGTGGAAAGGCCGCCGCAACTCGCCGGAACGAAGCCTGCGGAGTCCTGGTTGTCGTTGCCCGCGGCCGCGGCGATGAATACGCCGGCGTCGAGCACCGCATCGACAAGCGTCTGGATCTGGCCGGAGCACGATCCTGCTCCACCCACGCTCAAGTTGATGACTTTCGCGGGATACGGATTGGCCGGCACGCCCGGCACCGGCAGCCCGGCAGCCCAGGTCATGGCGTCGAGGATGTCGGAGAATTTTCCGCCGCAACGCCCGAGTGCGCGAAGCGGAAGGATCTGCGCATTCCAGTCGATGCCGGCGATGCCGGCGCCGTTGTTGGCGTTGGCCGCGAGGATGCCGGCCACGAGCGTGCCGTGCCAGCTGCTGTCCTCGGCGGCGTCGAAGGGCGACGGACATACCTCGGCGGCGTGCCCGTCGCCGGGATCGGTGGCATTGGCATCGCGGCCGTCGCCATCGTTGGCGCTCGTGAGGTCGGAGATGAAGTCGTAGCCTGGCAGAACTCGCCCGGCCAAGTCGGGGTGTGACACGATTCCGCTATCGATGACCGCGATGACCATGCCGGACGAACCGGTGGTTATGTCCCACGCGTGCGTTGCGTCGATGCCGAAGAACCCGGCGAAGAAGCGGTCCTCGAGGCTCCACTGGTCGCCTTTGACGAAGGACGGATCGTTGGGCGCAAGCGCCAGCCGCACGGGATAATCGGGCGCTGCGAGGCGCACGACGCCGGAGGCTTCCAGCCGCGAGGCGATCGTCTCCGCAGTGGCGATGTCGACGGCCGCCAGGAACTCCGCGATCCATGCGCCGCCGGCCGCCGCGCGCTTGACGTGCAGCGCCGTGCCGGCCGCAGTCGACAGCGACGCGTCGTGAGCCACCGTCAGCTTCTGGTTGAGACGTGAGGCTTGCGCGAGTTGCGCATCGGCGAACGTGACGATCAGCTGGCGGACCGTGGGTGAGCCGGCGCTGCCGGGCATCGACGATTTAATATTGGTCGACGGCGCGCCTGCTCCGCGCTCGACCTCTGCCCACACGACATCGCCGCGCATGCGCAGCGCTTGGACGAGCTGCTTCGCCGCGGCCGTGCTGACGGGATGGGCGAGTTCGAGCACCTGGTTCCCGGCCGCGGTCGTGGTTGCACCGACAAGAGCGATGCCGAGGGAGCTCTGCAGCGCTGCGAGTTGCGCGTCACCGAGCGATTCTCCCTTGGCTGGGCGGGCGACGCGATTCAGCCGCACGACCAGTCGCGAGACCTGCGAAGCATCCGCTATCGGGACAACTCGGGGCGAATCGGCAACGGTCTGCATGCCACTCGCCGCCGAAGCAAGGTCCGCCAGCAGTGCGAGTACGACGATCGCGGCCACGCGCGCCGCGATTTTCAGGCTCACGCCGCCCAATCCAGTATCACCTTCCCGCTCTGCCCCGAGAGCATCTTGGCGAACGCGGCCTCGTACTGATCGGCCAGGAAATGGTGCGTGATGATCGGCGACAGGTCGAGTCCGCTTTGCAACATCGCAGCCATCTTGTACCAGGTCTCGAACATTTCACGGCCGTAGATGCCCTTGATTTCGAGTCCCTTGAAGATCACTTGGTTCCAGTCGATCGCCATGTTGGCCGGTGGTATGCCGAGCAGCGCCACTTTGCCGCCGTGATTCATCTGCAGCAGCATTTCCGAGAACGCCTGCGGCACGCCCGACATTTCCAGCCCGACGTCGAAGCCCTCGGTCATCCGCAATTCCTCCATCACGTCGTGGAGCTTCTCGCGGCCGACGTTCACGGCGCGCGTTGCTCCCATCTTCTTCGCGAGGTCGAGGCGGTAGTCGTTGACGTCGGTGATGACGACATGCCGCGCACCGACGTGCCGCGCGATCGCCGCGGCCATGATCCCGATCGGTCCGGCGCCGGTGATGAGCACGTCCTCGCCGACCAGGTTGAACGACAGCGCCGTGTGCGTCGCATTGCCGAACGGATCGAAGATCGACGCCAGGTCGTCGGAAATGTCATCGGGAATCCGGAACGCATTGAATGCCGGGATCACCAGGAATTCGGCGAACGCACCTTCGCGATTGACGCCGACGCCGACCGTGTTGCGGCAAAGGTGGCGACGGCCGGCGCGGCAGTTCCGGCAGAAGCCGCAGGTGATGTGGCCCTCGCCCGACACGCGATCGCCGACCTTGAAGCCGCGCACTTCCTGTCCGATTTCGACGATCTCGCCCACGTATTCGTGGCCGACGTGCATTGGCACCGGAATCGTCTTCTGCGCCCAGTCGTCCCACTTCCAGATGTGGATGTCCGTGCCGCAGATCGCCGTTTTGCGGATGCGGATCAGGATGTCGTTGTGGCCGACTTCCGGCTTCTTCACGTCCGTCAACGTGAGGCCCGGTGCGCGTTCGAGTTTTGCAAGTGCCTTCATCGTAGGTTGTGTCCTGGATCCATGAATCACCGGATGGCATGCAATTGCTTGCCGACTTTCGCGAACGCCGCCACCGCCCGATCGATCTGGTCGGCCGTGTGCGCCGCGCTCATCTGCGTGCGGATGCGCGCCTTGCCCCGCGGCACCACGGGAAACGAAAATCCGATCACGTATATGCCTTCCTCCAGCAGCGCGTCGGCCATGCGCGTCGCGAGCGAGGCATCGCCCAGCATCACCGGGATGATCGGATGCTGGCCCGGCACCAGATCGAACCCCAGCGCGGACATCGCGCCACGGAAATGCTCGCCGTTCTCGCGCACCCTGCGGCGCAACTGCGCGCCCTCGTCACTTTGCAGGAGCGCCAGGACCGTGAGCGAGGCCGCGGCGATGCACGGCGCCAGCGTGTTCGAAAACAGATACGGGCGCGACCGCTGCCGCAACAACTCGACGATCTCGCGCCTGCCCGAAGTATAGCCGCCCGACGCGCCGCCCAGCGCCTTGCCCAGCGTTCCGGTGAGGATGTCGACGCGGCCCTCGACGCCGCAATGCTCGGGCGTTCCGCGGCCGCCCGCGCCGACGAAACCGACGGCGTGCGAGTCGTCGACCATCACCAGGGCGCGGTGACGGTCGGCCAAGTCACAGATCGCTTGCAGATTCGCGATGATCCCGTCCATCGAGAACACGCCATCGGTCGCGATCATCTTGAAGCGCGCACCTGCGGCATCGGCCTCCGCAAGTTTGTCTGCGAGGTCCGCCATGTCGTTGTTGCGGTAGCGGAAGCGCTTTGCCTTGCACAGACGAATGCCGTCGACGATGCTCGCGTGATTGAGCTCGTCGCTGATGACGGCGTCTTCTTCCCCGAGCAGCGTTTCGAAGAGGCCGCCGTTGGCGTCGAAGCAGCTTCCATAGAGAATGCTGTCGTCGGTGCGCAGGAATGTGCTGAGCGCGGATTCGAGCTGCTTGTGCACGCTTTGCGTGCCGCAGATGAAGCGCACCGAAGCCATGCCGAAGCCCCACGTATCGAGGCCAGTCTTGGCGGCGTGCACGAGGCGTGGATCGTCCGCGAGGCCCAGGTAATTGTTCGCGCAGAAATTGAGGGCCTCGGTGGGCGACGAGGGCCCGCGCGCGATACCGATGCGTGCCGATTGCGGGCTCTCGATCACCCGTTCGGACTTGTAGAAGCCGTCCGCGCGGATCCGGTCGAGCGTTTCGTGCAAGTGGGCTCTGTAATCGTCTGGCATGGGAAATTCCTCGTCCGCCGATTCGGGCGGATGGCGAGCCCGCATTTTAGCCGGTGACGCCAGGGAGGGATCGAATCGTCACGGACTCCATCGATACTCGACGTCCGGCTCCGATTCCGGCGCCGGGCTCACGCCGAATGCAGCCGCCGAAAATCCGTGCTTTTCATAGAATGCGCGGGCAGGCTCGTTGCGCCGAAACGTGAACAAGCGCAGTTCGGCCGGTGAGCGTTCGCGCGCTTTGCGCAGCAACGCCGTGCCCACGCCCTGGCGCTGAAATTCTGGAAATACGGCGAGTTGCCGGATCCAGGGCGCCTCCAGGGCGATCACGCCCAAGGCCTGTTCCGAGCGCGCCGCGACCCAGAGCTCGCATATGGGCACGATGCGGCTGCGGAAGAAGGCTCGCGCATCCTGCAGCGTGTGCTTCTGGTGTTCTTCCACATATCGGTAGCTGACGAGGTTCGTTTCGTGCCAGCGGTCCGTGACGACATCGAAGTCTGCGTCGTCGTAGGCGCGGACCGCGAAGCGCGGAATGACGCTCAAGCGTGACCTCGATTGGTTCGGTTCAGCTCGGCGCACACATGATGACCCCGTCCGGCCCATACCCTTCCGGTATGTAGCCCTTTGCGATCATGGCAGCTTTGATCGTCGGATCGCCGGTATACCGATGGTTCGAATCCACTCGCGCATTCCACAATCGAAAGACCGGAGTGGTGGACGGCGTGCACGTTCCGGTGACAGGGTCGGGAAGCGCGATGTACATGACTTCAGGGGACTCGAAGAAGAAATCAGGATAGCGCGAGTGCACATCGTCACATTCGCCAGGTGAGGCCGAATAGAAATGCGAGTCGCCGCGAGCCGGCGGCAGGTAGAAACGGCAGACGGGCGATGTGCCGTTCGCCGCGAGCGGCCAAGCCTTGAAGGAAAGGCCCGTACGCGCCCATCCGGCAAAGTCGCCGGCATCGAGGGAGGCCACTTCGATGTCCAGTAGCGTCATGAAGTAGTGATCGAGCGTTGCGTTGTAATACTCGACCACGTCCTTCGGCGCGAGGACGTAGTCGAGCAGGGCGGGTGTCGGCGTGTTGCGGTCGCCCCGGTCGCCCGTGCCAAGTTGCCCCAGATAGTTCGTGCCCCAGCATTGGACGGCGCCGCTGACGAGCATGGCGCACGCCGATCCGCCGCCCATCGCAACCTGTCGGACGCCCTGTTGCAAGCCGACGACGTATCCAGGCACGCGCCGGTAGTTGCGCATCCCATCACCCAACTGTCCGACGTAGTTGTCGCCCCAGCACTGCGCGCCGCCAAGTTCATCGACAATGCATGACGAGTCTCCGTCATCGCTGAGCGCGACGGGGCGGCCGGTGAAGCCCCCAACAGGCACCGGAACCGGACTGAACACGTCGAGGCTCCCATCGAGAACGTGGCTCTCGACGTCGCCCCAGCAATAGACCGTCGCCTGAAGCGTCAGCACGCACGTTCGCCACCCGGCGGCTGTCACGGTATCGACGTCGGCAACATTGGGCACCGCCGCGGGTATCAGCCGGTCCACCGAAGTGCCATCGCCGACCTGGCCGAAATAGTTGTATCCCCAGCAGCGAACGGTTCGATCGGCCATGACGACACATGTGTGGTCGAACTTGGTGGCCAGCCGCAAGACCCCGTGATCCAGCCCCGTCGGAGACACGGGAACCGCGCTATCGACAGTACTGCCATTGCCGAGCTGCCCGTAGGCGTTGGCGCCCCAGCACAACACCGCGCCGGAATTCTTCAGTACGCACGTATGCTCGTAACCTGCCGCGACGCTCACGATCCCGCTACCTGCTGTGACCACGTTGACTGGCGACGTGCTTCCGCCGTCACCCGGTATGCCAAGCTGGCCACGCGCGTTGCTTCCCCAGCAACGTAGATTTCCGGAGCGAAGCAGCGCGCAAGTGTGCTCGCCGCCAACGGAGACGTCGGTCGCCTCCCCGAACGGACCGGCAACGACGACGGGAACCAGGCGATCGACCGTCGTGCCATCGCCCAGTTGCCCGAGGCGATTGCCGCCCCAGCAGCGCAGTTGCCCATCGGTGATCACTGCACATGCGTGGCCGCCGTTGCTGTCCAGTTGTAATGCGCTCGCCGGGAGTCCCTGCACGAGGCAGGCGAGTGCGGCGATGACCCAGGCGAGGTTCGTCAACGACCCCGGCACCTTGATGCCGAGTGCCTTGGCCGCTTTCACGTTGATCATCAAGGTGAATTCGAAAATGACATCTGCAAGGCGGGGCGCGGGCGAAATCGGAGGCGGTGTGGCGGATGGGGTGGGATTCGAACCCACGAAGGACTTGCGCCCTTGCCGGATTTCAAGTCCGGTGCATTCGACCGCTCTGCCACCCATCCGGTGAGCGGGGGCACCTTCCTTAAGCACCCGCAAGCGCTTCCGCGCCTTGAAACGGCCCCAAGGCGGCCAAATCTTAGCACCCGGGTACCGGTGGGAGAAATCTGCGACCCCTCCCGCGGAAACCCGGGCACGTATCTGTTAGTCTAAGCGCCTGTTCGGCCCGGTCGGGCCGCTTGGCTGGAGGGAACATGGATCCGAAATTTGAACCGGTGATGTCGGGACAACCGACGCTGCCTCAGAGGCCGGCATTCGACGGCACCGTTGCGCCGCCGCTGGCGCAGAACAACGTCCTGCGCAACACCTATTGGCTGCTGGCGCTGTCGATGCTGCCGACGGTCGCGGGCGCCTATGTCGGCGGGCAACTCAACTTTTTCGCGCAGTTCGCCGCCCACCCGATTGCGACGCCGCTTTTGATGTTCGGGGCGATGATGGGGATGCTGTTCGTCGTCACGCTGCTGCGCAACAGCGCCTGGGGCGTCCTGGCGCTGCTGGGATTCACGTTCGTCGCGGGGTTGATGCTGACGCCGATCCTCACCGTGGCGGCGGGTTTCCGCAACGGCTGGCAACTCGTCGGACTGGCGGGGGCGATGACGGCCGCGATCTTTTTCACGATGGCGGTGGTCGCGACCGTGAGCAAGCGCGATTTCTCGTCCATGGGCAAGTTCCTCATGGTCGGCACAGTCGTCCTGCTCATCGCCATGGTCGCGAACATTTTCCTGCAGATGCCGGCCCTCACCGTCACGCTGTCGGCCATCACCGTGCTTCTTTTTTCCGCGTGGCTGCTGCATGACCTGAGCAGGCTCGTGCGCGGCGGCGAGACCAACTACATCATGGCGACGCTGAACCTGTTTCTGAACCTGTTCAACATTTTCATCAGCCTTTTGAATCTGCTCCTTGCATTCACCGGGCAGCGCGACTGAACCGATAACCGGCAGTACCTTGACGGGCGCCCGAACGGCGCCCTTTTTTTTCGCACTATTTTTCGAACATGGCGATGGACTCGACGTGCGCCGTGTGCGGGAACATGTTCACGACACCCGCCGCCGCGATCCGGTAACCGCGCTCGTGCACCAGCACCTGGGCATCGCGGGCGAGGGTGGCCGGATTGCACGACACGTAGACGATCCGCGACAGCGAGCCCAAGTCATCGCGAGCCGGAAGCGCCTTGACGACCTCGATCGCACCTTCGCGGGGTGGGTCGACGAGAGCGCGATCGAACCGCCCCAGCGCGGCAACGCTCTCCGCGGTCGCTTCGAAGAGATTGGCGACGACGAAGCGCACGCGCTCGTGCAATCCGTTGAAACGTGCGTTGGCCTCGGCGCGCCCGACCAGCAACGCGCTGCCTTCGACGCCAACCACGTCCGCGCCCTTGCGCGCTATCGGCAGCGTAAAGTTTCCCAGGCCGCAGAAGAAATCGGCGACGCGCTCACCGGGCTGCGGATCGAGCAGCGCCAGCGCGCGCCGCACCAGGACACGGTTGATCGAGCTGTTGACCTGCGTGAAATCGGTCGGCATGAAAGGCATCGCGACATCGAATTCGGGTAACAGGTATGAAAGCGACGCGTCGGGTGGATGGAACGGCACGACGGTGGTCGGGCCGCCCGTTTGCAGCCAGAAAGCGATGCCATGGCGATCCGCGAATTCGCGAAGCTTGACTTCGTCCTCCGGCGCGAGCGGCGCCAGGATGCGCAGGACCAGCGCGTAATCGAGCACAAGGCTGTCACGGCCCCGGTGCTCGCCCGCATTGCGTTCGCCCACCGCGAGTTCGATTTGCGGCACCCGGTCGTAGATCGTCAGTGAGCCCACCAACAGACGCAGCGCCGGGAGCAGGCCGGAAATCTTCCTGGGCACAACGTGACATTCCGTCATGTCCGCGACGAAGCTCGACTTGCGTTCGTGAAAGCCGATCAGTACGCCGCCCTTTTTCGCGACGTGCCGTACCGTGAGGCGCGCGCGATAACGATAGCCCCAGGCCGGTCCTTCGATCGGCGGGAGCATCCGTTCCGCGCGCACGCGCCCGATGCGCAGCAGCGTATCCTCGAGCGCGCGCTGCTTGGCGGCGACCTGCAGCGACGGATGCGCGTGCTGCAGCGTGCAGCCGCCGCACACGCCGAAATGCGGGCAGCGCGGCGTGACTCGCGACGCATTTGACTTGACGACCGACGTGACGCGGGCGATCTCATACGTCGGCTTGGCCCGCACTGGCGCCGCATAGACCCTCTCGCCGGGAAGCGCACCCTCGACGAAGATGGCCTTGCCTTCGACGCGCGCGATCCCGCGCCCTTCCTGGTCCAGCGATTCGATCGTCAGCAGCGGGTTGGAGTCGAGGAAGGAGGGAGCGGCCATGCGGTGCGCCAAAGCAAGGCGCGCGAAATACCAGGGAACGTCCGTGAATTGTACCGTCGCACGGTCGTAACGATGCGCGCTCTCTGTGTAAAATCGCATCGATGAAGCTCCTGGCGTTCGATACCTCCACCCACTGGCTGACGGTCGCGTGCGGCAGCGGCGAGTCGTGGTGCGTCCGCGGCGAGCCCGCGGGCCAGGCCCACTCCGAGCGGCTGTTGCCGCTGGTCGACGACGTGCTTGCGGAAGCCGGCTGGTCATTGGCTTCGCTCGACGGCATCGCCTTTGGCGCCGGCCCCGGTTCGTTCACGGGCGTGCGCATTGCGTGCGGCGCGGCGCAGGGGCTCGCGTTCGGCGCGGACCTGCCGGTGATTGCGGTGCCGACGCCCGAAGCGCTGGCGCAGGACGCATGGCGCCGCCGTGCCGTGGGCGACGTGTTCGTCTGCATCGATGCGAGAATGCGTGAAGTTTATGTCGCGGCCTATGCGCGAGAGGAGGGCGGCTTTCGCGAAAGGCTCGCGCCTGCCGTCTTGAAGCCCGCCGACATCGCATTGCCTGCTCGCGGAAAATCGGCGTGGTTTGGAGTCGGCAGCGGCTTTGCGGCCTATCCCGCGCTGCAATCGCAACTCGCGCTCCAACACGTCGACGCCGAGGCGGTGCCGGACGCGCGCGCGATCGGCGAATTGGCGCAACCGCGGTTCGAAGCCGGTGACGGCGTAGCGGCTGCTGACGCACGGCCCCTCTACGTCCGCCACCGCGTTGCCTTGACGACGGCGGAACGCGCCGCCGGCGCGCGTCTTTGAGAATCGATCGAAAGCGATGGCCACGCTTCCCCGATTTGTCCCGCAAGCTGCGGTGCTCTGGCGGCCACTGGCGAGCGCCGACATTGCGTACGTTGCGGCGCTCGAGGCGCACATCCACGCTGCCCCGTGGACGCCCGGCAATTTTCGAGAGGCCCTCGCCGCCGGCTACAGCGCGCGCGTCGGCGAGCGGGAAGGGCGCATCGTCGCGTATGGCGTCATGATGCTGGGTCCGGGCGAGGCGCAACTGCTGAATCTTTCAGTCGTGCCGGATGCCCGGCGCGGCGGATTGGGAACCGAACTCCTCGCGCAATTCTTAGCCGATGCGCGAAGGCTCGGCGCCGAGCAGGTCTTCCTCGAAGTCCGCGTGTCGAATATGCCGGCGATCGCGCTCTACGAGCGTGCCGGATTTGCCGCGATCGCCCGCCGCTCGTCCTATTATCCGGTCGGCAGCGCCGGCGGCCCGCGCGAAGATGCGCTGGTCATGCGGCGCGGACTCGACTGATGGCCACGCGCAACGAAATCCTGGCCGAGCTCGGATTGACGCCGACGTGGCGATTGCGCGGCGCGATCCACGAACATCCGCGCGAAGATGCGCAGATTGCCTCACCTGCTTTGACCGCACGCGAACCGGCCCCGGAGTTGGGACCGCCATCGGTGGGCGCCGAAGTCGGTCCGGCGCGCAGCGCGCGGATCGCGGCGCTGTCGTGGGACCATTTTGCCGCCGACGTCGATGCCTGCGTCGCCTGCGGCTTGTGCAAGACGCGCAACAAGTCGGTGCCGGGTGTGGGCGACGTCCACGCCGAATGGCTGTTCGTGGGCGAGGCGCCCGGCGCGGAAGAAGACGCGAAAGGCGAACCTTTCGTGGGCCAGGCGGGCCGCCTGCTCGACAACATGCTCGCGGCACTCGGGCTCGCGCGTGGCCGCAACGTCTACATCGCCAATGTGCTCAAATGCCGGCCACCGAACAACCGCGCTCCCGAACCGCGGGAGTCCGACGCCTGTCGCCCCTATCTCGAACGGCAGGTCGAGTTGATCCAACCGAAGCTCATCGTTGCACTGGGCAAGAGCGCCGCGTCGCTGCTGCTCGGCACCGATGCGACGATCGCGAGCCTGCGCGGCCGCGTGCATGAGTACCGCGGCGTCCCGCTGATCGTGACCTACCATCCCGCGTACCTGCTGCGCAATCTGCCCGACAAGGCGAAGGCGTGGGAAGATATGCTTCTCGCGCGGCGAACCGTGGCGGCATCCGGCCGCAGAACCGTCGCGGTTCAAGCCCCGCCGGCATGAGGCCCTTGTGCCGCCGGGGACAGCGCCCCATATTGCAGCTTGCGAGTCGACCCCGTTCGGCATCCGCCTAGGAGGAAGAATATGTTGAAAAGAATCGCCATCCTGTGCGCCGCGATCGTCACCATGACGCTCGCAGGCTGTGGATACAACGATCTGCAGCGGCAGGACGAGGGCATCAAGGCCGCCTGGTCCGAGGTGCTGAATCAGTACCAGCGGCGCGCGGACCTCGTACCCAATCTCGTCAATACCGTCAAAGGCTATGCGGCGCAGGAGCAGACGGTGCTGACCGAAGTGACCAATGCGCGCGCCAATGTCGGCGCCATCAAGGCCACGCCCGAGCTCGTCAACGACCCGGCGGCGTTCCAGAAATTCATCGCGGCGCAAAGCCAGCTGACCGGCGCGCTGTCGCGGCTTCTCGTCGTCGCGGAAAACTATCCGCAATTGAAATCCGACGCCCTGTTCCGCGACCTGCAATCGCAGCTCGAGGGCACGGAGAACCGGATCACCGTGGCGCGCAAGCGCTACATCGACTCCGTGCAGACGTTCAATTCGACGGTGCGATCGTTCCCGACCAACCTGACGGCAATGCTCTTCAAGATGGACGTGAAGCCCAATTTTACCGTCGAGAACGAAGCCGCGATCAGCGCGCCGCCGAAGGTCGACTTCGGCAAGTCCGCGCCGGCACCCGCGCCCGCCGAACCCGCGAAGAAGGCTCCTTGAGCGGAGCGCCGCGCGTGGCCGGTGGCCGCGCGTGGCGGATTCGGTGGTCGCCACGTTTTTCGCGTCGCGCGCCTTGATCCGGACTTTTCGCATGCCGGCGCGGGTCATCGCGCGCGCATGGGCACTGGCGATTTTGCTTGTCGGGCTCGCGATCCCGGCAGGATCGGCCGTCGCCGCCGACGATCTCGCGAAAATTCCGGCGCTGACGGCGCGCGTCACCGATCTCACCAACACGCTGTCTGCGGCGGACCGCCAGGCTTTGGAGTCCAAGCTGGCCGCGTGGGAAACGCAATCGGGCAATCAGCTCGTGGTCCTGATGGTTCCGTCGACGCAGCCCGAGGCCATTGCGGCGTACTCGATCCGCGTCGCGGAGGCCTGGAAGATCGGCCGCAAAGGCAAGGACAACGGCGCGATCTTTCTCATCGCCAAGGACGATCGCAAGAATCGCATCGAAGTGGGGTACGGACTCGAGGGCGTTCTCACCGACGTCACGTGCCGGCGCATCCTCGCCGAAACGGTCGCGCCTTTTTTCCGCAACGGCCAGTTCGCGCAGGGCATCAACGCGGGTGTGGATCAGATCATCGCCGTGGTCAACAAGGGTGAGCCGCTGCCGGATGCACCTGCCGTCGCGTCGCCGCAGCGCCGCTCGGGCGGCGGCCTCTCGCTCGACACGATTTTCATCCTTCTGTTCGTCGTCGTGCCCGTGGTCGGCGGCATCCTGCGGCGCATTTTCGGAAGGGCCGTCGGTTCCACGGTGGGTGCGGGCATTATCGGCGGCGCGGCGTGGTTCGTCGCCGGGTCGCTGGTCATTGCGCTCGTCGCCGCCGTGGTCGCCTTCATCGTGATGGTCGCCTTCGGCATGGGAAGCGGACTCGTCGGCCGTGGCGGAGGCGTCTTCATTCCCGGCGGCGGCGGCGGGGGCGGGTTTGGTGGGGGCGGGGGCGGGTTCTCGGGCGGTGGAGGCGGCTTCGGCGGCGGTGGCGCGTCGGGGGACTGGTGATGCGGCGAAAGATGGAACGGCTCTGGCGGCACTTCGTCACCGATCGCGCTGACGTCCGCCGCGCGTTTCCGCAGGAGGAGCTCGACCGCGTCGAGCGCGCCATTGCCGATGGTGAAAAGCTGCACAACGGACAAGTCTGCTTTACCGTGGAGGCTTCGCTTCCGCTGCCGCGCATCTGGCGCCGCCTGCCGCCGCGCGAACGCGCGCTCGAAGTGTTCGGCCTGTTGCGTATCTGGGATACCGAGGCCAACGACGGCGTCCTGTTGTACGTGCTGCTGGCCGATCGCGCGGTGGAAATCGTTGCCGACCGCGGCATCCATGCGCGCGTCGGCGACGCCGCGTGGCAGGCGATCTGCCGCAAGATCGAAACGGCGTTTCGCGCCGGAAGGTTTACCGACGGCGTCGAGGTGGGAATTGCCGAGATCTCGGCATTGTTGGCGCAGCATTCGCCGCGCACCGGCCCCGGGCGCAACGAGCTTCCGGACGCACCCGTCGTGCTCTAACAGGCCATTGAAATGACACAGGAGCTTTTTGTGATGGGTTTTAGCGGTGGCGGTCGATTTCGTTGGCGATGAGGTGCAGCGAATCGCCCTTGCCTTGGTTGTGCTGATGGCGCCACATGACGAGCAGCATCGCGCTCGACAGGAACAGCCCGAACAGCACCACGGCCCGGTTGACCGAAATTCCCTGCTGCACCATCAGCGTGTACAGGCCGACCATCACGAGGATGCCGATATTCTCGTTGAAATTCTGCACGGCGATCGAGTGGCCGGCGCCCATCAGCACGTGGCCGCGATGCTGCAGGAGCGCGTTCATCGGCACGACGAAGAAGCCGCCGCAGGCGCCGATGACGATCATCAGAAAGACTGCCACGGGCATCTGGTTGACGAAGATCATCGCGATCACGATGAGGCCCATCGCCGTGCCGATCGGCAGCACGTTCACGGCGCTGCGCAATGATACGAAGCGCGCGGCGAGCACCGCGCCCAGCGCGATCCCGAACGCGACGACGCCCTGCAGGTACGAGGCCTGCGACAGGTCGTAGCCCAGCGCCTTCGCCGCCCAGGCGAGCACGATGAACTTGAGCGTCGCGCCGGCGCCCCAGAACAGCGTCGTGGTCGCGAGCGAGATCTGGCCCAGCTTGTCGCGCCACAGCAGAAACACGCAGTGCGTGAATTCGCGGACCAGGTAGAACGGGTTCTTGCTCGGTACGCGGTGATCGACGCCGGTGTCCGGAATGAACCAGTTGATGACGGCGGCGATGCAATACAGCAGTCCGATGACGCTGATGGCAGCCTCCGGCGGCGTCTCGATGCCCGTGTCGATGACCGGGAGGTCGAAGCCCAGCAGCGTAGCGGACACGTTATGGCTGACGAGCAATCCGCCCA